>ERZ1292629.2283-Hain-H43-01um-R1-2283-length-16490-cov-5_pt1 | contig 16490 bp, 17 predicted proteins | sample MGYA00564399_ERZ1292629 | MGnify/ENA primary metagenome ERZ1292629 (study PRJEB36523, sample SAMEA6512636) | groundwater metagenome | collected 2019-01-08 | study: AquaDiva: Metagenomics assemblies of 32 groundwater samples
GTTTACTTCATCGGTTCTAAACTCATAAAAACCTTGGTTTATAAATATTTGCCCTGACTTTCGTTCTTTTTTATTGTTCAAACTGAATCCAACATTCTGCAGCAAGCTGCGGTCAGTCTCAGTTTGAGGCTTAAAAATACCTTTAGCAGCTTGCTCTGATTGGGATTTTTATTTTCGGATACTACTTTATATAAAAGGGTAATAAAAATATCTGCAAGCAATTGTTAATTATTTCTAACATCTGTTAAATATTATTAACAATGTCCATTTATAAAATACTTCTTGTGTCTACATAAAAAGATTTATAAATATTGTAGACATAAGCTAATATGGCCTTTACAGAAATTAGAACTATCAACGGTAAAAAATATTATTATAGAGTTATATCCATAAGAACTGGAAGTAAGATATCAAAAAGGAGAATATATCTTGGAACAGGTCTATCAAAAGTAGACGTTACAGAAAAGGAAAAAGAAGCAGACAGAAAGATGATGCCTGAAAAAAAAACAAACAAAGAAATAGAAAAGATCAAATCTAAAATAATAGAAGTCTTAAAAGAGAACAAAGTCAGCAAAGCAGGAATTTTTGGAAGTTACTCTAGAGGAGAACAAAAGAAGAATAGTGATATTGATATTTTGATTGAAATAAAAGATCCCAACATGAGTTTGTTGGGTTTTATACATATTAAACATAAGTTAGAAGACATCTTAAGAAAGAAAGTTGATTTGGTTGAGTATAAAGTAATAAGACCAGAAATTAAAAAAACTATTTTAGAAGAAGAAATAAGAATAATATGAAAAGAGAGGTAAAAATGTATTTAAGTGATATTTTGGATAGTATGGACAAGATAGAAATTTTTTCTAAGGGATTAACTAAAGAAAAGCTTTTGACTGATGATTTGCGTCAAAGCGCTATCATAAGACAGTTTGAAATCATTGGCGAAGCAACCAAAAATATTCCAAATGTATTCAGAGAGAAATACCCAGAAGTTCCTTGGAGAGATATCGCGGGATTTAGAGATATAATGATACATGGTTATTTTAGAGTAGATTTAGATAGAGTCTGGGAAGTCATTGAAAGAGATATGCCTAAGTTGAAGAAAAATATTAAAGAAATTTTGGATAAGGAGAAAGAAAATAACTTTTCATATATCTTCTCCTAATCTCTAAATTTAATCTCTTCAAAATTATTCTTGTACCATTCAAATGTTCTCTTTATACCTTCTTCTATACTAACTTTTGGTTCGTATCCCAGATTTTTTATTGCAGTTATGTCAAGTTCAATATGTTGAGGCTGTGCAATCTCTTTTTCGTGAAATTTCTTTTCTCCTTTTCCTGTAAGTTTTATAATAAAATCAGCAACATCTGAAACCTTAGTAGTTTTTCCAGAAGAAATATTAAATTCTTTATTTTTTTGTTCCATTGCAATTAAGAATCCTTCAATAAAATCATCAATATAAGTAAAATCAAGTGTTTTCTCCTGGTCTCCATATATTTTCAGTTCTTCATCATTTAAAGCATTTAGAATAAAAACATCAACGAGCCTTTTTGTTTTATCATCAAACGGTCCATAGACTGTGGATGGCCGAATTATGCAATAATCAATTCCATAACATTGAGAATAACCCTTTACCAGCTCCTCTCCATATATTTTACTTGCCGTATAAGGATTTTTCTCATCTTCTAAAACTCTAGATGAAGAAGTGAAAACCATTTTTTTAATTTTATTTTTCCTACAGAATTCAAGCACTTTGTAAATTCCAAGAACATTATTATCAAAAGCTTTCCCTGGATTTATTATTGTTTCATTAATCTTACAAAAAGATGCCAAATGGATAAAAGTATCAACTTCTTCATCCAAAGTTAATTCGTCAATTTTCAATATCTCCCCACCACTTCTTTTATCAATTAGCATTACGGGAGTATCTCCTCTTTTCTCTAGTTCTTTCAAAAGAAAGCCCCCTATGAGTCCTTCATGTCCAGTCATTATAAACTTCATTTCCAGCTCACCTTTACATCGTCCGTCCGCTCTCTAGGTTTTATTTCAACTTCATCAGGACTAAATTTTATACCAGAATTAAACAATATTTCTCCTGTGAATGCGATCATTGCAGCATTATCCACAAGTAGACTTCTTTCAGGGCAGAAGTACTTTGCATTTCTTTCTTTACACATGATTTCACACATATTCTGAAAGCGTGTGTTGCATGCAACTCCTCCGCCTAAAACAAGTTCTTTTTTTCCAGTATGTGCAAGAGCTCTTTCAGCAGCTTCAACAAGCATGGAAAAAGCAGTCTCTTGAAGTGAATAAGCCAAGTCTTCTACAGGGAATTTTTTATCATATAAATTGCACAATTTAGTTTGCAAACCAGAAAAGGAAACATCCATTCCTTTAATGGAGTAAGGAAGCTCGATAAATTTACCTTTAAGAGCTAGTTGTTCAATCTTAGGGCCACCTGGGAATCCCAAGCCTATATGTCTTGCAAATTTATCTATAAAGTTGCCAACTCCCAAATCCAAAGTCTCTCCAAATACTCTATATTTTCCAGCAGCATAAGCTATAATTTGAGTATTTGCTCCAGAAGCATAAAGTAGTACAGGATCACTTGCCCCAACACTTTGTCCTATTTCTAAGTGGGCTATGCAATGATTTACAGGAACCAAGGGGATCCCTAACTCTTTTGCCTTATCCTTTGCAAACCTTAATCCAGAAAAAAGACAAGGAGCCAGCCCTGGAGCATTCGATATAGCTATTGCTTTTATCTCATCTTCCTTGATTTTTGCCTTCTCAAAAGCCTTTTCGTAAATGGATTGTGCAACTCTTTCATGATGTTTTGCACTTTCCATCGGAATAATCCCCCCAGATTCAGTAGTATACATATCTCTCTCATTAGCAAGGATTTTTCCTTTATTCGCAATTCCTATTCCAAACGTATGCGCCGTACATTCAATCCCTAAAATCATGTCAATTTATCTAAAAATAAGTTTATAAAATCTTACCCAGCTCACACACACTAAAAAACTACCACAAAACTACAAATATAAAAATTAACTAAAATAACAAAAATGATTTAGAAGAATTATTTCTTCTTCTTTTTCTTTCTTCCACCACGAGCCATTACAGCTTCACAGACATTTCCTTGTCCGTCAACATAGTACAAATGACCTGGTTTTCTTTTAACAACAGTTTTAACAATTATTTTACCCATTTCGACCTCCTTTTTACCTCTTACTCTCTCTGAATTTATGCTCGTGTATATTTAAATCTTTCTTTTTACCGACGAGTAGGTTTATTATTCTTTTATTCCTATAATTTAAAGGTATTTCCACAAGTTTATCCGCCCTAATCATAGGTTTGACAAACAACGTAAAAGGTTTAACAATTTTCAACTCTAAAACATTATTTTTTTCATCAAGCCAAACAGCCAAAAATTTAAAAAAAACAAAAAAAGAGTGAATGGCCGTTTTTCCTTGTTTGTCAAATTCAAACAAAAGATTGTCAGTTTGTTTTGATTTGAACATTAGCCCAATATATTTGCTTAAGAATCCAGTCTTTATAACATTTACAAGCAATACTTTATCTCTAAACCTCATTTTCATCAGATAACAAGCTTTTTATATTATTTAAAGTATATTTCACAATGGCATTTGATATTTCTTTACTGTTTGCACCTTGGTTTATTCTTCTAGTCGTAGCAGTAGTTTTACTTGTAGTAATTGTCATTCTGTCCTCATATAAATCAAGATTGAAGAAAGAACTATTTATTAAGAAAGAAGAGGAAGTATCTCTAAAAAGTAAGATAAGTTCCTTAGATTCTCTAAAAGATAAACCTCTTGTTTTTTTAAATACCTTAGACAGTATAGCAAGAGAGTTTTTCAGCAAGAAATTCCAATTAAACAAAGACCTAAAATATTCAGAATACATCAAATTCTTTAGGGTTAAAAAATACAAATCGGCAATAGAGTTCTGTGGAAAAATGCAGGAAGCTCTCTACAGCGGTGATAATATAGACAAAAACAAGCTGTTGCTAATAAAAAATAAGTTTGAATATTTTGTAAAAAGTTCATTAGAACATAATCTTTCAGAACCTCCAAAGCCAGAAGTAAATGAAGACAAAAAGGAACAAGCGCCTGTGCAAAATATACCAATTAAGGAAGATAAATCATTGAATCTTGAAATAGTTAAGTACTTTAGAGAGGGTAGAAAGAGAAGGTTCGGTTTCAATATTCTAAAAGGCAAACTTCTTCAAGGGGGTTTCAAAGAAGAGGAAATCAATAAAGCTCTGGATTTTGTCATATCACAAGAAGATATCTCAAGGTCAGGTAAAGCAGAAGTAGAAACAAATATCAGATATGCTCCAACAAGCCTAATAGTTGAGAGTCCAGAACAGTTCGCAAAAGAAAAAGAGAAAGAAAGAGTTTTGAAAGAAGTTCCATACAAACAAGAAGAAATTAAAATAAAGAAAACAGACTATCCAAAGAAAGAGCCAGAACACTACAAACTTATTGAAAACATAGATAATTTAGATAGATTAGAAAGCAAATTAAAAGAAAAGAAGAGTTTCCAATACGGTGATAAAAAAATTCTACCCTAAATTCATCAATCTAAAGGTTTAAATATCCTTTTTCAAAAAAGTCTGGATGTCAGGAAGTAACGGAACAACAGAAAGGCAGATAGCAGCAATAAAGAAGATTATAGGTCTAGCTAGAAGTCTTAAAAACAAACACCCAGAGATAGCTAATCTCTATAGATCTGGAATGTTTGTCTCTAGAATTGAGGCTGAGCTTTCTCTTTCTAATTCGTACGGTGTTAGTGTAAATGTTGCACGTCAAGCAATAGGTTTCGCCATCAGAGGGCATTCTCAAGGCTATGGTCTAGATGCTTTCGAAGGATTAATAACTGACAGAGAAGAGTTGAGTAGGCTTGAGAGTGAGCATAAGACCTTAAATGGCGCTGAGATAGGCAATTATACACGTGATGCAAGAATAGGGGTTTTTGCTATGTCCAAAGAAGACATAGTTAATGCAGGTAAAGCAAGCGTTCTAGCTAGAGGTAGGATTTTATGGAGGCCTGCAACTGAAGAGAGCGTTTCAGAGGAGGATTATTTATTAAGAATACATGCAGAACATGAGCATAGTTCAGGTCGATATGCAGGAAGGATAAATTACAACTCGTTAGCAAATGCAATGAATGAAGAATATCATAACGGTGAGAAAGTCAGATCCGAAGGGACGATTAGAGCTAGGTTAACTATTTTGCTCAAAAGAAACGGTCATACAAAAAGCAGTTAATCACTTATTAAATTTATTCTTAAGAACTTTTCCTAAATAATAAGCAGATCCAAAAAGAACAACTCCAGGGAGCAAAGCTATTCCAAGAGCAGGAACTAGCAAACCAGTTCCTATTGTGCCAATAGTACCAGCTCCAACTGATTCAAGCAAATTAACAACTTGCGAAACAGATTTATCAACATTCTTTTCCAAAGCATCTATTTGCATTATCATTTTTCCTTTCTTGAATATTCTTAGTTTTCTATCTTCTTCGGAAACAACGATAACAATGTTTCCTTCCTTCAAAGAGGCGCTTACAGCAGCGCTATGTCTTGTGCCAAAGTTTTTCAAAACCTTAGTAGATTTTATCATTGATCCATAAGATTTCAAAAAACCACTTTCATCAATAATCACCGCGCCATCTATCAAAGCTAAAGATTCAAGAAGTTTGGGGTTTTCAACTATGTTAAAAGAAGGAACAGATTGTTTGACAAGAGATTTATATTCAACCTCTCCAATAACAAATAGCGCTCCCTCTCCTCGCTTAGCTATCTTCAAACCAACTTGAACTAAAACTTTCTCAATCTCCTTTATTTTCAAATTTGCCCTATTTTGCAATTCTTTCTGTTTCATAACTATACTTTTCAAAGATTATATTTAAATCCTTCTCCGAGCTTCTTCAACAATCATTCTCAAATCAGGAACAAAAATTTCTCTAATAGAAGGTCTTTTAATAACTTCTCTTAAATCTTTAAGAATTTTCTCCTTTTCTTCTCTTTCTAATTTTTCACTGTTCCTTATATACGGTCCGTTTGTAAGAACAACTATTTCACCTATCATGATATATCCACTAACATAAAACTCTTTTTCAGAATTATCTTCAGGATCGAAGTCTTTTCCATTATAAATTGTTAGATCATAACATCTTGAACGATTAGGAAATTCACATATGGACAATTTGGTTAATAATGTTCCTAGTTTTTCCAAATTGTCTATTAGAGATTTAGGAGCAGAAAGTAGCTCGATTATCCTAAATCTCTGTAATATTTCAACTCTTCTTTTCTCATTCAAAGATGTTGCATAAACAAAAAATCCTCTTTCCCTCTCATCTTTTGTAACATCTCTAAATTCCCACCCATTAAGTTCAACCATCATAAAAAGCAAATTATGAAACGGTTTATAAATTGTTCCTCCGCTAAGGTATTATTCTATATTTAGTATTTACTAAAATATATTCTATAATAAATAGAACAAGAGCCAGCAATAAAAACTCTTTAGATAAATCCATGGTAACATTCTTTAGCTTCAAATCAACAATCTCAAAAAAAGCCTGTTGAAGTGATTCCTCGTTTTCTGCTTTATAATATTTTCCTTCAGTGTTGTAAGATATAGCCTTTAGAGAATCCTCATCAATTTTTGACAAACCAAAACTTGTCTCTCCCCCAGCGTTAGTTCCCATTCCAATTGTATTAACAATAACATTGTTTCGTGTAGCATAATCCACAGCAGATTCTATTGTCCCTATGTTTATTCTACCATCACTTATCAATATAATCGATTTTGCGTCTTCTCCCTCTAAAACATTTGCTCCAGTTATTATAGCTTCACTTAAATCTGTACCACCAATAGAGCTCAAGGGTATTTCCTTTGTAGCCTGTTTTACCAATTCTTTGTCCTCAGTTAATGAACTTTCAATAAACGCATTTCCAGAAAAAGAAACAACTCCTATTTTCGTTCCAGGGGGAGAGAGGTCTATGAAAGAAAGAGCTGCTTGCTTAGCTGCTTCAAATCTATTAGGAGAAAAATCTGTAGCCTCCATACTTTTAGAAGAATCCAAAGCGATTACAAAAGAGGAAGAACTAGAATACAAAGTTCTATTTATTTTAATACCTGAAAGAGAAAAAACAAGCAAAACGATTATAATTATCGTTACAAAAAGAACAAATATGTTTTTAGACAGTAAATCAATGCCCTTTACTCTTGCTATCGCTTCAAAGTTAGCAAAAACCAAAGCATTTGTTCTCTTTTTTCTCAAAGTTATAAAGTGTATAAGTATTACTAAAGGTATACAAACAAGTAACAAAAGGTAAACAGGTTTTGCAAAAGCAAATATCATTTTATCTTTCTCTCCTTAGTTCTTCCTCTCAAGAATTCTGAAAGTGCAGGAACAAATCGATCATTTGTGCTCAACTCAAGTAAATCTATTGCGTTCTTTCTACAAGTATCTCTGAAGACTTTTTCCTGATAAGAAACAATCTGCTCATAAACTTTATTTACAATTTTAGGGTTAATAAGCATCTGCTGACCAGTTTTAGGATCTTCAATAACCACTTCTCCATCTAAGTTAGGTAAAGCTTTATCAACAGGATCTCTTATTTTCAAAGCCACAGTCTCAAACTTACTTCCTAACAAAGATAAATCCCTAATTGAATCCTGATCAAAAGATATGAAGTCGGATACTAAAATCACAGATGAAACACTTTTAGTTATGTAATCCAATCCAAATTCCAATGGAGCCTTTATGTCAGCGTAGCCTTCATAATTATTTGGGTCTTTTAGTTCAGCCATTAGTCTATTAAAGTGATTTATTCCGCCACCTGGAGGAATATATTTCTTTACTTTATCGCTAAAAAGCAAAAGACCAACTTTATCTCCAGAGCTTATTATCATATATGCAAAAGCGGCAACCACTTCAGTTGCATATTCGCACTTTAGTTTCTTAGTAGATCCAAAAACCATGTTGTTTCCAATATCTACCATAAAAACTATTTTCAGGTTTCTTTCATCTTTATATTGTTTTACAATAAGGTTATTAGCTCTTCTACTAGTCTTCCAGTCTATATAAGAAGCATCATCCTCTCCAGGAATATAACGCCTAAAAGCTTCAAACTCAAGACCCTTTCCTCTCAAGAGTATTCTATAAAGTTTATTCTTAAGCATAAATTCTTTCATAACAGACTGAAATTCAGATATGCTTCCAGCGATATCAACATTAAGATGTTTTTCTGTCTTCATTTTATTGTCAAGGAGCCTTCACATTTTTTAATATCTCATTAACAATTTTATCAGAGTCAAGCCCCTCAGCCTTTGCTCTATATGACAAAATTATCCTATGCCTTAAAACATCAGCAGCTATTTTATCAACATCCGCAGGTATGACATAATTTCTTCCTCTCAATAAGGCTTCAGCTTTTGCAGCTACAAATAAAAATATGCTAGCTCTAGGAGAGCCTCCAAGTTCAATATATTCTCCATATTTAAAATCTTTATTTCTCGTTTTCCATATAATATCAAGAATATACTTCTTTATTTTATCATCAAGATAAATCTTGTGCGTCAATTTTTGCATATCTAGTATTTTTTTCGGAGAGCCTATAGTTTTCAAAGGAATGTCCTCAAAGCTCTTGAAAGTAACGTTCTCATCCATTATCCTCTTTTCAGATTCCTCTTTAGGATAACTAAATATTATTTTAAATATAAATCTGTCAACCTGAGCCTCTGGCAAAGAATAAACTCCTTCAGTTTCCAAAGGGTTCTGGTTAGCCATAACAAAAAATGGCTTAGGAAGTTCAAAAGTTTCCTTACCAATTGTAACTTGGCCTTCCTGCATAGCTTCAAGTAAAGCGGATTGAGTTTTAGGCGGACTTCTATTGATTTCATCAGCAACTATAAAATTGGCAAATATAGGGCCTTTCACTACCTCAAATCCTTTCTTAGGATCATAAGTAGTAAGTCCTATAATATCTGTTGGAAGAAGGTCAACCGTAAACTGTACTCTCTTAGAAGAGCATCCGCTGACTTTTGCGAGAGTTTTAATTACAAGTGTTTTTGCTATTCCAGGGACTCCTTCAAGAAGAACATGTCCGTTGCAAAGAACAGCTCTAATCAAAGATTCAATCACTTCTTCGTGACCGAAGAACACTTTTCCGACCTCTTTTTTCATATCGTTTATTATCTCTGAGACTCCTTTTATTTCAGATAAATCTAGTTTCTTCACATGGCTAGAATGCTTTTCTTTCATTTATTCGACCTCTTTTACCATAGGAGTTTTAAAATATTATTAAATGTTTCCCTCTTGCGTTGAAACACTATTTTCACTAAATCCCTTTAGACTTCTCTTAATTTTAACTTTTCTATAAGAATAATATACGAAACCAAATAAAATCGCTATGGCACTTGCAACGCTTATATATCCAAATATTTTTTCTTCAGTTCTTAACTTTATTCTAGAACTTGGTTTTTGTGTAATTGCCATCTGGCAGGCTTCAAGAACCTGATCTGTTTTGTTCTTCGCCTCATCCACCAAACCAGTAGCAAACAACTCTTTTGCATCGTCAATAAGCTCTTTAAACTCTGCGCACTCAGGATTTCCTATTATAAACTCCTCTGTAAATATTATTTTTTCCTGGATATCCTCCTCTTCTTTTATTTCAATAAAAAATTTGCCATAGTCATTATACTTAGGGCTCTTTACTGTCGCATTTATAGTAACTTCAAATAATCCTGCTTCCTTAGTGTCTATATCAACAATAAGGGTAACATTTTCCCTAGTGCCATGCGGTAGAGCATCTATAAATGATCTATCAAAAGACGCAATTAAATCATTTCTAATGATTCCATTTTTAGCTATAACTCCATTTAAAACTATTTCCTTAAGATCAATCTGTCCATCGTTTTCAACACCTATTGGAACAATTAGCTTATCTTTTTTCTTTGCAGATACAGGAGCAGGCACAAGTATCTTCAGAGAAATTATCTTTTGATTAGTTCCAGAGCCGCCGCCTCCGCCCCCAGATGAAGAAGATACAGTGGTAGTTGTTTCTACAACTGTTAGCTGGACTGTAAAATTATTACTCGTTGCATTTCTTATAATAGGTGAACTGTAAGAACTCGTGTTATATTCGTAAGCAGTAACTGTATAATTAGATGTCGCACTTGCACTAGCAGAAAACGTGATATTAGGTGTTAAAGGATATGTCCAGTTATTAACTTCTGTCGTGATCCCCGTCCCAGCAAGTTTTGTCAAAATAAATCCAATAGTTTGATTAACACAAGAATCTGAAGCATCGATATCTGCAAAGTTATCAGACAATGTCAAAAGTGTAGATGTCAAAGTCTTGCTCCCTCCTCCTATATCTGAAACAAAATTTAAAGGAGCATTCGTGTGACTTATTCTTAAGTCCCAATTCGTTGAATTTGTCAATTTAGAATTAGAGACATTAAGTGTTAAATTAATATCTCCGGTACATGTTGTTTCATCTGTGAAGTTAGAAGTGAAATTCCAAATGAATAAACTAGCATTTCCATACCCTAAACTGGAATTTCTAACTTCTCCTCTTATTATCAACGTGTAGTTTAAGTTGTCTCCCACAGTATGGTTAACTGTAAAGTTCAATCCAGATGAACGATTTTCTGTGAGTCTAAACAAGTAACCAAGGTCTGGGAGAATAATTTGAGGATAGTCATAAACAGTCACATTAAAAACTTCATTGTCTGCTCTACCTGAAGAATCATTAACTGTCAAATTATAAGTCCATCTTCCGGCATAAGTTTGATTAAGTGTGAAATTTACTATTCCAGTAGTTCTATTTATAGTCAAAAAGTTACCTCCAGCAGTTAAATTAATTAAAGTGTAAGTTAAGTTTGAACCGGAGAAAGTTTCATTTATGTCTTCAGTATCTGTAGCATTGACATCAATATAAATGCTTTCTAAAATAGAATTAACCTGATTCCCAACATCAGTCATTACAGGAGCATGTGCAGTTTCATTTATAGTGATATTAAATTGTATAAATGCTGTTGCGTTTGTCTGGTCGCTTACATTTAAATAAATTCTATAAAAACCAACATCAGCTTTTTTCAGAAGAACATTAGATGTCTCAAACTTGGCCCAATTATTGCCAGTACCACTAGAAGTTGGAAAACCGCTTGCTTGTGTAAAATTAAACAAAGTAGAATTCGGACCATAAATTGTCAAGTTAGTTATTCTTATACTTTCATTATAAACTCTTTTTTGATTTCCTGGAATCTTAAAATCATCATCCGCAACAAAAAAATAAAATTTAACAGTCGAATCTTCCGTTGTATTTACATTAGAATTTGTTGTGTTTATTGTGGAGTTAGAATCTGAACAGATATACCATCCATTACAGGCTGAAGTGTTGTTAATATTTGGAATATCATTAACATGCAAAACAGTCAAATTAAAAGTCAAAGGCGTCGGAGTTACTCCATCACTTGCGTTTATTGTTACAAAGTGTTCACCAACATCAGAATCTATTGGAGTTACATTTATTATCCCTGTCCCAGATCCGATTGTAAATGAAGGGAAAGAAGTATCATTGCTAAAAGAGAAAGTTATAGGGCTGCCTTCAGCATCTGTAATATTTTGTGTCAAATTTAAATAAAACTGAATATTTTCAGTCAAAGTATGGTTCGTCTGAGTAACAGAATTCCATTGCGGTGGATTGTTCGTTATGACTGTTATATTAAACACTTTAGAATCTACAGAGAAATTGTTTGCATCTCTAACAGTTAAATTAATCCAATTAGTTCCAACACTTAAATTTGCAGGATTGATGTATAAAGAAACCTGAGTTTTATTTGTTCCAGAAAGATAAGAACTAGTTAAAGAAATATTCGTATTATTTATTGTAAAAGTTAAAACTTCATTATAGACATTCTTATCAGGTATAAGTAAATCATCATCACTAGCATTAAAGTTAATAATATAACTATTGCTTGTATACACAGTCAAATTATTTACAACATCAAATCTCACACTATCGTTTACATTAGCTATAAAAAAATAAAATACGCTAGAATTCGTTCTCGTTGGACTTCCTGTATCTCTTAAACTAACATTTACAGACCAATTACCAACTTCACTATCGCCAGCAGTAAAGTTAACTAATGTACTAGCATTAAAGTTTGTAGCGCTGCCTATTGAAACAGAAACATTATTCGCCACAGAATTATTAAAAGTGAACCAAGTATAATTAGCTATAAAGGTAATATTATTTTCTTCATCAAGATCAGTCACATTAATGTAACAAAGAAAATGTGCATTTTCCGTAGTGTTTCTCTCATTATCGCATAAATATCTAAAATAAGGTGCAGAGTTTAAATTAAGGACAGTAAAGTTAATTATTTTGGTTCTAGTTGCATTAAATGGTAAAGTTGTATTTCCAGAATCATAAACAGTAAAGTTAACTATATATGATCCAACATCATTTCTAGTTGGGATAAAACTAATATTTAAAGTTCCAGTTGTACCATTAAAATTATAGTTAGAAGAGTTAAACAAAGTTTTTCCTGCATTAGTTGCACAATTTCTAGTGGACCATGACGCAACATTGCAACTGTTAAAACTAATATTTATTCTATAAGGCACATTACTTTCTTCATCAGTCACGTTAACAATATATTCAAATAAGTCAGTCATGTTGAAACTCATGTTGTTTAGATTGACAAATTCAGGAGCATCATTTACAGGTGTCACATTGAAGAAGAACGTTTCAGACTGACCAACAGTATTCGGATCCCCTACGAAAACAGTAATATTGAATATACCAGTTTCATTGTCTCTTGTTGAATTTATAGTCATTACTCCAGTAGAAGCGTTTATACTTATCCAATAGTAATTAGCTGGAAGACTTCCTAAACCAAGATTCGGGCTTACAGTTATGTTAAAAAATTGAAAAGTTAAAACATCATTTCCAGGGTTTGTAACATTTGCAGTAAAGTTATAAGTAAAAGCTGGAATCTGATCCTCAAGCAAGGTAGAGTTCGTTCTAAAAGTATGGAAGCTAGGGGCTGCATAAACAATCACAGCGAAAAATACAATTAATAAAATTACATATACTAATTCTACACCTCTCTTTTTCATTTTAATTAATCTTTCTGTTATAGTTCTCCTTTGAAGATCTTAGTCTATATAAATTATAAGCGTCTATTTTGCTTTTTATCCTAGGATACATATCAGTTCCAGAAAGTACAAAAAACATCAGAGAAAAGGACCACAACACAATTTTAATAAGGTTTATAGGAGTCTGGTTTTCCTTTTTGCAAGTTTTGCAATCACCACCACAGTCAATTTCTTCTTCATTCTGATCTTTTTGGCCATTATAGCATGTAGGGCAATATTTTGTTTCTACAGTGCTAAACAATATATCTAGCTTTTTTGATTTCCAAGAGTCGACATCTATTTTAGCCACTTCTCTAGTTGAACTTAAATCAGTGGCAACTAAAAAATTTCTGCCACATATTTCTACAACTCTAACATCTAAATCGTAAGACTCACCACAGCTTTTCTCTTCAACAAAATTATCAGTACATTCATTATAATCTACGCAATTTCGTGTTTGATAACCTCCAAAAGTTATCTTTCCTTTAATAATATCCTCTATCTTTTCAGTATATATACATGTCCCCCAATCTTCACATTTTATGTCTGTAACACAATTATTCAACTTGCCTTCACAAAATTGTCTTTCAATTATTTCTTTTCTATTACATGCTAAGTCATGACATGTTCTAGCTTTTATGCCTCCAAAACATTCTTCCCAGTCCTCACAAACATAGTTTGGAAAACAACTTGCATCTAAAGGCGAGAAGAGAGACTCATTCTCACTAGTTGTCTGGTCAATATTTTCTTCACCTTCAGAATATACAAAGCTAATAAACAAAACTACTATCAAAACAGTTAAAACTAATCTATTTTTCATTTTTCATCTCTCCCTTTTCAACAAAATCTTCGTCTTTCATTTTCTTTAGCTCTCTTTTCATTTTTATAATTTTTAAAGTCTGAACAGTCAAGAATAAAAATAATAATATTGCCACAAATAAAATAAAACTATAAATAATTGAATAGTTGATCTTTGTGCTTTGATCTTGACATTCTAGTCCACAAGGCCCACCACAATCAATTCCTTCCTCTCCCTGATTTTCTATTTCATCAGAGCAGGAAGCACAAGGCTCACAAGGTCCCCCGCAATCAACGGCGAATTCACATCCGCTGCCATGACAGTTTTTTATTCTATCAAAGCAATTAGGGTTTATAGAAAATTCACAGATTTGAATTTCTTTAGGTTTTGAAAAGGGAGAATTACACAGCCCATAATCAAAACAATTTCTTATCTGAAATCCACATGACTCATCTGTTAAAGAGTTTCCGCTGCATTCATTTGTCACTTTTTCATAATCTTTTCCCTTCAGCGTTCCAGTTTCAGAGGACTTTTTTGAATTTTGGCAGAAATACCATTCAGAACATCCCCATTCTTCTTTACACATAAAGTTCTCAATTTTTTTAGTTGTGTTTATACAGCTTTTTGGATTAACGGCAACGTCCCAGGAAACACTATCAGACAATAAACCATCAGTAATTTTTACTTTTACTTCATGATGTATAGTCCCTTCTTGGCACGTAAAATCTGTTTTGAATGTACTAATATTGTTTTCATAGTTCTCTTTTTTTAGCTCTCCATCCACGTACCAGAAAACATCAGGCACAGAGCCATCAGGGTCGAAAGTTGTAATGTTAAAATAAATCTCTCCCTCACTAGTTTTATTTATTTTGTTGATATAGGGATACCTCTCACTTATAGTTGGAGCTTTGTTTAGTTCTGTTATTGTCAGATGAAAAATCTCACAGCTTGTAATAGAAGAACCGTTTTGCCCACAGAAATTTATATTTTTTTGAGGACTTTTTATTCCCTTATCAGAAACACAAATCTTCACATCATAGTTGCCTACATCTATTGTTTTTGCAGTATAATTAATTAAGCCGATTTTGTTAACATTAAATATTTTGTTACCATTAAGAAAAAAAGTACCAAATTCTAATTTACCAGAATCCCCAGTTCCATCTTCCAAGTCTTTTGCATCTATCCTCTGATAAAATTGTAAGCTTTCATTTAAGCTTATTGTTCTTAATCCAATTTTTTCAATTTTCGGCGGATTATTTATTTCAATAGTACTAATTATCGTGTTTTTTGCATCCATAAATTTCCCATCCGAAACTATCAGTGTTCTTCTGTATTTTTGCTTTGTAGTGCTTTTGCTTATGTTCCCCGAAAAAATCTTAGCAGTCTCAAAGCTCCCATTTTTTCCAATTCTTTTTATAAAAAAAATATCTTTTGGATATATATCATAAGTCAAATTTGCTTCCTCAGGATCACTAGTTTTTAGTTCATAAGATAACATCGAGTTTTCACACACGTATATTTCTTTTTCAACATCATTTATCCTCGGTGCTTTAATGTTTTCAGACTCTGCTGTTGCCAAAAAACTAAAAAGAATTATAAAAGAAAAAACTGCCAAGTAAAACAACACAAATAACCGCCCCTTTCTCATGAGTTAAGTAGTAAAAATAGATATAAAAAGATTCTTATTATCCTTTTGGTCTAATACTCAGATGCAAGCATCGGCCAAACGGTAATTAGATATTGTTGGTCGAAAAGCGAAAAAATTCGCGAATACTCCACAGCGTCCTGTGATTAAGATTTTTATTTAGCTTTTTTCATTGGCTTTTCAGACTTTTCAATTTTACCTTTGCCAAGTTCTTTTGATAAAGTTTCTCTCTGTTTTTTAATTTCAGTCTCTATAGAATCCAATTTCTTTAATTCATCTTTCATAGACTTAGCCGTAGTGGGCATTGTCGCAGTCTGAGTTGGAATCTTCTTCATTATGTCCATTAAGCTGGATTTCTCTATCTTCAAAACACTTTTAGATTCATCTTCAATCTTCGATCTTAAAAGCTCCATACCAGTAAGAACACAGTTTATATTCCATATTTTCTTCCCGTCAATAGTTTGTAAAACCGCTATCATTTTCTTTATATCTTCTGATATTCCACGATTATGCATTTCATCTCTAATTATACCTGCCAAAGCCTCTAAGTCTATCTTAACATTTAAATCAAGTTTCTCTGGTTTCTTTTTACTAGGCAAGGTTTTCATCATTTGTACTTGCACACCATTGTCCAAAGTAAAGGCTGCTACTTTTTTCTTTGAAGGAACATAGAAATCAATCTGGTGTATATTGCTTCCACTTTCGAAGTCAATTACAAAGAATCCCGCAACCATAAAGCTATCTGGATTTTCAAGACTAAACTGCTTATACTCCTTAGCCTTCTGCAACTTATCAAAATAAGGTTTTATCTTCATCTCTTTTCGCCTCTTTATTCTTAGAGTATAAAGGGTTTATAAGTTTTTAGTTTTT
>ERZ1292629.2284-Hain-H43-01um-R1-2284-length-16477-cov-6_pt1 | contig 16477 bp, 13 predicted proteins | sample MGYA00564399_ERZ1292629 | MGnify/ENA primary metagenome ERZ1292629 (study PRJEB36523, sample SAMEA6512636) | groundwater metagenome | collected 2019-01-08 | study: AquaDiva: Metagenomics assemblies of 32 groundwater samples
GCATGTTCGGTATTGCGTTTGTCGGAGCGCAGGTGATGGAGGTGCCAACGCCGATGCCATCAAAAGGCGGCGTATACTCTACTCCGGCTACCGTCCCGGCAAGCACCTGTCCGGACCTCATCGCAGACTGTCCGTTCGGGTTCATGTACGATAACTCAACCGGATGCACCATCAATGAATGCGCCCCTGACCCAGCCATCAAACAACTGGAATATGACGCGCAATGTGTAAAAGACCAGCAGCGTTCGCTCAAAGAATTTGAACGATATAACATAAAAGACACCGAACGCCGCTTCAAAGAATTGGAACGCGGTAAATTCACCGTGCCGGCGGAAGCGCGAACGCAGATGGAGCAGATGAAATCGCAGTGGCAGACGGCGCAAGCGTTGACCACCTGCCAAGAACTGGGAGACGCTTCAAGGGAACTGAACGATTCTTCCAATGACATTAACGCGTTGTTGCGCGATGCGGAAGATGCCATGAACGCCGCGCGATGCCTCAAAGACGCCCAGCGTGAACTGAAAGATTTTGAACGGTACGGCATTAAGGATGTGGAGCGAAAAATCCAGCAGGCAAAAAAGAAAAGGGTTGCCGTTCCTGAAGGTATTGTCTCCGGTTTGGAACATGTGAAGACGTCGTTTGTACAGGCGAAGAACGCCGACAACTGCACCGACATCAATGACGCAAAAAGCGAAATGTACAACGCGAATAATGACGTACAGGAGGCCATGAGACAGCTAGACCTCCTCATGCAGATGCCGCAGATGCTCAAACAGATTACACGAGAACTGAAAAACATTGAACGGCAGTGGAAAACGGCGACTAATAAGGCAAAACGGAGTAAAGCAGATTTGTCAGATTTGGTGGCGCGCGGACAGAGTTTGCTTGATTCCATGAAAGCGATTTTTGAAGAAATCAAGGCCGCCGCGGCATCGGGTGATTTAGAACGAATCCGCGACGTCATGGAAGACAGCGACGCCGACGCGCGAGAGCACGAGAATGAAATTTTTGAGATTATCAGGACCGTTGAGGCGTTAAGCAACGCGCCGCGGTATATCAAAGAGCTTGACCGCCGCATGAAAAACATAAGCCGCCAGGCGAAGGACATGCAGCGTTTCCAAAAAATTGACACGAGCACATTCACCGCGTGTTTGGACAACGTCAAACCGCTTATTACCGCTGCAAAGGAAGAAGCGGGCCGCCGTCCGGCTGACCCGGATGCGACGATGGATGCGTTCTCTACCGTAGAGGAAGCATTCTCTGATTGTGAGGAAATTCGCCGTTCTTTGGAAGGTTCACAGGAAGAATTTTTTGGCGAGTTTATTCCCGACCAGATGATGAACGGCGTCAAAGGAGGTCCGCCCCAAACGATACTGTCGCCGCCCACTCATAGTGAAAAAAAAGTAATTAATTAATTATTTATTCTTAAAAGAGACAGATATGTCACTTGTAGGAGCAGTACTCTCCTTCGTAGCCGGACTCTTCGGGATCGCCTACGCGAGCGCAGTGCTTATTGCGCAGGACCCCGGAATGATGGCTCCACCAGGGGGAGGAAGTTTTGGAGGTGGAACACCAATGCAACAGTCGCCGTCCGATGGCGGTAGCTTTAGTGGCCCCACAGGAGGATTTGGTGGAGACCAAGGAGGTTCTCCAACTGGTGGCCAGCAAGGCGGCCCACAAGGTGGCCAATTTGGCGGTCCGGGCGGTGGAGGTGATTTTGGTGGCCAGCAGGGTGGACAGCAATTCGGAGGGCCGCAGGGCGGTCAATTTGGACAAGAAGGCGGACAGTGGCAAGGCGGCCAAGGCGGTGAAGGGCAGCAAGGCCAATGGCAGGGCGGCCCGCAGGGTGAACAGCAATTCGGAGGGCCGCAGGGCGGTCAATTTGGACAAGAAGGCGGACAGTGGCAAGGCGGCCAAGGCGGTGAAGGGCAGCAAGGCCAATGGCAGGGCGGCCCGCAGGGTGGTGAAGGAAATGATGAAGAGCGCATGAAACAGGATGAAGAACGCCAGAAAAAACAGGAAGAAGAAGGAAACAAGCGCTGTCTGAAAGATATGCAGCGCGGAATGAAGGGCACTGAACGCCCCATCAAGGATTTGGAGAAAAAAATCGCGCAAATCAAGCGAAGCAAGGGTACTGTTCCTCCAGCAGTGGAAGAGACCGTCGCAAATTTGAAAGCCGGCCTTGCAAAGATAAAGGCGGCAACAACATGCGACGAAGCGCAAGAAATCCAGGGCGAACTTTCCGAGTCAATGGAAAACATGCAGGATTTGTTCATGCAACTTGAATTTGCGGCGCAAGCGCCAAAAATCGTAAAGCAAATCAAGCAAGGATACGGCATGCTGGATAAAATGTGGAAGCGCGCGCTTCTCATGGCGAAAAAGAGCAAGGTTGACCTCTCGGAACAGGTGGCAAAAGGACAGGCAATCCACGATGAACTCAAGGCCATGTTTGACCAAATGATTGCTGCGGTCAATTCCGGCGACTTTGAGGTGATGCAGAACATGATGGAATCCGGCATGGAAGCGGATGAAAAACGCCAAGAATTGGAAGAGGTTGTCCAGATCATTGACGCGATGCGTAACACCGGCAAAATGATCAGCGGATTGAACCAGCACTTGAACGGATTGAAGCGTGGCGTGGCGCAATTGAAGCGAAAGAAAGTAGATGTTACGGAAATAAATGCATGTCTTGCCAATGCAAAGGGCGGCATTGATGCGGTGAAATCGGCCACCAAGGTACGACCGATTGATTTTGACACGCTCATTGAAACCTTTGAAGCGGCGAATGATGTGCTTGACCAATGTGATGATTTGATAGGCGCCGCGAGCGGTCAAGAGGAAGAGGGTGTCTTTGATGACTTCTTCAGCGACAAGGTACAAAAGCAGATTCAGTCGCGTCCGCGTCCGCAAGGCGGTGAAGAAGGCGGTCCTGGTGGTGGAGGCGAATTTGGCGGCCCCGGAGGCGGTGGAGGCGGCCCGGGTGGTGAAATATTCGGCGGCCCGGGTGGCGGTGGTCCCGGCGGCGGATTCGGATTCTAACAACTAAAAACAAAAAGATGCGCGGCCAGCGCATCTTTTTTATTGTTCGCAATAAAAAAGGCTGAAGGTGGTTATCCTTCAGCCATACTGCCTCCCCTCCGGAAACCTAGACGAACATGTCGTCGCGACGCGCCGCGCGCTTGGCGTTGCGGGCCGGCCTCCAGTCCGTGGCGTACACCACGCGATTGCCGCTCCTCTCTCGCGGCGAATCCACGGTCGTGGGGTCCACCGTCAAGAGCTGCTCCGCCGTGAGGAAACGGCCGTTCACGCTCGGGAACCCCGTGAACCGCACGAACTTCTGAATCCTGACGGACCCGTCCGGCTTCCTCCTGCCCGCCTTGGTGACCGGCACCCACGTGAAACCGGGGAACCGCCGCATGGCCGCGTCGAAGGTCGGCGCCCGCCTCGGGCACCACGTCCAGGTCTCCTCCTCCCCCGCCCGCAGGTCCTGACGGCCATCGCCATGAAGACCCATAGCAATCCGCCTCATCGTGAGGTATGCTTCCTTCGCCGTCTCGGTTTCAAGCTCGTAATTCTCCATTCCCCTTCCCTCCTCTTGTCGGTTGGTGGACGTTTCACTTTACTACAACGAAAAAAATTACGCAAGAATTATCCACAATTGCCACAATATGCTCGGCATAAAACTGCTGCTGCCGAATCCATCGGCGGAAATGACGTACAGACGTTCGCCATCATACGCGACACCCTGAAGGTCGCGATAGGGACGTTTGAATTGCGCGACTTTTTCTATCCGGCCGTCATCGGGATAGATACGAAAAAGAGCGCCGGCACGCGTGTCGGTGGCAATGAGCGTTCCGTCCGGCAGCACTATTATATCTTCTGACCGCGGGAGTTTTGCCACTTCACGAAGCGTTCGCGCGGCGAAATCCACCGCAAATACCGCGCCGCTCTCATCATCGCTTACGTAGAGCCGTTTGCGCGCTGCATCATACGCAATGCTTTCCGGCGCGACCCATCGCGGATGAACCGGACGCCACGATTCCGCCTTTGCGCCCTGCGTGAGTTTTGAAATTGTTTTTTCGCCCTCATCAAGCACATAAATTGTTTTCTCAACTGTCGCAAGCGCCTCCGGATGCGTCAGTCCGTCCGCGCGCGTAAAAAGCGGACGCCAACCGTCTCCGCCAGACAGCGATTTGTTATACGCAAAAATAATCCCTTGCGCCGAATCTGACACGTATATACGCTCATCATCAACCGCAACACTATCTGGATTTTGAATACGATGCTGCGGGTCCGGAATTTGTTGCCACAAACCATCATGCCACTGGTACACGGAGCCGCGGCCCTCATTAGCTACAATGACACCCCACGCGGGGTGATACGCAACGTCATCGGCGTGGGAAAGTCCTTGCGGCGCGCTGGCGATAATCGTCTCCCCTCCTCCGGGTATCAGAAGACCTTGTGGCTCACCACCAGCCCATACGACGACCGCCACCGCAACGATGACCAATCCAACAACCGCACTCCCCCATCGTTTTATTTTCTGAATACGTTGTTCGGTGGCAACCGGCTCGTCCATCCATCGGCGAGACGGCCGCTCCACCAGCGCGCTCACAAGCGCGGTAAAAAACAGCGCGGCAGCCACCTGTTCCAGCAACTCCTCAAGCCCATTCAAAAAATTACGCGGCGCCCACACGGTATACATAACATCCGTCACATAACTTCCTGCATGGGCCGCCCAAAATGCGCCCAGTCCGCGGAGACGTTCAAGAATAAAAAAGTCAACGGTGTCAAAAACGGTGGACAGTGCATACGTGACCGCGCCAGCGAACAATACGGTCACGGCGAACGGCGTTTCGGTAACGAATCGGCGCGCGGATTTCATGAGCAACAATACTGCCGCCAGTCCCGCAACGGCATACACGACCGTGATGTAATCCGTTGCATTTGGCGGCAGTGATACGCGAGCGCCGAGGAATTGTCCCAATTTCTCGTGCAGCTGAAGTACCTCATCAAGCGCGGCAAACAAAAATCCCGCACCCAACGCAGACGAAACCGCGCTGCGCCAGCGTATGAAAGCGGCGGCGCTCGCCAACAGCAAAAATAAACTCGTGCTATACCGAATCCATGAAAACTCCTCCATGAGCCGATGCGTTTGGTCTCCAAACACCACCAGCGCAAATGCGATGAACGAAAACGCGCATGCCACCCACACCAAAAAATGCCGATTCCGGCCGCGCACCAGCACACACCACAACCCGCCGGCAAGCAACGCCGCATACACCGCAAGGAGCGTCAACCGCACGACGGCTTCGTACGGAAGCGGCGCATCAAAACGAAACTCAATGAAATCCAAAACACGCGGCAAAACAACCGCAACACCGACAAACGCCAGCAATCCGCATGCAACAAATACAGAGTATCGTTTCATGATGAAATAGTTTAACACAGGTGGAGAGTAAGAAAAACCGCCCCCGTGAGGGGGCGGTTTTTCTGTGCGACGCTTACGCGCGCGCGACGTTGGTGGCAGCCGGGCCTTTTTCGCTCTGTACGAGCTCAAAGGTCACTGCATCGCCGACCTTCAATTCCTCAAAGGTCACGCCGCTCAATTCCTTGGAGTGGAAGAACAGGTCCTTCGTCTCGCCTTCGCGAGAAATGAACCCGAATCCCCTATCCGTAAGGGTCTTGATAACGCCATTCATAGTGCATTATGTGGTTACTTCTACCGAGAAACTCGACCTTAAACGCTTCCCGCTTTTTAACGATGAGGACAGTATAGCAAAGGGGGCGTAGCGCGTCAAGTGACTGCTTGCTGTATAGCGAAAAAATGCTATGATACTCTCCATGCGTACCCTCAACCGAAAATCGGAGAAATGGAGTCATGACAAGGCCGATACTCTAGTCACCGAGGCAAAATTCGCGGAATTACAAAAGAAACTTGCGCGATTGCAAACGGTTCGCCCGGAAGCGGCGGCGGAGGTGCGACGGCTCGCTGAACTGGGCGATTTTTCAGAAAACGTGGAGTACCAGGCGGCCAAATGGCGTTTGCGCGGCATCAATCACGGGATTGATGTTTTGGAAAATCAGTTGAATAATGCCGTCATTATCAAACCGCAAAAACAGACCAGCATGGTTGCCATCGGCCACACCGTAACCGTCGCAGAGGGAGATATACAAAAAACCTTTAATATCCTTGGCTCTGCGGAAACTAATCCGTGTAAGGGCATCATTTCGCACAACTCCCCCATCGGCGCGGCGCTGATTGGGCGCAGTATCGGCGATACGGTTACTATAAAACTCGCCAAGCGAGACGCTGTGTACCGCGTGGTAAAAATACAGTGATTAATTTGCTGTTAATCCCGTGCCCGTACAGCAATTAAAATAAAATTTACCCTGCCCATTTTGTATTTTTTACCGATTCGCATATCGCTCCGGGGGTGGGGGTCGGACCCACGACCGTCTCGTTAACAGCGAGCTGCTCTGCCACTGAGCTACCCCGGAATGCTCAAGAACGGGTTTAGTGTAACACAATAACGGGTGGCCGTCAATCCATTTTGATTAGATTGCTTCGCTACGCTCGCAATGACCATTATATGTAATCCTTCAGCTTTTCAATAATCTCCATGTTCTCCACGCGCTCAAGCGCTTTTGCTTCAATCTGGCGAATGCGTTCGCGCGTGACGTCAAACTCGCGGCCCACCTCTTCCAGCGTATGCGTCACGCCATCCGTCAATCCGAATCGCATTTCCAGAATCTTTTGCTCGCGCGGCGAGAGTTCCGTAATGGACGTGCGCACGTAATCGCGCAACACTTCAAGCGCAGCGGCGCGGTCAGGCGTGATGCTCTTATTATCCTCAATAAAGTCCTGCAGGCTGGAATCGTCGTCATCATCCCCCACCGACGTTTCCAGCGACACCGTCTCCTGCGAAATCTTGATGATATGCTGAATCTTGCCGACATCCTCCCCCATCTCTGCCGCAATTTCTTCCGGCGTCGGGTCGCGGCCCAAATCCTGCAACAGCCGCCGGCTCACCTGCTGAAACTTGTTAATAGTTTCAACCATGTGCACCGGAATGCGAATGGTGCGCGACTGGTCGGCCAGCGCGCGTGTAATCGCCTGCCGAATCCACCACGTGGCGTATGTGGAAAATTTGTAACCCTTCTTGTATTCAAACTTTTTCACGGCGCGAAACAGTCCGATATTGCCTTCCTGAATCAAATCCAACAGCGACAAACTTTTACCGACAAATTTTTTCGCGATGGACACCACCAGCCGCAAGTTCGCCAAAATGAGCGCGCGTTCGGCCTGACGGTCATTCCGCTCCTTGCGTTTCGCGAGCGCGACCTCCTGTTCCGCGTTCAACAACGGAATTTTTCCGATTTCGCGCAAATACATTTGCACCGAGTCCTCGGTAATGGTGCCGAGGTCAAACGGCTGATTCGGGTCCATGTGAAACATCACCAGCACATCTTTGGCTTCCGCGCGGCGGCCCAGCAGACCTTCTTTTAGCCCGACAATCTCCACTCCGTGCTTCTCGCATAAATTCAAAAACTCTTCGTACAAATCCACACAGTGCTCAAGATGGGGAAACGTCTGCAAAATTTCCACCTCGGTAGCGAACCCGCGGCTGCGGCCCTTGCGCACCAGCCGCCACACCTGCTCATCGGTTGGAATGACAATCGGTTCCGCCGGCGCCATCGGTTTTTTCATCGCATGCGGCTTTTTGTGCGCAGCTTTTTTCGCATGAAATGAAAAACGGGCGCGCGTGGATGCGTTCCGCTTATGCGTCTTTCGCGGCGTGGTTTGTTTTGGTGCGGATTTTTTGTGAGCTACTTTTCTTTTTCGCCGTACCTCCACCGGTCGGCGATGACGTGTACGTGCGGGCATAGGTTGCGTAACGGCGTTGCGTTACTTCAAACTTTTTAATTGCTCGAGCACCCCAGTGATACGAATAACATCACCGCGCCCCTCGGCCTCTTTGAGCGCAGCGATTAATCGTGTTCGTTCGTGCTCAAGCCACCCGTGCCGCAATGTAAGAGAAAGAATGTGCGCCTCTTGAACTGCGTCACGCTCGCTCATCTCTATGGTTTCAGCGAGGAGATGCAGACGGTCAAAGAGTTGTTGTGTGCGCTCTTCTCCAAGTGTTGCTCGGATAGCATGATACTCCTCATCGCGCGATGAGGGTTTGTTGTTTTTACAGTATAACACGAGGTACTCTCCCAATGCAACCAGTTCATGAACATCAGCAAGCGGCGGAATCTGCACGTGGTCCGCTAGCAGACGCGGATACCGCACGAGAAGCGCGAGCAGGCGCTCAAGGCGCTGCTCATTCGCTTCAACGCGCGCAGTTGGCGGTGGCGCGACTGATGACGGCGTAGCCGGTGTTTTTCGCAGCGCGCCCTGCATCCGTTCCACCTCCGCGCGCACATCGTCTTCGCGGACGCCGGTTCGTTCCGCGATGACGTGCATCCAGTAGCCGCGTTCAATCGCGCTCGGCATCACCGCAATCATGCGGAGCGCCGGCGCGAGCGCCGTCACCACCGTGCGGATGGAAGGCGCATTATCAGGCGCCGTTCCGGAAGACAATGCTCGTCCAATGAAGAACAGCATAAACGGCTGGGCTCCCATGACCGCCTGCCGCCATACCGCCGGGTCTTTTTGCACGCAATCATCCGGGTCCTTGCCGGAACCTTCAGGCAGCGTAATCACTTTCACGTCAAATCCCAAGGAAAGCGCCAGCTCCACGCTGCGGATTGCCGCGGCAATACCGGCGGCGTCCATGTCAAACGCAATGCGCAATTCGTTCGCGTAGCGCTTCAATAACCGCAGTTGCTGTTCCGTAAACGCGGTGCCCGATGACGCCACTACCGGTTCTAAACCCGCCTTGTGACACGCAATCAAATCCATTTGTCCCTCCACCACGATGACGTATTTTTGCTGGCGAATCGCTTGCTTGGCGATATGCAAGCCGTACAGCACCGCACCTTTATTGTACACGGGCGTCTCCGGCGTATTCACATACTTGCCTCCCGCATCCGCCTTTTCTTCCAGCAATCGTCCGGTGAATCCAACCACCGCGCCGTGGATGTCGCAAATGGGAAACATGACACGGCCGCGAAAACGGTCATACCCGCTCCCTTGTTTTCCCGGCACCGTGAGGCCGCTCGCCACGCAATCTTCAACGCCGAATCCGCGCCGCATTAGCGCGCGCGTCAGCAAATCCCATTCATCCGGCACGAATCCAATCATAAACCGCTCCACGAGTTCCGCCGGCACGCCGCGCCGTGCGATGTAATCGCGCGCTCCTACCGCACGCGGCGATTTCAAAAATCCCTGATGATACCACTGCGCCGTGAATGCAAGAACGTCCAGCACGCGATTTTTCTGGCTCGTCTGCACCTCTGTCCGCGCCCGATGCTCCAATTTCACGCCTGCGCGTTCCGCCAACATGCGCAACGCCTCTACAAACTGCATCCCCTCCATCTCCTGCACGAACGCAAATACGTCGCCTCCCTTGCTGCATCCAAAACAGTGCCACATCTGCCGCTCGCGGCTCACGATGAATGACGGCGTTTTTTCCTGATGGAACGGACACCGCGCTTTGAAATACGAACCAACCTGCTTCAGCGGCAGGTATTCTTGAATGAAATCCGCAATGTCAATGCGGTCTTTAATGAGTTGCGTGTCGGCCATACTGCGCCACCGCCTCCTGAATCCGCGCCGCCTCCCGTTCAACCAACTCACCTTCGTACTCTCCGCCATGCCGCGAGCCGTACGCTTTGGATTCCTGCATGTCAAGATGCAATTTCAATGCCCATCCGTCAGGCCGTTCCTCTATATACCCGTGAAAACGCGGAAAACGCGCACCGGAAAGGCGCATCGCAAAACTCGGCTCCGTCGCGTTGCGGTCATGGTGCTCGTTATAACCCAATCGTTGCATCACTACACGAATATTTTCGTTCGTGCTCGGTAATGTAATCGTCATAGTTTCTGTGATATACTGCCTCACGAGCCCTCGTAAGGCGAATGTATTTTTAACGTCCTCAACATATATGACCAACACTATTTTCCGCACCACCGTTACGGCGGCGCTTGTCTTGGCGCTTACCGCTCCCGCCCTTGCGAATGCCGCCCCGATTCCGAGCACCGCTCCCACGGCCACCGTGGCACGCGGCCAGAAAGAAGTACTGGTAATGGATTTCACCTTGCCGGCCTATGCCGGCGATGCCGTCGTTGACGCCGATGGAGGCGTCACCGAAGACGTCGGCGTGCCGCTCGTTCAAGCGGGCGCGCCACTGCACAACATACCATCTTCCGCCCGTCTTGCCTATGGCATCGGTGGACAGTCCGACCCAAAATCCATTTGGATTGACCGCGATGGGAGCAAGCGCTACACCCCCAACTTTAGCGCTGATACGACCGTTGCGCAACCCGATGTACTCGGGCTTCCCGTTCCCGACGGCGACGTGAGCGCGCCGCTCAAAACAGGCGGCATGGGTAATCTCAAAATCCTCGTTTCCAATCCCACGGAATTAAACACGTGGCACCCCACCGACAGCGATGCGCTCTACAAAGACAGCGGACTGATTACCAATTTGGTGGATAGCGGCGATGCGCGCGTTTCTGCGGGCATACGTTTCAAACAGCAATCCGAGCTCGTTCCCGATAAAGCCATGATTCTGCTCCGCGCCGCCGGCAACATCTGCCCCACCGGCATTGCGCCAGAAGATTTCGTGCATATCCTCGGCAAACCGAATATCGCGGTAAAGGAAATCATCTATGACCATGAACTAGCGTCAGGCGCGTGCACCGCGCAAGTCGTTCTCTACACTGCCGTCTATTCATACTCCATTGAAGACCAGTTTGAACTGGTGACGCCGTACGTCGGCGAATTGAACATCACCGACCTCAAAGACAATGGCGACAACGGCGTGCCGGATGCGCAGACAAAATCCATTAAAATACTTTCCGGCACCGCCAAGGGTATTGCGGCCGGCGACATCATCCGCATTGTGCGCGGCAACGCATCAATCCGATTTCGCGTTGATGAGCTGTCAAGCGTTGCAAAAGTGTTAAACGTCACCTATCTGGACGGCAGTTTGGAAGGCCCGCCGGGCGACTATGGCGTTGCCGTCACCGAACACAAAAACCACAGCAGCACACTGACCGGCCTCCTCTCTGGATTGCCGAACTGGGTGCAATACGCGGATGAAAATGGCGACAACGTTTGGAACAACAACGAACCGCTCTACAGCGATGAAGACGGTAACGGCGTGGTATCAAAAAACGACAAACGTCTCACCGGCACCACGGCGGAAAAACGACTGCTCAAAAAAGCAGGCGCCGTGGATAGTCTGGGCGGTGTGTATGTGGACAGCGCAACCATGGCCGCACCGAAATGGTTGAGCCAACTTAAACCATGGGCGGAAGGAGTTGACATCGCCATTGACCATGATAACGACGGCTTCTACAACCTTGACCAACTGCGGAACATCACGGTGCGCAATCAAGGAACTGCTATCATCACCGACATTACGCGCGTGCAATTGTGGATGGAAGACAGCGGCATGGCCGGTTTTCAGGGCAGCTTCACGGACCAATCAAGCGACCTGCTTATGGGGTCCTTCGTCTATGATGCAAGCGCCCAACACTGGCGTATCGCCAATCTGGACCAGCCGCTGATTACCGCCGAGCGATTCTACATCACGGCTAATGTGGCAACGAACGCCGGCGACCAGCGAACCATGCAGTTTGCCATCGCCAAAGACGACATCGGCACGACACATCGCACGCTTCCGGATGCCGTATCCGCAAATAGCAATGCTCAAACCATCAGCGCGGCGGCACAAATACCGCCCGAACAGCAAGGGCCGGCCGGGGTCTCGGCGCAAAATTCTATCGTGCATATTGTTGACCGAACGAGCGCTCCCTCTGACGGCACATCACTGATAACGATTGAAATTGAGGTGCGCGACACTAATAACGAACGCATGCCGAACAAAACGGCGCAACTGGAACGATTGCGCGCCGCCGAGGATAACGTGCTCTCAACGCAACAAAAAGTCACCAATGGGCTCGGCATCGCCTCGTTCCCGGTGACTTCGCAGGAAGCTGGCGTATTCCGCTTCCGCGGCCGCGTAGGGACGCTTCTGCTCGGCAGCGCGACGGTTACTTTCACCGCCGTTGGTGACGAACCGCCGGGGCCAACGCCGGGCGGCAAAGCGGGCCTCGTGGAGGGTGACCTGTTCATGTCGGCATCGGCAGGAAAAGGCGGCACCGTGTACTACTACGCCAACAATAAAAAGTATCCGTTCCCCAATGAAAAGGTGTATCTGTCATGGTATCCGGATTTCAAAAGCGTCACCATCAAAAAAATCAACGCGGTTGATGTGGGCGACATCGCTTGGGGAACGAATGTGCGCTACCGTCCCGGCACGCGCATGATAAAGGTGCCGGATGACCAGAAGGTATACGCCGTGACGCTCGGCGGAAAAGTATGCTGGGTGAAAAACGAAGATGTGGCAAAAAAATTCTACGGCCCCACGTGGAACAAAAAGATTGACGACCTCTTGGCTTCACTCTTCGTGGGGACCTATCGCAATGACCCAACATGTGACCTGACGCTGGATTCCAAATATCCCAGCGGCACGATTCTCGCCATGAACGGCAAAAACTATTATGTGGATGGCGCGCGGGTACGGCTCATTGACGACGCGGCATGGACAAGCAATCGCTTCCGCAATGAATTCGTACTGCAAGTTTCTTCACTTGATAACTACGAAGCCGGCCCGCCGGTGTATGTGGGAGAGTTTAGTCGCGCGGTTGACTAGCGCCCACAAATCGCACCAGCGGATTCGGACGATGGATGTAGTGAATCCCGAATTGGCTCTTGAACCGCGAAAATCCGCGCCATGACCACGGGTCGCCAAAAGTCCAGAAGACGCCGAAATTCAAAAAGCGTATCCCCTGCCGAATGCAGTGCTGAAACCAGTGATCAATCAGGCCAGTGCTGGCGGATGTTGATATGGCATCGGGATGGACAAATGAAACAAGATGCGTGGAATGCGATGCGTCCATCGTATCCACCACCGCGAGACCGGCCATAACGCGGCCGGTTTTGCGTTCGCGGACGACGAACAGATGCGTATCAGCACCATGGAACGCGCGCCGACGGCGCACCATCTTGATAAAATCTCCGCGGAGGTACCGCGGCACGCGTGTGGCATCACGATACGCCACAACAAACGCATCTTCCGCCGCTTCCTCAATCTCATACGCCTGTTCTCGCAGCCATCGCCGCCGATGTCGTTGCGCATGCGGTGTCCATGATTCCCAATATCGCTCCGGATTTTTTATTTCCGCAAATCCCGTGCGTCGAAAATTCATTTGTATAAACGACCGATGCCACCCCGTCGGTTTGTCCAATCGCGTGAGCGGTTGCCAGATGACCATCCGCCGCGGGCCGGGTTCAATTTGCGGTTCAACATCCGTTTCATAGCCTTCAAAACACAGCGGCCCGTGCCACCACCGCGCGCCCCAGCACTCCTCGCTTCCCACGAGATACGCGCGGGTGCGTGGATCGCAATCGCCGCGTACATAGGATGGCGATTGCTTCACCGTTGTGTAACCATCTGGCAACGGGTCGCCCACCATCCCACATCCTCGCGGACGATACAGTGCAACGGTATTATACCAATACCGCCAGGTCGCCTGTCGTGATAACGCGTGATCAAAAAATGGCAACACTGCGTTTGTTTGATACACGTTCAGCAATAGATACCCGCGTGGTGCCAGCTTGGATGCGAGGGCCCAAATAAAAGACGCATCCACAAGCACTGGTGACGGATCAGAACCGCGGAACAGGTCAACCGTGATGAGGTCATACGTCTGCGCCAATGTGGGCACGAGCTCACGTGCATCACCCTCCTTAATACTGATACGTTCATCGGGTGTGTAGATGCGCAGTGTTCGAGCAAGATGAATCATCACGGGATCCCACTCAATGACGGTGATGAACGCACCGGGGAATCGTCGCCGCAGCAGCGGCAGCTGTCCACCGGCACCGAGCCCCAAGGAGAGTACCTGTTTGATTGACCTGCGTTCCGGTATACGCCGTAGCGCCTTCTTCCACAGTGCACGTACATAGGGTGTGGTCTGGCCACATCCACCTGCCGTCACTTCCCACCGCCCAAACCACCGTGTGCACTGAATGAGGCCATTTTTCTCTGACGGGTATTTGTGATGCTCATACCACCAGCTCATAATGGGGCTATGGTACCACGGCTTGACAGCCGCAACCAGCTGTGCTATACTGCCGTCACGGTGAATAACTTCCGATATCTATCCTCCGAGGCGATGCCAACGTGCGATACGCTATCGAGTCCACCGAATTCTAATAAGAAAGCGAGGTGATACTCATGGCGTTTCAAAGCGATGGCAATCGTCCGATGCGACAACTGTTCGACGTAACCGCACTCAACCTCACGTGTTCCGAATGCGGCACCGCGATCGACAAACTGCCGTTCCAACCGACACAGAAAGAAGACGGCACCTACGGTAAATTGTTCTGCTACCAATGCAACAAGAACCGTATTCGCAACCGCGGCGGATTCTAATGCCACTAAACCAAAAACGGCCCTCGGGCCGTTTTTGGTTTTCGGCGACTCTAATCAAGAATCACCTCGTCCCATTTTTTGGCATCAAACAGAATCGTTTTTTTATCTGACTCCAGAAGCGCAACAATTTTTGCCGCTATATGCTCGGGCGGGCGCACGAGTTTCCGTTTCTTGGGCCGCTCGGCAGCGCCGACGCCAGTCCATGTGAGCGGCGTGTCTATTGGACCCGGACAAACCACTTTGATGTTCCACGCGGGATGCGTCGCCTGCACCACGTCCGCCAAGTCCTTGACGCATCGTTTAGTGAGACCGTAGAGCGCCGGGTCCTGCGGAAGCGCCAGTCCGTGTCGCGAGGACATCTGCACCACCACCGGCCGTTTGCGCAGGTAGGGCTGCGCGTACTTCAACACCAGCCACGAACCGCGAAGATTGATGCCGAATAATAGATCAAAATCATCCTCGCTCGCCTCAAGTATCTTGCCGCGCCGCATCACACCCGCGTTGTTGATAAGAATATCTATCGGCGGCGATATCTTTTTAAACCCGCGCTTGATTGTCGCCGGTTTGGTGATGTCAACGGTGATATGCGTAAAATTCGCAATGCGCTCTTTCGGTTTGACTTTATCAAATGAAAACACACGCGCGCCTTTCGCGATGAGCGCTTTCGCAAGCGCGAACCCAATGCCGCCGGAACCGCCGGTAATCACTACGGTTTTGTTGTTGAGCAGCATACATCTAGTATACACCCTTTTTGCATCCAGAACCCACTGCTTCGCGTATATGGAAAAAACCGTCACGGCACAGCAGCGCCACCAGTCCGCGGTTGATTTCCCCAATGAGTTGCGGCCCTTGAAAAATCATGCCGGTAGCAAGTTGGATGAGCGATGCGCCACGCCGAATTTTTTCATACGCATCCTCCGCCGAAAAAACACCGCCGGAACCAATGAGCACGAAACGCGAACCGACTGTCTGAAATAGATGCGCGAGCAGTTCGTTTGACGGGTCATACATCGGCTTGCCGCTGATGCCGCCTTTATCAAGCCCTTGTATCTCGGTCTGATGAATAGCGGGATGGTCGCGGCGCTTTGTCAGGTTGGCCAGAATCAAACCGTGAACGCGATGGCGCGCCGCAACCGCGACCAAGGCATCAACCGCCTCCGTTCCCAAATCAACCGGCATTTTGAGAAATACGGGTTTTGCGGTGGGAACGGTTTCCAGTTCACGCAACAGCAATTCCAGCCGCTCGGGCGCGGTAAACGGTTCTCCGCCAAATGCGTTCGGACAGCTGATGTTGACGGTAAGATAATCGGCGAGCGGCTCAAGCGTCTGAAAGGCCTTGCGATAATCGGCGATGCCGGCTTGCGTGTCAATCGTTTCCGCAGAATTGGTTTTAGCCACGCTGATGCCGATGGGAATTTCAAAGCGCTCCTCTGCCAAACGCCGCGCAATCGCCTCGCAGCCGTCATTTTTCAAACCGTAATACACCATGAGTCCCTGCGACTTCGGCAAGCGCCAGAGCCGCGGTTTCGGATTGCCTTCGCACGGTTCGCCGGTGATGGAGCCGACCTCCGCGAATCCAAACCCCACTGAAGGCACGATGCGCGTGAGTTCGGCGTTTTTGTCAAAACCGGCCGTAAGACCCACGGGATTTGGAAAATGAATACCGAGAATTTCCTGTTCCAGCATGGGATGCGCATACTGAAAAAGGAGCGCCGTAATGCGCCGCGCCAACGACGCGCGGCCAAGTGTTTTACCAAAGCGCACTACCGCATCATGCACTGTCTCTGGGTCGCGACGAAAAAAAATCGGTTTTGCGATATGCCGGTAAGCGAAACGGTGAAGACCAGCAGCGAACATGCGG
>ERZ1292629.2285-Hain-H43-01um-R1-2285-length-16473-cov-6_pt1 | contig 16473 bp, 18 predicted proteins | sample MGYA00564399_ERZ1292629 | MGnify/ENA primary metagenome ERZ1292629 (study PRJEB36523, sample SAMEA6512636) | groundwater metagenome | collected 2019-01-08 | study: AquaDiva: Metagenomics assemblies of 32 groundwater samples
TAACCAAAAAAAATATCAAATGCAAAAATCTGTTATATGGATCATTAAGCGGACCCTTTTCAGCCGGCACCCATGTTTTGTGTTTCATATTCCATATTCCATAAAGCAAGTGTCCTGTCATTTTTTGGTGCACCAAAAGAGAATAGCCGTCAGATAAATCAAAAATAATATTTTTTGCTCTTCTCCATATTTTTTTTATTGTTTTGCCTTTTATTTCCTTTTTAAATTGGCCAAAGTCGTCCGGCTTTTTAACTATTTTTTCCCAATCCGACCAGGCATCAACAAAGGTCCTCAAAAGGACCTTTGATTTTAAACCTTTTATTGTTGTTTCTACTTCAGGAAGCTCTGGCATTTTTGCTATTAGGCTCTTTAGAGGGCTTATATCTGCCAATCTTTGATTTTAAATTATTTAATTCTTGCTTTAATTCAATGGTCTCTGTTTCTCTTATTTTCGCCCGTCTTTCCAAATCTCCAGACTTTGTTATCAATCTTTCTAATTCTATGGTCCTGTTTTTAATCTTCTGGTCTAACGCGTTTATTGTTTCTTCTAAAGCCTGCGTTCTTGCCCTTACTTTTATATCAACTGACTTTTCTGTGTTTTCTTCCTGCGCATGGCTCTCTTGAAGTTCATCGGCTATTTTGTTAAAAACTCTTGCCAATTCCGCTAACTCATCTTTTGTTTCCAAATAAACCCTGCTGGACAAATTTCCCTTGCTCAACTCCGTGGCTCTATCCAATAATTTTTTCACAGGAGACGCTAAGTTCTGGCCGACGGCAAAACCAAAGAAAAATACATAGATAATAAATAATATTAAAATTATATAAAAGCTGGGCTCTAATTTTTCATAGTCAATTGCAATAAAAACTGCAATAGCAAAAAGACCTGCTAAAATTATGGGAAGCGCGATTTTTGATGTAAGTTTTATCATAATTGAGATAAACGATTAATTATAGACGATTAATTAATGAATTAAATTCTAATTCGTATAATTTTTTTTCAACTTGTTTTTTATCAAAGTTTCCGAATTTGCAATCTTCAATTTTAAAATCAAGAACAACATCTTTTTTCATCTCAACTAATTCGCGGGACATTAATGCGGATTTCTTGTTCTGTTTTAGCGCTTCTTTTACTTTTGGTTTCAAAACCGCCGTGTCCGTGGAAAGCTCCAGATAAAGATTTTTTATATTGCCATATTTTTGTATTATTTCTGCAGCTGTTTTTTTGCCGATTCCGGAAACTCCCGGCACATTATCTGAAACATCTCCGGTTAAAGCCTTAAAATCCACCATTTGTTCCGGCTCCACTCCAAATCTCTCTCTTACCTTATTTATATCATAAATTACCGTATCTTTAATACCCTTTCCCAAGGTGCAAACTTTCACCTTCTCATTTACCAACTGTAAATTATCCAAGTCGCCGGTCAAAATATAAATTTCCAAATCTTTCTTTTCTTCGCACAATTTACAAATTGTTGCGATTAAATCATCTGCTTCAACTCCTTCTTTTGCAAAAACAGGAATACCAAATGCTGTTAAAACTTCTTTTGCAATTGGTATCTGTGAAATTATTCCTGCTGGCGTTGCGGGCCTTTGAGCTTTGTAATCTTTAAATTTTTCGTGCCTGAATGTTTTTGCTTTTGTGTCAAAACATGCGACTATATGGCTTGGATTCAAATCTTTTACGGCGCGAAACAAAGTAAGCAAATATCCAAAAACAGCTCCCGTTTCCTGCCCAGATTTTGTTGTCAACGGCGGCAGCGCATGAAAAGACCTGTGCAGCAGCGCATTAGAATCTATGATAATCAGCTTTTTTTTATCTTCCATTTTATAATTATATCACATTTTAAAATTAATTTCTCGCTTGTTCTTATCAATAAATTCAAAATTTATTTTAATTAAATTTTGGGGCAAAGCTTTTTTAATTTTCTCGGGCCATTCAATTGCCACAATATTTTCCGGGTTTTTAATAATTTCTTTGAACCCAAGTTCTAAAATTTCTTCAAACTTGTTTATACGATAGCAGTCAAAATGATAGAATGTTTTAAATTTAAAATTTTTAGATTTTGAATTTGTTTGGGATTTGGAATTTAGAATTTGGAATTTTTTAAGTATTACAAAAGTCGGACTGGTGATTTTTTCTTCAATTCTCAAACCTTTTGCAAATCCCTGCAAAAATGTCGTTTTTCCTCCGCCCAAATTTCCGCTCAAACCCAAAACAATTGCTGTATTATTTTTCGGCAATTTAAAAATTTCTTTGGCAAAATTTTCGCCGAGTTTTTGCGTTTGACCATAACTAGTTGTTATATATTTTATTAACATTGACTTTTAGAATAAAATTTTATAGGGTGTATTAAACTAAAAAAACTATGGAATTACAAGAATCAAAAAATATTATAACCGATGCCAAAAATATTTATTTAATACCTTCTCTGGGCCCCGAAGCCATAGCTTCTACAATGACTCTTTTTTATACTTTAAAAGAATTAGGCAAAAATGTAAACTTGATTATTGAGTCATTGCCGGAAAATTTGAAATTTTTGACTCCGTCTGCAGATTTTATTTCTTACCCAAAAAACTTTGTAATTTCAATACCAAACAAGCAGGCCCAGGTTTCGCAGGTCTTTTATGAAAAAACCGAAGACAATTTAAAAATACATTTAACCATAGAAAATGGTATTATAAAAAAAGACGACATGTCTTTTTACTTTTCCGACGCAAAGCCGGACCTCATTATAACTTTGGGAATTAAAGATTATCAGGAACAATTAAAAAATAAGCTGGATTCTTTCGGTTTTTTATTGGACTCTCCGATTCTGAATATAGATACCTTAATAAATCCAGTGCAAGAAAACAAAAAATTTGGTAAAATTAATTTGCTGGGAGATTTTTCCTTAACAGAAACTGTTTTAAACTTGGTTAAAGAAGCCGGCGTAAATCCGATGAAAAAAGAGGTGGCAAATTGCCTTTTATCCGGAATTATGCTTTTCACCGAAAACTTTAAAAAAAATCTAACTGCTGAAATTTTTGAAACTGCCGGCTATTTGATGAAACAGGGAGCTGATTTAAAACAAATAACAAATAGTATTTATAAAACAACCTAAAATGGATGAAGCAAAAAAACTGCTCGGCTCAGTGACAATTTCTCCAAAAATTATTGAGGAAGTGAAATTGAATGTAAAAGATATTTCAGGACTAAAAAAGAAAATTGAAGAATATCTTCTACAGAATGTCACAGAGCTTTTAGATGTTATTTTATTCGGAGCCATATCAGTTGACGCTTCTGACATACACATTGAACCGCAGGAGGAAGAATCAAAGTTAAGAGTAAGGTTAGACGGCATCTTGCAGGATGTTGTTTTTTTTGACCACACCGTATATCATCATTTAGTTTCCCGCTTGAAACTTATTTCAAAACTAAAATTAAATATAACAGACAGGCCCCAGGATGGAAGATTTACAATAACAATTGAGAATTTGTTGATTGAGGTGAGAACTTCCAGCTTGCCGTCTGAATACGGAGAATCAATTGTAATGAGAATTTTGAATCCAAAGAACTTAATTAATTTGGAAGATTTGGGATTGAGAGATGATTTGCATAAAACTTTCCAGAAAGAAATTGAAAAACCGAACGGAATGATAATTGTCACAGGTCCCACCGGCTCCGGTAAAACAACTACTCTTTACGCTTTTTTAAAAAAAATACAAAATCCGGAAATAAAAATCATCACAATTGAAGACCCTATTGAATATCACTTAAAAGGCGTGTCCCAGACGCAGGTGACTCCTGAAAAAGGATATGATTTTTCAGACGGGCTGAGGTCAATTGTAAGGCAGGACCCTGACGTTATCTTGGTCGGCGAAATTAGAGACCTTCAAACCGCAAAAATAGCCCTGCAGGCGGCTTTGACAGGCCACTTGGTGCTTTCTACTTTGCACACTAACGACGCGGCAGGGACCATCCCGCGGCTTCGAGACCTAGGAGCCGACCCGTCATCAATCGCATCGGGATTGAAAATGGCAGTGGCGCAGAGATTAGTCAGAAAGGTCTGTAAAAAATGTTCAACGCTTTCAAAGCCAACTGCAAGCCAATTGGCAGAGCTGAAAAAAGGACTAAAAAATTTGCCAAAGTTAATAAAAATTCCTGATTTGGACAAAATTAAAATTGCGCGCATAAAAGAAGGCGGATGCCCCTTCTGCAACTTTACAGGATATAAAGGAAGGCAGGGATTATTTGAGGCGTTTTTGGTTGATTCTGAAATGGAAAAATTTATTTTAACCAACCCGCCGGTCTCTTCTGTAAGAGAATTAGCAATAAAAAAAGGAATGGTGACTATGTACCAGTCCGGGCTAATTGACATTGCAGAAGCAAAAACAACTTTTGACGAAGTCGCCAGAGTTGTTGAGGAAGACGAGTCATCGCCTGAAATTTCCAATTTATAATTCCTATTTAATTCCACAGAATTACAGCGAAGCGGTTCTATTTTAATAAAATGGATAAAAAAATAATGACGCCGGAAGCGGCGCAAAAAATTCAAGACGAAATTTTTAAAAAAATGACTGCTTCGCAAAAAATAAAACTTGTAAGCCATTTTTTTGAGTTTGGAAAAAAACTAAATAAATTGAACGACAGAAAAGTAACAAAAAACAATGGAAATTGAAGACCTTTTAATAAAAATAGCAAAAATATTAAAGAAACTTGATATTTCCTATGCAGTAACTGGCGGAATGGCTGTTTCTGTCTGGGGCAGGCCAAGATATACAGCTGATATTGATATAATCGTGTTGCTGGAGCAAAAAAATATAAGTCGCTTGGCAAAAGAATTATTGGGCATAGATAAAAATGTTTATGTTTCTAAAGAGGCAATGGAAAAGGCGCTGAAAACAAAGGGTGAGTTTAATTTTATCCACCCCCAAAGCAGGTTAAAAGTTGATTTTTGGATATCAAAAGGTAAATTTAACGAAGAGGAAATAAAAAGGGGCGTATCCCAAAAAATTGAGGGAGAAAAAGTAATTTTTGTTTCACCTGAGGACTTAATTTTAAGTAAATTATTATGGTACTTGCAGTCCGAATCTACTAGGCAATTAGAAGATATAAATTCTGTATTGAAAATTTCAAAGGTAAATATAGATTTTATAAAAAAAGAAGCGAAAAAACAGGGGGCATTGGAAATTTTTGAAAAATTATTAAAAACGAAGTAAATTTACAAAAGAAAAGCGACTAAACGGCTCTGGAGTTGGAGGTAATTTTTATGTCTGGGACATAAAGAAAGATTTGTCTGAGGAATATCCGAGCCGGAGCAAGGATACCCGAAGCTGAGACAAATCCAAGTAAATACCTCCAACTCCAGAGCCGTTTCCGTATAAAGTTTCAATATTTTTAATTATATCAGCTTATAATATATATGTCAAGCGTTTTAGACAAAAAACCGGACAAGGAAGACGAAGTGTTAGATTCTGCTTTAAGGCCGAAAAAATGGTCTGATTTTGTTGGTCAGGACAGAATCAAAGAGAATATACGGATAATTATAACAGCTGCAAAGCAAAGAAGCCAGAGCCCGGACCATTTATTGCTTTACGGCAACTCAGGACTTGGAAAAACAACTTTGGCGCAATTGGTTGCCTTGGAAATGGGAAAAGAAATAAGAATAACTTCGGGTCCCGCGATTGAAAGAGCTGGCGACTTAGCTGCTATTTTAACAAATTTAAATGAGGGAGATGTTTTGTTTGTTGATGAAATTCACCGCATCAGCAAAACCATTGAAGAATATTTATATCCTGCAATGGAAGACTATAAACTGAATTTAATTTTAGGAAAGGGGCCCATGGCGCGGACAATGGAATTAAAACTGCCAAAATTTACTTTAATTGGAGCCACAACAAGGCCCGGGTCATTATCTGCTCCTTTAAGAAATCGTTTCGGCGCCACATTTCAGTTAAACTTTTATACAAAAGAAGATATTGAAAAAATAATTGAGAGGTCCGCTAAAATTTTAGGAATTAAAGTGGAGCCGGAAGCCACAAAAACAATCGCGAAATGCTCGAGGTTCAATCCAAGGGTTGCCAACCGGCTTTTAAAAAGAGTAAGGGATTTTGCCGAAGTGGAAAGCGACGGCCTGGTTACGAAAAAAATTTCAGAGCATGCTTTAAGTTTTTTGGAAGTTGACCATATGGGTTTGGAACCCGGCGACAGAAACATTTTGCTGGCTTTAATAAATAAATTTAACGGCGGACCAGTGGGACTGCAAACCTTGTCTGCGGCGGCTATGGAAGAAGAAGACACAATTTTAGATATTTACGAGCCGTATTTAATGCAAATGGGATTTTTAGAGCGCACCCCTCGCGGTCGCGTCGCCAGTCGCATGGCATACGAACATTTAGGCATGCTTCACATGCGCAAACAACTCATCTAAAAATAATAAGAAAAGTCGCCTCGTTTTTAACGAGGCGACTCGGGCGGATAAAAAACTACTGAAAGAGTAGTTTTTTATTTACAAGCAAACCAGCCTTCCGTCTAATTTGTTAGCGTTGTTCTGCCATTGTAGCGGTGTGGATAACTTTCGGTTTTCTTTCGGTATTAAAATGTTATAATTAAATTGGAAATAAAATATAAAAAATATGTTAACTAAAAAACAAAAACACATATTGGATTTTATTGAAAACTATATTAAAAAAAATGACTATTCCCCCACGCTAGAGGAAATAGCCAGCCATTTTAAGTTATCTTCTGTCGCCACCGTTCATCAGCACGTTGCTGCGCTAAAACAAAAGGGTTATTTAAACAAAACTGAAAATCAGCGGAGGTCAATAAATATTTTTAAAAAAGGGGAATTCGTAAGTGTGCCATTTTTTGGAACTATTGCTGCTGGCGGACAGATAGAAATGTTTCAGCAAAGTGGCGAAAGTATAGCTATACCAAAAACTAAAATTAAACCTAACCAAAATTATTTCACATTAAAAGTCACTGGCGAGAGTATGGCAGAAAAAAATATCAACAATGGGGACATAGTTTTAATTAAACAACAAAATACTGCTAACAACGGAGATGATGTAGTCGCATTAATAGATGGAAGCGACACAACGCTAAAAACCTTTTATAAGGAAAAAAAAAGCATAAGACTGCAACCGGCAAACAGAAATATGCATCCTATTATTATTGAAAAAGATAGAGAGTTTGCTGTGCAGGGAGTAGTTGCAGACATAATAAAAACCAATGATACAAAGGAACAAATTAAAAATTTCCCCTTATCTCCCGCAGAAGAAAATATTTATAAACAAAAAACAACTCCTTATTTTGAAGATAACGGATTTACCTTATATTGTGGAGACTGTCTGAATATACTCAACCAATTGCCAGCTAATTCGATTGATATGATTTTTGCCGACCCACCATACAATCTTTCTAATAATGGCTTCAGTCTTCACGCTGGCAAAAGAGTAAGCGTTAATAAGGGAACATGGGATAAAAGTAAAGGATTTGAAGATGACTACAACTTTCATTATAAATGGCTCAATGCTTGCAAAAAAGTTCTCAAACCACATGGAACCCTTTGGGTAAGCGGAACGTACCACTCAATTTATCAATGTGGCCACGCGCTTCAATCTCTTGGTTATCATATATTAAATGACATTTCATGGTTTAAACCAAACGGCTCGCCCAATTTGAGTTGCCGTTACTTCACGGCATCACACGAAAATTTAATCTGGGCGAGAAAAGACAAAAAAGAAAAACATATTTTTAATTATGAGATGATGAAAAATGGAAATTGGAAAGAAGATTTTATAAAAAAACCCAATTTGCAGATGCGTTCTGTTTGGGCAATTTACCCACCTAAAAAAGAGGAGAAAAAATTTGGCAAACATCCAACTCAAAAACCGTTAGAACTTTTAAAGAGAATTGTTCTTGCATCAACAAAACCGAACGCCGTTATTTTAGACCCTTTCACTGGAAGTTCGACAACGGGAATTGCTTCGGAGATAATAGGTAAAAGAAAGTTTATCGGAATTGACACCGAACGAGAATTTTTAGATATATCAATAAAAAGATTTAAAGAAATAAAACAAAATTTGATATCCTAGTTAAAACCCGGCACTGCAGCTTGAAGCACTTCGGTATAATGCTTTTTCCCATCGATGTAATCTCTCAGTGCGAGCAAAAGATTTCTAAACATATATGCGCCGGGAGTGATTTTCTCATTTTTGCAAAAGAGCTCTATAACCATAGCAACATAATCAAGCGAGAGTGTATAAGATTGATCTAATCGAGCATAGTGGGTAGTAATTTCTTTTACGGTTTCAAGTTGATAGTTATTTCGTTCTTGGACAGAAGAAAATGGTATAGTATTTTTGTAGTAATTTATATAATACTCAACAATTTCCCGCACCTCCTTTCTATATTCGGGAATTTTTAAAAGTAAATCTACAACCCAAAAAGTGTGTGTTGGCGGACGGAGTATTTTATCAGAGCCAGGGATAAGAATTTTTATTACAAAATCAATATCCGGTCTTGCCCCACGACTACCTTGAAATAATCCGACCAAAGTACCGTCTTTTGTTTTGTATGTTTTGAAGGCTTCTTTGGGCATTCCCTTAACAGATGCTTTCATTTGCCTGAGATTTGCACCATCAAAATATTTTGTATTGTAGACCAAATTAAATTGTGACATAATTACTAAAATTTAGCACTTTTTATAAAAAAGATCAATTTCATAATTTAAAACATATTTTTATAATTAATTTTCAGTAAAAACTATGGCAACAATAAAAACTTACACTGCAACTATTAAAATTTCTTTTGAAGCCCATGAAAAAGAAAATCCCCGCATAATTGCAAAAAACATTGCTAATTATTTTAATTCTATGAGGGGAGCTAATTTACACACTTATGGCGAGATAGAATCGCTTGTCGAAGAAACTAATAAAAGAAAAATTTAGTTCAGAAAATATTACAAACCACAAAAACCGCCATCGATGGCGGTTTTTGTGGTTTTCGGCTTAAATAAATCTTGTGATGGCAAAAATTAAGATGACGCCGAGGGTGGTGAGGCCGATGAGTTTGTATGAACTGTTTTCAGAGTGGGCTTCTGGCAAAATGTCTGATGCGCCGATATACAACAAAAAACCTGCGAAAAATCCCAAGTATAAAGTTAAAAGTTGTGATGTTAATGTAAAAAATATTGTAGAAATAAATCCTAAAATAGGGGCTGATGAATGTATTAATAAAAATATTTTTGACTTTTTATTGCTATTTTTATTAACAAGCATTAAAACCATACTGTTCATTCCGTCAATAAAAGAATGCGACATAACTGCTATGGCAATTAATATTCCAACAGCGGGGCTTATTTGAAAACCTAAACCTATGCCGATTCCATCAATAAAACTATGACCAGCTAAGGCAAGAGAAGAAAAAATTCCCACATGCGGATGCTTGTGGTCTTTATAATCATCTTCGTGCGCATGGTGTATTAAAATTGTTTTTTCTAAAATATGAAAAAGTAAAAAGCCGCAAACAAGAGCCGCCATCACCCAAATAGACTCAATATTCCCGGCGCTTACCTCTTTAATAATTTCTGGAAAAATTTTAAATGCTACCGCTCCCAGCAATACTCCCGCAGAAAAAGCCATAATCTCTCGCAATTTATTTTTAAATTTAATCGTAAAAATCCCGCCCAAAAAAGTGGAGGCAGAAGCAAATATTGAAAAAATTATAGGTATAAAATTCATTCTATTATTTATAGCAGAAAATGTTGTATAATAAAAGGGAATATGGTTAAAAAATTTATAATTTTATTTTTATTTCTGCCGGTTTTTTGCTTTGCCGCAGACAAAATAAACATTAACGCGGCTCCTTCGGAGCAACTAGATGAATTAACGGGAATAGGTCCTGTGATGGCTCAAAGAATAATAGACGCAAGGCCGTTTTCTTCGGTTGACGAATTGACAAGAGTAAAAGGCATCGGCGAAAAAACTTTGCAGAAGATAAAAGAACAAGGGATGGCTTGTGTTAGTTGCGAGCCAACACAGGAAATTTCCAATGACCAATTGCCAATTACCAATCAAGTTTTAGAAGAGGCCCGACCTCCTGAAAACTTGAATGCAGATCCCGTGGAGGTCGGGCCTCTAAAAACTTATCCGGGCGGAGTGGTGATAGATGAAATTATGCCGAATCCAAAAGGTTCTGATGAAACAGACGAATGGATTGAATTATATAATCAAAATAGTTTTGATGTTGATTTGTCCGGCTGGCAAATTCAGGACACGGAAGGCACGGCAACAACTTACACAATTTTGCAAAATATAAAAATTTTAGCCGGCGGCTTTTTAATTTTTTATAGGCCTGACACAAAAATAATGTTAAATAACGACAGCGACGGTTTGAATTTGCTGACACCGGATAAAAAAATTGCTGATTCTATGGCCTTTGCTTCAGCTCCTCTAAATCAATCTTACAATAAAACTTCGTCAAACTGGCAATGGAGCGCAAATTTTACGCCGGGAGCTAAAAATATTATTGCCGCCGGCCAAGTTGCTCAATCAAAAAATACCGCTAAAACCTTGCCAAATGAAAAAAATTCTGTTAAGAATAATAATGTTGAGCTGGGATTAGCAGATATTAGCCAAACGACCAACGCAAACCCTTGGTTTTTATTTTTTACAGCATTAGTAATTACAATAATTTCAGCTGCAATCGTATTAATAATAAAATTAAAGTATTTAAACAAAAATGTCGGGACATAGCCATGCAAAAACCATAGCGCATGCAAAAGGCATTGCCGATGCCGCAAAAGGAAAAATATTTTCCAAGTTCGGCCGGCTTATAACTATTGCCGCAAAAGAGGGTGGAGACTCTGCTATTAATTCCAAACTAAGAATGGTCATTGAACAGGCCAAAGGTTTTAACATGCCCAAAGAAAATATTGAGAGGGCTGTTAAAAGAGGCGCCGGAGAATTGGCCGGCGAAAGTTTGGAGGAAGTTTCATATGAGGGTTTCGGACCAGGCGGAATTGCTTTAATCATTGACGGCATCACAGACAATACAAACAGAACATTAAGCGAAATAAAAGTTATTTTAAACCAGAACGGAGGTAAAATGGCGGGCAAGGGAGCTGTAAGATGGATGTTTGAAAGGAAGGGAGCAATTACAATAAAACCGGACGGAAAACCAAAAGACGAGCTTGAAATGCTTGCCATTGAAGCTGGAGCTGATGATGTAAAGTGGTATGGAGAAAACCTTGAAATTTATACAAAGCCCGAAAACTTGGAAAAAGTTAAAAAATCTTTGGAAGAAAAAGGAATCAAAATTGAATCAGCTGGATTAGATTATATTGCCAAAGAGGAAGTTGAGATTTCAGAGAAAGACAAACAGGCCGCAGAAAAACTCTTTGAAGCATTAGACTCAAACGACGCTGTCAACGACATTTATTCTAATTTGAAAAACTAAAATTTCTAAATATGATAATTCTGGGGGTAGATCCGGGGTCAGTTGTGACGGGATATGCCGTTATCAAAAAACATAAGGGGCAGAAGAATTGCCTTGAAGTTATTGATTTTGGCTGTATTATTACCGACAAATTTTTTACAACAGGGGAAAGATTAAAAAAAATACATAAAGAAATAACAAAACTTATAGAAAAACATAAACCGGAATTGGTATCTGTTGAAAATTTGTTCTTTTTTAAAAATCTAAAAACCGTAATGCCAGTCAGCCAGACAAAGGGAGTTATTTTACTGGCTGCTGAGGAAAAAAAAATAGCAGTGTGCGAATTCACGCCCCTGCAAATGAAAATGGCAATTGCGGGATACGGCAGGGCAGAAAAAAAACAGGTTAGAGAAATGATAAAAAAATCTGTTGATTTAAAAAGCTTTGACCTCAAAAAAAACAACAGAAAAAAAGACGATGCTTTTGATGCTTTGGGTATGGCAATTTGCGCATCTATCAAGAGTTATTGATGTGTGGAAAAGTTAAGCTTGACAATAGTTTATGAAAAAATATAATTAGGATAATTATAATTAAAAATAAAAAAATGGAAGAGGAATTTTTAACCAGATTAATTAATGAAGATGATGATTTTGAAGATGACAATTGGGCCGGCGGCGCAGATGATGACACAGATGACGATATAGATGACGAAGATGATATGGCCGACGATGATGACACTCCTCCAGAAGAGGAAGAGGAATAAATTTTATTGCATATATAACAAAAATTCTGCTTTAAAGCAGAATTTTTGTTTAACGCCCGTCTCTTGCATTTTTAACCAAATTATAACTATAATAAACAAATTACCGCAAAAAAATGAGACGCATAAATAAAAAAGTTTTAATAAATATAGGCAAATACCTTGCTTTTTTGTTTTTGGGCGGGTGCCTGCTGCTTTTGCTGCTGTTTATTTATTACACTTGGGATTTGCCCCAGCCGGAAAAATTTACAGAAACGCCCTTTATACAATCAACTAAAATTTATGACAGGACTGGAAAAACGCTTTTATATGATATTTATGGAGAAGAAAAGAGAGAAATTGTTTCTTTTGATAAAATTTCTGATAATTTAAAACATGCTGTTTTAGTGTCAGAAGACGCCAGGTTTTATCAACATGGAGGCATAGATTTTGAAGGCATATTAAGGGCTCTATTGGTTGACTTGAAATTACAGACAAAAAGCCAAGGCGGGTCTACAATAACCCAGCAATTAATACGTTCTGTTTATTTAACGAATCAAAAAAGCATATCCAGAAAAATAAGAGAAATTGTTTTAAGCATAGAATTAGAAAGGAAATATTCTAAAGACCAAATTTTTGACTGGTATTTAAATGAAATTCCTTTTGGCGAGAACTCTTACGGGGCTGAAGCCGCCAGCCAGACATATTTTAATAAGCCCGCATCCGACCTTTCTTTAGCCGAGGCCGCAACCTTGACTGCTATGATTCCAGCGCCAAGCCATTATTCGCCATATGGGCCTTATAAATCAGAATTATTACAAAAAAAAGACGACGTATTGGAAAGAATGCAAAAGTTTGGGTATATCACAGATAAAGAGCTCGTAGGGGCAAAAAAAGAGAAAATAAATTTTTCTGAAAACACAATCTCAATAAAAGCTCCTGACTTTGTAATGTATGTTAAAAAATATTTAGATGATAGATACGGCGAAAATTTTCTGAAAGAAAAAGGATTAAGAGTTTATACAACTTTAGATTATGATCTTCAACAATATGCTGAACAGGTGGTGGAAGATTCAGATAAAATAAATAAAATTAAAAATGCGAATAACGCCGCAGTGGTGGTTATTGACCCCAAAACCGGCGAAATTTTGACATTAATCGGATCTAAAGATTATTTTGCCAAGCCCTATCCCGCAGGATGCGATGAAAAACCAGGTGGAAAATGTTTATTTGAGCCCAAATATGATGTAGCCACAATGGGCCAGCGCCAGCCCGGTTCTTCTTTCAAGCCTTTTGTTTATGCCACTGCGTTTAAAAGGGGCTATACGGCAGATACTATATTATGGGATGTAAAGACAGAATTTAATCCCAGCTGCGACCCAAGCGGAGATGCTGTAACTGGCGCAAATGGCAGTGCTTGTTATAATCCCCAGGATTATGATGGCAGAAACAGGGGGCCTGTCACATTGCGCTCTGCATTAGGTTCATCATTAAATATTCCTTCGGTAAAAGTTCTTTATTTAGCCGGAATTCCCGATACTTTGCAAACAGCCAGGGATATGGGCATTACAACGCTCACAGATGTTAATAATTACGGACTTTCGTTGGTATTAGGGGGAGGAGATGTCAATTTGCTGGAAATGACTTCCGCCTATGGAGTTTTTGCCGCAGAAGGAAATTATATTCCGCCAGTAAGCATATTAAAAATAGAAGATTCAGATGGAAATATAATCGAACAAAATCAAGGACAGCCCACAAAAGTTTTAGACATTCAAGTTGCAAGGCAAATTAATAATATTTTATCTGACAATAATGCCAGAACTCCAATTTTCGGGGCCAATTCGCCTTTATATATTCCGGGATACCAAGTGGCAGCCAAAACAGGCACTACCCAAGAATTAAAAGATGGATGGACAATGGGATACACCCCTTTTGCGGCAGTGGGCGTCTGGACCGGCAATAATGATAATACTCCGACAAAAGACGAAGGTGTCGGAATTGCGGCTCCGATGTGGAATAAAATTATCACAAAAATAGCAACCTCCCATCCAGTTGAAAATTTTACTCCGCCAAACCCAATCACAAATAGAAATCCTATTTTATTAGGACAAGCGCCGCAAGGCGACACTCATTCTATTTTATATTATATAAATAAAAATAATCCGTTAGGTTCGGCTGCCGCAAATCCTGCTAATGACCCTCAATATCCTTTGTGGCAGATAGGAATAAATAATTGGCTGATAAATACGGGCCAATATCAAAATATAACTAAGTAGATTTAATTGGCATTACTACATAAATATAGCTCGCGTCGCCAACCGGTTTTAACACACAGGGGCCCTCCTCTTTGCTTAAGTCAAAAATTATTTCTGAACTTTTTATATTCTGCAATCCGTCTATCAAAAATTTATGGTTAAAAGAGGCTTCTATCGGCTCGCCCTCTATTTTTGCTAAAATACTGGAATGGCTCTCGCCTATATCGGGATCTTGGGCAGATATTTGGATTTCTTTTTGTTGAACATTTATTTTAATTTTTATCTCATTAATCTTACCGGAAAAAAGCGACGCGGCTTTAATTTGATTTAAAAATTCATCTCTTTTGATAATAACATGGGTTTTAAATTTTTTAGGGATGATTTCTTCATAATTTGGATATTCTCCCTCTATTAATCTGGAAACTATTTGCACCTGCGGACGCGGAGCTTCTTTCATAGGAAATTCAAACATCGTCTGATTTGGCAGAAAATATATTTTTATCTTTCCATCTTTTTCTTCTAAAATATTTATTATTTCCCTGGCCGGCTTTTGGGGAAGAATAAAAGAAACGTTTTTTTTAATCGGTGCCCCTAGAGTTATAATTTTTTCTGCTAATCTAAAACTATCAGTGGCGACCATTTTTATTAAATTGTTAGAAAAAATAAAATAAACGCCTGAAATTTCTGGTCTTGATGAGGATGGGGAGGCAATATCAACTATTTGAGACAAGCCTTGGCAAAGTTTTTTATTATCAACCTCTAAAAATTCCAAATCCAAAAATTCTGGAATTAAGGGAAATTCTTCTGGATTCGCGCCTTGTATTTGGTTTTTAAAACTATTGCACTCAACATATAGTTTCTGATTTTTTTCTTCTAATATAATTTTTTCATTTGGCAGTAAAGATATAAAACTTGATAAAAATTTTGCCGGCACAACCGCCTTCCCTTTTCTTATAATTTTAGTTAATATCCATAATTTAATCGCGGTTTCCAAATCAGTAGAGCTTAAACTTAAAAAATTATCCTCTGTGGTTATTAAAACATTGTCTAAAATCGGCAAAGAAAGATTTTTCCCGACAATTTTTTCAACAATATTCAATCCGTTTTTAAAATTTTCTTTTAAAATTTCTACTTTCATAAAAATTTATTAATTATTAATTTAATTATTTATTAAATTTATTGTTATTAGCGCGGTTGTTTTTAAAAATTTTTTTAAAATAAATAAAGGTAATTTATATTCAAAATTTTTTATGAAGATGTTGGGGATAAATAATAGGCATAAAAAGTGTAATTTATGGCGTATTTTTTATTAATGAAAAATATTATATTTTTTAACACTAATTATAACATCGGTTATGCACTATATATTCTCTGTTTTATTAAGTTTAATTCTTCGGTTAATTTATTATTTTCTTCGTTTTCTTGAAGAATTTTTTTATAAGCATACATCGCGGTTGTATGGTCTTTGCCGCCGAATTTCCTGGCTATTGCCGGGAAGGAATATTTTAATTCCTTCCTAAGTAAAAACATAGCGACCTGCCTTGGTCTGACAATTTCTTTGCGCCTCGTTGGATCAAATAAATTTTTTTCTTCTAAATTATAAAATTTAGCGACAACCTCTATAATTTTTTTATAATTTGCCACATCAAACGGAGAAAAGATAAAACCCTTGAGTAGTTTTTTTGCTATTTCTAAATCTAATGCTTGGTTGATTTTACTATAAACCAATAACTTATTCAGCGCGCCTTCTAATTCTCTGATATTTTTTTTTACATTTGCAGCTATATAATCTAAAATTTCCTCTGGCAGCTCAGTATTTTTTTCTTGAAGCTTTTGTTTTAAGATAACTAATCTAGTTTCATAGTCCGGCAAACTGACATCGGCTATCATGCCGCCCTCAAACCTTGACCTCAATCTGTCTTCCAGCTCTGCTATGGCGTTTGGCGGCCTGTCGGACGAAAGAATTATTTGTTTGTTTTTTTCATAAAGGGAATTAAAAACATGAAAAAATTCTTCTTGGCTTTTATTTTTTCCCGCTATAAATTGTATGTCATCAATAA
>ERZ1292629.2299-Hain-H43-01um-R1-2299-length-16433-cov-5_pt1 | contig 16433 bp, 12 predicted proteins | sample MGYA00564399_ERZ1292629 | MGnify/ENA primary metagenome ERZ1292629 (study PRJEB36523, sample SAMEA6512636) | groundwater metagenome | collected 2019-01-08 | study: AquaDiva: Metagenomics assemblies of 32 groundwater samples
GCCCTCACCAACATCTGACTCCAAAAGCAGATATTTTTCTTCGTCGGTCAAATTAAATGTTTTTTGCAAGAGCTCCATACTAGAGGGCGCTTGCCTAAGAAGCAATTGGATAGAAGAGTTTGTTACAATTGCTTTTCCATATGGCGAATTCATAAAATCGCTCACATCCTGCGTGATAGTTGCTACTCCCAAATAATATTTTCTTGCGCGCTTGGTAAGACCAAAAAGAAACGATGCGGCATCTTCGTGCTTCATCATAATCCATGCCTCGTCCACTACCAAAATTCGTTTACGGAGCTCCGAGCGCACCTGCGACCATATATGATTTACCACCAAGTACATTGCAATTGGTCGCAATTCTTCTTCCATATCACGTATAGAAAATACAACAAGTTTTTTGTTTATATCCACGTTTGACGGTTGATTTATAAAACCAGACCATGTGCCTTGAGTATACTTTGTTAATCTTTGCGCGAGCTTATCGCCACCCTCCATGTTTGAAAGAATCAATTCAAAATCAGATAAAATAGGAGGCGTGGTATTTCTAAAATCTGTGTTTGGCGTAATATCGCGCGACGCATATGTCTCGCTGATTGCTTTGTCAATTACAGCATCTTCATCGGGGCTCAATCCGCCAAACATCAATCTAAACAGACCCACCAAATTTATTATATGCGAACGCAACACGTCAGACGGAGACTCATCTTCTCTTGGCATTGGCAAATCAAATGGATTGATATGATGGTGTGATGAAAGAGAAATATTAAAATATCTTCCTCCCACCGCTTCAGCGAGGTATTCATATTCGCGTTCCGGGTCAATAATAATTACATCGGTATCAAACATTAAAGAGCGCAATATTTCCAGTTTCATTGTATATGATTTTCCAGAGCCGGACCTCGCGAACATCACAGAATTATAATTTTCCAAACTAAATCGGTCAAAAAGAATCAACGAATTGTTGTGTGAATTGATGCCATACAGAATTCCTTTGTTTGATGTGAGATCAAACGAAACAAAAGGAAAGATAGTTGACGATGGAGACGAATTAAGATAATTATTTACTGCCAATATATCCGTACACATTGGAAATACAGAATCCAAACCTTCTTTTTGTTGAAAGAGCGCCGGCTTTAAATACACAAGGCGAGATTCTACAAGGCCCTTTACTTCAATTTCCAATTTATCGAGTTCCTCTGCTGTATCAGCATAGAGCGTAATATAGATGCCTATTTGAAAAAGTTTTTCCTCCGCTTGTTGCAGGCTATCTCGAAGATTTTCAAGATTTTGATATGCAGTATCGAGCATCGGATCTCGAACAAGTCCTTTCTCAAGCCGTACATTTATTTGCGATTGAACTTCCGCAACGCGGCGCTGTAGTTTTTTGAGAATAACGCCTGTGTCCACAGGATGAATAAATATAGAAATATCGACGGTTTTATCAATATTTATAACTGGAGAAAACCAATTTGAAGCTAAAAAGCGAGGAAATGAAAACACATAAAGTGTGCGCGCCAATTTTTCTCCAAGACGCAAGTGATTGGCTGATATTTCCATCGCTGCTGGTGCTATCACATCTTTGAGTTGCAACGTGCCTGAACGATATACATCTTCTGGAAAAAGAGGCACGCTTGTGGTTTCTGATCCTGTTTTTGATTTTCCAAATAATGACATTTTATTTATTTTTTATATTTATTATTGTTCTATTGTCGGTTTTGTTTGCCCCGGCTCTCCAGGATTATATAGTCCATAGTATAATTCAATAATCTCTTCAGTATTAAGCGGTACCGCGCGCACGCCTGTGCGAATGATTCCTTGAATAACATGGTCCACTCTCTGCCAGAGCTGTTTTTTATATTCTTCGAAAATTTCCGGCGAAAGCGCTGTTGGGGTTTTCGCGCGACCAAAGTTAAATATGCCAGTGAGTTTTCCTTGCGCGGCGGCGGCTGTCAAATATGGCACTACAATATAAAATGTTTTTGACATAATATTTGACGCGTGAACAAATGTTCTAATAAACTCAATATATTCCGCGATTTGAATTTTTAAAAGATCGTTTGTTTGTTTTTTTTGAGACTCCTTTAGTGTATCAAGATAAGGCTCAATATTTAGTTTCCGCGATTCTACGAATATTTGTATTGGGAAATCTAATGAGTTCAAAAAACTTTGAAATTGTAAAATAACTGCGGTTTGTTCATCGGCGGACTTCAAGGCAAGATTTACGGAAGAAGCCATAAGAATTGCTCGCAACGACTTGTCTTTCATGACAAGCGTGCCATCTCTTATTTCTTCTATTTGCAAAACATTTTGTGAGGGCGCGGCGAGCATTATTTTATTTGCGGATTATTTGTATTTATATCTGGTTGTACATCTAAATTCCAAGCAAGATCTTCTAATTTTACCGATCCGCGTTTATTTTGCACGGAACCGTCCTGATTAAATTTCGGAGGAATAACATAAGGAACTTTTTGTTGCATTGGAGTAGGCACATTTTGATTTGTCAGATTTTTAAAAATCTCATCCTCTGGCAATACAGATCCTTTTGCAGCCTTTTTTTTCCATAAATATAATTTATTTGAAAGCGCGTATGATAAAAAGTTGCGAACAACTTTTGGCATTGGTACCCCATTTGGCTTATAAAATGTTATCACTCCTACAAAAATAGCGATTGGGACACCAAGCACAAAAAGAACCCACCCCTTAAAAAACATATATATCAAAACTACTGGAATTGCGCCAATAAATATATACAAAAACTGCTTAATTGTAAGCGGACCAAATACTTTGTCTTCTATATCAATAAATTGTGGAACTTGATATTGTGACATAATAATTTTAATCTAATGGTTCTCTGTACGGATCTTTTTTTCCTTCATACTTTGGAGGAACAATGGTATTTTGTTGAGGCAATTCAACAATTTTTTCAACTACAGGTGGTGGAGCGACCGCATCGCTCATAGCTTTTTCTAGAGCAATTTTGGCATCCGGAGGCGCTTCAGGCTCTTTTGATTTGTTTTTTAAAACATCTTCCCAGCTAACAATTCGTGGTTTTGGAAAAGAAGCGGCGCTTGTATTACTAAGCGGTTCACGATATGGATCGGGAATTGGTTTTGCAAAAACTTGAGGTTCGGTTAGTGGTTTTGGAATTGGAACGACAATTTGTTCAACAGACTTCGGTGTGATAATTGTTTTTACTTCCAATGGTTGCACAATAGTAGTTGTTTTTTTTGAATCCTCGTTTTTTGTTGAAGGAATCTCAAGCGATACAGATGGCCGAATAAGCGCTACCAAGTCGCCCAAAATCGGATTAAATATTTTTTCATTAATCGCGCGAGCTATTGGTGTTGCTTTTTCTGTATTTGTTGTGAGCCTTTTTTCTACATTTTTAGCGAAATTGTCTGGAGCGGTAATACCCAAAATTACAAGTCCCGTCTCATCTGCCAATTCTTCCATCTGAAAAACAGTTAATCCATTTTCTTTACCAATAGCAAAGATAGTATCGGTAGTGTCTTCAGAAAAAAGCACATCTTTAAGTTTTTGTGGAAGGCTTTTAAATTTTTCTATTACAATCGGGTCTGCGTAATTCATATTTATATTATACTATATTTAATATGTAATTTTGTTGTATGGTCGCAAAACTGCGTTATTCAGAAAACTCTGCGGAGCGCGAAGAGCGCGAGCACAGCAAATTTTCAGTAGAAAATTATGCGTGTTTTATGAATAATGACAGTTTTGCGACCATTATTTGTTCAAATCTTGTAATTTTGTCTCGGCCTTTGCTTTTAATGCTCTAAATCTCCCAATAATATTGGTAAGAGTTTGAATTTTTACAGGATCACTTTCTGCTCTTTGTTGACTTTCAAACGAAGCAATTGTGTTATCAGTGTATGTTATTATTGCATTGATACGCTCATCATTTATTTTGTTTACATCTGAATCAAGCTCCCCATTCATTTTATTAAGTTCCGCAAGCTCGCTGTCAAATCTTTCTTCTTTACTTTGAGGCGCCGTTTCTTTTGCTTCCATGCCTACATCTTGTGGTACAGACGCAGTGCTTTCAACAAATTTTGTATCACTCGGGTGTTCAATTTCTCGTTCTATCTTTGTTGTTTCAAGTTGTGTTTTGATAGCCTCCGATGCCTTTTGTGTAATATTAGCATCTTCTACTAGTTCTCCTCTCGCTTGTCTTGCGCCACTTACAGCCTGTGCCGCAGTTTCTGTGGAAATGCGCGCGGCAGATGCTCCTCCGATCGGCGCGGCAGTCGACTTGATTCCATCAACAGTAGGTTTTGATTGTACTGGCGGAGGTGGTGGAGGCGGAGGCGTTGATATTCTTGGAGCGCTTTTAGAAGTAACGACTTGTGTAATAGATGTCTCTTCTTGTGTTAGTCGCTCTACATCTGTAGTGTCCCCAGCTTTTTGAGCAACAGCTTTTTCTGCTACTACTTGTTGTAAGTATGTTTTTTTTGCCACTGATGATCCCTGTGATACCACGTCAGTAACAAATGCTTGACGTTTTGCTGAATCCATTTGAGAAATTGCCGCTCGCAATGTTTTAATTTCATTAGGATTGCGCGAGGAAGCAACAGCTTCAAACGCAATACGTTGATCGTTTAGTGGCATTGTGTTTATTTCTCTTGGTGTGGTTCTAAATGTTTTTGCCGCCGTGCTATTTTGAATATCGTTTTCAATAGCGATGAGCTCCATACCACTTGATGCATCTTTCATCTCAATAAGATTTTGTGGAGCACGAGTAATAATTTCTTGTCTGTCTTGGTTTGTAAGCGCGAAATATCCCTTTGCCGCCTTTTCCGGACTTTGTTCGATTACTGTTCTAACTTTTGGCGAAAAAGCAACTGTCTCTGTTTCAATACGCGAAGAATCACGCGCCGTCTTGACCGCTTCTTGGTTCATATTTTTTCTCCCCTCACCGCTAACTCCTTTTGCAGTGGCTGCTGGAGTGGCAGTTACTGTTGCTGTACGCGCTGTTGGTCCGCCAGCTGGCGAAGATTCACTAACTGATGGTGTTGTCGATGTAATCACTATTGGTGTAACACCTCCTGTAGTGCCTCCACTATTTGTTGTTGGTGGATTTTCATTTTCCGGCGGTTTTCCATTACGGCTTCCCATTGCCTTAATAAACTCTGGTGATTTATTTTGTCCCGCTGCAATAAAGTCAGCTGTTATCGCTCTCGGAATCTGACTTCCAGATGGAGCGCTTTCATTTAGTCTCAATACAAGCGTACGCGCCCCCTTTGATGACTGGATATATGATTGCCGCGCCTTCTCATCCATTGCTCCATACATATCAGTGGCTTCGACTGGAGATTTAACAATTTTATCGCCCAATATTGTACCTAGTGCTGTGTGATATTGTTCTTTATTTGTGGTTCCTGCAAAAAGCCGATTAAATTCTTCCATTTTTGCGTCATCTTTGCTTTCCCAAGCCTTTTTCCATAGAGACGCCTTTGTATCTCCTCGTAATGAAGTGAATGCTCGCTTTTTCTCTCCGCGCAATTCATCTTGTTTTTGAGAATCTTCTGCGTTTGCTTGAATTTCCATATCCTTTTGTTCAAAATAATTTTCAATAGCTTCGTTTGTTGAATGAGAAAGCGTTTTAGCAGTAAATGTTTCTCGTAAATGAGGCTTCATATTACGCAAAGTCTCGCTAAATGTAGCCATAGAAACTGGATTTTGTGCGGCCTCCTCAAACATTTCTATTTGTTGTCGCTCATTCATAGCTTCAAACATGCTTGCGCGAATTTTTGGATCATCGTTCTCCGCAAGCATAAAATATCCGTACAATTTTCCAGCATTGTCTGCCAATGTGACGTCTTGTTTTGCCCTTGCTTTTTTAAATTCGGATCGTTGTGTTGCTGTAAAGCGCGTGGAATCAAGAAGTTTGCGTGCATTCTTTCCCGCTATATTATGATTTGCGTCTTTTGATCGTTCCAGCCCAGAAACAAATCTTTCCATTTCATCCGTGTCCTTAAATCCAGCAAGTACTTTTTCTTGAGCAAGTTCGTTTCCATTAGCAAAGAAATCCATTTTATCTTTTTTCGTTTCAGTATCAATTTTTAGTTTCCATTCTTCAGCATAAATAGCCGCCTGTTCATCAAGTGAAAAATTGTTTTTGATAATTTTATCCGCAATGATTCTTTGGCCCGCATTAAGTGTTGCCAAAAATCCAGCTCTTCTTTCTCCTGCAAATGAGCGCAAGATTTTTTCTTGTGTTGCTTCATTTTCTTTTTCAAATTTAGTGGCTTGTTTTTCTGGAGGCAACAAATTCCACGCCGCCGCATTAAATGCCGCTGTTTCATCTGGAGAAAATGCGCTATCAATAATTTGTTTTGCACTATCCTTGCTTGCTTGATTAAGGTTTTCTACAAAAAGAGCTTGAGCATTTGGATCTTTTTTCTGACGCAATATTTCTTCTCTAGCAAGATCGCTTATAAAATCATCGCCTGTTTTCGGATCTTTTCCACCAAACATAGTTGTCTGTTCTTGTTGTGATTTCAGCAAAAATGCCTGCGCCTCATACTTTGCGTATTCAGTTGGAGTAAGCATATTTTGGAGCAATATTTCCGCGTTTTTTCTATCAGCTTGATTAGTGAGCCCAGCAAGAAACAGCGCTCGCTGTTGGTCTGTTTTTTTGCGCAAAATTGCCTCTTGCGCTTTTGTATCTTTAAGTGCCAGGAAAGCCTTTCGTTGTTCTATAGGATCCTTTATAGCATTGACTTTTGCCGCTTCTGTTTCGAGCAATTTTTCCGATGGAAAATAATCTTGCATAATTTTTTCTGACGCATGTCTGTCCGCAAGTTTGCTAAGAAAACCTTCACGCTCATCATCTTTCATACCAAAAAGAATCGCTGATCTAGTGCGAGCATCAAGAGCCGTATCATTTGGATTGTTAAATCGTGCAAGTTGATTCCCGGCCGTGTCGTTATTAAATTGAGCTACTTTGTATGCCACATATTCGTTTGGCGCGAAATCTTTTGATAGAATATTTTCTGATAAATCTGCTGCGGCAACCAAATTTGGATTTTTACTATCGCGCAATTTTTGCACAAAATCAGCCCTCTCATTTTGATTCATAGTGCGAAGTACTCGTTCCTTTGCTTCGCGAGAAAGCCCAGCATACGCTTCGCGCTTTTGTTCTTCAGTTCCTTGCATCCTCTGATATTCAGAGGCATCCAAATCCGCTTTTTGGTCGGAAGCCAAAGATGTACCCAAAATACGATCCGCGAGTTTTCTTTGATCTCCAGTAAGATTGCCGAGTAATCTCTCTCGTTGTTTTTCGTTTAATTTTCGCAGTAGCGCTTGCTTTTCGGCAAAGCTCATTTCTTCCCACTTTTTTGCCTGATCTTCAGGAGATAATCTTGATATAAATGCGGCTGTTGCTTCTGCGGATTTTTGTCTGCCCCCTGCCGCCGCTCCTTTTTCAAGGTACCCTTGCAACCTTCGACCTATCCAAGGCCTTTGATTTTCAATAAATTTTTGAACCCCTGGCATTGAGCTTAATTGTCCTGCTGCGCGTCCAATTGTATTTCTTGCCGCAAATCTTCCTGCATACCCAGTTGCCATTTTTCTTCCGCTTTTTGCCCAACTAATTGCGGTGGATGCTCCCATAGCGCCCATTGAACGCCCCAATATGAGAGCCTGAATGAGTAAAATAATCGCCATAATATATCCGAAAATCAATCCAGGGTTGCTTATAAAATTTCCAGGATTTGCCCCTTTGTTTGCCAAACCGATTTTCAATATAAAAACAATCGCCAAATAAAGTAAAAATAAAAATGCGGGCAAGAAAAAACACTCCTGTATTAATGTGCTCCACCATTTTTTCCAATGTGTTTGCGTGTCCGGCAATATATAAAAAAGAAATGCCAATGGAGCAAGCATCAAAAGAACCGATATCATTGCCACTCGTACTAATAAAATGACAGCCGCGACAAAAAAAACAAAAACCAAAACAGCCATAAAAATAGCATTCCCCCATGCGGTAATTGCAAATGCTACGTCATCGCCCTCTGTTATTCCTTTAACAACCTCCCCCTGTGCAAAAGCATCTACTGATGGTCCAGTATTTTGCAATATGCCGTTTTCAAATTTATCAAGCGCTCCGGCATCTGGCGGCTTGAAGTTAAAGACATTTTGTATTCCCGTTCCTACCATTATTAGTTCAGAAACTGTTTTAGTATTATCATCTGTAATTGCGTTATAAAATTGGAGTCCCAATGTATTGCTTACATCTACCACCACAAGCCCGATAGTTAAACTGAAATTAATCAGCACCGCCATAATAATAAGGCCAGGAAGCAGTTGTTTTGCCGCGTAACTGCTAATACGAAGTATAGTGGCTATCGCGATAACCAAAAGCACCACAATAAAGAAAATATTCGCGACATCTCGAGATATGCCCCAGCCGATTTTTATTACTTCAAGTTTGTCGCCAAATCGGAGATTGTACATCAGCGCGGCTTGGAAAAAAAATTGAGAAACAGATAAAATATATGCAATTATAGAAACCATAAATGATCCAACCCATCCAAGCGCGCCAAGAATCCATTCTTTGACCAATGCGTGTGCTGGTTTTGCGATAAAAACAAAAAATACAAACACCAACGCGCTTATTCGCGCCACAATAAACCGATTTTGTTTCAATTTATTCCAAATATTTTTCATAAGCGTTATTCGCTGGAACACGATCTAAGCATTTGACGCTGGCTTAGCATTCTCTGATTAATTTGCCGTTGTTCAGCTTTTGCCATATCTGGAGTGCCAACCTGTGTCAATAGCTCTGATATTTTTCCTACTTCTGCGCCAATCATTTGTTGCGCCATACTAACGCGCGTTTTAGAAGAGAATGATGGACTATCCCATCTAAAAAGTGTTGTTACGTCATTTGGCACATCAAGCGATGGCTCTACATCGCCGTTTTTTTTAAGCACTTCATCTAAATATTCCAAGATAGCCTGTTGTTTAAAGAGTTCTTGAGAATAAAGCCCGCCATTTTCGTAATATCCGAGATCGCCTCTGCCGTTTTCATCTTTCAAATTATTAGAAAAATTAATAGGATATCCTACTTCTAGCGCAAGTTTCTCCATTTGACTTTTAGCATCTTCCAGATCGCCAGAAAGCCGTTCGGCTATGCTTATGTCTAGCGCGCACTTTCCCGCGCTATCTATATTTTTTTGTGTTTCATTTAGTTCATAAATAAATCCTGGACTGACGTCATCAACCAAATCAAGCGATTTTACTTTTATTTCCCAAATGCCGGCCAGATTAGAAATAGATTTGGTTACAGAAGCAGAAAGCTCATTAAGCGTTTTTTTTGCGTTTTCTATGTTTGTATCTTTAAGCGCCGTTCTTGAACCAGAAACAATATCCTCGCTTTCATTATCAGAAGCAATGCCTTGACTGCGCAAAGAACCAATGAAACTCGCGAGCGCCCCGCTAATAAGTTCGCTAAATTCATCAACCTGCTGTAAAGTATCAATTGGTCCTCCCAAAACCTTTGAAAGGTCGGATGCCACTGTGGTTCCTGGGCGCGTAATTTTACATTTTTTGATTGTTGGCGCGTCTTCAGCGTATGACGACTCTGGCAAGGGCTTATTTAATTCTTCTTGGAGCGCCTCTTGGCATTGATTATATGTCATTTCATCGGTGGTTCCTGGGACTATAAATCCATTGTCTTCAAGTGCGTAAAATGTTTCAGATGATCCGCCCATAGAGGATATTACGCAAGCCAAGTTTTTGGATTCAATCGGATTGACAAGTTCTGCTTCTTGACTTGGTTCTTCCACGCAGTCTTGCGTTCCCAAGGCGCCTTGGCTTGCAAGCGCCTCGTTGATGCGCGCTTGTCTTGCGCTTTCTTCACGCCTTTCTTTTTCTGCTTGTAGTTCCAAATAAGAACGATAAGGATTATTTCCTGGATTTGTCACGATACTATTCCATCCTCGCCAGCCTCCTTGAGAAAAGTCTCCGAGAAAATTTTGAAGACACGATTGTCCGCCAGTATTGTTTGTATCATCACACCCAACATCGCTTCCAAAATTTGATTGCAAACGGTTAAATACAGAGCGATTTGGATTTGAGCTAAATGAAGATAAGAGCGTTTCTTGAAAAGCTGGGTCAACTTTTTTGGTAACAGCCAACTCTTGCAAAAAGAATCGGCGTTGATTGCTGACGGCGCTCCGGGATACTTTTTCCCAATCGGTCACAAAAAGCGCTTTGCCAGTCTCTCCTCTTGCGTTTCCTCCTCCTCGCACTTGAGTTAAAATTGTGTTTGCCTCGCTATGTATCTGGGCTTTGGCCGCAACCCATGCGATTGGATCAAGCACTTTGTCTTTAACTTCAGCAAGAATATCAAGAACCCAACTTGCTTGGCTGGCAATAGTAGTAAGAACGCTTTCTACCTGTGTTATGATATCAGACGGAAGCTGTATAGTGGCTGTTACAATGACAGGAACACCGACTGCCGATACTGATGATACAAAAGAAAACAGAATCAAACTTATAAAAACGGCAATATATAAAGTTTTAAATTTTGCGAACATAATTAATTATTTAATGGAAAATATTTATAAAAATATGCTCCCGGCTCGTTTTTATTGAAAATTATTTTGTCGCGATCCATGTGTTATTTAAGATTTTTTAAAAAATCCGCGAATCTAATAATTTGTGATCCATTATATTGAGCGCCAGCAATCGCGCCCAATGGGTCGCTTGCAAAATTTCTCATTCTTTCGTCCCCATATTTAAAATTATTAGCAAGATTAAGCAATTCTAAATGTATATTCGCGTAATTTGCCGGCACCTCTTCTTTCATTAAAAAAGCTACATATTTTTTACCGGCTGTAATATAAGGATCAAGCGCGTTTAATTTTGATAAGTCGTTTGAAGAGATAGCGTTTTTGAAAATATCAAGATCTAAAACATCTAGCTCCTTGTAATATGTGATGTCTGCTTGTCCGATATCATTAATATATTCTCTTGGAGATTGTCGCGTGGAAATTATTATATCTTTTTCAGTAAACTCATCTTTGTGATAATCAGCGAGTTTTTTTTGAAAATCTTGTGTAAATGCGGCGTTAAGATCGTTTTTTTGTTCTTCATCAAGAGGCGCCCCGTCGCTTAATCCTTTTGTAACAAGATATCGTATAAGTAAGTCGTTGCTTAATTGATTTGTAAGGGCGTTGGTTGTTTTGCTGTTTGCGACGGCTGACCCTGGTTCATATCCTGGCAAATAATCATTTGGGCCAGCAATTGTCGGATCTCGGTGCGATTGTGTCTCTTCTTCGTCTGTAGTGCCATCGCCGTCCGTATCTGGATTTTGCTGATCTGTGCCCCAAATTGTCTCTTCCCAATCTTTGAGGCCGTCATTGTCGCTATCTTTAGATGCGAGGTCATACGCTTTTATGGAGGCTATTTCTTGTGAGGTGAGCAGCGCTTCTTTTGCAATAAACCCAAACCGATTTATTGAATACAACACCAACCATCCGCCCAAAATTACTCCAAAAGCGGTCCCCACTGTTTTAAAAAATTTTGCGCTTGGTAAATAGTCCAATTGTTTAATTTTTAAGCCAAATAATCCTATTTATTATACCATTTATTAGGACATCTTTTGCTTATTTTCTCCTGTGTATAACTTAATTTGTGATATAATATAAATATTATGGGTTTGAGACAAAAATTGATAGTTATGCTGACGACGCTGGCTCTATTTTTACTGCCAGCGGTAAGTTATGCCGGTTTTGATTTTTTTGGTGGAAAAATTACCGCTAGATTTGATGTTGATACAGAAACCTTTTTGAAGGTAAGCGGCAAATCAGGAAGTTATGGATTTAATTCTACTGTGTGGGCCGTGGGGCCTATGAAATCTTGTTCTTCAGGTCAATATATTTTGGGGTGGGGAGTAATTAAAAAGGTTGTTGATCATAGAATTATTATGCCCATTGTCGGCATTTGTAAATAATAGCACTTTTGGTTTATGGGTTTGCATGAGTTAAGAAAAAATTCTCGCACACCAAAGCATTCATTGATTTGGCACAAAATATTTGACACTCATTTATTGTTTTGCAATCGGACGGACCTTGTTGTTCAAGCAATTGATTAAGAAAATCTTTGCTCTTAAGCTCAATCACAGCCTCTTGAAGTTGTTGTATTTCTATATCTGAAAATGAATCATTATTTACAACAGACGGTAGCGTAGTTGAAGACAATTGTCCCATAGAAACAGGCGTCAATTGTCCTATATAGTTATTTTGAGTGCTTGGGGGGACAATAATTGCATTTAAATTTTTCATCGCCGTGCTGATAGCATCGGTTATCAGTTGTTTGTTGGCAATTAGTCTGCTTGTTGGCCCAAAGTAGCCAAAGATAGGAGAAATGTTGTTTGTTTGTTGGAATTTTTTTACACCAGCAAGCGTAAGAGAAAAGAAGTTTCCAGTCACAGGCCCTTGATAGAATCCTTCTTGTTTTAAAAAACTCTGGAGTCGCGAAACATCTGAATTGTTTCGAAGACCAAAATAAAGGTTTTGGTCAAATGTCGAAATGCCTGTTGTTTGTGCGGTGGTAATGTCAAAATTAATAATTAGACTTCCCAACAACAAAAGTAAAACAATCTGGCTTTTCATGAGCTTATTGTACTAAACGCGCGGGCAGGTGTAAAAAAATTTATTGTTCGAAGTCCGACTTCAATCAATTCCATAATTGTGCCCAATCATCCAAAGAAAGCTCTTCTGGTCGTTTTTTGGCAAATTTTTCAAACATACCATCACTTGGCTGTGAAACAGCCAAGTGAGTGTTTAATAGATTTGATAACGATTTTTTAAGGGTTTTTCGTTTTTGTTGGAAGGCCGATTTCAAAACGGCAAAAAATACATCAGGCTTTATTTTATTTTTTCTAAACCATGCATCAGAAATTCTGCTAATTTGGACAATGGCAGAATCTACTTTTGGAGGAGGCATAAACGCGCCTTTTGGCACTTTGCGGATGATTTTTGGCGTTCCATACGCTTTTACCGAGAGTGACAAAAGCGACTCTTTGCCATCTTTTGCAACAATTCGCTCCGCTACTTCCTTTTGCACCATTATCACCATAATGCTTGGACTTGGAGATCGCATCTCCAAGTTGTTCCTGTCGAGGAAAAGTCGCAAAAATTTTCCGGTAATATAATATGGAATGTTTGCTGCAATTTTGTATCTTTTTTTCAAACCAAGTTCATCAATCTTTATTCTCAAAATATCTCCTTCTATAATTTTTACATTTAATACTTCGGCAAATTTTTTCTTGAGAATGGCGACGAGCTCTCTATCTTTTTCCACGGCAATAACTTTTTTTGCACGCATCGCAAGAAGCTCGGTCAGAATTCCCATGCCAGGACCAATTTCCAAGATAACATCTTTTTTAGAAATATTTGCGGCATCAATAAGCGAATTTAAAATATTTTTATTGTTTAAAAAGTTTTGTCCGAAATGTTTTTTATATTTGAATTTCATAAGTTTATTTGAATTGCTAAATTGTCATTATTATTCAATAAAAATATTTTCTTCAATTTCTTCCGGCTTTCCTATTGTTTCAGTAAGGTGTTTTGGTATCTCGCGTAAAAATCGTGAAGGAATATTGCTTATTCGCTCACCAAAGATATTTCTTTGTGACGCGAGCGTCATATACAAATAAGTTTTGGCTCGCGTAAGCGCAACATAGAATAATCTACGCTCTTCTTCAAGCTGTTCCGGATCAAACGACATTGTATGCGGCAAAAGCCCCTCTTCCATGCCGGCAATAAACACTGCTTCAAATTCCAGTCCTTTTGCGGAGTGCATAGTCATCAAGCTCACACGACTAGATTCTTGTTCATATTTATCATCAATTGAAAACAGCGAGATGTGTTCCAAAAATTTATCTATCGTCTCCGTTGTTTTCGCAAGTCCTAAAAGTTCTTCAATATTTTGCCATCGTTCAATTCCTTTGTCTGTGCCATCGTTGATATATCCTTTGTATCCAGTAGTAAAAATAATTTTTTGTATTAGCTGAAATGCAGTCAATTCTTTTGCTGATGCGCGCAAACTTTTTATTAAATCTTCAAAGTGTTTTATTTTTACCATTTCCGAATCCGAAAAAACTCTTGTATTTCCTAACGCTTTTGCTGACAATATCTTGCCGATACCGCGCGGAGGGGTGTTGATAATTCGTTTTTTGCTGATTTCATCGCTCGCATTTTGTACAAGTCGCACATAGGCCAACAAGTCTTTTATTTCCCTGCGCTCGTAAAATTTTACTCCTCCGATTATTCTATATGGAATATTTTGTTGCAACAATATTTCTTCAAGCGCTCTAGACTGGGCGTTGGTCCTATACAATATAGCGATGTCTTTATAATTTATTTTGTGCTGACATAGCGATTTGATTTCTCTAGATATAATAGTTGCTTCTTGGCGCTCATTTTCGGCAAAAAAGATTTTAATTTTGTCTCCATCGGATTTTTGTGTCCACAATTTTTTGGGTAAACGAAGCGCGTTTCTTTCGATTACCGCATTTGCTGCATCTAAAACTATTTTGGTAGAACGATAATTTTCTTCCAAAGTAATTGTTTTGGCGTCTTTGTAGTCTTTCTGAAACCGTAAAACATTTTTAAAATCAGCTCCGCGCCAGCTGTAAATCGCCTGATCAATATCGCCTACCGCGAGAATATTCCCATGTTCCAATGAAAGCAGTTTAGAAATCATGTATTGTACATCATTTGTATCCTGATATTCGTCTATATTAATATATTGCCAGCGTTGTTGATATTTACGCAGAAGCTCATTGTCTTTTTGAAGTTCTAGTGCTGGAAGTAAAATAATATCATCGAAATCAAGAAAATTCTGCGCTTTCTTTTTTTGTTCATACAGATTCCAAATTTTTCCCGTCATCGCGCCAAAAAAATCTTCTCCTTGTTTGTAATATTTTGAATTTTCCAAAAATTGTTCAAGAGTAGTAAGCGCGTTTTTAAATTTTGAAATATGATTTTTGATTCTGCCTGGATCAAATTGTTTTGGATCTATGGAAAGTTCCAACAAAGATTCTTTGATGAGTTTCAGCGCGTCGTCCTCATCAATAATGGTAAAATTTTTATCAAAACCAAATCGTGCCATATTTTCTCTAATCATAAGAAGTCCTAACGCATGAAATGTCCCTATGAATGGACGTCCGACGTCCATTGCTTCAACTCTTGAAAATACGCGGCTACGCATTTCTTCCGCCGCCTTATTGGTAAAGGTTACTGCGAGAATTTTATCTGCTGGGATATTGCAATTAGTGATAAGATGCACAATATGATCGGTGATCACTTTGGTTTTACCCGCGCCAGCTCCCGCTACCACAAGCAAAGATCCCTTCGTCGTCTCCACCGCCTCTTTTTGTTTTGGATTTAACTGATTTTCTAACATAAGTTATTAGATAATAGGTGTTTTTAGATTATTCCACAATTCTTGCCATGCTAAGCGCAGTGTTTCGGCGATATCGCGATCATCAATTAGTACACAAAATGGTATTTTTGCACGAAAACTCATCAAAGCAACCTTTTCTCCGTAAATATTAATTTCAGTTCGCCAGTCTGCTGATGCAAGAAGCTTTGATTGCCTTAAAAGATGCTTGTTTTTTCCTACAATTCGACGAGCCTCTGGTGAGTCGCGTAAAATTGATTTAAAAGAAATGCCACGCCTGGCTCGTTCGGAAGGAAAATGTTCATAAAATGATCTTGGAAGCGCAATTTGCATATGTTCCAAGTCCTCAAATGCCAAAATTTCTTTTCCTTCTCTGAGCATATCTGCGTACACATCTTTAATACCCTCAATATTTTCATAAAAAGTAACGCGTGGCTTTATTTTTGATTTATTTTGTATGGCCAATAATTCTGGCAGTGTTCGTTCCAGCTCTACGATTCTTGTTTTTTCAATCTCCAATAGTTGTCTCGGATGGATTGCGCTATATACTTTGTGCTTTTTCTTCTTTGTCTCAATAATAAGACCACGACTTTTTAATTCATCAATAAAATTATAAATACTTGTGCGTTTAATGCCCGATTTTCGTGCCAATTGTTGCATGTTTGACTCCCCTAGCTCTAGCGCCGCGGTGTATACCATGGCCTGTGATTCATTTAATCCTAAGCTCGACAATAATGATTTTGAAAGTATTTTCATAAATATGACTTATATTTAGTCACTTAATAGTAACTATATTATATTGTATATCAACATATTTTGCAATAGTATAGTAAATATAGATTAAAATCTTGACATTTATATAAATTTGGCTTATAATGGTGGTAGAAAACGATTCATCGGCAAGTAGCTTGAAAACAAGAAGGGGAGAGCTAAAATGAAAATCGTTCTTGTACGTTGTCCGCAACCAGAATTGTGCAATGATGACGGCGATTTGTATTCGC
>ERZ1292629.1084-Hain-H43-01um-R1-1084-length-28388-cov-9_pt2 | contig 16418 bp, 19 predicted proteins | sample MGYA00564399_ERZ1292629 | MGnify/ENA primary metagenome ERZ1292629 (study PRJEB36523, sample SAMEA6512636) | groundwater metagenome | collected 2019-01-08 | study: AquaDiva: Metagenomics assemblies of 32 groundwater samples
AAAAAACAATTTTCCCTATCAGCAGGAACTTTATATAATTTTTTTTGGTTTTATTGTTATTATTTAAGACCAAAAAATTTTATCTAGTTCCTTCTCTAGAAAAATTATTTTTATAATTTTTAATAAATTAATAATTTATTTTTAACAAATCATTAATTTATTAGTTTATTATAAGAATACAAAAAATAGTGTCAATGAGCTAAATTTAACAAATTTGTTAATAATCTGTGGATAACTTTTAAAAAACAATTTTGTTCTCTTGGTAAATGCGTATATAATAAAAAAAATAGAGACCCGATCTCTATTTTCACAACTTAAAAAAATAAGGGAGCAAACATTTCTGTTTCTCCCCTTTTTGATTTGCGGCCTCGGCCGGTTGAATTATCTCCAAACTAATAAGTTATTTTTTCTTTTTCTTTCTTTTTTGCTTCTTCTCTCTCTTCTTTCATCTGCCTCCATTCTTCTGGGTGATTTTGTTTCCGCATTCCTCCGTTCTTCCAATTTTTCATTGCTTCCCACCAATCCGTGGCAAGAAACAAAATTAGAAGAGCAAAAATAACTGGCGCAATATACGCAAAATACTTGGGTTCTTCTTTAATAAACGCAAAAAATGATATAATCGCGCCAAAAATACATCCTCCCAGCATTATTAGAGGAAATTTTATATACATCTCCCTATCCTCTTTATCCATTTCTTTTATTACCCCTCTAAATGATCTTGCGGTCTGTTTGATTGGTCTCGTCATAACTTCCCTCCTATCTCCTTGGTAAAAAGAAAGGACGAACAATAATTATTATAAAAAATATTAAAGACAAAATAAAGTTTATTGTGAATCTTTTTTCGTTTTGCTTGTCGTAATTGCTTAAAAAACCAATAAGATAATAAACAAACCTGAGGTTATTAGTATAGGCATCTTTGTAAAGATCTTCTGTGATTTCCAATCCTCTTTTATAGTGCGCATGCCAATAAGCAGAGGCGGCAAATATTTGAATAATTGCTATAAAAATCATGAAGTATCCTAACGGAATATTACTATTTGTTAGAAAAACAATTACGCATTCGGTTAATCCTATTAAAAAAGGGATTAAGGTGTCCCACCAGGACATCGGCCATAAATATTGGGATTCTGCAACATATCTGTGCCAGACAACCAAAATAATAGTCAAGGCAACGCCAGAACGCATTATAAAAACCAAACTAACCTCTTTTTTTATTATGACTTCCTTTGCTTCGTTTATTAAAAAGGCCAAGGCAATGCATTGGATTATGTTTAAAACCGTAACATAAATACCTGCCTGGTAAGGGGTAATCGGGTCTAAAAGTTTTGGCAGAGAAATTTTCTCCCTTGCTTCGGTCGGCATACTTATCTCCTTTTCTATGTTATCAGGGTTATTCGGCGTAATTTAAATTGTCAAACAACTGATTTATTTATACCATTTAAAATAGTTTAGTCAATAACCCTCCCCTGCGTGTCAAACATTAATAGGACAAAAAAAAGAAGTTATATCTGGGCGTAGAGTTAGGAAGGAAAACCGATCTAACAACGCCCAGGTACAACTTCTTTTAATAAGCCTGTTGCTTACAACGAACTTAATGTCCTATGTCCTAATAATAAGTCAATAATACCTTATAGCAAATATATAAAATGCCGTCAATAGTTTATCGTCAATTTAATGTCAGTAGGAAAATGTCATACCATAGGACAAAAATCACGTAGGGTTGTATAAGGTCAGACCTCGCGCAATTATATATCAAAAAAACAATGCAAAAATGCATTGCTTTTTATTTTAGTATCTAATCTTATAATTTAGGCAGAGCCGATGGTGTTTACTGCAGACTCATATTCGTTTAAAATTTTTTTTGCGTATTCCGTGTCTAGTTTATAGTCCGAATTATAAACTATGGAGTTTCTTACCAGATGGGCTTCTCTAATTTTATCTATATTAGACAAAATTTTATTGTCCATTGCTTTTATAATTTCTTCAAAATTATCTCCGGGGTATTCCCTGTCTTGCATTAGTTCAAACAAAAAATCATCTGCTTCCACTATGGCAAGTTTATAAGAAGATTCGGCGCCTGCCCCTATTTTACTCATAATCTTTTTCCATCTTTTGGTGATTTCTTTCAGGCCGTATGCCTGCCAAGAAACAAATTCTGTCACATCTTCTAAAAATCTATACTTCACAAAACTGGAATTAATCATAAAATAAATTACTCCCGCCAGAAAAAACATCGCGCATATCACAAAAACCAGCCTTATGGGAAAAAGCATATCTTGCACATCCGGCGAAGAGATAAAATAAATAAAATCTTTAATTCCAAAAAAATTATAAATAGATTCCCAACTCATATGTCTATTATATAACATCTATAAAAAAAAGAACACTATAATACAAAAAAAGCCCGTCTAAAATATACGGGCCATATACTCACAAATTCAAAGCGATTCTTAAGGAATCTAACGCGAATCTGGAATCAATAATTACATCCTTCTCAACGCAGTCAATAAAATATAGCAATTCCTCTCTCAGTGGTTCCTTTTTATCAGGAACGATTTTTATCACATACACTTCTCCGGCACCCCGGTTTTCGTAAAGTTCTATCTCTTGACTTATATAATCTGCTTCCAGATATCCTGTCTCACCGGTGATGATTAATTTCCTTATTTTCACCGGAGTAACCCAGTTTGCTTGGATATACGACGAAGCTCCGCTTTCGTATCTGAGAAAAAATTCTACTGAATCTTCTCTATTTTTTGTCAAATTCCTTTGCCCATTTTTTCTTATTTCAAAAGGTAGATTTCCTAATAAGTAGTTACAGATGTCTATATCATGTATGGCTAAGTCTATCGCCACATCTACGTCCTGAATTTGAGGGGGAAACATCCCAACCCTTCTCGCTATTATGGCGATAATTTTTCCTATCTGTCCTTGCCCAACGATTTTTTTGATCCTATTGACCATTGGATTGAATCTTTCAATATGGCCAACCAAAAATTTTACACTTCTTTTTTCTGCAAAATCCAAAAGATCTTGGGCATGATATATATCATTAGCGATTGGCTTTTCAAGCAAGACATTAATTCCCCGCCCGACGCACTCCCTTGCAATCTCATAATGTTTGGAAGTAGGAACGCAAATCGACACGATGTCGACATCCTCACCATCCAACATTTTCCTAAAATCAAGATAAGCATTCGCATGGTATTTTGTAGCAAAAGTCTCAATTAAAGATGAATTCAGGTCTGATATAGCAATTACATTAACAGAAGGAATTTCGGAATAAATCCTTAAATGATTTTTTCCCATATTCCCAACTCCTATAACCGCCACTCGATATTTTTTCGTTGCTGTCATTAAATATTTCTCCTCGTGGTTGAGACCAAATTGCCGAAAACAATTATGTATGCATCTTTACATAGCCAAAATTTTTGGCTACCTCTCCACACAATTTTTCAACTATCCTAAATTCCACCTCGGCGGAACTAATGGGAATACCCTTATTATTGAGATAGTCTTCCGGGGCAAACTGTTTAACGATAGGCAATATCTCCTTAATTTTTACTTCTACTCGAAGATGACTTGCAATTATCTCAATAACGGATTTTGGATTTTGAACTAAATCCTCATATCGGATAATCTTTACCCCTGAATCACGAGATATTAAGATTGCATCTGCAATAAAATTCCATGCAATACACTGATTTTCTGTGCTCTCTTTTAATGCTTCAAAGGTCGTCTTCCAAGATAAAATTGTAAATCTCGGATCTCTTACTATAACTACTACACCACCGCCCATCCTTTCATTCATCCATCTCACAAAATTTGGCCATTCTCTAATAAATAAATCAAAAAAATCTTTATTTGAAAAAGCTGGAAAAGATTTTTTAATACCGATAACATCTGTTCCCTCAAAGGGATGATTTAATCTACCCCATTTAATTCTAGAGGGAGGAAATGTATCAGTTGCCTCTATCCCGTCTTCGCCCACTCTTTGAGTTATAAAACCATGTCTTAAATCTTCTTCAATAGAGTTGAATATCGCTTCAATATTATTTTTATCAACTATATTGACTGAATTTATCGGCTCATTCACAACCACAATGTTGGCCGTAGAATTGAGCATTTTAATCAACAAGCTACTACCACTCCTTGAAGGGGCGGAAATATAAATTGGTTTTAACCTCATTGCTGTCTCCTTGTAAAAGCATGCAATAAATTTTCAAAGCCGAAAAACACTTTCGGCGAACTAGTTTAACTCTACGACCTAAAAATAAAAATGTCAATACCTACTGAACGACTTCGACATTTTTGAAAAAATTCTTATTTATTATTTTTTACAATTCACCATCTTTAACTAAATTAATCGAACATTTACCGATCTGTTTTTTTATAATAACATTTTTTAGATTTTGAAAAGCATCTTTAATTCTTTCTACTTGTTTTGGTGAAGTGTTATGGGGCAAATTATTAATATCAAAATATTCAATCTTATCTGCTTCATCATTTAAGGTAATTTTTCCTCCAACCACTTTGCAGGTAAAAGAAAGGGCAATATCTTTTTCTTGGGGCTTATCATATACTCCAATTAATTTAAAAATTTCTACTTCTAAACCAGTTTCCTCTTCAACTTCTCTCTTTACTCCGTCCAAAATAAATTCTTCTGATTTTAGGCCGCCCCCAGGCAAATTCCACAAATCATAATCACGCCTATGGCAAAGCAAGACCCTATTTTGTTTATCAAAAATTATTCCAAAAACTCCAATTGTAAAATAATTTTCCATTATCAATTTATTTTAATAATTTCTCTATTTCTATGGCCATATTAAAAATTTTGTTTTCGTCAAAGTGGTTGCCGATTATTTGGATTCCGACAGGCAGATTATCGGTTTTTCCGGCAGGCCTGCCTGCGCAAGCAGGCAAAGAAATCGCCGGCAAACCGGCCAAATTAACTGAAACAGTAAAAATATCAGACAAATACATTGAAAGCGGGTCGCTTGTTTTTTCTCCCAGTTTAAAGGCAACAACGGGAGAAACCGGAGAAATTATCAAATCAACTTTTTCAAAGGCTTCTGTGAAATCATTTTTTATTAATCGCCTTACCTGCTCGGCTTTTTTATAATAAGCGTCGTAGTATCCCGAAGACAAACTGTAGGTTCCCAGCATAATTCTTCTTTTTACTTCCTGGCCAAACCCCTGCCCTCTTGTTTTCAAATAAGTTTCTAAAAGATTTTTTTCCTGTTCTGACAAGCCGTATTTTATGCCGTCAAAGCGCGCCAGGTTTGCAGATGCCTCAGACGGGGCAATTATATAATAGCAGGCCATGGCAAATTTTGTATTTGGCAGGCTTATTTCTTCTATTTTTACCCCCCGCTCTTCTATTTTTTTAATTGTATTTTTTATTATTTTTTCAACTTCTATGTCTATGCCCTTCACAAAATATTCTTTGGGAATGCCAATGCGCAAATTTGAAATTTGACTTAATTCCGCAGAATTACAGCGAAGCGATTCTAATTTAAAATTTGAAATTTTTGATTCAACGCTAGTTGAGTCTAAGGGGTCTCTGCCTTTTATGGCGTCAAAAACAATTTTGCAATCTTCAACTGTTTTAGTTATTGGCCCTATTTGGTCTAAAGAAGAAGCGTATGCCACCAGGCCGAACCTGGAAACAGCTCCATGGGTTGGTTTTAGCCCCACCACTCCGCAAAAAGAAGCAGGAAGACGAATAGATCCGCCGGTATCAGAACCCAATGAATAGCAGGCCATATCTGCCGCAACTGCGGCCGCCGATCCCGAAGAACTTCCGCCCGCCACCCTTGTTTTATCATATGGGTTTTTTGTGGGCCCAAAAGCCGAGTTTTCTCCCGAAGAGCCCATAGCAAACTCGTCTAAATTTGTTTTGCCCAAAATTACAGCCCCTTCTTCTTTTAATTTTTTTACAACCGTTGCGTCGTAGGGAGCAATATAATTCTCTAAAATTTTAGAGCCGCAGGTGCACTTCTGCTCTTTTACCAAAATAGCGTCTTTAATAGCGCAGGGAATTCCTGTCAACAAAGAAACGGGTTTGCCAAGCGAAATTTTCCTGTCGGCCTCTTTTGCTTCGGCCAGAGCCAAATCTTCGGTTATTGTTAAAAAACCGTTTAACTCTTTGTCTTCTTTTTTTATTTTTTCTAAATAAGATTTTGCCAGCTCAACAGCCGAAAACTCCTTTTTTAAAAGGCCCTCATGGGTTTTTGTAATTGTTAAATCCGTCAATTCCATGTGTAAATTTATAATATGGCTTTTACTTTTACATAATCGTCTTTTTTGTCTGGCAAAGCCAAAAGCAATTCTTTGGCTAGGCCGCTTTGCCTTGATTCATCTTTGCGTAAAAAGCCCGCCCCATGATAAAAATTTTCTTTAAAATTTTTGTTTTGCGGAGCTTTTTTTAGCAATTCAAAATAATCTAAAATAGACGACAAATCTTTTTGCATTTTTTCTGTTTCTGTTTCTGTTAATTCTAATCTGGCTAATTTAGCAATTTTTGCAACCTCCTCTTTGGAAATCATATTTAAATATTTTATTTTATTTTAATATTACTATAATTTATCCACTAATTCAACCTAAAATTACACTTTTATTGAAGTACAAAAAAAGCCCCAATTTTTTAAACTGAGGCATATTGTTTTTTAATCTTTTCTGGCGGTTAGTAAATAATTTTTTTTTCTTTTTTTTCTTCCTCTTTTTCTTTCTCTGTTAATTCTTTCCATAACTCCCATATTCCTGCGTTAGCCATCTGCACACATCCGCCACCGAAGATGAGCGCTGACAAACCAGCTATTATATATTCTTTGGCCAATAGGCCGTAAATAAAACATCCGACCATCATTAGCGCTAAAGCAAATATTCCTACTACGCCCTGAATCAATTCTTTTTTGTCTTTACTCATAGCTTTCTCCTTTTCTTTTCATTGGAAATACGAGTCAATCGATTTGTCTTTATACAACGCCACTTGGAAATTGTTTATAATTTCTCCCTGAATCATCTGAATGAGAAATATTATTGGAAAAATTATTTCATTAAAATTATTAGGGAATAAAGCTATGAAGACAATAAACAATAAAGACACTGCCGAAGAAAAAAGAAAAATTTTAAAATGACACCAGTCAAAATTCTTAAGGAAAAGGGTTAAGTGGGAAACAAATTGAGGATACTCTAAATATACCATTTTGTATAACTTTTCCGTAGTTTCTTTTTTTCTTTTTAGATAACCATAGAAATAAGTAAAAGATGTCCATGCTTGAATAAGCGCGATAACGAGTATGAAAATGCCCAACGACACTGTTTTTGAATTGTTGGAAAAAACAATTACACATTCAATAATCCCCATGAGAAAGGGATTCAATGTATCGCCCCAAGATATAGGCCATAAATATTGTAATTCTGAAATATATCTGTGCCAAACAATAAAAATAACAACAAGCGCGACTAATAGTCGTAAGGCGCAAACTAAAGTTAATTCATCTTTTGTAATGACATCCCTTGCTTCGTTTATCCAAAAAGCCAAAGCAATGCACTGTATAATATTTAATACAGTTATATAAATACTGGTCTGATATGGGAGAACGGCTTCCATAAGTTTTGGCAAAGGAATTTGTTCTTTTATTTCTTCAGAGATAGTATGTTTTTTTGGTTCACCAAATTTAGGAGCGATCCATATAAAACTCATTTCGCACCACCTTTCTGATATTAACTTTTCAAGGTTCTGTATTTTTACTTATACCAATTTAATAATAGTTTGTCAAACAAAATAAAACACCAAAAACCTATGGAATATAATAAAATAATAGGGTTAGTCATAAGATTGACCATAGAGAACCTATGATGGGATGTCTCCGTCTTCGTCTCTTGACATCACTTCTGACAGTTTTTCTATATTTTCTAAGGCCATACCCGCTCCGCGCACAACTGCGGTTAAAGGGTCGTCAATTATTTTGCAAGGCATTTTTGTTTCTTTGGCAATAAGATCATCAAGGCCCCTCAATAAAGATCCTCCTCCGGCCAAATAAATTCCATTTGACATCACGTCGGCCAGCAATTCTGGCGGAGTTTCTTCAATTGTGGTTTTAATAGCCGAAATAATCTGTTTTACCGACTTGTCTAATGCTCTCTGCGCGTCGTCATTAAAAATAACAACTTCTTCGGGCAGGCCTGTAACTAAATTTCTGCCGCGCATTGGCATTTCTTTTTTTTCTTTTAAAGGCATAGCAGAGCCGATGTTTATTTTAATCAGTTCTGCTGTTCTCTCGCCTATTAAAAGCTTGTATTCTTTCTGGGCAAACTGCATAATGTCGTCGTTTAATTTATCGCCCGCAACCCGCAAGCTTCTGAAAGTTACAATACCTCCCAGAGAAATCACCGCCACCTCGGTTGTTCCTCCGCCAATATCAACCACAAAGTTTCCGCCTGCCTCCTGAATCGGCAGTTTGGCGCCAATGGCCGAGGCCAAGGGCTCTTCAATTAAAAAAACCGTTCTGGCCCCTGCTGACTTGGCGGCGTCTCTTACCGCCCTTCTTTCAACCTCTGTCACTCCGCAAGGAATGCCAATAATCACTCTTGGAAAAGACCCTATTCCCAATGTTTTCTTACTGGAAGAAGCCGCCTTTTCAATAAAGTATTTTAGCATCTGTTCTGTCACCTCAAAGTCAGAAATCACTCCCGAAACCAAAGGCCTGGTGGCGGTAATATAGGCGGGGGTTCTTCCCACCATTTTTTTTGCCTCTTCTCCAATGGCTAAAATCTGGCCTGTTTTATTATTTACAGCCACCACCGAAGGCTCATTAATAATTATACCCCTATCTTTCACATAAACCAAAGAATTGGCCGTTCCAAGGTCAATTGCCATATCAATAGATAAAAATGAAAACAAATTTTTAAACATTATACCGAAAATTTTTAATAAACTGACCTATCTTCACCAATCTCGCCTGATTTTTATTTCTTTCCTTAACTTCCACACAATTTTTGGCAAGTGTTTTTTCCGAAATAACAACTCTGTAGGGAATGCCTAATAAATCTGCTTCTGCAAATTTTTCTCCAACAGACTTATCTTGCCTATCGTCATATAATACCTGAATATTATTTTTTTGCAAATCAGCATAAATTTTTTCCGATATGCTTTTAACTTTTGACCTTGAACTTTTAATTTCTATTAAATGAACTAAAAACGGAGCAACTTCTTTTGGCCAAATTATGCCTTTGTCGTCATGGTTTGTTTCAACAATAGCGCCCATCAATCTTGAAAGCCCAATTCCGTAGCATCCCATAATAACGGGCTTTTCTCTGCCGTCTTTATCTTTAAATTTTAAATCAAAAGGCAGAGAATATTTTGTTCCCAGCTTGAAAATATTGCCAACTTCAATTGCTTTTTTTTCTTCCCAGTCAGAAGCTTTGCAATTCGGGCAATTTTTATTCTCGCCTATTATTTCTTTATTTATAGCTGTTAAACATTTCTTGCAGATATAAATTATGTCTTCTCCGGCCTCTGTAACTGTTTGAAACTCGTCTGAATATTTTGCAAAACTTCCTCCCGAAGCCAAGGTTCTGTAAGTAAGCGGATTTTTTCCTCCTCTATAAATTCCGCACTCTTTAAAAATATTAAAATAAACCTTAAGCATTTTTTCATAATAATTATCTATGTCTTCCTGTGTTGCGTGAAAAGAATAAAGGTCTTTCATTAAAAATTCCCTTGTTCTTAAAATTCCCGATTTTGCCCTTAATTCGTTTCTGAATTTTGTCTGTATTTGAAAAAGATAAAAAGGCAAATCTTTATAAGAAAAAACTATTTTTTTAGCCAAGGGCGAAACAACCTCCTCGTGGGTGGGGCCTAAGGCATATTCTTTGTCGTTGCCGCCTTTTATTTTAAAAAGTATGTCTAATGTTTCCCATCTGCCTGTTTTTTGCCAGTTTTCTTTTGGTTGCAAAACCGGCATTAAAACCTCCTGCCCGCCCGCCAATTCTATATTTTTTCTGATTATATTTTCAATTTTTTTTAGAACAATGAATCCCAGCGGTAAAAATGTATAAACACCTGCTATAAGCTGGTCAACAAACCCCGCGCGAGTCAGCAAGTCGTGCGACACCGCTTCTACCCCAGCAGACCTCTCTTTTATTGTTTTATAAAACATCTTTGATTGCAACATAATTGTGTTTTAAAAATCTTAATATTAATTTTACAGATTATTTTTGAATGCTGGATTTTAGAAAGTCTGTTAGGCGGGGAATATCAAATTTTATTGTGATAAAAAGAGACATTGTTATTAATAAAATAAAAAATACAATAGTGATATTTTGCTCAATTTTTACTGAAACCGGTTTTTTTCTTATTTTTTCAATTATTAAAAATATCATTTTTCCGCCGTCTAGGGCCGGTATGGGAAACAAATTAAATATAGCCACAAAAACAGAAATAACTCCGATAAAGTATAAAAAGTATCCTACTCCGTAATTTGCGGCTGTTGCCAAAAACACTGTAATACCCAAAGGCCCGGCAAATTCAGCTCCATTGGGCACGCCTTTTCCGGAAAATATATTTGCAAATACTTGATATAGCCCTTTTACTGCGTTTACTGTTACTTCCCAGGTAAAAACCGCCCCCCTGACGGGAGCCATATAAAAAGGATATTTTTCAATAAGAGTGGCGGTTCTTTCCAACGTTGTTCCTGTTGGCCCTTCGGTTGCAGGCCACGAAAGCCGCGGAGTTAAAGAAACCGTCATATCTTCTCCCTGCCTGTTTATTATTAAAGAAAGGTCTTTGCCTAAATTGTCTTTTGTGATTTTTTGAAAATCGCTTATTTTATTAATTTTGACAATCTCTGAATCTACAACTCTTGCTTCTATAATTGTGTCGCCGGCTTTCAATCCCGATTTTTCTGCCGGAGAATCTGGCGAAACAAATATAATTTTAACTTGGGGATTTTTTAATCCGGAAATTTCCTGGTCGCCTATGGGGATATCGGCCCCCATTGTAAAAACAATTGAAAAAATAAATATTGCGGCCAGCCAAAAAGCAATCACCCCTCCCAGCACAATCATCATTCTTTTCCAAATAACCAAATTAGAAAAACTTCTGTAGTCATCAACGCCACCTTCTTCTCCGTAAATTTTTACAAAAGCGCCTAAGGGCAAAAGATTTACAGAATAAATTGTTTCGCCAAATTTTTTGCCAAAAAGCCGAGGCGGATATCCTATGCCGAATTCTTCAACCTTTACCCCGAATTTTTTAGCTATAATAAAATGCCCAAATTCGTGAATAACCATCAGGGCCACCAAGCTGAATAAAGCAACTAAAAGTGTTAATATCATTTAATTTTTAATTTTAATTTTCAAATTTTAAAAATTTTTCTATTTCTTCTGTTCTTAATAATATAACATTATTAGACGCCTTAGACAAACCAAATGATTGACCCTTAAAAATTCCAACATAACAAACCTCTTTTCCAAATGCGCGCACCTCCTCAACCGCTGGCACCAAGTCTGTATCTGAACTTATCAAATAAGCAACATCATATTTATTTTCTCTGGCAAATCTTATCATTTCTACCGCCAATCTCACATCAACGCCTTTTTCATGATAAGTTTTGTCGGGATGTTTTATTAACTGGCCAAGAGAAATATTTACATTTTGTTGTTGCAAGTTTCCAATAAGTTTTTGCTGATTTGCGTACATTGTTTCACTTTTTTCGTTATTTCTTTCTCTGTTAACTGCGCCGACATAATATCTTATATCTAAAAGTTCGTCATCTTTTGCCAGCCACTTGCAAAAATCACGAAAACGAAATTTAAGTAAACTATATCTTTTACCGGTTTTCTGCGACATTTCTTTCATTTTAAAATAGAAATTTCCGCCATCAATAAAAACAAAAATTTTCTTATTCATTTAAATTAAAAGCCGTGGTCCCGGCGCGAACCGAGAACACGGCGTGTTTAAACAATTTAATTATAGCAAATCCAATCCTCGTGTCAAGGGTTTCTTTGTTTATTTTTTTTGTGCAACCATTGACAATCATTTTAATTTATGATAAATTATATTTAGCACATTTCCCCATCACCCGTAGGCAGCTATGCCTAAAATAGCGAGGAGACGGTCGTATGATTTTTTTATTGCAACCACAAGTGGGCGGCCCAATAGGCTATATTTCAGCCGACACTATTGAGGAAGTAGCGAACAAAACAGGGATGATTATCGATGGACGACCATTGTTGCCCATAAATTCGGCGTGGCTTAAAAAGAACGCCGCTTCCCGTACCTATTCCTGTTTTCCAATTCCCGAAATCTCAACGACAGACCTTCCCGAATAAACTCATATGCCCCGCTATTGCAACTTTGATTGTAATCGTCGGGGCTCTTTTTTTTGTAAAAAAACTATACTACTTCGTTTTTTTTCTTTTCCACTAAATTTTTAATTTTTTCGTTGTATTCATCAACCACCTTTTGAAGCTCGTCTTTGCCGCGAAATTTATCATCTTCTGAAATTTTCTTTTCTTTAAAACTGTCTTGAATTTCGTTCCAGCAATGCTCTCTCTGGCGCCTTATTGTTTGCCGTGCCGACTCTCCTTTTTCATTTAAAATTTTTGTCAGCCCCTGCCTGTATTCTTCTGTTAAAAGAGGCAGATTCAAGCGAATTATATTTTTATCTACGGTCACAGACATTGAAAGTCCGGATTTGGCAATTGCTTTTTCTATGGGTTCTATATAGGAAATATCCCACGGCTGTATAGTGAGCTGGTTTGTCTGCGAAGCAGAAATGGCTCCTAATTGTTTTAAGCTGAATTTCTGGCCAAAACAATCAACCTCTATGTCTTCTATTAAAGAAGGGCTGGCCCTGGAAGTGCGGATTTTTGCCGCCTCTCCCTCTAAAAAAATAAATGTTTTTTCAAATTCCGGTTTTATTTTGTTTATTATTTCTTTATACATTAATAAAAGTTAAAAGTTAAAGGTCAAAAGTTAAAAGTAAATAGAAACGCTAATTAATACTTTGAACTTTGGACTATACTTTAAATTTTTGATTTTTGACTTTTAATTAAAATTTATTATATTTCCACCAGCAGATATTCTAACGCCAGCTTTGGATTTGTGTTGGTCAGCGATATTTGTTGGTTGATATATTCTATAAGGTTTATATTTTTTTTAATTTTTTCCAAAGAGTAATTTTTTAAAAAATCGGGAGGTTCAATAAAATATTTCTGTCCCCTCTTGTCTTCTGCTCCCGCTTTTAAAAGCATCAAATATCTGAAATATTTTGTTAAAATTATTAATATTTCGCCTAAAGATTGCGATTCAAAGTCAAGCGATTTTGCATATTGAAATTTTTCCGCAAAAGAAGATCCGATAATTTTTAGTATTTCTTTCAACAATTTTTCTTCTTTTTCTGTTTTTGCCTGATTTAAAAAAATATGCTTGGATAGGCCGGCAATAGAAAATTTAACTGTCTGGCATCTTGAAGTTATAGTATTTAAGAGCATTTCCTTGCGTGAAGAAATTAAAATTATTATTGTTTTTCCTTTGGGCTCTTCAAGTGTTTTTAAAAAACAATTCTGGGATTCCTGATTCATTTTTTCCGAATCGTTTACAATAACCGCCTTAAACGAACCGTAATAAGATTTATAGCTTAAAAAATTCTGCGCCTCTCTTAATTTTTCTATTTTTAATTCGCCCTCTGCGTCCTCCACCATTAAAAGGCCGGGGAAATTTCCTTTTTCTATCATTTGGCAATTCTGGCATTTCTGGCAGGGTTTTTCTTTTTCTGCTAAACAATTTATCAATTTAATAAATTCTTTTGCAAATATCTTTTTTCCTAATTGCTTTTCTCCGGCAAATAAATAAGCATGCGAAAGCTGGCCCTGCTCAAACTTATTTTTTAAAAAATTCCACTGTTTTTCATGTCCAACTAACATAAATAAATTATTTTTTGCTCATTACTACTTTTTTGTATTCGTCTAAATGCTCTAAAACTATGCCGGTTCCTTTGACTACGCAGAATAAAGGCTCTTCTGCCACAAAACAAGGAACGCCCGTGCTCTGAGCCACCAATTCGTTGATTTTTGGAAGCAAAGATCCTCCGCCGGCCATTATAATGCCCTTGTTCATTATGTCTGCTGAAAGTTCCGGAGGAGTTTCGCTTAAAACCTGTTTTGCAACCTGGATAATTTCGGCCAACACATCGGAGATAGCTTCGCAAACTTCGTTGTTTGATATTTTAATGTTTCGGGGCAATCCTAAAATTAAATCTCTGCCCTGTATTTCCAGATATTTTAATTCTTTCTGTAATAAAGCGGTGCCCGCTTTAATTTTTATTTCTTCGGCCGACTGCGTTCCTATCGCCAAATTATATTTCTTTTTTATATAATCAGTTATGGCAAAGTCCATTTTATCTCCCGCTGTTCTTATAGAATGCGAAGTGACTATTCCGCCAAGAGAAATTACAGCCACCTCGGAAGTTCCTCCGCCAATATCAATAATCATATGCCCCGAACACGAGTTTATAGGAATACCTGCCCCAATAGCGGCCAAAATTGGCTCTTTGGCCACAAACGCCTGTTTGGCGCCAGCCGACAAAGCCGCCTCTATGACAGCCCTTCTTTCTGTGCTAGTAATGCCGGCTGGAACCGAGATCACTAATTCCGGCTTAAAAAATTTAAACCTGCTTGTTGTTTTATCAATAAAATAACGAAGCATTGCCTGCGTTACTTTATAATCGGCAATCACTCCGTCTTTTAACGGCCTGTAAACTTTAATGTCGGCAGGGGTCCTGCCAATCATTTCTTTAGCCCCCTCTCCCACTGCTAAAATTTTATTATCTGTCAAAGATACGGCCACCACCGACGGCTCATATAAAACAATTCCTTTACCTAAAACATAAACTAAAGAATTGCATGTTCCAAGGTCAATGGCAATTTTTGTGGAAAACATATAAATAAGTTAAAAGTCTAAAGTTAAAAGTTAAAAATATAATATAAAGTTTTAAAATATAACGACGAAATTAAAGCAAAAAATATTGATACTTTTAACTTTTAACTTTACTTTAAATTTTTGACTTTTAACTTTTAATTCTTTTAATGTCTGCTCCTAATTTCTGCAATCTTTCTTCTATTTTTTCGTATCCTCTGTCTATTTGGTAAATATTGTTTATTGTTGTTGTTCCCCTGGCAACTAGTCCGGCCAATATTAGAGCGGCTCCAGACCTTAAATCTAAACTGGGAATTTCAATGCCGTACAAAAGGGTCGGCCCGTTTACAATTGCCCGGTGCGGATCGCAAAAAATTATCTCTGCTCCCATTTTATTCAATTCTTCAAGATATTTCAACCTGCCTTCATATAAAGGATCGTGTATTAAAGTTCCCCCTCTTGTTTGAGTTGCCAAAACTCCAAGCTCCGGCTGCAGGTCTGTATGAATTCCTGGATACGGCAAACTTTGAATTCTGTCTATCACTATCTTGGCCGAGGGCATAACCCTGATGGTATTTTTGTTTTTTATTTCAAAATTAGCTCCGCAGCTTTTTAATTTTTTTAAGAAAAGAGTCAGGTGTTCTATGCCTGCGTTTTTTATTAAAACATCTCCTTTGGTTATTAGGCTGGCAACAATAAAAGTTCCTGCTTCAATTGGGTCTGATATCAATTTATGGCTAAATCCCGAAAGCTCTTTTTTTCCCTTAACTTCAAAAGAATGAGGCCCTGCTGTTTTTATTTTGGCCCCCATTTTTTTTAAAACTTTTATCAATTCCTGCACCTGGTAATCTAAGTCGGCTATTTTTAAAATTGTTTTTTCTTGAAAAAAAGACGAAAATAGCAAAACATTTTCTGTGGCTGTAACAGAAAATTCAGAAAGCGCCACTTCCCTGTTTTTTTCTTTGTCTTTTTCTCTTATTTTTTTAAAATAATAATAACTTCCCTTAGAGTAATTTTCAAAACCCAATTGTAAGAAAGCGTCAAAATGAGTGTCTAATGGCCTTGCCCCGATTATGCATCCGCCCGGAGAAAGCATTTTTAATTTTCCAAACCTTGCCAGCAAGGGCCCCAAAACCAAAACAGACCCGCGAAAATTGCTTATGATTTTTTGAGGAAGTTTTTCGGGATTAATATTTTGGCAATTTATCTTTACTTTTCTTTCTCCTTGCCATTCTATTTTGGCCCCCATTCCTTCTAAAATTTCCAGCATTCTGTTGATGTCTTCAATTAGGGGCAGGTTGTCTATCACGCAGTCTTTTTTGGTTAAAACAGTTGCAACCAAAATCGGCAAAGCCGCATTTTTTGAGCCCATTATTTCCACTTCTCCCGCAAGTTTTTTTCCGCCGTTAATAATAAATTTTTCTGCCATAATTTAAAACTTAAATATGTTTAATATTATCTCAATTTTTTTATCCCGTCAATGCCCCAAAAA
>ERZ1292629.2301-Hain-H43-01um-R1-2301-length-16418-cov-4_pt1 | contig 16418 bp, 16 predicted proteins | sample MGYA00564399_ERZ1292629 | MGnify/ENA primary metagenome ERZ1292629 (study PRJEB36523, sample SAMEA6512636) | groundwater metagenome | collected 2019-01-08 | study: AquaDiva: Metagenomics assemblies of 32 groundwater samples
GAAGATAGGCTAAGTATATGAATGCAACTGACTCTAAAAAAATCGCCAAATTATGAATCATGGATTACGTGTTTATATAAGTGATTTTAGAAAAAGGTTCTTGACGTGTCTACCGATTCTATCAGCATTAGCCATGATGGTCAGGGCAGGGGGTTTCGCGGGCAATACCTTCCATGTCGCCGAATCCGCGATAAAAATTCGCCTTGCGTTATGCAACTGCCCATATTCATTCGCACTAAGTATCTGCCCAGTCACAGGACCACCGAATGGTACTCCCCCGGCATAATGAGCAGCGACACCGAAAGGATTGTGTACGGTCTTAAGGGGAACAAGGCCGAGGCGGATTAAGGATTTCTTTATCCTACCCAATTGTTTGTCTCTATCAATCTTTTTTCCCTCTGGGTTAAAATGCGAGATATCAATAAAATCTCCGCCTCCAGAGGCTTTTTTCAGGGACATAAGCATATTGGGAGCAGAGGGAAACCGCACGTCCGCGAGCATTATCGAAGGCACAAAAAGGGAGAGGAGAGACAACGCCTCAGGTTTAGGCATGGGGACATAAGGAAGCAACTTGTGAAGAAGGAGTGAATTATAGCTGTAAAGCTGTGAGTAAGAGGACTGCTCTTCATCGTAAACAGCCAGCTGGCACAAGCTATGGCGCCTTATTGTCGGCTCCTTGCCAAGCCTATTGAGTAATACGCACGGTATTATGAAATTATCTTTAATAAGAACCGGCACCCCCTTATCAAAAAGGCCGAAACTCCTTAACAAGAGCCTTGTTGTGTTAATAGCGCCTAAAGCGACAATTACAACCTTCGCCTCGAGAGAAGACTCCTCTCCGTTTTCAATATTACTGAAACGAACAATAACATGGTCGTCGTAGTTCTCCACGCGAGTGACCAAATTTTTATCGGCATAAGTAAAATTATCCTCGCCTAAAAGAGCTTCAAGCGTGTAGTGCCCGCGGTATACCGAACGTCCGATATTGTCCCAAAAATCCATATCGCGGTATTCCGTCTTCTTTCTTGAACCAAAATCGCTGGTAAGTAGAGCTAGGGGCGGACGGGAAACTTTGAAACCGGAACTATCAAAAAATGACCTCTTTCCATTATAAGCCTGTAAGACCGACTGGGCATTTTCATCAATAAAAGCCGGAGGCAAAAGGTCAAAATCACTGCTGTCTCCCGAAACCCCTATTCTTTTTATGACTGCCCTATAACTTTCCTTCATCTCGTCCGGAGGCAATCCAACTGACCGGCATTCTTCATCATCGAAAAATCCGCAAACTGCCCCCCAAGCCTCGGAAAGTCCTCCTCGGGCAAGGCTTTGCAAAATTATCGCGCCGTCGGTTTTAATTGGAGAATATTTGTCCGAGGCTCTTGTGACATATGATCTGCGCCCGCTTGTCATATTCCCCGAGTGACCGGCGCTTTCATTCGGCGCTGATACGCCGGACAAATCATCTCCTAAAAATATCCTGTGTTGAGAAGGGTCTGTACGCCTTTCTTCTTCAAATGAAACATTCTCCCCTTGTTCCAAGGTGGCAGACTCATTAAAGCCGACGTCGATCATAATCACACTGGCCTTATTTCCGACAACAGCCGAAGCCGCGTGAAGACCTGCGAGTCCGCTACCGATAATGGCAATATCAAATTTAGGCATTTTTTTTGATTACTCCGGGTATAAGGAAAAAAACGGCTCCCGTTATGAATTTAGCGGTAAATCGTATCCAGGCATAAAAAATTCCGGCGGCCAAACGGGAAATTCCTGTTTTTTTCGGCAGAAGCCATTCGCTTGAAAGAGGGCTGCACTCAATAACCGCCGCGGCTAAAAAAAGCTTCTTTTGAAAAATCCCTTTCGGGTGAGAAAATCGGGTAAACGCGTCTAGAGCACCCGCAAAAAACCTGTTGCGGATAATCCACCCGCTCACGTGATGATCCCCCAGTTTATGTTTGATGATTAATTTCTCGTAAATATCGGGGTAATACGGACCGACGGGAGCGCCTGAGAGTATGTAGCTCATAAGCGCCCGCGACTCCGAGAAAGGCTCTTCTTTTTGCCGCCTCAATTCTTTTAAGCCAGCCGAAAGCGTGCGGGGATGAAAATCATATTCGCGCGAAAAATTTTCCGGGAGCACGGGAGCATCCTGGTGCATGGCCAAAACATTACTCATTGTAAGTGGCGGTTTTATAAAAAATAATTTCAGTAGCCTGGCCAAACCACGGCCCAGAAAAATCGGTATGTGGACTAAAGTAACCCTCCTGCCATTGACTTCGCCGGCTACCCTCTGCACCAATTTATTGAAAGAGATTTCATCGGGTCCGCCTAAATCATAGGTTACATTCCCATGGAAAGGACGGGAAATAGTTTTTCGAATGGCCAGGGCTACGTCCTCTACGTGAATAGGACGTGAAATGAACGCACCAGGACCAAAAACCGGGACAATGGGGAGTCTGGTAGATCCGATAAGCGTCCCGAAAATACCGCTTTTAAGGTCCCCATATACGATACTTGATTTCAGGGTAATGACCGGAATACCTCCAGAATTAAATATCTCATCCGCTTTATTTTTGGTTTCCGCGTACAATCCCTTGTTTGGAAGCTTCGTGGAAACAGTGCTTACATTTATCAATCCCAGAACCCCGTTCGCCAGGCACGCCTCCAAAAGATTTCTTGCTCCCGTGACGTTTATTTCATGGCTTTCTTCTTCGTCCGACTTTGCCGCCGCCAGATGAATTACGATACCAACTCCATCCGTTCCCTTAAGTAATGTTTCTCTATTCCGCATGTCCCCCAAACACCACTGGAGATTTTCATGATAAAAAGAAATCCTATTCGCCCCGCGGACAAAAGCGATTACTTCATGGCCTTTCTCCAGAAGTTCTCTAATTACGGCTGTCCCGATAAATCCTCCTGCTCCAGTTACAAAGATTTTCATATTATGTATCTGGAATATTTACTTACCGACAAAACGATTCTTAAAAATCCACCAGAGATGGCTGAACCCGGTTTTCCAATATACCTGCTTGGACTTTCCTCCCCGCTGATACTGGGAGATGCCGTACTCCTCGAATTTTATTTCCTTGCGGGAAGCGGCGTTCAGTTTAATCTGGGGGCTTAAATTCCAGTCCCCCATATTAAGACCTAATTTATCTACAACCTCCCTCCTGAACACCCACATTCCTGAAAGAATATCTTTTATTCTAATTCCGTACAGCAAAAAAACTTCGGTGTTCAGAACCCTGACGCCCAATTGGAGCATAGGAGAAATTTGCGTCTCCTCTTTCAGGGGGTAACGATTGCACGAAATGAAGTCAGCCGGCTTGTCCAAAAGATAATCTATGACGCGTGAAAGTTCTTCTATTGGGTAAGTAAGATCTCCGTCAGCGGTGGCGATAATATCGCCCGTTGCGCTCTTCATTCCGGTCATGTGAGCAAAACCGTATCCTATTCCATTTAAAACACGGTCATCTTCCAGAGCAATAGCGCCGAGTTCTTTCGCCTTGTCCAAAGTACGGTCAGTCGATTTATTACTGACAATGATTACTTCGTCGACAAATTTTGGTATGCGGGACAGCATCTCTGGGAGATGATTCTCTTCGTTCCTGCACGGGAAATAGACGCTAATTTTCTTGCCTCGGTACATAAACGTTATTTCAGTAATTACAACAATAACACGCTTGCGTCAGCCGAATCAAACATTATTTATAAGCATCTTTAGGTCGTGTATTGGGGAACTCAACACTCATCCCATATTTCTTTCATACGTTTTAGATACTCTTCTTTGCTTATGGCCAGAGGTTCAATTGCCGTCTCCGCGCGAAGCGCGATTTCTTTGCAAAGAGCCGGGTAAGCAATTAGGCGTTCCAGTCCACGGCAAAAACAAGTAGCATCCCCAATGGGGCAAATGAACGCCTCTTCCCCATTTCTTAAGACAGAGCCGGCTATGCCCGTATCGGTAGAAATAATTGGACAATCCGAAGCGGCGGCTTCAATAAGCGCCATGCCGAAACCCTCATACTTGGAAGTATTAAGAAAAGCATCTGCTGTTTTAAAATAAGACACAACGTCCTCAACCCAACCAACAAAGATGACTTTGTCTTGTAACTTGTAATCTGTAACTTGTGACTTTAGTTTCGATTCTTCGGGGCCGGATCCGACAATGATCAAACCTGCTTTGGGGTGATTTTTTATGACTTCCGCCAGCGCTTCAATCCCCAATCCAATATTTTTTTCGCGTGTTAGGCGCGAAACCATCAAAATTATGAAATCAAACTGCGGATATTTTTTACGCAAATCGATTTTTGGTTCGGCTTTGCGAATTTTTTCAATATCCACAAAGACCGGAAGGACGACAGGAATAGCTTTTAGCTTATAGCTTTTAGCTTTTAGGGAATCGGATATTCGTTTTGAGACGACGCGGATGCTGTCAGCTTTGGGCAGAAGAAACCTGGACAAAAACACGCGGATTTTATTCAAAAATGACTCATCGGCAAAATACGGACTTAGGAAATCCGTGTGAATCTGCAGTTCAAGCTTGGCGCCGATTTTTTTTGATATTAGCCAGGCAAAAAGTCCCGTCTCAAACGGGTCCTGCGAAGTTACCATGTCGGCTTTTATCTTTTTTCCAATTCCCAAAAAAGACAGGCGTGAAGAAATCCTGTCTTTCGACGCCGTCGGATACACAAAAACATTCGGAGCAATATTTATTCTGTTTTTTTCTCCACCTAAAGACGCAACCAAAATATTAAGTTCCCCGCAAATCGTACCGTAAGAAATCATCCGCGCCCTGACAGCGCTTCCCTCTTTCAATAAATTACCGTCGGTTGAAAGCATCAGTACTTTCATTTATTTAGTAGTTCAATTAATGAATCAATCATTTTTTCTTTAGTAAATTGCGCGACTGTTTCCTTTCCGCGCGCACTGCACTCATGAGCAAAATCTTCATCCCGAAACATCTTTTCGACCGCCACAGAAAGAGCCTTCTTGTCATTATAAGGGAACAGTAAACCATTCCTTCCGCTTTCTACAATTTCCGGATTACCGCCCACGTCCGTAGTAACTAAAGGCGTCCCTATGGCCATAACTTCAAGTATTTGGTGCGAAAAGCCCTCATAGCCGGTATTTAGGACAAATACCCTGGCTTGCCTTATATATTCGAAATTTGCCGCCTGGGAGACGTTCCCGACCATATAGACGTTGCGCCCAAGTTCAAGCTGTTTTATACGCCGTTCTATTACCCCTCTTTCTGGGCCATCACCGACAATACATAGTTTCAAATCGGGAAACTTCTTGTTGAGTTCAATCATTGTCTCTACCAGGGACATGAATCCTTTCCAGGGAACCAGACGGCCAGAAGAAACGATTGTTTTGCCATAAAGCTGAACTTTGGGACGACTTTCATCCGGATAAATCGAGAGCCCTTCAAACGCATTATATATGACGGAAATTTTTTCCTCGGGAATCCCCCAGCGCATAACAATTTTTCTCAGATATTTACTCGGCACAATAATTTTTTCCGCGCGTTTCGCCACAAAGTTTTCGATGATACGGAATATTTGTACTGATAGCGAATAAGCATTAGCGGGCTTTTTTGAAAATTCGTCGAGCAGGTCTTTAACGCCGAATCTCTGCACGCCCTGTTCCCAGGCATAATCGCCTGGAATCCTAAGCAAAAATCGTTTGTCGGTCAATTTTGACGCCAAATAAGCCGGAAGACCGACCGACACCGGGTCTTGCGCGTAAATTATGTCCGCTTTTTTAGTCTGCAATAAAATTTTTCCGAAATAAACAAGATGCCGGATTATTTTCGGCAGGTGCCTAACTGCGTCGAAAGAAACCACCGCTACATCTATTCCGCGCTTGGGCAATTCGTCATTCAAAAGTTTGGAGTAAGTAGCCGGCCCGCCAATTGAGGGTGGATATATTCCGGTAGCTATTAAGAGTTTCATATATTTTTTTACGATTACCTTTCCTTACTCTAATGTTCTTAAGAACATTAGAGTAAGGAACATTGGACACAGACTATTTCAAAACCCTATCTAAAACATTTTCTTTCATCATTTTTGAAACCAGATTCCAATCATATCTCATGGGAACAAGTTTTCTGGCATTTCCTACGATACGAGCGCGAAGTGAAACATCATTCATGTATCTTAAAACCGCTTTGGAAATTCCTTCGGGGTCTCTCGTTTTTACGGCAAGGCCGGTCGGTTCTTTGTCGGGATTGTTTTCGGGGTCATATAAAAAATCAGCTATGCCTCCTTCTTGGGTAGCAATAACGGGCAGTTCCGCCGCCATAGCCTCGACAAAAACAATGCCGAATCCTTCCGAAAGCGATGGGCGAATGTATATGTCACACGCCTTAAGATACTTGGGCGAATCGGAATGCTTTATCTGCCCCAGAAAATTAACTCTTTCCGACACTTCTTTTTCGCGCGTAAGCTTTTTGAGCATTTCCATATCAGGGCCGATTCCGCCGATTACGAACTTAATTCTACTCGGCAGAAGAGGGAGCGCGCGTATCACATCGTCAACGGCATTTTTCTTAACCAAACGCGAAGTAGTAATGAGTATGGTGCTATCCTCCTCAAAGCCGAAGCTCCGCCTGATTTTTGAAATTTCTTCCGGAGGATAATTTTGGGAAAAATATTTTACATCCACGCCGTTGGGAACAATTGCCGAAGGTCCTTTGTAACCGAGAGAACGTACCGTTCCAAGAAGGTAGGAGGACACGACAACCAAAAAATCCGCCTTGGTAAAAAGCATGCGGAACAACGGGCCAGCAATACGCGCGCGGCTCTCGTAATAAGGAAACGGGTCTCCATCGTCGGCACGCGCAATATACTTAATCCAGGGAAATAAGAACTTGAAAAAGAGAGTCGCGAAAGAAGAGTAGCTGGTCATTGTCGTCATTACGGCATCATACGGTTTGCGTCTGTGCAAAACTATTGCGTAAGCCAAAGCCCAAAATGGATAGAGATACTTGTTTATAACCAGAGGAAATTTTTTGAAATCAGCAATGCCGGAATTTTTGTAAGTAAAGCCGATGCGGAAAATATCTATGTTCCCGAAACGCTCAAATTTCGGAAGAGATGGGTCGAATCGAAGAGTAATCATATCAAAAGAATATTCTTCTTTGGGAATCCTATCTGTCACTTCCTTAATGGCCACCTCCGCTCCGCCGATGAACGGATGGTAAGTCAGGGAGAAAAAAAGGATGCGTTTCATATTATCTACGCCAGTCGGGCTTAAATTCGGGGACAGAATTTTTCGCCGAAATCGTGCCAATAATCAAAGCGTACTCTGGGGACAGATTAGCCACTGTATGGCGCACGCCTGATTTACTCACCACCGCATCCCCCGCCCTTATTAGAGTTCCTTGTTCTTTGATTGACCCTTTGTCTTTTTCCGTAAGAGTGTCGCTTTCTATGAAATACACTTCCCCTTTGCTTATCAAATTTATCTCGTCCACGCTCGTATGGCTGTGGAATGGCTGTACGTGCATCGGCGGAACTTCTGTAATTACATATTTTAACGGCACAGCCCCACCGTCTTCAGAGGCGATGTTTCCCACATAACTCCGGATTTCAAATTTTTTATTGCGCGCGTTTTTAAGTATCTCTTCAATTTTAGGATTACCACCAGAGTAGCGCAAATACTGCCCCTCCTCGCCAATTTTTTTGCCAGGATCTATGATTGCGACTTCAAGCGTTTCTTTGCGGAGAATTTGCATTTCTTTATGGTTTTATGGAATCAAAACGCCCAATAATCAAAACCGTGGCCAGGCCACTTTACCCCAGATAAACACCCTAAATAAGCATTAAGTTACTCCTGAAATAACACCCCAATAATTAAAACTCTAGCAAAAAATGGCGATATTTACCAATAAAAAAGCCAGGTCGAAACCCGGCTCTCCGCGGAGTATGCTGCGCTATTCCGCGCGCGACGGATCCAGTGAATCACCGGCAGCTTCCGCGGCCTGCCGACCGCGTTCCCAATGTACGCTTGGCGACAAATTCTGCTCTCTTACAGCCTCGACAAATGCGTCGGCTTTGGCATCAGCTTCATCTCCTCTCCCGAATTCAAGGACGACAACTGTCATGCCGTCCCAGCGCAAATCGCGGTATAACTGCCCCTCGTTCAGGGGATGGACCCCGGACACAAACGCCTTGGGAGCACGTTGGCTCATACTTTTACCCTCCGTCAAGTTGATCGGACAAACCTACAGCAAAACTATCATTCTCTATTCTTTTTGCAAGCCACACACTTTTTCCGAAACTACCCAAAGCTTTTCTGCCGTATTCATATCATAAGATTCTTCAGATGAGCGTTTTTTTGTTTTACGGTCAAAATATTCTCCCGTCACACCATCTAGTTCGCGACTTGTAGCAAGATACGCGATTCCTTCTCCTGCTTTTTCTTCGCTTATCATCGTAAGGTGGAAAGCGGTTTTTACTAAGATATTTGTATCAGCCAAAAACTCTTTGGTGATTTTTGTGTTTATAACCCCCGGATGCATGGCATTTGCCATAACTCCGCTCCCCTCTAATTCTTTCGCGAGCTTTCTGGTAAATAGAAGTAGGGCGAGTTTTGATTGGGAATAGGCCGAATATTTATCAAAATTTTTACCCTCGACCAAATTACTGAAATCAATGTGTCCTTCAGCGTGCATCATTGATGATACGTTCACAATTCTAGACGGTACACTGTTTTTCAAAGTCGGCAAAAGTAAACTAGTGAGCAAAAATGGCGCGAAATAATTTACCGCCATATCCATTTCAATATTATCTTTGGAAAATTTAAGTTCCGTTTCCCCTACACCGGCATTGTTTATTAAAATATCAAGGCTGCCATATTTTTTCTGAAAATCACCAGCCAGTTTTCTCACCTCGACCAAAGACGCCAAGTCACAAATAAAATAATCCGCTTCCGCGCCGGTTTTTTCTTTTATTTCTTTTTTAACCAACTCGCCGGAATTTTCAGAACGCGCGGTAAAAATTACCTTTATACCCAATTTAGCCAAAGCGATGGTCGCTTCCTTACCAATACCAGAAGTAGCTCCTGTTATCAATACAGCCTTCTTTTCCATTTTCTTTTCCATAAGCATACATCATACATTATTAGCGAAATAGAGCGAACAAATTTTATTCTACAATTTCTATCTTTTCCGCAGGGTGGTCGCTCTCGCTCACTCCGTTTTCCTCTCTCTGTAATAAAATAAGTCCACCTACGGCAACCACTATTATTAGAACCACACCAAAAAGCCAGGTGTAACTGTTATTGTTCTTTCCAGCTGGCCCATTTGCTACTGCAACTGTTTACCTTGTAATCTCCGAAATATCAGAATTTTCAAGCATTTTTGGTAATGTGAACACGCATATAGTTAACTGTACAGCGTTTACTCTTGAAGGGGCAAAAAGTATACTAAATAGATGAATCTACTATCGCGTCTCGCCGCTTCGGAACAATTGATAGAGCTTTACACAAACACAAAAAAAGAACCAACCGCGGTAAATAGATTGAAAAAGCTTCTTCGGCAACCGATAAAATATCTGTATCAAAATGCTATCAAAGTAGGGCTCGGCAATGCCGATCGGCCTGTGAGGACATTCTGGGGACAAAATCTATTACTTCCTATTTCTGATGAAAATGCCGTTCTCATATATTATTGCGGTTCATTGGGGTTCGGCGAGTCTGCGTTCACACGATTTCTCATAGAAAATACCAGCAAGAATGATGTTTTTTACGACATCGGAGCCAACTATGGGTATTATAGTTCCCTTGCAAGTACACTCGGCGCAGAAGTTCATTCATTTGAACCAAATCCAAGCGTATTACCCTATACGCGCAAAAATGTTTCATATCTCAACGAAATTGCTTTAGCTGATAAATCAGGAGTCCTTGCATTTTCGGATATTTCTGCGAGCAAAAAGAGCGGAATGAGCACTCTCTTTCCAGACATACTGACTGAAGAACATCGCCGAACACAGAAGATAATAACAGTACCAGTAACAACTTTGGATGAATATATACAGTATCACCATCCACCGACTATAATAAAAATGGACGTGGAAAATGCTGAATGTCTTGTCCTTGAAGGAGGAAAAAAACTATTCTCCTTGTATGCGCCTGTTCTGGCGATGGAAATATATACAAGCACAAATCAAGTTGCGCAGGAACGGACACAAAAAGCACTTTCACTTCTAAAGGGGTTTGGCTATTCAAAAGACGAAACTGAACCAAAATCTGATATGTATATATTTAGGAAAGGAAAGTAGTAATCGATAAAAGAACACCAAGAATTTGCGGTTTTTGTTTTTACTTCATCACAATTTTTCATCCCTCAATGATTTCTATCTCCCGCGCTATTTTCTCCAGATTATCTTCCGGCCGTTCAAGCCGGCGGGTAAAAAAGACGCCCACCAAAGCAACTGCGGAAACTCCCAGAACCCCCAACAGCCAGATATAATTTAGCCCCGTATCCTTGACTGCCAAAGCCGGGGTAGCCATATTCTCTTCTTCCTCCTGGTTGACCTCAAGAGGGGCAGTGGGTGTCTCGTTTTTCGGAACTAAAACACTCGGCTCGACACTTTTGCGGGTCGATGTATTCTCTGATTGAACCAACTTGGCAACAGCTTTGGTTTCTCCGAACCGATGGGCTAAGGTACCGTTCGGATAACGGAGTTCTGGCACGCTTCCCTCCCCGACCAGTAGACCAGTGACTTCGTTGGGAAAAATAAGCCGCTTCCCACCCATAACAAAAGTATTTTTGGGAATTTCAAAATTTTTGTTTCCTGCCTGCGCCGTGCCCGTCGCGGCAGGCAGGTCTAAAGCAAGCCACCACCCACCCAAATCGATATTTGAATTTGAAGAGTTGTAGAGTTCCACGAAATAATCTTTGCCATCCGTTACCCTAGAAATTGAAATTGGGGAATTTTCCGCTTTCACCTTGAGCTGGTCGGAACCAGAAAAATATCCTGACCCCACATCTAGCACGACCAAATAATCTCCCGGGTAACGGTAAGCGTGCTCCACAATTCTTCCTTCTTTCATCGCTCCATCCCCGAAGCTCCACAAAAAGCGCGCGTTTTCAAGTGGTTCTTTTTTCAAGCCGTATGCTTTTCCTTCAAAAATAACTCCGGCTCCGACGACAACAATTTTATCTTTACCCGCGTCGGCAAACACTTGCGGTTCCACCGGCCAATTGGAACCCATTCCACCAGCGCTTGTGGCTCCGTTTGTCTGGCTTTCGCCGGACGAAGGCTGGTTTGCGACCGGCGTTTGATCGCTTGACACCAAAGTTGCCATTCCAGGCGCCGGTAACGCGGCAATCCAATTCCCCGAAGAATTTTTCTGGATGGAGTTGCCGTTATTTGTTGCGCTGTCCACGGGTGCGTAAGTAAAACTGTCTTCAGTTACGCTTCCTTCTGCCGAACAAGAGTTACTACAAAGTTTCAATGGTTCGCCACTACTGTTTAGATTAAACGAACTGTCAAAAAGAGCGCCGCTAAAATTCGGCCAATCCGCCAAAAAAGTGGGGGTTGAATTTGAAATAACAGCAAACGACCCTGGCTGGAGCACTGCGTCGCCACGCTCAAGTTTCAAGCCATGATTGGTATTGGCCTCAAAAAATTTATAAGTTGTTAGGTCAACAGGCTGAGGTCCGCTATTGCTGATTTCAACCCAGTCATGTTCTCCGCTTCCCTCGGTTCCCGGGAAATCATACATTATTTCGGTAAAAACAACCCCGGCGTAAACAACCGACGGAATAAGCAATTGTATTAAGAATAAAGAAAAGGCCGCTCTCCTCTTCATACGTATGGATTATTTTCCTAAAATTTTATTCAGAACATCTTCCGGTATTTCTTTGGGGGCGACAGGAACTTCGTCCTTTTTCTTCATCTCTTCCCATTTTTTAGTTTCCTCTTTAAGACCGTCCGCCAACGTCTCTTTTTTGCTTTCCGTTATGGAATTACCTTTCTCTTTGAGCGCGGCCGCAAGCGCGTTCCTAAGAGCGAAAGAGTTTTTCGACGGGTTTTGCTCTTGTTTTGTCTTCAGCTGAGAAAGAGAGACTGGAGGAATTGGCTGGGACGTAAAGGTCGGAGCACTTTTGCGATGATTCTCTTCATTTTGTTTTATATTTTGTATTCTCTCTCCTCTCCCTTTTGGCGGCTCGCTGAAACGTGTTTCTACTAAGGTTTTTTCGGGCTGTGAAGATCTTATTTCTGGGCGCGATTCAATTATTTTTGGCGACCGTGGCGTTCCCCCCTCCCCAGCCACTGAATTACCAAATTCTTTTTTCCTCTCCCTTGGGGGCTTCGGGGGAGCAACTGACTCATACCATTTATTGACAGCAGCTTCTACTTCCGCGCGCGGAGTCGCGTAAATCCTCCTGGTTTCTTCCACAATGCGGTCTTTGTGGGATTCGCCCTCAAGCGCGATTGGTGGCAAGGTCGTGGCCGAAAAAGGCTTAGAGCCGATGCCATCTATCATGAGCCGGAGGTATATTTGGGAAAAGCCGAGGTTAACCAAGTCCTCGGCCGTAAATTCCGGAATAAATTCTTTTTCAAACATTTCAGCGTCTTCTGGACCGATACGGAAAGTCACCATTGAACCGACGTTGCCGAACACGGCGTCGCGCACTTCCTCCGGCATCTGGTTTATATACTGGTGCGCAATAGTAAGCGATAATTTATATTTGCGGGCCTCAGACAAAATGTCTGCGAAGGACTCGTTGGCAAAGGACTGAAACTCATCGACATAAAAGTAAAAATTAGGGAGCTTTTGGAGTTCAGCCGCGCTCGCGTCCGCGCGCGACATGGCTCCCAGATAAATTTTGGTCACCAGCATGTTGCCTAAAAGCGTTGAATTTTCTATTCCCATCCTTCCTTTGGACAAGTTCATTATGAGAATTTTCCTGTCATCCATCACCTTGCGTACGTCAAAAGAAGATTTCGGCTGGCCGATGATATTTCTTATAATCGGATTAGAAATGAACTGGCCTATTTTATTTTGAATGGCTGCTCCAGCTTCCTGCATGTATTTGTCTCCGTATTTGGCAAATTCATCAACCCAAAAAGCTTTGACTGAAGAATCTGTTACGTTCTCCACCACTAGATTGCGGTAGTCTTTGTCGGCCAGCATCCTGTTTACTCCTAAAATAGTGGCGTTGGGATATTCAAGAAGAGCCAGAAGAACATTGTTCAGTATGTATTCCATGCGGGCGCTCCAGGCATCCACCCATATTTTTTTGAAAGCGTTCATGAGGCCGTTTGCCACCAAATGCCTCTTGTCGACCCCTACGTCTTCCATTACATTGAAAGAAACTGGGTATTCGGCGTCAAACGGCGCGAAATAAATCACGTCCTTGATTCTTTCTTTGGGTATGTAATCAAGCAATTTTTCCGCCGTGCCTCCGTGCGGGTCAATGAAAGCCATGCCTTCTCCGTTTTTTATGTCCTGCACGGCCATGTTCTCAAGCATGGTGGATTTTCCCATGCCGGTTTTCCCGATTATATAGAGGTGCCGAGTACGATCTTTGGCTTTAATACCAAATTTTATTTTCTTGTTGCGAAAATCAGTTTCCGCGAAATATGTTATTTTGTCTTGGTCGCTCATTTGGGATTTGGAAGTTTATAAATTCAAAGCTGGGTTTCCCAACGCCTAATTTCCAATATCTAATATCTATTCTCAAAGTATAGTATGGAAACGCGGAACAAAAAAGTCTATCTCATTGTCGCGAAAAATTACCCAAATAAATGATACTATGTGATTATGAAAGAATTTTTTATGAGAACGTGGCTCGCGAGCCCCAAAATACGTAAAATCTCCGGTGTTTTTTTGGTAATTATTGGATTTGTAGGCCTCGTAACGCCGTTTACTCCGTGGGGTGTCCTATTTTTCGTGGGACTTGAAATACTTGGGTTGCGCTTACTATTGTTAGACAAAATAAAAAATTTATTTAAGAAGTAAATATTGATTTTTTAGGTTCTAAAACGTTCGACCCCAGTTTACTTTTCCTGCCAATTTATTCCGCCTTGTAGACACCCGCAGTATATTTATTTCCCGGATCCCACATTAGCCACGAATCAAGTCCCGCGTCGTAAGTCGCCTGTATCTGGGCTTTGACCATCGCCTCGGTGTAGGTAACAGGATAATCAAAATCCTGAAGCCACGGCCTGATTTTGTCCGGAGAAAATGCGGGTTTTGAGTAGAGTGTCGGCTTTGTTCCCGTGGCCATTGAAACGATTTCGCTTCCGTAAAGTTTGATTGTGGTCGTCGTTGCTTTGGTGCGGACGACGGCGCGGTCAAGCGAGAATTTGACGATATCGTAAGGGTGCGCGTTAACGTCTTTCCATCCATTGAAGCCGGTCGGGTAATGCGACGGATAGACCATCGGATAAATATAATCGAAATAAGGCAGAGTATTTTCCAGAACTTGCCCGATGTTCAAATCATCGGTATTGGTCGTGGTCATGCCGAACAAATCAGCCGACATTACTACTCCCGTGGATTTTAGCGCGAAATTCAGGTATTCGAAAAATTCCCTCAAAGCCTCCGGTTTGGTTTTGCCACGCGAATGGGTAAAATCTATATCTTTCATATCGCCGTCGGAAGGAAATCTTATGTAATCAAAATTCAGTTCATCAAACCCGAGAGTGTAGGATTCTTTTGACAACTCAATTATATAATCCCAAAAAGGCCTTGCTCCGACATCAATGAATGCTAACCCCTTTCTGTCATGCCAAACTCCGCCGTCCGATTTTCTTTTGACCGCAAGTTCCGGATGGGCTTTGGTGTAATACGGATCCTGGAAAACCGTGATGCGCCCGATGACATAGATATTTTTCTCATGCAAACTCGAAACAAATTCGCGCATATCCGATGCTCGACATCCTTTCCCGTCATTTTCTTTAAGCGCCGGATTTTCTGAACGGAAAGCAATTGTTCCGCTGTAATCTTTTATGTCCACGACCATAGAATTGAGTTCGGTTTCGTCCACCATTTTTGCCATCCTATCTCTCCACGAAGGCGTGCCCGCCACGCATTGCGTCATGTAAATCGCCCTCATTGGCTTTGGTGTTTGCAAATGAATCGCTTTTTGCGGGGCTTCGGTATTTTTTTCACCCATATTATTTTGAGCTATACCCGTTCCGCCAAGAAGAACTTTTTCCGCAGTCGCCGACTGATTCGAATCCGCGCTATAAGTTTCACTCGGCAAGAATGAAAGGCCCAGATACCCTCCCACAATAAAAACACCGAAGACAGCTCCTAGGAGAACCTGCCTTTTCTGAGAAAGTTTTTTCATTACCTGTCTGTAGGTTTAGCGTCTGTATTTTGGGACGGACTTTTGAAATGAGAACCATTCTGTGAAAAAGTGTCATTCTTTGTTTCCGCAACTTCGCTTACTAGCTTGCGCTTCAAAAGAAAAGCAAGTGTAGCTATGACAAGACCTGCCAATACAATAAGAGTTTCCCTAAACTCTCTGGGTAAGCCCAAAAACGGCACCAACGCCACAAAGAGTCCCAGAATGATGATTGTTCTTTTCTTTGACATAGGAGGATTATACCAGAAAATAATATCTCTAAAAGCTATTTAATTTTCTCTCTTATAATGGTTGCTGTCGTAACGGCAAAATATGGCGCAATGAGAAAAAATAGATATTCCTCCATCGGTAATTTACCTATAAATACGCCAACTAGACCAGGTCCGGGAAAAATCCAGTGCTGTTGGGAAACAGCATAAGTATCCCAAATGATACCGATTATAAAAATGATAGCAGACGCAAGCAGACGCTCTTTAATAGAATCAAAGAGGTGCGGCTTAAAATAAATCTCCAGAAATAAACTACTTATTAGAAAAAGGGAAAGGATGGCTATATAGCTCATAATTTTGTATTTTACCTCACAGATACTATCACCACAAACTCCCCGCGGATTTTTTCCTTGTTTTTGGTGAAATATTCCAAAAGTACGGCGGATGTGCCTTCAGGGAATTCCTCGTGTACTTTGGTGAGTTCCCTTCCAACTATAACCTTTCTTTCGGGGATATATTTATTAAGCGACTCAAGCGTCTTCATTATGCGGTGCGGGGATTCATAGAAAGCGACTAGCCGTTTTGTTTCGGCAATTTCCTTAAACAAAGTTTCTCTGCCCTTCTTGTGCGGTAAAAATCCGAGAAAAAGAAATTCATCGCTTGGCACGCCGGAAGCGGAAAGCGCCGTCACAACTGCAGAAGGACCAGGAATTGCGACAACAGGAAAACCTGCTTCGCGCGCGGCGCGGGCCTCGATCAATTCCTTCAGCTTCACCTACGGCTCCTTCGCTCGTTCCCACCCGGCTGCGGTGAATCAATCCATTGTTTCGGTGCCCTCCGGCGCGTCGGTCGGCGCGCACGAGGCAAGAGTGGTGGAGCCC
>ERZ1292629.1407-Hain-H43-01um-R1-1407-length-23468-cov-6_pt1 | contig 16397 bp, 16 predicted proteins | sample MGYA00564399_ERZ1292629 | MGnify/ENA primary metagenome ERZ1292629 (study PRJEB36523, sample SAMEA6512636) | groundwater metagenome | collected 2019-01-08 | study: AquaDiva: Metagenomics assemblies of 32 groundwater samples
CTTTTTTGCCGAGTTCCTTAACGAGAAATCACTCGTTCCCCTTAGGCTACTCGCCCTATCCACCTGTGTCGGTTTCCGGTACGGTTGCCCGCGCTTTAACCTTAGAGGTTTTTCTCGGAGGGCTCGTCGATTAAATTGCTTCCGGTAAACCGGAAACTTATGCCAATCTTTGCAGGGTGTCCACTTAAGGACTTGGTGTGTGGATTTGCCGCACACCCCTTCTACAAACCAGCAACGTCAAACCAATAAGACGCTTAATCTTTTTTCCCTCGTCCCCTCATCGGAAACGCAGGCAGGGCTGGAATATTAACCAGCTGTCCATCGGCTGCGGCTTTCGCCATCGCCTTAGGCCCGCCTAACCCGTGGCTGATTGCCAGTGCCACGGAAACCTTAGATTTTCGGGGTGCCGGTTTCTCACCGGCATTGTGGTTACTCATGCCAACATTCTCTCTTCTTTACGCTCCAGCGGCCCTCGCGGGTCCGCCTTCAGTGCATAAAGAATGCTCTCCTACCGCGCCACTTTAAAAAAGTGACACCCGCGACTTCGGTGATTCGCTTAGCCCCGTTACATTCTCGGCGCACCCCGCCCATCCGCCCGAAAGCGGATAGATCGAGCAGTGAGTTGTTACACACTCTTTGAAGGATGGCTACCTCTAAGCCCACCTCCTGCCTGTCTATGGCTTGATACAACCTTGCAAAACACTTAGCGAATACTTAGGGACCTTAGTCTGCGATCCGGGCTCTTCCCCTTTTGACCATGGAGCTTAGCCCCCACAGTCTGACTCCTGAGTGATACCAACGCGGTATTCGGAGTTTGATTGGTCTGGCGAGGTTTCCCTCTACTCAGACCATCCAGTGCTCTACCCCCGCGTCTTAACACTCAAGGCTAGTCCTAAAACTATTTCGGAGAGAACCAGCTATTACCAGATTCGATTAGCTTTTCACTCCTTACCTCAGCTCATCCGAAGATTTTGAACGGTCAACCGGTGCGGACCTCCCCCTTCCTTTCGGAAGGGTTCATCCTGGCCAAGGCAAGCTCATCTGGCTTCGGGTCTTATTCATATCCTAGACCGCCGCAAGCGGCGGAACGCGCTTATCACACTCGCTTTCGCTATGCCTTCCTCCCGTAGGAGTTAAACAAAGGATATAAATAAACTCGTTGGCTCATTCTTCAATAGGCACGGTGTCATCCTTGCGGACTTCACCTGCTTGTAAGCATACGATTTCAGATTCTATTTCATCCCCCTCATCGGGGTACTTTTCACCTTTCCCTCACGGTACTTGTTCACTATCGATCACTAAGGATATTTAGCCTTGCGAGACAGTACTCGCGAATTCTCTCGAGGTTGTCTGCCCTCGAGGTACTCAAGACCTCCGACACCCCGAAGGGGCCGAAGTTCCGACTTAAAGCCGAAATATATACGAAAAGTGAACTCGTTTTCGCCTACGGGACTATCACCGTCTTGGGTGCGGCTTTCCAGCCGCTTTGGCTAACGAGTCCATTTATGACTTTTCTCTTATGCCATTCATCCGCCTATATCGATACTGGACGGATGAACGGCAAAGAATGTACATATCTTATAACCCCCACTAAAATTTTCTTGCGAAAACTTTATCGGGTTTGGGCTATTTCCCCTTTCACTCGCCGCTACTCAGGGAATCACAATTGTTTTCTTTTCCTCCGCTTAATGAGATGTTTCACTTCAGCGGGTAAGCTCTCCGACCGAGGCCGGAGTAATTGCGGTTTACGCAATTAGGTTTCCCCATTTGGATATTCCCGGATCACAGGTTGCTACGCACCTCCCCGAGACGTTTCGTCGCTACGCCACGTCCTTCATCGCTCCTTAGTGTCAAGGCATCCACCGTATGCCCTTAAAGTCGATCATCTCAACATTGAGAAGTTTCTGTTTGCTTGTGTTAGTTTACTATTAACTAACTATTAAATTGTAAACTGCAGTCATCGCGGTTAGAAACATTCACTTCTCCCCCCGCTAACGTCCGTTTAGACGCTGGCGGCAAGAGACGTGGGAAATTTTGGCAAAATCAAAGCCGCGGCGGGCCGCGGCTGACACAATCAAATGCGCCTACTTTTATCAGCCGCTTTGAATTTGAGTATTTATTATTTTAGTCATTAACGGGGTTAAGTATAGGGCGGCGGGGGTATGGGTGTCAATAGGGCAAGCGGGAACAATAAAGCTCCGCGGGTATAAACCCGCGGAGCTTTAAAATAACGGTTTATAGAGCTCTATAAACCCTACCCTTCTACTTTGTCCCGAAAGCGGCTAATAAGGTGAGACGCGTAGTCCTTGCCGCCAACACCGAAGGCAATACCGCCGGCTAAAGCGAGCATAGCAATAAAACCGGTGATGACAGTATTGATGATAGTTACCGCCACATTAAGCTGGGCCAGCGCGGCCAGCAAGCCGAAGATAACGATGGCGTACCAGGTCAGCGCGCCCAGGAATCTGGCGGCGTGCAGTTTGGCTGACAAGACGGAACCGCGTACTAGCCGCTCCAAGAAGTTGGCGATGATAACGGCGGCAAGCATAATGAGGACGGCAATAACGATATCCGGAATGTAAGACAAAACGTCCCTTAAGAATGCTGAAAGGGCGTAGAATTTCAGAATGTCAGTCGCGGCCAGCAAGAAGGCAATGACCAAAAACCAGAATATGACTCGGTCAAAGAAAATGGCCGTATTCAGGTTGATACCAGCCCGGTCAAAATATTTTTTAACACCGAGTTTGGTTAAAGCCGAGTCAATCTGCAAGACGCCGATTACTTTCCCGACCAAGGTGCCGAGCGCCGAGGCAACTATTAAACCGATGATAAAGACAATAATGGCGCCGACGAGCGCCGGAACGAACCCGATGACCTGAACCCAAAGATTTTGCAGGGACTGCGCCACCACCTCGCTCCAAGTTTGAACCAACATATAAACTTTAAATGAAATAAAATAGTTAGTAACGTACACTCGACCTTTGCCTGTTTTAGTTGTTACATTTTAATTATACCAAAAATAAAGCATAACAAGGGAAGAGATGTGGAAAACTATTGCTCGCCACACCAAAGAAACTTTGTTTAGGTATTGCTAAGGCGGCTCATAGCATACTCTCCCTACCGATTACATTGTCTATAGCAGTAAGAAGCCAAACTTCCTATTTTCTGGACACAGGTATTTTTTTGCTAAAAAATCCTTCTGACTCGCGCCAGTCGCGCTCCGTGCGGTCCAGAAAACAAGAAGTTTGACTTCTATGGTGTTTAATAAATAAGATATTGGTTTAATTAGTGTTTCTTGAGTATGCTATGAGCCGCCTGACTTGGTTGTTCTTTCTTTGGTGTGGGCTCGCGGGGGTTGGGGGGAAGAGGAGAGAGAAAATCAAAACAATTCGGTGGAGGATTTCCAGAGGTCTAAGCCGCTCAAGGTGCGAGTGGTGTCGGAGCGGCTTAAGGATTTAAGTTTTTTAATATCCCCTACCCAGCGATCGCCGTCCCAGTATTCAAGACCCTTGAAGGCGGTTTTGTAGAGAGCTTTTTCGCCATAGACGGTGCCGAGATAAAAATGGGTGTGGTTGTTAACTTGGGCGTGGCGGGCGCTGTCCAACATGAGCCACATACCGAGTGATTGCCAGATAAGGGAAAGGTCATAAAAAGAAAACCAGAAGTGGGTAAGATGGCGGTCGGAAACCTCAAAGACATAAGCGGCCGGAGCGTCATCTTTGAGATAGGAGACGATATGGGTGACAAGGCCGGAATCAAGGATGGAGAGCAGGCGGTCACGCGGCATAATAGCAGCGCCATGGCGGCCGTCAAAGTAACCGACACAGAAATTAATAAAGCCGTCGGTGATTTTGAATTTTGGAAAGGGGGTGGAGAGGCGCTCAAAGTGTCCGTCAAACTTGCGGGCAACGCGGCGGTTTTCGCTGGAAAGAGAAAAAGACGATAAGGGTACGCGGGCGCTGCGGGCCATATAAAAGGTGTCTTTAACACCGCGGCTGCCGGAATAAGGGAGGAAGCCGGAGGCGTAAACGGAAGAGAGGGATTCCCTTTTCGCTCGCCGGTAGTAGTTAGCGTAACCAAAGGAGTAGGTTTTATAGTTGTGAGCAAACTCGCTAGAGAATTTTGGCATATTTATACTATATATTAGACGCTTTAGAAATTGAAATGGGAAACAAAAAAGGGCGCTATCTTGGTGATAGGGATATCCATAGTGAAGTTGAACCCGCAATACTGGTACACCGAATTAGGAATCTTTTTTGACTCACTATCTAGTCCGACACAGACGAAATGGCCTTTGTCCCACTGCGCTTTTAGCAGTTGCATGAAGTTCCTGTCGCTCATCTTACTTTCTCCTTTTCTATTGAAAATGTACTGACGCAGCCCGAAAGACGAGATGACTAACTAGAGGTAAAATAAGGGAAAGAGGGCGGGAAGTCAAATTAAAACAAAAACGCCAACTCTACGCTGGTGTTTTTGTTGGTGGACCTGGGGAGAATCGCCCGCCTGAGACCTGCCGAAGGCAGGCAGGCGGGTCCGCCTAGGGCGGAAACTCCTACCTCAGCAATGTCCCGATAACTCTGGTGGGCCCATGTGGACCCGAGGGGAATTGAACCCCTACTTCAGCAATGCGAATGCTGCGTAATACCGTTTTACTACGGGCCCACCAGAGTTATCGAGGATCCTCGATTTCTTTTGAAATTTTGGAATGTTTTATTAAATTTTCAATAGCACTTCTTTTCTTTCAAGATTTGATTTGAATTTCCTTTTTTACCTCTTGCAAATTGTCATGTTTTTCATAATAGATTACATACCATGGGATGTATCTTTTCGTTGATGGTACTAATTTACTATTGTATAAAATAGTCTTTTATCTAAGTTAGCGCAACTACCAATATAGTAAGCGTTATTTTTCAAAGATTTTAAAATGTAAGTATAAAACATTTCAAAATTTCAGAAATCGGGACGAATGTCGCGTCATGCCACTAGACTACAGGCCCATTGGAAGTATTTAGTTCTGACGATAAAAAAGATACTACAAAAATGGCGTGGGTTCAATCGCGGTCGGAGTCGGGAGCAGAAGAATCGTTGAGAGGAAGAGGAGTTTGGTGAGAATGGCGGGAGCGGTAGGCGCGGTAAAATTCAATGGCGGCGGGAATGAAGGAAATTATAATAATGACGGCAACGACGAGAGAGAAGTTATTTTGAACGAAGGGAAGATTACCGAAGAAAAAGCCCCCGTAAAAGAAAACAAAAATCCAGGCGACGCCACCGATGACGTTGTAGAAAGTAAAGAGGCGGTAGGGCATGCGGCCAAGGCCAGCGACGAAAGGCGCGAAGGTGCGGATAATGGGAATAAAGCGGGAGAGGACGACAGTTTTGGCGCCATATTTTTCATAAAAGCGGTGCGTGCGTTCCAGATATTCACGGCGAAAGAGGCGGGAATTTTCATTCTTAAAAAGGCGCAGGCCGAGGAAGCGGCCGAGCCAGTAGTTGGTGGCGTCGCCTAAAACGGCGGCGGCGAGGAGAAGTAGAGCGAGCGGATGGGAAGAGAGAAAACCTTGAGCGGCTAAGGCACCGGCGGTGAAGAGGAGAGAATCACCGGGGAGGAAGGGGGTGATGACAAGGCCGGTTTCGGCGAAGATGGTTAAAAAAATAAGGCCGTATATCCAAAAGCCGTAAGCGCTGACGGCGGCGCTTAGGTGGACATCAAGGTTTATGAGAAAATCAATGAGTGGGGACATAGAGTAATGTTAACAGGATATTATAAATACGGAAAAGGGGGCGGGGAGATTTCATCTCCCCGCCCCCGCCGCTAGGAGGCCAAGGCGGCGTTAGCAACCTTCACCACAATGAGCAACGGCGCGAAGCATCCACTTACGGCGTGTCCACATAATAATCACCTCCTTTTTAATAAGGTTCTATTAAAAGTGTAGCAGACGTGTCAAGAGGGGGCTCGCCACACTAAGAAAGTTTCCCTGTTTTGTTGCTATAGGGCTTATCCCATCATATCCCTCGGGTACGAGTCGGCTCTCTCCAGCGGAGAGCCGCTCTCAATCTCTCCGGCCGGAAGAACCAAGCTCTGTTAGAAACTTCTGTTTCTAGCGGAGCAAGCCCGGCCGGCTCCGATAGCCCCTGCGGGACATGATGGGGTAAGCCTTGAGACGTTAAATTCCTTAAGTATGAGCTCGCTGGGGTTGTATAAAATTAAAAGCCCCCCACTTAATCGAAAGTGGGAGGCGGGGGGCGGGATGGATCGCCTCTGGAGGATTTTAATCTCCAGCTGAAGCATCCTATCCGCGCCGGCCCGGGTTGTTTCTCAATACTCCGCATCGTCATGCGGAGGACGATGGCTATTCCACCGTCTTTCGTCCGTTACAACCCGAGCGATGTTGTGGGCCGTTTCATATCAGGGCTTTCCCGAATCCCCTCAACTATGTGAGAGGTTGATGACTTAAACGGCTTAGCCGAACAGTCATTCACGATTGGGAATACCTAATAAAACTGGCCCAAAAAATTTTCTAAAAGGGAGGTGAGTGGGTTAGCGGCCAAACGATTTTCTTCTTAAGCGCTAACCGACTATAAGTCATCCATGACTCACAGGCGGTGGCCGCCTCACCAAGGAATACGCTGGACGCGTTCCATGCGTCCTTGGAGGTTGTTCACCCCTCCTAAGGTTGGCCATGCGGGGAGCAGTTACTCCCTCTGCTGTCCCGCAGGGCAAGTAAATCGCTTCATGTTTGGGCTCCTTTCTGCTGTGTTTTGGTCGCCGGGAACGGGAAAGTGTTTTGTTTAGAAAAAAAGCCGGGAAAAGCTACGTCCACGTCATAATTCCCTCCCTAAATGCCTTAGTTTGTCTAATGTTGACCCAGAATGGCCAAATTTATGTCCATTAGACAGTGAAGGCAGATTTAACTCAATTCTAAAGAACCGCGGAAAGTATAGCATAGTATTTATGCTATGTCAATAGGCTAAAAAAGTGGCTTAAATGCTAATTCTTCAGAGCCAAGGAGAGGGAGGCGGCGAAAAGGCCGAGATCACGGGCGGCGATGCCCTGATTGCCGAAAACAGCAATGATGATGGTGAGAAGATGAAGAGCGGCCAGGGCGGCGGCGAGGCGCGTCCAGAAATTGACGATGAGAAGAAGGCCGATAATCAGATCAAAGATAGCGGTGGCAAGCATAATGGAGGCGAGAGGAAAAGGAAGAATATCTACAATCCAGGGAGCAATGAGTGTTCCCCAGCCGACAGGACTTTGGAAGACGAGGTAGCCGATCCAGATAAAGGTCGCGCCTAAGCCGAGGCGAAGAATTGTGTAACTAATTGATTTCATATTAATAAATTATGTTATAGAGGGAAAAACCGCTCCGGCCGGAGGCCGGAGCGGAGAGGACAATTAGGAATTCATATCGGAATCATCGGAGGACATATCCGACGAACTGTCGCTTTTGTGGTGGGCTTCCTTGTCGCCGCAGTCGCAATTTTCCAACGGCTGGCCATGGCTGACACAGTCGTCGGTGTTGCAGGCGCCGGGCATGTCGGAGGCGCCGCCGCAAGAATTACAAACGTAGTGCTCGTTCATGATAATTAGTTTTGTTACTTATAATGATGGATTTATTTGTTTAGTAAGAACAAGTACCACTTAAAAATAACATGGGTGGTATAAATTCTAAACCCTAAACTCTAAATCCTAAATAAATTATAAATCAAAAATTCAAAATTATAAACAATAATATCTAAGCGTTTGGTTTATGAAGAGCGGCAAGGTTGGCGGCGACGGCGGGCCAGGAGACGACGTTCCACCAAGCGGAAATGTAGTCGGCGCGGCGGTTTTGATATTTAAGGTAGTAGGCATGCTCCCAGACGTCCAAACCCAGAATGGGAGTTTGGCCGGTGGAGAGGGGGCTGTCTTGATTGGAAGAAGAAGAAATGGAAAGAGCGCCGGAGGAGTCAGCTGAAAGCCAAGCCCAGCCGCTGCCGAAGAGGCCGGCGGCGGCAGCGGAAAACTTTTCTTGGAAAGAGGGGAAGTCGCCAAAAGAGGAAGCGATAGCGGAGGCAAGATCGCCTTCCGGCTCTCCCCCGCTGTCCGGCGCCATAATTTTCCAAAAGAGAGAGTGATTGAAGTGGCCGCCGCCATGATTGCGGACGGCAACGCGGACTTCCTCGGGAAGTTCGGACAGGGAGCGGAGAAGTTCTTTAATGGGTTTGGCCAAGAGGTCGGGGTGTTTTTCCAAGGCGGAGTTGAGTTTAGCCACATAGCCGGCGTGGTGCTGGCCGTGGTGGAGCTCCAAGGTGCGCGCGTCTAGGTGCGGCTCCAGAGCGTCTAAAGAATAAGGAAGAGAGGGAAGAGTGAACATGATGTATTAAGTGGGGAAAAAGTTTAAATATGAATCAGTTAGGAATTAAGAGTTTTAATAATAACAAAGAACGGAAAGAGAGGAAAGAATTATCGGTGGATAAATGAAAAATGGATTATCCGGTCAAGCCGGATAATGACAGGGCGGAGTAAGGAGATGGATTATCCGGTCAAGCCGGATAATGATAATTCTATGGAGAGTCAACGTGGTAAAGGCGGACATCGGGAGTGTGGTAGACCTCGGTTAGGCCAGGAATAAGGCCAGCATCAAGATTGCGCGCTAAAGTGACGTTGCGCAAAGTGTTAACAACAAGGTAGCGGGCATTGAAGTCGCGGGCGAGAACGAGGGCGATGGGTTCGGCTTCTTCTTCCCGGCAGCGGATTTGGGCGCAGGTGACGGGGGCGCCGGTATAGGCGATAAAGTGCATCTGCCAGTAGCGTTCGGGAGAAAACATATAAGTGAAAATGGGATCCATGCCGCCGATATAGTAATTGTTCGGGTCCCAGAAAAAGAGATTAGGAAAGTCGTCCCAGTAGGGATTGAAGACAACTGTGCCGGGTGGGGTGTTGTCTTTTAGCCAGAGGGCGGCAGAACGCAGGTAGTCAGGGGAGCGCGAGTTTTTAATAAAAATTGGCACAACCCAAATACTTAAAATAAAAAGCAGAATAAAGCAGACGCCGCCAATAACGGGGAAAAGAGGTGTGTGAATACGGAGACGAGAGATAGGGTCAGAGAGAAGCAGGGTTAAAAGAGAGGCGGCGGCGAGTATAGTAAAACCGGAAACGAAGTCGGCGGAGCGGCGGGCGGCAAAAATAGCGAGGAGAGTGAAGATGACAGCCAGTAAAGTTGAGGATAAAAATACGGCGCGCAAGTAAGGCGGAGAAAGTAAAGGCAACCGGTGGCGCCAGAGAAAATAGAAGACGGACGCGGACAGCGCCGCAATCAGAATGGCTAGAGGCAAGTATTGGATAAAGGCATCGGAAGGAAGGAGGGTATTTAACTCGCGGCCGAATTTAAGAGGTATTCCCTGCCGCTTGATTAAGAAAAGGTCAACAATTTGAACGTAAGCAAGTTTAGCGGCGGCGAGCGGATGGGGACGGAGAAGCCAACCAAGAACAGCGCCGAGGAGAGCGGCGGCGGAAGAGAGTGGCCAAAGAAAGCGGCGTTCGGAAAACAGAACGACGGCGGCGAGAACAAGCGAGATTAAAAGCGGCACCCAGGCAAGGGAAAGGTGTAACCAGGCGATAAGAGCGGAAACAAAGAAAAGCGGCCAAAAGCGACCGCGAACGGAAAGCCCCAGAAAAAGGAAGGAGAGGAAAAGAGAGAGGACGTGGGGGCGAGCCATAAAAAGACGAAAGAAGAAATCGCCGGAAGAAAAAACTAAAATCACCGTCCAAAAAAGAGGATAACGGATAGAGAGACGGCGAAGAAGCCAGTAGAAACTGCTGACGGCAGCGGCGGAAAAAAATATGGTGGCGAGACGGACGCCGGTTAAAGAGTCAAAAAAAGTGAAGGGAATAAGAAGAAGATGAAAGCCGTACCAGAGGTCTCCCGGCCAGACGGAGAGAAGCGAGGCGCTGGTCCAGAGGAAGTCGGAGTTAGTAAGTCCGGAGGTGCGATAGAGGAAGGCGTGGCGAAAATGATAAAGAGCATCAAAATCAAAAATCTTTTGAACATAAAAAACAAAAGTGGCGGCGAGGGCGAGACAGATGAGAAAAAAGATTGGAGTGGGTAAGCGGAGAAATTTTTTCACAGTGTAAGATATAAAAAATTGTAACACAAAACTCCCCGGAAACGGGGAGTTTTGATAAAGAGAAAAATTATTCTTCCGAGGTAACGCGGAAGACAGCCATAATGGGACTGCCGGAGGTGTTAGTCAGCGCTTCGTCATCTTGATAGTTAAATAAGTGGTCCTCGCCTTCATCACGGCGGACAACAGCATAGTACTTGGCGCTGGCGGCGGTGAAACGCAGAAGGTCAATGGATTGAGCAGTGTGCGTGCCGGCCGGAAGCCATAGAGCTCCCAACACATTGCCGCGCTCGCCGTCGCGGTCTTCTTCAACGGCAATCCAGCTGGGTTCGTCTAAAGTGACAGAATCAATTATAACAACGCCGGCGGCGGGCTGGTCGCTGACCTTAATAGAAGAAGGGGACGACTGATTGCTGTTCTCGTTGGTAGAGTTAGCGGGAGAGGCGGATTCGTTGTTGTTCGCAGAAGGAGACGGCGCGGCGGCCTCGCGGTTACCTAAAAACCAGAAAGCGCCGAAGATGATAAGAATAATGATAATGACATAAATAACCAAGCGCCGTCCGCCGCGGCCGGAGGAAGAGACGGGTTCTTCCCAGTTGCCGTTGTCGGGATGGCTGTTAAAGTCATCCGAGTTTGAGTCAGAAGAGGAGTTGTTTTCCATAAACGGGGGCTCATTAGAGGAGGACGCCTCGGGCTCAAAGTCGGATTGATATTTGTTTTCTTCCATAATCAATGAGTGGCAAAATAATTATAAATATGGGCGGCTCCCGATGGATTTAAGGGGTAGCCGAACTTGCCCCTATTATAAGCGATGGGGGCGAGTTTGGCAAATGGGGCTCGCTATACCAAATGAAATTCTGGCGACAAATAAACTAGTTGGTTCAGACACCGGTATTTTGCTTAGTGAGACACGTGTATTTTTTTGCTAAAAAATCACTCTGACTCGCACCGTCGTGCTCCGCGCGGTCTCACTAAGCAAAATACCGGCGTCTTTGGTTTTTATATATTCGCGCTTAATTTATCTGGTATAAACTCACTAGGGTTAACGGAGAGAGTCCGAGGCGGGTTCGGATGCGTGCTTAAGTATGCTATGAGCCGCATAGTGTATATTTTTTCTTTGGTATGGGCTCGCGAGGGTTAATAGAGAGAGTCCGAGGCGGTCTCGGAAGGAAGCTTTTTCTTCAGGAATGATCTTAAGGAAGGTTTTAGCGTGGGCTCGCAGAAGTTAGTAAGAAATAGGGAAAAAACTAACGGAGGCGGAGGCCGAGGCGTTCTATTTTTTTAAGCCAGCGGCGGCGGTAATTTTTAGTGGAGACAACCATCCAACTGATGCGGGTGACGCGCACGGGGCGGACGCCGGAGAAGCGGAGGACGGAACGTTTCATAATGTTTTCACCCGGAGAACGGAAGATGAAACGGTAAATTAGAGAGGGGGTATCCATAGTGATGATAAGGCGGGCGGAGCGGCCGCGAAGGAGACGCTGGTGGAGATAGGGGCGGGTGAATTTGAAAGCAAAGCCGGGGAGCCACAGACGATCCAAGAGGCCTTTTAAGAGGGCGGGCATACTTCCCCACCAGGTGGGATAAACCCAGATAAGATGGTCGGCCCACTTTATATAATTTTGAACTTTAAGAAGATCGGGTTCGAGCGGCTGAATTTCGCGATAGCCATGATGAAGAATGGGGTCAAAGGAGAGTTCACCGAGTTTGAGAAAGCGGACGGTGGCGTGAGCAGCGCGGGCGCCGCGGACGTAAGCGCGCGCCAAGGCGGCGTTGAAACTTTGGGAGTCAGGGTGGCCTAAAATAACTAAAATTTTTTTCACTGGTTGTAATTATAACATGGGAAAAAGATGATTTTACTAATATCTTAGTATAGTATCGCCAGCCAGAAGCCATACTCTCGGAGCACGACGTCAGCGCTCTCCAGCGGAGCGCTGCGTCTCGCTCTCGGCCGAAAAACCAAGCGTTCAAATTAAGAAAAAGAAGAAAAATAATTTGAACGCTTGGACCAGAGCTTTTTCGGCTTCCGAGAGTCTCCCGCGAGCATGGCTTCCGGCTGGCTGGTAAATTTATACGTGATTGTAAATGTACTAGTGAGATATATGTTTTATACCAACCAGTTTGGGGAGGGGTTGGATATAAGGAAGGTTACCTTCGGTAATTTTTATTTTTAGATATTAATTTGGGCAGCGGTCCATTTGAAAACGGAGAAAGCGGGGGTGGCGGAGGGAGAAGAGATAACGAGAGGAGAGAGACCGGCCAAGGAGAGGCGAGAGGCGAAAGAAACGCCGGTTTCGGTGGGAAGATTTTTAAGGGGAATGTCGGGGGACGGCAAAATAAAGTAGAAGTTAGTGAAGCCGGAGCGGCGGAAGTAGTCGGGGCCGTTTTCGGAAGTGGCGGCTAAAAAGTCCTCAATTTTGATGGTGGGCCAGCCGTGGTAAATCTGGCGGCGGTCTAAAATCCAAAGCTGGGAGACATTCCACAAACTGTCGTCGTAGATGATGAGGGCGGCGTAGGGAGAAAAACTGGCGGCGCGGGCGGCAGCGAGGGAGTCATCCTGGCGGTTAGAAATAAATTGGTAGCGGGAATCAAAAACACGGGCGGGGAAGCGGTTGGCAAGTTCGGCGGTTAGATACGAATCAAGTTGGTTGTATCCCCAGCGACTGGTTTCGGCGACGACTAGCGGGGCGTAAGTAAGGCGTGATTGACCGAACGGACGCGGCGGAAAGAGTGTGTTAGCGGTGAAGGCAAGTTCGGCGGCAAGAATCAGAAAGATGGCGGTTGAAAAATAAAATAAGCGAGTGAGCGAGGGCGCGCGGAGAATTATGAAGTCAAAAAAAGCGGCGGCAGGGAGAATCAGAAAAGGAGTCAGCATAGTGAGAAAACGGACGGTGGGGCCGATGAAAAGATAAAGGAGAATAAGCGAGGCAAGAGAGATGTAAATAAGAGCGTGCCGGCGGCGAAGAGTGAATAAGCTGGCGGCGGCAAGCAGGAGAAGAAGAGGCGAATTGCTGCCAATAAGAGTTGGTAAAAAGGCGGAGAGGCGGTTGGAAAGCGTGCCGATTTCTTCTTTGCCGGGAGCGGATGCCCAAACCTCCGGGCGCTGGCCGAGAATGTATGAGATTTGAAAATCAAAGTGGCCGACTGATTGGTAGAGTTTTAGGTTATAGAAAATAACCGGCGAGAACAGGAGAACGGCCAGAAGCAGGCCGCCCCAGAGATGGCGGTTTTTGAAAGCGGGGCAATTAGACGAGAGGAGATAAAATAGACCAATGATGGCGGCGATAGCGGCGGTATATTTAGAAAGAAGTCCAAGGCCTAAAGCGGCGCCAGCGGCGTAGAAAAAACGCGGGTTATCGGGAGAGGCACATTGGATAAAAAAGAGAGTAAAAAGGATAAAGAAGATAACGATGGATTCTTGGAGGCCGGTACGGGAGATAAAAACTTGGTTGATGGTTACGGCTAGAAGAGCGGCGGCAAAAAGCGGCGCGGCGCGAGAGGTAAAAAGACGGCGAGAAAGGAGGTAGATGAGGTAGACGGAGGCCACGCCGAAGAGAACCGAGGGGAGGCGGAAGGCAAAATTGTTTTCGCCGAAGAGCCGCAGGAAAAAGTGCTGAATTAAAAAGACGAGGGGCGGGTGGTCGTGGAAGGAAAGGTTGGTCCAGACAGGAATGTCGGGGTCAAACCATTCCAGAGGGGTAGTCTGGAGAGCGGCGGTGTCAAAATCCATCGGACCGATGGCGCGGAAAGAATAAAGGACTTCGTCGCCAAGGGGGTCGGCGGTGGAGAGAGCAAAAAGGCGCAAGGTGGCGGCGAGAATAATGATGAGGGTAAGGACGAGGGCGGTTTTTTTCATGACTAGAGAGAACGGGCGCGGAAGCGCAGAGCGGCGACTTTCCAAAAACTTTCTAAGATAATGCTGAAATTGAGTTTAGAACTTCCCTGCCGGCGTTCGGTAAAGGTGATGGGAACTTCGCGGATAGAAAAGCCGCGCTGATGAGCGAAAAAGACCGTTTCAATCTGGAAGTTGTAACCGACAGAACTTACGGAGTTCCAAGGAAGTTTGGCTAAAACTTGCCAATGGTAGCACTTGAAGCCGCTGGTTAAGTCGCGGTAAGGCAGGCGGAGGACGCGGCGGGCGTAAAAGTTGCCGGCGCGGGAGAGGAAGCGGCGGCGGAAATCCCAATTGGCTATCCGTCCGCCGTGAACGTAGCGGGAACCAATAACAAGGTCGGCGGCGGAAGCCGCACTGATGAGGGCTGGCACAGCGGCGGGGTCATGAGAGAGGTCGGCGTCCATCTGGATAATAAGGTCAGGGTGAGCGCCGAGCTCGCCGCGAGTAAGGCGAGAAAATGTTTCGGCATAGGCGGTTCCCAATCCCCTCTTTCGCGGGCGGTGGATTACAGTGAGTGGCAGAGAGGCAGCAAGTTTGTCGGCAAGATGACCGGTGCCGTCGGGAGAGTTGTCATCAATTACCACAAAACGAAGATTGAGCGAGGATAGAGCGGCGAGGCGTGAGAGAAGTGCGGGGAGATTGGCGGCTTCATTGTAGGTAGGAATAACAATTAGAACGGAAGGGGTAGCCATTACAATAATGGTAGCGAAGTTGTTGCCTGTTGGCTATTTTTCCGATATGCTCAAGGGGATTAGCGGGCTTGTAGCCCGTTAGGAATAAATCGGGCTGTAGTATACCGGTAGTACATGCGCTTCGGGTGCGTAAAGACCGGGTTCGATTCCCGGCAGCCCGACAGATAGAGGAAGTAAATGCAACTATCCTATCTCACAATTGTAAAATAGGATAGTTAGGATAGTTAATTTTTTACTCGTTTAGTTTTGTGATAAATAAAAAAAGGAGCGCCACTGGTTCGGGAGTGGCGCCATCAGGATAGATGAAGTAACTAAAATTAAGTGTAACGGATGATAAGATATTGGTCAATAGATTGTTTATTTTATTGGCCGGTGGAGCCGAAGCCGCCGCGGGAGAGTTTTTCCATTTTATCAACTTCTTCCCATTCTACGTCTTCGCGTTTTTTGACAAGTCCTTGGGCGATGCGCTCGCCGCGGGCGACAGTAACGGGAGCGTTGGTGAAGTTGTAGTAAGCGGCGCGGAATTCATCTTCTTCGCCACAGAAGTCGGGGTCAACAACGCCGACGCCGTTGGCAAGTATCAGCCCTTTTTTGTGAGTGCCGCTGCGGGCAAAGACGTGCAGGACGTAGCCGGGCGGGGTGGCGATGATGACGTTTAGAGGAATGTAGCCGACGGCGCGGGGAGGAATAATAGTTTCCAAGCGGGCGGAAAAGTCAAAGGCGGCGGCACCGGCGGTTTGGTGGGCGGGTAGAGGCAGGGTTTTGTCCAGCCGTTTGATGCGGATTTTCATAAGTAGGGTTATTGTAACAAAAAAGAAGGCCGCGAGCGAGCGCGGCCTAGACAAGAAAGGAGGTTGAATAGGGAGTTAGTCAAAAGGGCGGGTGATGCGAACGGCGCCATTGGGAGAACGGCGGATGACGAAATCGGGTTGAGAGTTATTCACGTCGGGATAAACCGGAAGAAGAATAACTTTTGAGAAATCGCGGGGGGTGATTGGCGGCACAAGCAGAGCGGGGCGACCACCGTCTTCGATGAGAATTCTTCGGGGGTGAATTACCCTTGGGTGGCTTAGTAACGGCAGAGAGACGGATCGGTTCATGACTTTTCTCCTTTAATAAAGATGGGTTGGTTCTTTTATAAGATAAACAGAAAAAGGGTTTTAGGGCAAGAGGGAAATATATATAGATTCCTGCTTCCCTCTACAGCAGAACCCCTTCGGGAATGACACCTCACTTGATCCCCGCTTTCGCGGGGATGACACCTCACTTGTGTACAAGTGAGGTGTCATTTTACATAATGGCGGGTTTTGATGTCCTCGTCCGCGGCTTCTTCAAAGGCGGCTTGTTTTTTCTTTGATTCGGCCATAAGAGTGGACAACTCTTGGTCACTAAGTTTGTTCAGTTCTTTGGCGCGTTTAGAGAGAGTGGTCTTGGTGTTGTGTTTAGGATTGTTTATTACTTCTTCCAGAAGGGCGTTCAAAATCATACCGACGCGGGGGCTGGGGGTGATTTTAAGCAGAGACATAAGGTCGGTGCCGTTTAGTTTAAGCATTTTCGGAGAGATGGGGTCGCGGCGGACGCGGTCAATCATGTAGAGGAGGTGGCGGAGCTTGTAGGGCACGGCTTTGGGAACACCGGAGCCGATGCGGTCGGCTTCGCGCAGGTGGATCAGGGGGTCAATATATTCCAAGCCGACACGGGCGAGC
>ERZ1292629.2303-Hain-H43-01um-R1-2303-length-16389-cov-9_pt1 | contig 16389 bp, 16 predicted proteins | sample MGYA00564399_ERZ1292629 | MGnify/ENA primary metagenome ERZ1292629 (study PRJEB36523, sample SAMEA6512636) | groundwater metagenome | collected 2019-01-08 | study: AquaDiva: Metagenomics assemblies of 32 groundwater samples
GAGGTAATCTTTATGTAACTGAAAGATTGCGCCGCGAATCTGAAAAATCTTTTAACAATCAGAATGATTTTCTAAAAAGCTTGGGTCTGGAATTGCAAATATTTATAGATGACCCATCTCAATTGGCGCGCTTATCCCAACTTACTGGTAAAACTAATCAATTTAATTTTAACAAACATGACTTATCGGAAAAAAATATTATGGATTTTGTAAACAGCTCGAAATGTCGGGTATTTTATGGCAGGCTGGCAGATCGTTTCGGCGATTACGGAATAATCAGTTTTGCTATTGCCGTTAAAAGAAATCCGGATTTGTGGCATATAGATCAATTTTTGATGAGTTGCAGGGCTATTGGGCGAGGCGTTGAGGAAGCATTTTTGGCGGCTATGGCGAAGGTTGCAAAAGATAGTCAGGTTAAAAAGTTGTCAATAACATTTAGACCAACTGAAAAAAACAAACCAGCAAAATATTTTTTAGAAAAGTATTTTAAAGAAAACCCAATCTCAATTGACGACGTAATAGATTCGCCAAATTGGATAGTTACAAGATTTTTATCAAATAAAGATGGAAAAATTAAATAAAATAATTTTTGATATTTTTAAATTAACGCCGGACAAGATTAAGGATTCCCTGACAGTAGAAGAAATTCCTAATTGGGATTCCATGAATTATTTATTGTTTATTGCCGAATTGGAAAAGCAGTTTAAAGTATCTTTTAATATGGATGAAGTGTTGAAGGTCAAATCTTTGGGCGATATTAAAAATACACTTCGTTCAAAAGGCATAGAATTATGAACAAACAAAAAATTGTATTCAAATGCGGAGAGAAAGAGTTTGTTTTGCAGGACATAGTTAAAGTCCTTAAAAAAGCTGGAATAAAAAAAGGGGATGTTTTAATGGTCCATGCGGATTTGGCTCGTTTTGGAAAAATAGGAGAGATTACCGACAGAAAGGAATTTGCTGATGTTTTTATTGAAGCGTTTTTAAAAGTTATAGGTGAAAATGGAACCTTGATTGTCCCTACTTTTACTTATTCTTTTTGCAAAAATGAAATTTACGATCCGGATAATACGCCATCAACAGTTGGACTGTTCACCGAAGAACTCCGCAAAAGAAAGACGGCATTTCGGAGCATTCACCCTATATTTTCAGTTGCCGCTGTTGGGAAAAGAGCCAAAGAATTAACCGAAAACCTAAGCAAAAACAGTTTTGGAAAAGGTTCAATATATGACAGGCTTTCAAAAATTGAAAACAGCAAATATGTTATATTCGGCGTTGATTATTTTTCATGCACTCAAATACACTACATTGAAGAAACGCTTGGAGCGCCTTACAGGTATGTCAAAAAGTTTAAAGGTAAAATAAAAAATAGAAATAAATTATATAATGACGAATACGAGTTTTATGTCAGATATTTAGACAAAGGAATAATTCCCGATTTTGATAAAATAGAAAACCGTCTTTTTAAAAAAGGTTTTCTTAAAAAAATCCAATTCGGAGGCGCGTTTGTAAGTGTTGCGAAAGTTAGCGATATCTGCTGTGAGGCTAAAAAAATGTTTAAAAAAGATCCGGCTTACTTTATTAAAAAAATTAAATGATAAAACTAATTAACAATCTGTGGCTTAAAAGGAGGGATATTGTCTCCGACGGGTTTGATAAATCATTGGAATATATTTCAAAGATAATTCCTTTAAAAATCCACAAAATTCCGACTGGCACAAAATGCTGGACATGGACTGTTCCAGAAAAATGGACAGTAAAAAATGCATATATTGAAGATTTAGACGGCAGGATAATGCTTAATTTAAAGGATCATCCCCTACATATTGTTTCTTATTCTCTGCCAATTGACAAAGTTGTTAGCAGAGAGGCATTATTGAAGCACTTGCACACAAACCCGGAGAGACCAAACGCCATACCTTTTGAATTTAAGTATTATCAAAGAGATTGGGGGTTTTGCATACAACACAGTAAATTAAAAGAATTCACAAAAGATAAATATAAGGTTTTTATTGATTCTAAGTTTGAAAAAGGAAATTTAGAAGTAGGAGACTGTACCATAAAAGGCAAAACCGATAAAACGATTGTTTTAGCCGCTCATCTTTGCCATCCTGCTCAAGTGAATGACGACTTAACCGGCGTTGCAGTATTGGTTGCCATAGCTAAAGAAATAAGTAAAAAAAATAATTATTATACATATAAATTTTTGTTTGTTCCAGAAACAATAGGGTCTATTGCATATTTGAGCCAAAATGAAAATTTAATCCCCAAAATAGAATGCGGAATTTTTTTTGAGATGCTTGGCAACAATAACGTTCATGCTTTGCAGTTGTCAAGACAGGGAAATACCAAAATAGACAGAATTGCAAGGTATATAATGAAAAGAAAATTGAAAATATTTAGAGAGGGAAAATTTAGAACAATAGTGGCAAATGATGAAATAGCGTTTAACGGACCAGGCGTTAATATTCCGATGATTTCAATCAGCAGATACCCTTATCCGGAATATCATACATCAGATGATAATCTTAGCATTATTTCAGAAAAAAGATTGGAAGAATCCAGAAATTTAATTTTAGAGATAATAGACATTATTGACAAAGATTTTACGCCCAAAAGACAGTTCAAGGGACCTATATTTTTGTCCGGCTACGGCCTGTGGGTTGATTGGAGGGAAAACCTGGAGTTAAACCAAAATCTTGAAAAAATAATATTTCTGCTTGAAGGCGACAAAACCGTATTTGATATAGCAGAGGAACTAAATATGAATTTCAATGATGTTTTGGGTTTTATAAATAGATTGAAAGAGTTAAAACTTATTAAAAAAAATGGAAAATAATTTAACCGGTATAACAAAAAAAGAATGGGAGGGGTTGCACTCACAAGAAAGATTTCAGCCCAAATATCCGAGCGAACACGTGGTAAGATTTATGTTTTCCCAGTTTTCCAGAGATTTGAAAGAACGAGGGCAATTGAAAATACTGGATTTAGGATGCGGGGCGGGAGTGCACACCATTTTTTTAGCCAAAGAAGGATTTTGTGTTTATGCAACAGACATTTCAGAAACAGGACTGGCGGTTGTAAAAAAGAGGCTTTTAGAAAATAATTTAAAGGCTGTTGTAAAAAATACCAGTATGGAAAGCCAGCCGTTTGAAGATGATTTTTTTGACGGAGCAATTTCTTTTGGCGTGTTTTATTATAACAATAGAGAAGGTTATCAGAAGGCAGTTGACGAACTTTACAGAGTTTTAAAAAGGGGCGGAAAGGTTTTTATTTTTACAAGGACTACTGATGATTATAGGTTTGGCAAAGGAAAAGAAATAGAAAAAAATACTTTTGTTTTAGATGTTCCAGAAACAAATGAAAAAAATATGGCAATGCATTTTTTAGACAAAGAAGATATAAATAAAATATTTAGTAAATTTAAAGAAGTTGAAATTGAAAAAACAGAAACTACATTTTCTAATTTAAAAAATAAAAATTCTGATTGGATAATTAAAGTTAAAAAATAATGAATAAAAACTATAACTTTAAAATCGGCAATAAGGAAATAGGGACAGGAAACACGGTTTTTATTATTGCAGAAATGTCGGCTAACCATAATCAAAATTTAGAAAGGGCAAAAGAGATGATTAAATCTGCGGCAGTAGCAGGGGCTGATGCTGTAAAATTGCAGACATATACGCCAGACACCCTTACCATTGATTGTAAAAAAGAAAGCTTTATTGTTAAAGATGCCAATCCTGACTGGGACGGAAAAACGTTGTACGACCTTTACAAAACAGCTTATCTGCCATGGGAATGGTATTCTGAACTTAGAAAAACAGCAGATGATTGCGGAATTATTATTTTTTCCACCGCTTACGACGCAACTGCAGTTGATTTCTTGGAAAAAATGGATGTTCCGGCCTATAAAATAGCTTCTTTTGAAGTAAATGATATTGAGTTTCTCAAAAGGGTAGCTAAAACAGGAAAGCCGGTCATCATATCAAAAGGAATGGCAAGCATTGAAGAAATAGAGCTTGCTATTTCCACTTTGCGGGAAAATGGAACAAAGGACATTGCGCTTCTTCACTGCGTAAGCAGTTACCCTGCAAAACCCGAAGATATGAATTTAGCTACAATACCCGACATAAAAGAAAGGTTTAAGGTTGTTTCCGGGCTGTCAGACCATAGTTTAGGAATTACTATGTGCATAGAATCAATTGCTTTTGGCGCCTGCATAATTGAAAAGCATTTTACTTTAAAAAGGTCTGACGGGGGGCCGGATTCTTCTTTTTCTATAGAGCCGGAAGAGCTAAGGCATTTGGTTAAATCGGTAAAAGATGCAGAAAAAGCTGTTGGCAAAGTCCAATACGGTGTCTTAAAAAGTGAGTTAGCTAATATGGCAGGGAGGAGGTCTTTATTTGCGATACGCGATATAAAGGCAGGAGAAGAATTCAGCAGAGAAAATATCAGGTCTATACGTCCTGGGTATGGCCTTGCTCCCAAATTTATGCCTGAAATTTTAGGGCAAAAAGCTTTGGCAGATATAGCGCGCGGCACTCCTCTTGATTGGGAATTAGTTGATAAAAACAATTAGATAATTTTATGAAAATTAGAATACCATTAAACAGACCTACTTTAACTAAAAAAGACAAGATTAGTTTTAAAAAACTGGCTGTTTTAGATATTTTTTCAGGAGAGACTATCAAAAAATTTGAAAATAGGTTTGCAAGATATATTGAAAGAAAATACGCCATATCAACAAATTCTGGAACATCTGCTTTGCATTTGGCTCTGCTGGCTTTAGATATTAAAGAAAACGACGAAGTTATATGCCCCTCATATACTTGCGTTGCCCTGCTAAATGCTATTTCTTATGTAAAAGCAGAAGCAAAGTTAGTTGATTGTAATTTTAATGTTGAAAAAGGCGATTTTAATATTTCTTTGTTAGATTTAAAAAATAAAATCAGTTCAAAAACTAAGGCAATAATTGTTCCCCATATGTTTGGTTTTCCTGCTGAAATAGAAAAAATTATAAAGCTTGGAATTCCTGTAATAGAAGATGCAACTCAATCTTTAGGGGGAGAATATCTTGGCAAAAAATTGGGTAGTTATGGAGCAATATCGATTTTTTCTGTGCACTCTTCAAAAATGATGACTACTGGAACTGGGGGAGTGTTTGTAACAGATTCTGAAAATTTATATAAAAAAGCGAAATTTTTCGGCGATTATGAAAGCACAATAGTGGAACAGCGTCTTAAAAAACCCGACAGCTATAATGTGCAATATAATTATAAAATTAGCGATTTAAACGTTTATTTGGGAATAAGCCAGCTTGACCAGTTAAATCAATTTGTTAAAAAAAGAAAAAGCATAGCAGGCATTTACAGTAAGGCATTAAATGGCTCTGCAAAACTCCCTGTTTTATCCAAGGAAAATATTTTTTGGCGATATGTTATTAAAATAGATAAAAATCCAATAGATGTTATTAAAGAAGCAACAAAATACGGCATAGAAATAGGCAGAGGGGTGTACCCTCCTCTTCACCAATATTTAAAAATAAATGACGAATTATTTAAAAATACCAAAAAAGCTATTTCTCAATTAATAGCCCTTCCCATATATCCTTCGTTAACTGATAAAGAAATAAACTATTTAATTAAAGTGTTAAAAAAGATTCTATGAGCATAGGAATTATTATACAAGCAAGAATGGAGTCAAAAAGATTGCCGGGCAAAATGAATAAAAAGATATTGGATAAGCATTTGCTGGAATGGGTTATATTGAGGGCAAAAAAATCTAAATTAGCTAAAAAAATAATAGTAGCTATTCCAGACACTAAAGAAAGTTCTGTTCTTTTGCCGTTGATTAAAAAAGGCAAGGTTAATTTTTATCAGGGAAGCCTTAATAACGTTCTTTTAAGATTTTTGGAGGCGGCAGAAAAATTCAAAATTGGCTCAATCATAAGAATTACCGGAGATTGCCCTCTTATTGACCCTGTTTTGATTGACCAAAGCATAAAAGAATATAGAAGCATAAAAAACAAACCGGATTATTTTTTTATCAAAGGGTATCCATTTGGCTTGGGGGATATTGAAATTATCAGCTTGTCTGCCTTAAAAAAGATTTTTAGCAAAACAAAAGACCCTTATCATCTTGAGCACATAGTGTCTTTTATATCGGATAACCCCGATTTATTCAAAATAAGAGTTGAGACGGCCCCCCTTAAATTTTTTCGCGAAGGACTAAGAATTTGCGTAGATGAACCTCAAGATTTGGTCTTGGTAGAAAAAATTTTTGAGTATTTTAAGCTTGAAGAAAATTTTACCACAGAGGAGATATTAAAATATCTTGATAATAACCCAGGAATATTAGACTTAAACCGGCATATCAAGCATAATTACTCAATTCCGAAAGAAAAAACATGTTAAGTAAAAAAAACAAAATAAAATACGGTTTAAAGATTTGGTCTTCTGATAAGAGCTTATTTAGAGAAGCAGCTGAGTTATTTTACGATAAAAAAATTGATTTCATAGAATTATATATTGTGCCAAATTCTATGGATGACATTAATATTTTTGAAGATTTTAAAAAAATTCCAACAGCAATACATGCTACGCACACAGAGCATGGTTTTGATGTTTTTTCGCTTGACGATTCAAAAATAAAATTTTTTGGAAATCAAATTATAAAACCTGCAAATTTTTTAAACAGCAAATTTATAGTTGTTCACGCAGAGGAAGGAGATTCAAAAGAGATTTTCAAAAAAAATATTGAAAAAATAAACGACAGCAGAATGCTGATTGAAAACTTGCCCCAAAAAAGTTTAGAGGGGAATGATTGTTTTGCCTCTTCTTATCTGCAATTAAAATTCATTAAAGACTGCGGATTTAATTTTTGTTTTGATTTTTCCCATGCAATCAAAAGCGCCATAAGCCAGAAAATAGACTATAAAGAATTTATTGAAAAACTAATCAAAGAGTTAAGCCCTAATTATTTTCATATATGCAACGGAAAATTAGATAACGACAGAGATGAACATTTAGATTTGTTTGACGGCGATTTTGATATTAAATGGATTAAAAGTATACTTGTTAAATTATCTGAAAAAAAAGACGTATATTTGGTATTTGAGACGCCAAAGGGTAAAAAAGGATTGAAAAACGACCTTAAGAATATAAACTATTTTTGTTCATTATGACAAAGCCTATTAAAAAATTATTATTTTTAAATCCCCCAGACCCTGTTTTGGTTGGAGAATTAAAAAATCAGACATACTCTTATTTTGAGCCGCCAATAGGCCTGCTGTATGTTTATTCTTATTTAAAAGACACGCAAAAATACGATACCTATTTTGTGGATTTAAACATTGAAATGAAGTTTATCAGCAAGAAAAGCTTAGAGGAGACAATAGAGCATTTGATAGAATCATATAAGCCAGATCTAGTTGCTGTTTCTGCCCTATACTATACAAGCAGAAATATTTTTCATGAAATTGCAAAAAAAATTAAAGAGGTTGATGAGAATATAAAAGTTGTTTTGGGAGGTCATTATCCAACGCACATAACAAAACTGGCTTTGGCAGATAAAAATGTAGATTATGCAATTATATCTGAAGGCGAGCTGGGTCTGGCAGATTTAGTTGACGCTCTGAATAATTGTTCTGGTTTAGAAAATGTTGAGGGTATAGCTTATGTAAAAAACGGAGAAATTATAAAAAATGGCAGAAAAACTTTTTGGACAGGGTTTAAAACTTCAAAAAGATTGCCGTGGGAGGATATAAAAATGGAATATTATTATAAAGAAGGCAAGAATTTTTTATACAGAATATATAATAAAGGAGAAATAAAGCTTGGAGCAATGACTGCAACAAGGGGTTGTCCAAACCAATGCACATTTTGCTCTTCGTCTAAATTTTTTAAGCACATCTGGAGATATAGAGAAGTTGATTTGGTGATAGAGGAAATAAAATTTTTGAAGGAAAATTATGGCGTGAATACGGTTGTTTTTAATGACGAAAATATGGCCGTAAACAAGGAATGGTTTTTAGAATTATTAAACGAGATGAAAAAACTGAATATCAAGTGGATTGTGGGCGGAGGGTTATCGGTAAGAACAATCAATGACGAAGAGGTGATAAAAAACATGTATGAAGCCGGTATCGCTGCATTTAATATAGCCATAGAGTCTGGTAGTGCCGAAACGTTGAAAAAAGTTAAAAAACCCCTTTTTCTCAGCGAAGTTGAAAACTTGGTTAAATTGATCAGGAAACACGGCAATGCTTTTATTGTGGGTTTTTTTATAGTGGGGTTTCCTTTTGAAAAAAAGGAGGACTTTATAAAGACGCTTAAATTCGGAGGGGAGTTAGACCTTGATTGGAGGGCTTACTACTGCTTCCAGCCTTTTCCCGGAACAGAATTGTATGATTACTGCATTGATAACAAACTGACAGCTGAATACGGCGCAGAAGACTGCAAGGATTATGAGTTTCACAGCGCGGCAGAAATTAAATATATTGATTACACTAAAGAAGAGTTAAACGAACTGAATTATTTGTATAACATTAAATATAATTTTTTAGAAAACAGAAATTTATCATTGGGAACTGAAGAAACCTTAAAACAGGCTGAAAGGGATTTTAATTACGTGTTAGAGATAGCTCCAAAGCATTTTTTTGCGTTTCTTTGCTTGGCGAAAATTATGGAAAAAAGAAATGATAAAGAAAAAAGAAAACATTATTTAACACTGGCAAAAAATGCTTTAAAAACAGATTCTTTTGATTGGTTAAAATATGCATCAAAATTAGGAGTAGATACAAATAAATTATTTTTAAATATTTAAATGAAGGGAACAATATTGCAACCAACTTATTTACCGTGGTCAGGATACTTTGAAATGATAAGCTCCTCTGATGTTTTTGTTATTTTTGACCATGTTCAATTTGAAAGAAAATCATGGCAGCAAAGAAATAAAATTAAAACAGCAAACGGGGTTCTTTACTTGTCTGTGCCTGTTGTTAAGGCACCCCAGCAAACTCCAATATCTGATATAAAAATATTTTATGGCAACGAAAATTTTTTGCAAAGCCATTGGAAAACAATAGAATTAGCATACAAGAAAGCGCCATTCTTTAATGAATATAAGCCACATTTTGAAAAAATTTATTCCAAAAAACATATTCTATTGCGGGACTTGAATGTTGAAATTATAAAATTGATTTGTGATATTTTGGGCATCAGGAAAAAAATAGTTTTTTCTTCAAATATGGGGTTAAAAGATGAAAATATGGAAAAAACAGAAAAGGTTGTGAATTTATGTAAAAATCAGGGTATTGCCCATTTATATGATGCAAAGGGAGCAGAAGATATTTTAGATAAATCTTTGTTTGAAAAAGAGGGCATATCAATAAGTTTTCAAAATTTTGAACATCCAGAATACATTCAGCTTTGGGGCGAATTTGTTCCATATCTTTCAGTAATTGATTTAATTTTTAATCAAGGAGATAAATCCTTAGATATTATTAAAAGCGGAATCAAAAAATAAAAGCATGAAAAGATTAGCTTTATTGGGCGGAAAGCCGATTTTAAAAAAGCCGTTGCCTCCATATAACTCAATTGGTAAAGAAGAAGAGCTGGCCGCGTTGAAAGTAATGAAGAAAAAAATTCTTTCCGGTTTTGTTGGAAGGGCTGGTGATTATTTTTTAGGAGGAAAATACGTAAAGGAATTAGAAAAGAGATTTTGTAAATATTTTAATGTCCAATACGCTGTTAGTTTTAATTCAGCCTCCACTGCCTTACAGGCGGCTGTAGGAGCGTTAGGCATTGGCCCTGGTGATGAAGTAATCACTTCGCCGCTTACAATGGCAGCCACCGCTTCGGCTATTCTTTTTAATAGCGCCTTACCAGTTTTTGCCGATATAGAGGAAAACAGTTTTTGCCTTGACCCCAAAAGTATTGAAAGAAATATTAACGAAAAAACGAAAGCTATTTTAGTTGTTAACATATTCGGCAGTTCGGCGAATTATGACCCTATTCTGAAAATGGCAAAGAAACATGACCTTAAAATTATCGAAGATAATTCTCAGTCGCCAGGAGCTACCTACAAAGGCAAATTTACTGGAACGATAGGCGATATAGGAGTTTTCAGTTTTAATGTTCATAAAGTTATTCAATGCGGAGAAGGTGGAATGCTGGTTACGGGTAATAAAAATTATGCTTTCAGGGCGCAACTTATCAGAAATCATGGAGAGGCGGTAATAAACGATTTATGTAAATTAAAAAATAACGAAGAAAAGTACGAACCAATTTTGGGCAATAATTTTCGTATGACAGAAATTCAGGCGGCAGTTGCCATAGAGCAGTTTAAAAAAATGGACAAATTAAACAAACCGAGAACAACTCTCGCCAGTTATTTGACTAAACAGCTTTTACAATTTAAATGGTTAATCCCCCCCATGGTTTTTGAAAACAGTGTTCATGTTTATTACGGTTACGCATTCCGTTTTTTAAAAGAGAAAATAGGCATCGAGGGAGAAACCTTTATGAAAGCAATGGAATCTGAAGGGTTTGAGCTTGTAAATGGATGCGAGGATCCTGTCCACCTAATGCCGGTTTATCAAAAGCAGCAAATTTACCCTAATTCAAGATTCCCTTTTATTTCTGAAGAATATCCTCATAAGGTTAGTTACAAAAAAGGAATTTGTCCCGTTACAGAAAAAATGTCCGAAAAAAATCTTTTGGAAACATCAATCTGCCAACCACCCCAAACAAAAAAAGACATTGATTTATTTATTAAGGCAGTCAAAAAAATTGAGCAGAATATAGAAGAATTAAAGAAATATGAAAATAAAAAAGCATAAAATTATTTTTACTGCTCAGGACCCCGGAGGTTTTAATGCAATTACGCCGGTCATCAAAAAGCTTGAAAAAAACGTCAGGTTTGACGTGTCTGTGATTTTAGCTAAACACGCATGCAATTATGCAAAAAAACAAAAAATAAATTATTTAGATGCCGATAGAACGCCCTTTGATATAACCGGAGCTGATTTGATTTTCACAGGCACCAGTTTTGGAGATTCTATAGAAAAAAGAATAATATTTGTGGCTAAGGCAGAGAACATACCTACGGTAAGTATAGTTGACTTCTGGACAGACTATGTCCCGTCTTTCAGCGATCCAGAAAAAAGAAATTTAAAATACCTGCCAGATTACATTTTAGTTGTCGATGAAATAATGAAAAAAGAAATGGTGGCCGAGGGAATTCCGCCGGGTAAAATTTTTATTACAGGAAATCCATATTTTGATTCGTTTTCAAAAAAACCCGATCGAAAAACAGATAAAAATTTGATTGCGTTTTTCGACCAGCCTTTTTCCGAAATATACAAGGAAAGCAAAAAGGATTATAAGGATTGCACTAAATTCGACGAAGTCCGGGTTTTTGAAGACATCGTAAAAGCTGTGGATAAAATTGATTTAAACAAGAAAATTGTAATTAATTTCCATCCGCGCGCCGAAAAGACTGATAAGTTCGACAAAATAATCAAAAATTCAAAATTAGAAATAAAAAAAGAGAAGAAATTAAACAACAAAAGTTTAATTAAAAAAGCGGAAATAATTACCGGAATTAATTCAGTAGTGTTGTTCGAGGCAGCTATGATGGGGAAAAAAGTATTAAGCTACCAGCCAGGTCTTAAAGGTGCCGACCCTTTGATCAGTAATAGGTTTGGTTTGTCTTTGCCTGTTTATAAAAAAGAAAAACTTGGTTCCGCTTTTCGACAGCTGTTTCTAAAAAAGTTTGCAAGAACGAATTCAGAAATAATTAAAAAATATGCAGGGAATAAATCTACCCAAAAGGTAATAGGCTTTATAACGAACGTCCTTAAAGATAATCAAAAAAATAAATTAAAAGTTGTTGCCTGCATACAGGCAAGGATTGGTTCAAAAAGGCTTCCGAAAAAAGTTTTGTTAGAAATTTCCGGAAAGAGCGTGATTGAAAATATGCTCGAAAGGTTAAAAGTCGCCAAAGAAATTGACGATATTATTTTAGCGCTACCAGATACCAAAGAAAATGACATTTTGGCAAGGCACGCCGATAAAATCGGGCTTAAATATTACAGAGGTTCAGAATATGATATAATTTCAAGGCAATATGGGGCCGCTAAAAAACTCAACGCCGACGCCTTAATTTTATTTACTGGCGACTGTCCTTTGCTTGACCCAAAAATAGCAGATAAAATGGTAAAAATTTATAGAAAAAATTATGATAAATTCGATTTTTTCACCAATACCTTCCCACCGACTTTTCCCCACGGATTAGACGCGGACATTGTGCCTGTTTTTACTTTTAAAAAAATTGACGAAGAAATTAATGCCCCTTTTCACCGGGAGTGTTATGCCGCTTATATTATGGAAAATCCTGAAAAGTTTAGAATTCATAATATGAAAAATCACGTTAATCTTTCCTCGATTCGTTTAACGCTTGATTATCCCGAGGATATGATTCTTATAAAAAAGATTTTTAGTGCCTTAACTAAAAAAAAGGAGGTTTTTGTTATGAAAGATATTCTTAATTTTCTTAAAGAAAATCCCGAAGTTTTAGAAATAAACAAAAAAAGAATAGACATGGTTATTGTCAGAAATATCCGAAGCAAAGAATACCATTCAGCAGTAATCAAAAAATTATAATCATGAATAATAATAAAAAAAATCAGACAAAAGCAGTAATTCTTGATTTAGACGGGACACTGATCGACCTTAAAGTAGATTGGGTTTTGGTCAGAAATAAAATGACGGATTTTTGCTCAAAAAATGGCATTAAAGCCAGTTTTGCTTACCCTAAGCCGATATATGAGATTGCAAAAACAGTGTCAAAAACTAAAAAATTTTATGCCGGCTTAATTGCGATTATTGCGAAAGAGGAATTAAAATCAGTAAAAAAGGCTAAATTAATGCCTGGCGCTAAAGATTTTTTAGAATTTTTATATACAGGCGGCGTTTCTTTCGCAGTTCTTAGCAATAATAACAGCCAATGCGTTGCTGAAATTTTTAAAAAATTTAAATTGCCTAACTCTAAAATTGTAATAGGTAGCGATAATGTTAAGCATTTAAAACCGCACCCCGAGGGATTGAACAAAATTTTTGGAAAAATGAATATTAAAAATACAGAATGTTTGTTGATAGGAGATTCTGATGCCGAATTGCAACTGGGCAAAGTTGCCGGCGTAAGAACATTCATTGTCGGCGGTCGAACAAAAGATTTTAGCCAATTAAAAAACATATTAATATGAAGAAAAAAACCATACTTATAACTGCGGCATCTGGAGTGGGATTTCCAAGTTTTGGAAGATACCTTAAAGGGCTGGGAAAAGAGTTCAGGATTATAGGATCTGCTTCTGAAGAAGAGAAATCAGGATTTACTTTTATTGATAAAGGGTATTTTGTTTCTAAGCCGGGGGATAAAAATTATATAAAAGATCTTTTATCGGTTTGTAAAAAAGAAAAAGTTAGGATTTTAATTCCAAGCGACCCAAGGGAACTTATTTTAATTGCCAGAAATAAAGATAAATTCGAAAAAATAGGCACCCTGCTTTTATCGCCGTCCTTGAAAAGTATACAGATGACAGAGGATAAAGAAAAATTTTTTATATTCTGCAAGGAAAGAGGAATTCCAGTTCCGGATTTTGTTAAAGTCAAAAATTATAAAGATTTCCGCCGGGCAATATTTCAATTGGGTTATCCTAAAAAAGCAGTTTGCTTCAAACCGAAAATTTCCAGCGGTACAAGGGGATTCAGGGTTCTATCATCAAAACATAATCGTTTGCGCGACCTATTAAAAGAGCATCCAGGAGGTGTTACGGCTGATTTTTTTGAGGTTTGCTCAATTCTTAAAAAAGCCAAAGGCTTCCCAGAAATTTTAGTAATGGAATTTTTGCCAGGCAAAGAGTACAGCGTTGACGTTTTAGCTGATAATGGCCAAGCTCAAATTATTATTCCAAGGACAAGAGATAAAATTCTTTTGGGAGCCAGTTTTTTGGGGCAGGTTGTTGAAGAAAAAGAAATTATAGAATACTCTAAGAAGATAGTTGAAAATTTTGATCTTGACACAATAATAGGAATACAATTTAGAAAAGATGAAAAGGGTGTTCCAAAAGCAATAGAAGTTAACCCCAGAATTCATGGAGCGGCGCTTCTTAGCGTTGCAGCCGGCGCCGATTTAGTGCGGTTGGCTATAAAAAACGCATTAGGCGAAAGCTGGAAAAACCCAAAAATAAAATGGGGAACTAAGTTGATTCGTTATTTTGACGAAATATACCAAGATGACAACGGAAAATTTTTCAAAATTTAATATTATCTGTCCGATTTGCAATAGCCAAGATAGCAGATTTAAAAAGAATATTTATAAATATAAATTATTTGGTTGTTCAAATTGCGACGGGGAATTTTCTTGGCCAGCTAAAAGCCTGACCGATTACGACCAGCCCTATGAAAAGGTAGATTTTAAAAGACTATTGGAAAAGTCATTAAGAAGGAATTTTACCTATTCTTCATTAGCTGTTTTCTTAAATTTAATTAAAAAAGGAACAATTTTAGACATTGGGACCGGTCCGGGAACTTTTTTGTTTCATGCCCATAGATTGGGATTTGATACTTACGCCATAGATGTCTCTAAAAGTTATTTAAGCGTGCTGGGTCAAAATTGTCCTTTTGCTAAGTTCCATATAACCAGCGGAGAGCAATTTGATATCCCGAAAGAATGGCCCAATACTTTTAATGTTATTTCTACCTTAGATATTTTAGAGCACGCAGAAGACCCTCTTGTTGTAGGGCAAAATATATATAAACATTTGGCCGATGGCGGATATTTTATAGGAAGCCTGCCTAACAGAAATAGGTATTATTATAAACTTTTAAAATCAATAGATGATTTTGTTTTAAAAGATTGCGGGGGGGATAATCCTCCTTATCATATGACTTTCTGGCGAAAGCGAACAGTCAAAGTTTTTTTAGAAAAGTTAGGTTTTACAGATTATTATATTTTTTCAGGCGGCCTGGCTTGGAGAAAAAATATTTCAATTGGCGGCAAGCGGTCAGCTGTTTTTTCATCATTAGTTAATAAATTTTACAAAAACACCCCCAAAATTCCATTGCCTGTAATTGATTTTATAGAACAATTTGGAACTCATTTAATGTTTTTGGCAAGAAAAGGAACAGGTAAGGGCGATTTACAAAAAACTGGAAAAATTATTGAAAGAAAATTGTACAATAAGGAAATACCATTTTTTATAGAAGGCGACATAGAATAATAATTTAATATAAAATGCTAAGAAAATACAAAGCAGCAGTAATTGGGTGCGGTAATATGGGGGCAAAAGAGTGGAATTATTCAAAAGATGTTATGCCGGAGACCCACGCCGCCTGTTATAAAAACAATTCCAGAACCGAATTGGTGGCTTTGGTTGATAATAATCAAAAAAACCTGGAAGATGCCGGGAAATATTTCCCGGGAGTTGCTTTATTTGGTTCTATTGAGGATATGTTTTTGAAAATAAAGCCGGATATTGTTTCCATTGCCACCAATTCTGATTCTCACGCCTCGCTGGTTAAATTGGCGGCAAAACATAATGTTCCTGCGATACTTTGCGAAAAACCTATTGCCGAGTCCGTAAAACAGGCCGAGGAAATGATAAAAAAATGCAAACAAAATAATTCATTGTTATTTGTTAATCACCAAAGGAGATTTGATCCGTTACTGCAACAATGGCGGGCAAAAATTAATAATGGCTTAATAGGCAAAATTGTTCAGGTTAATTGCTATTATTATAACGGGTTGCTTAACAGCGGAACCCATGTTATTGACCTTTTGAGATTTTTTTTGGGAGATATTGATTGGGTAAAAGGTTTTATAAACGCGCAAACCTCATGGAAAAATAATGATGATAATATAGACGCCCTAATAAAGCTTAAAAGCGGAGCAATGGCAACCTTGCAAACCCTCCCAAAAAATTACGGGCTTTCAGATTTCCATTTTTATGGAGAGAGAGGATATTTTGCTATAAAAAATTTAGGCTATGAAGTTGAGTATAGAAAATCAGTTGAAAACAAATATTGCAAAGGTTTTTATCAGTTATCTGAAAATGTAAAAAAAATGGGCGAACCAAGAAGCTTAATCAGTTCGGGTGTATCTCACATAGTTTCCTGCCTTGATGGAAAAATAAATCCGGTCAGCAGGGGGGAAGATGGGTTAGAGGCGCTTAGAGTTATTTTTGCTCTGAGAGAGAGCGCAAAAAAGCAAGGAAAAACTATAAAATTGTGATATTATTAATGATTGCTCTCTGCAATTAAAAATTATGGATAATCAAAAAATTCAAACTATCATACTTTGCGGCGGAATGGGCACAAGATTAAG
>ERZ1292629.1762-Hain-H43-01um-R1-1762-length-20100-cov-15_pt1 | contig 16385 bp, 20 predicted proteins | sample MGYA00564399_ERZ1292629 | MGnify/ENA primary metagenome ERZ1292629 (study PRJEB36523, sample SAMEA6512636) | groundwater metagenome | collected 2019-01-08 | study: AquaDiva: Metagenomics assemblies of 32 groundwater samples
TCACCTTTTGGCCCAATTTCTCCAGTCTCCCCCTTTTCACCTTTAATAGTCAAAACTTCCGCACCCATTATTTCTACTTTGTGAGTATCGGGCATCTCCATTTTCGGCATCTCTGGCATCTCTTTTGAGGCGATTTTCTCTAAACTTTCAGCGATTTCCTCCAATTTCAAATACAACGGAAGATCTTTTTCTTCCAGTAGTTCTGGGGCTTTTTCTTTAAGTTTTGATTTGAATTCGTTGTCCATTTTATTTGTTGTGTGCCTTATTCCATATATCAGTGAGTTGGGATTTACCGAAATATCCAAATTCATTTATATCATCTCCAGCAAATTGAATATCTTTAGCTTTTACTTTGAAAGCGTGGATAGTCTCCTTGCCCTCTTGAGAGAGTTCGGCGTATTTTTTTGATAAAGTCACCCAATCTCCATTGTTTAAATTGTTGCTTGGAGAAGCTCGGTAAATAGTGACTTCAGAATTGGGGTTACCTTTAATCTTTTTTAATACAGCCAATGATTCTTTTGTCGCAATTCCATAATCTCCTGGCTGATTTATTTGTGCATAATATTCTGGATGGTCATAAAAGTCTTTTGGCATCGTTTCTCCACTTTTTGTTATATCAGAAGCAAAATCCCCTGTTTCAGTTGGTCTGTGTGACATTTTATAAGATGCTTCAGATTTCAGGCCAGTGGAATCTTCCCATAATTTTGTAATTTGTTCTTGCCCTCTAATTCCATTATTTCTCAACTCATCTCTAATAGTATTAGGCATATTATTGTAAAACTCCTCCGCACTCTTATACTTACGAACTTCGGAGAGGAGGGGGTCTTCGGTGACAGGTTTTGTAAGTTGATTTTCAGATATAAGTTGTTTAAGTTTATCCACCCCTAAAGCATCTAAATTCTCTCTTGCCGCTTTTATGGCGAAGTTTGGATTTTCAAATCCTCCACCAGTTATATTGCGACCAGTGGTTGCTTCACTTACTGCCCAATTTCCATTTTCATCTTTATGTAAAAATGTCTCTATGCCATCTATAATTTTAACTGGCTCGCCTTTCATTGTTTTTATTACTCCTCCCTGATGAATAACAGAATAATTTTTGGTTCCTTTGCTTTCTGTTTCTTTGGAGATAACTTTCTTTACTTCTTTTGGTATTGTGGTAGTATTGGGTAATGATTGAGTTTCTTTTAATAGCGATTTTGATTCCGATTTACCTTCTGTGGCGGGAGAGGATTTTTCGGAAGTAAATCCCTTTTTGGCTTGTTCAAGAATGGGTGATTTTGGCACTTCTGGTGCTTTGATTTCTCCAAAAGTTCCCGATAGAGAGCGACCCTTTAAAAATGCCGCTACTTCTCCTCCTACAATGGTTCCAAAAGCTACACCACCAAGACCACCAATCGTGCCACCGACTGCTCCACCAACAATAGTTCCTGTGATTTGAGATGTATATTTACCTAATTTGCCACCTTTTACTTTTCTCCCATCAAGATTTTTTAATCTTTCAATGTCTCGGAGATATTTACCAAGTTCTTTATTTACATCTTCAATCGGCAAACCACTACTTTGTTCAACAAATTTTTTGTAAGCTCTGGCAACAGATTTTCTATATGTTGCCGTCTCTGGTGGAGTTTGAAAATTTATATTGTTAGTGGTATTTATTTTTGCATCGTGGATTCTATATAAATCAATCATCCCGCTTTCATCAACCCGCAGTTTGAGTCCGTTAACTTCTCTTGTGATGCCAGTGAGAGCGGCTTTCAAATCTGCCCCTTCCAAACCGCTATTCATCACTTCACTAGTCAGTATTGTTGAAACATCTTTCAAATTAACTTTCTTTCCTTCTTGTATCAAATTCTTTCTAACCACATCCTCAGCTCCATCCAAAGTTAATTTTTTGTATTGTTCCACTGCTCCACCTTTTTGTTTAGTTCGTATGGTTCCAGTATTATCCACTGCATCATTTAATACACCAGATTTTACAACCCTTTCCCTTGAAGCAACGGTATCTTTTGAAAACTCATTGGCTGTCCTCAATTTGGCGTAGTTGTTTTCCACATTGGCTACTTCTTCCGTAGCTTTTTGAACATTATCTTTTATTAAATTGATTTTGGGCAATTCTATATTCTTAATTTGAGTTTTGGTTCTTTCAATAGCAGTTTTGGGTTCAATCTTGCTTGTATCAAATGCAGACATAGTAAACATCATTGCCCTATCAAAATCTTCTCCTGCATTTGGATGTTCCACAGCAAACTTTTGAAAAGTTGGATTATTTACCAAATCCTCACCAAATTTATCAACATACCATTGTCCAAATTTTTCAAAACCTTTGTTAGCCCCAGTCGCACCCAAAACGGCACCTATGGGTGCGAAAATAGCTGAAAGAACATCGCCCGCCACACGGAAACCTGCTTTGATTTTACCCTTTTCAACATTACCAGCCTGTATATCTTTAGCCCCTTCTTGAATATCGGTTTTTAATTTAGAAGCTATTCCTTGTTCTCCACCTCCATATAAAGTTTTAAGACCTTGGAATGCCTCTTTTGCAGGAGTAAAAATTTTGCTCACAATTCCAGTATTATCAAGTTTCTTACCTGTAAATGGGTCAACTCCATATCTAATTTTATATTCAGCCGAAGTCATTTGAGTTGGTGATGGCGAAGTATCAACTTTGGATTTTTCAGCACCAAAGATGGGAGATACTCCGTATTGTGTTTCGTATTCTGCTCTGGTCATTGAAATTGCCATTTAATCCGTAATTATTATTTGACTACCGTCGGGGGCAGTTACTGTTTTGCCACTTGGTGTTTGTCCACCATATTGAACCACTGCGTTTTGCCAATTTTGTAAGTGCTGTTTTATAGCAACTAATTGTTTTTGAACCGCCTCTGGTGTTTGTTTCATATCAAGTGCACCAAGAGATGAACCGAGCCACGCCCCCTCTCTATCAGATACTTGTCCTAATGCTCCACCTGTTTTAGACGCCTCACGCATTGCAGTAAGAGCCGCTGGGATTATGTTACCTTTTAGATATTCCAGTTGTGCTTGATAATTCCTAAAAGCATCGCTTCTTGCAAAATCTGGTAGTGGAAGCCCCGCAGTTCTTCCGAAGATACCGGGATTATTCACAGCAATATCCATAAGTCCATTCACCGCCTGTATACCTGTGGTTGCTATTTCTGCTTTATATCCACCCTCACCACCCGCACCAGCAACTACTCCACTTGGAGTTTCCCACTTACCAGTTGCTGGATTCCATTGCATATCAGTTCCGTTGATGGATTTGACTGTCGGAGCGCTGGCAATAGAAGAAGTTTTTGGCGCAAGCCAGTCTCCGGCCGCAGTCAGTAATTCGTCTTCATTGGTTGCTCTACCCGTAGACAAGACAGCGGAAGTGGGCGCACCCGCTTCAAGCAATTTCATTTGTATATCCCCCTTTCTCTTTTCAAATTCTTTTGCAGTATCATAAGCTCTTTCGTTTTCCTGTATTTTTAGATTAAACGCTCTTTCTTCCGCCTTTGTTAGATCAGCTTTGTTATCCTCGTAAAATAGTTTAGTGAAATCAAGTTGGGTTTTTAAAGGTTCTAGTGCTAGTTCTATTTTCCTATCCACCATATTCTGAGCTGAAACATAATCTCTGTTGGCTACCGAAAGGATAAGGGAGAGATCAGCCTGTTCAAAAGCATATTTTCGGTTTATTGCTGATTGTGCCGCTTGAGATCCTGATGTAGTCATATTGGCTGTATTTAAAGCCCTTAATTCGTTTTGTTGTGCTCTTTGGGATGCCTCTAGGTTAGTAAGTGCCGTGTTATAGCTTTCTACTTTTTTATCTATTCCCGCATTCTGTTCCAAAGTCGGTCTTGATTCTTGCACATCTGTAATTTGAGACATTAAACTTTTTAATTGATTGGAACTTTCATTTTTGGCTTGGAGGGCTTTTGCTTCTTTTGCGTCTGTGGCTCTCTGTAAATCTGAAGCTTTGATAGTCTCTGCAAGTGCCGTAGAAGCTCCGGTTATACCCTCTGCTATTGTGGAGATTGGTGGGGTAGAAATCTTCAAGGGAGTGGCATTTCCACTCAAGGCGTCAGATGTTATGGTGGTGGGGATATTAGCAAAACTCTGAGCTTGAGCAAGTCCTTGAGCAGACATAAACTGGGGATTTACAGCAGTCCCCGTCCCCGTTTTTATCAAACCATTTTCGTCTTTTATTAAATCATTCATATTATTAAAATTATTCTATTGTTTCATTGGGTTTAGAGGAAACTATTAAAGAGTTTATTTTGTTATCACCAGTCCAAAGTATCCAAAGTTTCAGTTGAATCCACGGAGTGCTACCGACCAGACTTGAATCAATGGGTAATTTGAAAAAGTTATCTGTTTGGGCAGAATATGAACCAAGTTTCTTAAAATTATGAAAACGGGCTTTGGCGGTTTGAGTGGTAGCCCCAGTTATTGTTTCGTCAACCGTTATTGTCAGCGTTGTAGTCCCTGATACTGCCGTTATATGCATACTTCTTCCAGCACCTGTTCCAGTTAAAATCTCCACAGATTCACCAGCAACAGGATTTGTGGTAAAGGCGCTAGCAAGCACCGTAAATGAAGTTGTATTTACATAAGTTATAGTCGCCTCTACCGGATCATTTTCTTCAGTCCTTGCGGATATAACGATTTTATCTGTGCTACTCAAAAACTTTCTGCCTAAAATTGCATAGATTTTTTGCCATGTATCTGTGATTTGAGATGATGGAATTTTTTGAGTTATGAACGAACACGCTTTTTGCAAAGTATTTTTCTCGTCATTGTAGAAAATCGCGCTCTTTGAAGTGGTAGCATTTGTGTAATAATCGCAACCCATCATATATCTGCCATTCACGGAACCAGCGGTAAGAGTAGATTGAAAGTCAATTTCTTTCAAAGCCCCGACAGCCGCTAATTTCTGCGAGCCGTAATCGGTTATTGAGTCTCCCGATTTTGAAAGTCCGGGGGAAGCAATGTGCACTAATCCTTGCTCTTCCGTGTATTGCCAAGCTCCCGAAGGAACATTACTTTTTATGGTTCCGTTTGTATTATTAAGTTTAGTATTGACCAATATTGTAATTTTTCCATCTACCAAATCCATACCATTGTAATGACATAGACGGGCGGTAGGGAGAGCATCAGAAGTTATAGGCGGGTCATTTTCAAAAGGTAATCTTGCAATCTCAACAAATGTGCCTCCGTTGAATTTCAAGAGTCTCCCTCTAACATCAAAAATATAAGGAATATCATCTTTAATAACACAAGCAAGAGAACCGCTTGAATCAAGAGTATACGCTTCATTAGGTCCATAAGTCCCACCGCCTCCTGTGCTTCCGTCCCAAGCATAGACAAAACATTGAGCCGCGTCTCTAGAAATTTCACCTATCCACACTCTTGAGGAATTAGAGTTAATCCAAGATATTGTGCTACCCGTGTTTATTCCATCGCCAGCGCATAAATCATTTAAGGTATATTGGGTTGAAGCGGCGGGGTCAGTATAAGTTGCCGCGTCATCGTCAAGTGAACCCACTCCGGCCGAATTATCATCAACAATATATATTTTATTCTGAGCGCGAAAGTAGGTCATAGCGTGAATACCAGATGTGCTAGTTAAAGCATTAGAAATATTTGACCAAGTTCCGGCCGAACCAATTTTATAAATTTCATCTGATTGTTCAGTTACAAACATTATTCCCCACGCCACCTCTAAATCGGATGCGTCAGAACTGCAATGTGTTGGTGTTCCACCGGTATCATCTTGCACAAATGCGGTTTCCGGCCCGCCAGATGAATACCAAGCATAAGCTCCAGCTATTGTCCAAACATATTTTACTGGCGTTCCCGCCGCTTTTAAGAACCTAAAAGCGCAAGGCGGAGCATCAAGTTGAGCATCATCCGCCTCCGATATATTTAATATAAGTCTCGGAGATGCTTTTAAAGTTCCTAATTCTTTCAAATCCAAGTTAAAAGACGAATTCAAATCCCCCAAATACAACTTGTCTCCCAAGTTAAGTTGTTGAAATCCTGTTTGTTTTAGTGGTAAAATCATGTTTTTATGGTTCTCCTGTCAAAACACCATTAGTAAAGGTTATATTATGAGAATTTGCGCCATTAAGAGTATCTGAAACCCAGTAGTTCTTTGAACCAGCTAGGGGTGCTATGGCGGTAATAGCCGAAGTCCCGTTGCCTTTAAGTATTCCAGTAAGAGTAATCGCCCCAGTTCCACCATCAGAAACAGCCAAAGTTCCAGAAGTAGAGCTTAAGACATCTTTCAAAAATCTCTCTCTAAATGCTTGGTCAACTCCAAGCGGTATTTTACTTGAAAACTGAAGACTTTGAATAAATCTCTCCAACTCCTCCACTCTTCTTTTTAATTCATTTATTTCATTCATAAAATTTTAATGAGAAACACTAGCCATTAAAGATGTATCTCCATCAGTTATGGTGGTTAATGCTCCATCAAGTCCAATATAAACATTAGAGGTTGTTGTCGCAGTCCAAGAACCTAATAAACTTAAAACACTAGTAATTGTATCGCCTATTTTTGCGGAAAAAAGAGTGGTAGAAGCGACATAATTAGTTGGTCTTACCTGTAAATTTAATACGGTTCCATTAGATACTACTTGTGATGATGCCCAAATTCTTACCTCATCGCCTGCCACTAATGAAATGAGGGGAAGAGTTAAATACATTCTTGAACCAGAACTCGTGGTAGTGGCAAAATAATTAGTTACTCCCCCAGTAATTACACTTATATTAACGGGTGTTGAACCAATAGCGGTAAAGGCCGCGCAACTAGCATCACCGCTACAAACAGCCGTAGTAGTAGCAAAACTGCCCACCAAACCACCTGTTCCAACATAAAGTCCTCCTTGTGAAAGTGAAGGAAATCTGAACGGGGCGTTAAATGTAGATGAGGCGATAGAGAGTATCCCTCCATCAAATACTCCTGTTGAGCTTGCGTAAACTCCGCCTGTCGTTTTGAGATAACTTGAAAGAGAGAGGGATGTTAAAGAGGGAGTATCTGACCAAGCTGAAGTGCCAACCCCACTTCCATAGAAAACAGTGTTAGCTGTCGGGGTTGAAGCACCTATTCCCACTTTAGCTTCTATTGCTTCTAAGGCATCGTTGGCGTTTGCGTGTTGGGATGAATGAGAGACGGTTGCTACCGAATCGCCCGCCGAAGGATTTGAAAGTGAATCAAGCGAAGTTGGAAAATTTGTTCCACCAAATCTTAAAATGTTAAACAAAGAACTATAAAAATTGGGAAATATCACATTTACAGAGAGAAGCAAGAGCCAGAGTATTAAGAGTGTTGTTGATAGTTTCTTCATATATTATTTTTAGATTCGCCAGTAACACTTACGTTATTCTTGCTTTCGTTAGTTGGAGAAACTGCTGTGCCGATTCCGTCATAGAAGACAGGCATACCAGAAATAGGGTCAAGTTCTCCATCGTAAGTAAGTCCACCCCCTTGGTCATAAGTCCAACCAGAGCCACTTTTGGCTTCATTGTAAACACTTACATTGTTTTTAGATTCATTTTCCATATTATTCGTAATCTATTGGTTCCATAGTCATAATTGTTCTCTCATCCCTGGCCCTCCGCGACTGATACTCCAATAATTCCTCTTTCATTTCTAGAATATCACGCTTCAAAACTTCTCTAATTTGCAAGTTGTTGGCCCTAGCGTATCTATAGCAGGACTCCAAAATAAGAATTTCATGATAAAGACCAGCAAAACCCGCTTTTTTGATTGTATCTGTTGTAGCGAAATAAGAACCCTCACGATTGATAAGTGCCTTAAGTCCGTTTGCTACTGTTGATTCTGGTGTGTAGTCAAGTTTAATTAAATTTCCTGTTTTGTCATAGGAGGTTGGCCAACCCAAGCGGGTAATTCCGTCAGTAAATACTGTATCCCCCTCTGACTGCATATCTCTCGGAGTAAGAAGATAATAAGCAGAAGTCGCAGATTGTCTGGCGTAAACGGCGTGGATATCAAGAATCAAGTTGCCTTGCTCGTCAGTAGTGTAGTTATAATTTCTCTGGTTAATTGTTAATTCAAAAGTGATGAATGGATTTTTTGAATGGTTGGAATCATCAAATTGAAATTTCCCATCAGCACTAAAAAGAACATGGAGAGTTCTATCCAAACAAACATTTAGGATGGCCGTCCATTGTGCTTTTCGTGTTGCATCATTGGTTATAAACCCATCAGGAAACCCTAAATTAATTTCAACGAATTGAAGAAGCCCATCTTTATTTGTTACATCTGAATATTCTATGCTCATTGGTTTTGATTAGTCTGATAAATTTCTTTTAATTTAATATCTAAATCTTCTCCATATTCAATAATTCCGAGGTGAGAAATAGATAAATTTGGATCGCAGAAGATTTTAAATCCTTCTTTTCTAGCCCTGTCGCAGAAATTCCCATCCTCGCCACCTTTAACCAATCCGCTTTTCTCATAAGTGAATTTAAAAAACGGGTTTTTAACTTTCTTAAAGACTTTCATATCAATAAGGCATACGCCACAACCCACGAAATACGCCTCAAATAGTTCGTCCGGTATCTTCATCTCCCATTCTGGGTATTTGTCGGGGTGCTTATATTCGCCTTTTTCACTCATAAGTCCCGTAGTTGGTGAAAGTGGCAGTATTCTTGAATATGAATTAACCCCGACTATATCCTTTTGATGAGAGAGCAGTATATCCAGTGTTTCAGGCGGGAAAGTCATATCATCATCTATGAAAAGAACATAATCCGACTTATTTTTCTGGGCTTGGATAACGCTATAATTACGATTTTCCGCTACGGTATACCCGCGAGTAGCAACCACAATATCCAAATCGTGTTTAGACTTGTTTACCAAATTCAAAAGACACTCCACTGTGCGAGGTTGTATCAATCTATTTGTACAAATGCTCAAGGTTATTTTCATATATTCGGGTAATTTACCCATCTCCAAGCCAGAAATTCTGGCTCAGAGTGGAAAAACTACTTAATCAGCTTCTGTGAATTCATCAAATATTACAGTGATGAGATTATTTGAAGTGTGAATGACTGTAAGTTTTGCCCAATCAAGCCCTATAAGAACCAAATCTCCCCCGGTTGCTTCTGCAAATTGCAGGTCAACATTAGTGTTGAGTGCCGCAAATGTTATAGAAGCGGCGGCCGTTGAAGATGCGTTTCTAAAATAGATATTGGCCACATCACCAATCTTTGGAACATAACCCAAAAAGGTTGTTGAAGCCAAAGAAATGGTTGTGTTTAAGTTCGGAGTCCAAAGGACAACCGTCGGTAATCCTTTCAAATCATTTGCTGATGTCGTATAAGTTGCGGCAGTTGACGAAGTTGCTATATATCCACCCATTGTTGCCCCACTATTAAGGAACATGTGAGCGTCAACATCTGGGCCAGCTACGGCGCCAAGATTAAGTCTTGCCTTCACTTCACTGACAATCTTATCTACTGAAATGTTAGTGGGAGTTTTAGGAAAGGAAACTCCAACCCATGTTGCGATTATTAGAACCGCAACCAGTGCTACTATGTATTTTTTATTCATGTAGTTGCGATTATGATTCTAATAATTAGTTCGCAGACATATTAAGGTCAAACAGAATCGTGGTCAGACCAGCTTTTGGATTGAATCCATAGTCTAGTCGGGTCTCCCAGCTTGAACCTGAGAGTGGACCATCTCCATTAACTGCATTCGGGTTGAAGAATATTCGGCCATAGGTGCTCTTTAAGAGTCCTATTTGCTGAATTTTCCTTACTCCAGCGAAGACGTGGTTATCGGTGTGCGATTCGGAAACATAGTGATATGCTCCAAAAGCGTATTTTCCTATACCATCTGCATCCATGATGCCGTCTTTGAGAGCTTGGTCAGCAAAGGTGAAGCCCTGATTAGCCATGTTTTCTTCAAGTCTGTTGTAGTCCTTGGGTCTCCAAACGAAAGCTAAACCGTATCGCCTCATAAGCTTTACGCCCTTTGCCTCAATAACTTTCTGCTTAGCATAGCGGATTAAGTTATCAATGTTTGAAGCTGAAGAATCAATCGCAGTTGTGCCAGCAGTGAATCCGCCAGCGCCGTCGGAACCGAGGTCGGTCCAACCGGAGTGCTGAGCGAGGAACAAGTCCTCAACTCTCTCATTGACAATGTCGCCCATGCGAGAGCCGTGTTCAGCGGCTGTTGCCAAATTAGACTGAGCCATGTCTGCTCTGTCTTGGAAGACAGATACGATATCTATTGACGAAATCGTCAGCGTATCGTTGGTCAGAGCAAAGTCAGAGTGGCTGTAAGCTGAGCCGCGTGTGCCGGACTGTAAGCTGTATTCAGTGGACATATACGGAAGGTTTAGAACCTGCTTGTCAGAATATATGACTTCACAGATTTCCTTCCAGTTCACTGGTCCAGTTAGCCTTTCCTGGAGCTTGGTGGCCCATACTTGTTCGTATCATTTTTGTTATCGTGGCTTTTTTGATTACCACATCTTATATTTACATATAAGGTCAGACTATATCATCCCTTTCGGGAGCGGCGCTCGTGGGTTTTTTATATTCTCTTGCGAGTTTCAAAACCTAGTCGTTGCTCTTTCTAAAACCATTTAGATTTTAGCTTAGGTCAGGATTGTCCTATTTATTTCTTAGGATATTCCCTGAGTTCACCGCTTTCTTTAGAAGTCCCCCTACTACCGAGGACTAATGGCACAAACGATTCGTGCCGGTATTAAAGGTATTTACCATTCTATTAAGTTATGGTCTAATACAATTTTTCATTCTCGCCCTCCACATAAAATTATCTGTAGTTTTGTGGCAGTCTTCACATAAAGTCCTTCCATTCTTTATATCCCAAAGTCCATTGCATTTAATCGCTTCATCAATAGAATTGATATTAGTAATTAAAGTTGCGAAAGAAATCGGATAATGGTCAGCTTCAAGTTTTCCTCTAACTTCTTCACTCTTTTTACAGAGAACGCAAGTGTAGTTATCTCGCTTAAAGATAGATGACCGCCATTGGCGATACTGATGCAGTTGACGGATTGCTAATCGCAAAGGAGTTCTTTTTATTTCTTTCCAAAAATGGCTTTCTTTGCCTACTATTCCTAAATTCCAAGGTGCGGGCATAATTCCTTTTGTATCCTTATTCCAAGGTATCTGACCCTTAGCAAACTGATTCCCTTTGAAATCTGGTCTTTTTTTACCAAGCCAATATTTAGCATTATTCTGCTTAATTTTGAGTTTGGTTGTTTCCAATAACTTTCTACCCTTGGACCAAGTATTTTTACCTTTTAGGGCATCACTTATCTTTTGTTTTGATATTTCAGTATGCAATGAGCCGTGCCCTTTTATAAATCTACCTTTGGAATCTCTTGTTGCCATAGTGTATCTATTATACACCAAACTTGTTCAAAAGTCCTGTGCAATTGGCAACCCATCAACTTATTTAATTGTAAAAGAACTAGTTTCTAATGGCCAAGTGCCTTAGAATTTGAACAGTGGGCCTTTCTCTTCTTTGGTGATGGCGTCCACAACCTTGTTGCGGGTTTCAAAGTCGGCTGGCAAAGTGCCATCTTCTTTGAATTTCGCCACCGCCAGGTCTACATCGGTTATTGCCGTCTGCCCTGAACGAGGTTTGCCTTTGGGAATAGCATTTAACGATTCCCTAGCTCCCCGTAGAGCATTGAGCTTACCAATAAAGATATCATCAGCCACAATAGTGTCTAAATCATCTCCAGTGCGAGATTGGAAGGTCTTAACCAATGCCAATTCATCCGCACCCTGTATCCCGTAAGTTTTCAAAAATGCCTTTTGCCCGTATTCTAAATCACTGGGCTTGGAAGAATCATTCACTTCGGGCTTTACGACTTCTTTCGCCTTTATTCCGAGCTTTTTAGCCAGTCTATCGGCGCGCCCTTGGTGATAGTCATATTCTTCCTGTGGAGTTCTTTTGGGTTTCTCCTCTTTTGGAGTTTCCTCGGTATTCTCCTCTACCTTTTCGTTGTTATTTTCAGCTTCGTCAACGATAACTTCGCCATTTTCATTTTCATTCATAAATGATAAGAATTAAATTCAATCTAATACGATTGAGAGCTTATAAATTCCTTTTGATGAGGTAGGAATAACCAAATAACTATCTAACCATAATGGTGCTTGTTGGAGCGAGACCAGAAACCAATTCATACAAAATACCTGTGCTAAACACGGCATCAAAATCATAAGTATTAGCCGCCGCTGAAGCTGGTATTTCAATCATCTGAAGCGATGAAGATGCCACATTGTTAGTTCGTAGATTCACATTAGTAGTAGTAGCGTTCCATAATCTGATAATACCCGTATTTGCTCCAGTAATAGTTACTCTCGCCAGTGAACCATTGCCTATCCTAAGAACAGTAAGGTTTGTAAGTGGTGTGCCAGTAAAACCTCTTGTTGATGTGGCGTAATAATCATTACCAACAAATGTGCTTCCTGTTGCTATTTTTGCGTCTTTGGTTACTACCAAAATCAAAGCCGCAAGTGTTAGAAACATCGCTCCCAATACTAGACCTAAAAATTTATTGTTCATTCTGCTGGATTATTATTTTCTTCTAAAGTTTTTACGACCTGTTTAAAATCCTGCAATTCAGTAAATCCTGTTTCAATTACCTGAACTGCAGAAGCTAAAGCTCTTATATTTTGTCCCAATTCCTCATCACTGCGGGGCATATTGAGGGAAGGATTACCTAATGCCCCTATTGCACCAAACGCCATCTTCAAAGCAAAGTTCTTGGTCGGCTTGGCATCTTTGCCTTTTACGAGTATGCCGTGGTCATAGACAACTGCTAGAATAAACTTTTTAACCGCTTCCAAAGTGAACTTGTCCTCGGCAAACTTAGCGACTTTCTCCTTCTCCAAATCTGATAAAATTTCTGATGATAATTCGTCTAACATTATATTTGATTAGCTTGTAATTGTGGTTGCATTTGTTGAGGCATCATCTGTGGTTGCATAGGTGAAATCTGGGGTTGTGCGTTGAATGAAGCAAAATTTACCGGACTTAGACCCCCACTCTCCAATATGTTATTAAGTAAATCTGATAATCCTTTGTTGGCTTGAATGGCTTGTATAGCGCCCGGGGTAAAGAGAGTTCGGAATACGCTGTTTAGTTTACTTACTACTTCAGCCATATTCCTCTGCTTGTTTGAGATAGATATTTCCACATCTGTCGGCAAATCTTTGAGTTCGTCTTTGACGGCTTCCAAAAATCTCTTTTCTCCACCTTTCATCATTTCTTCTTTAACTTGTTGCAACATCATCTGTCTCATTTCTTCTGTCGGCATTTTTCCTGAAAGAACCATTTTGCGGATTATACCTTCAAATTTTCTTACTCCATTTTTGTCTGGCTTTGAACCATTCACAATATTTTGGGCTGTTTTCTCAGCCACTTCTTGTAACTCTTGAAGTGAGAGGTCATCAAGCCACTTGCTACCCTTGTTTATTTCCTCTACACATTTAGGCAATACCCAGTCTCGGTATATTTCGGCCCAAAATTCAGCCATCTTGCCTTGTCGGTATTCGTGTATGCCTATACCCTGAGAGGTTACGATTTCAGTCGTACCGAGCGGTGTGCCAGATACAGGATTAAGTCCTAGTTGAGGGTCGGAAGCAGAGCCGATAGTCCTTGCCACCTGTTCCCATTTGTTTACATAGTTATCAAAAGCTACTTTGTTAATGGGTTGTAATACCATCTGCTCAAATCTTTTACCTTCTTCAAGGTCAAGCACCTGCCCGTGCTTCATATCAGTGAACTTCTGGTTCTTTAGTTTCTTGTCGGTGGTCAAAAGAATAATCTTTGAGGTAGCTTCAAGCATCTGCTGTATTTGTAATTCCGAATAGTTAGTCCAAATCTGAGGGTGGAGTAACTCTTCTATGCCTCCTCTGCCACAGGCTCTACCAAATATAGGGTCCCTCTTAATGGATTTATAACTAGACTTAGCTTTACCTTTGAAAAGACAAACCCCCACTTTAGACTTTCCGTCGGTTGGGGAGATAAAGTAAGTAACCATATAACGGGAGTAGACATACTTTCCAGTGTCTTGCCATTCTTCGCCTAGTTTTTCAGCACCTAGCCAGCTTCCTGGGAACATTCCCTCTAAATCATAGACTTCTACATATTTGCCCGGGGTCTTGGTCTCTTGGTCATAAGACTGGTCTTGAGACTTTGCAAAACGAGCCATTAAAATAACTTTATCAATCTCTCTTGCGTCCCATTTGCCTTTCATATCCAAGAGTTCAGAGATGGTGTAGTGATGCTTTAGGCATATGGGTCCTGACATTACGTCAGTCTGATCACAAAATGCTATCTGCTGTAATTGGATAACTTCGGGTCGGGCTTCATTTACATTCCTCAGCAGTGCCAATCCGTAATCAAAGTAGCTTTCCACGCTTTCGTCTATGGCAGTGTCTATGTGATTTTCTTTAGCCCACCAGTTGTTAAACTTACGAGCAATGAATGATTTGTGGTAATTTTCGCTGTCGTCAACATAGAGTTGGATATCTTTTACATCAAAGCCTTCTGAGCGGTAATTTACATTGGCGATAGGTATAATTATGTTGTTGAATGGGCGTTTATAATCTTGCGCGCCTTTGTAAAAACGGGAGTTCTTTAGGGTGAAAGAGCGGTCAATATGTTCCCAAAAATTCCAATCCCTCCAGTTAGAAGCAAGCGGAACACGCTCAGTTCGCCAATTTTGTTCTTCTGCGAGTATGAACTCGTAAAGAGATGGTTGTTGATTTTCAACCTCTTGCATTTTTAGTTAGCTAAATCTGATAACCATTTATCGGCTTGAAATTCAGCCTGTGAGGGTTTGAGAGATAATCTTCTGAATTGTCTGTGTGCTCTTATGGCCGGCCAGACAACTTGTCTTTCCGTCTTACCATCGCTGTATTTAATTAAAACACGAGACTTTACTGAAAACGGAAAAGATGGACTCTTCACAAAATCCATCAAAGCGTCATAAAGAGTTACGGCCTCACCTTTGTAATGAACATCATTGACTAATACTTCAATGGAGTATTGAAGTTTCGGTGCTTTAGGAGTTTTGACAGCACCAATCTTTTTTACCTTCTTCACTTCTTTTTTCTTTGGCATAATAAATTAGTTATAAATAAAAAAACGGGTAGAAATTCAAACCCCGGTCGACGGGGGTTCAAACTTCTATCCGTTTGCGAATAGATTATTTGACTACATTATACTACTTTCAAGATTATTTGCAAATTTCAAGCCCTGTTTATCATTCACCACCAATCTTTTTGTTTTGTCAATAGCTCTCAAAGAAGAAAACTTATCAAAATAAAGAACAACTGAAATATTATCTTTTTCAAATACACCCATTTCAACCATTTTAGAGAAACTTGTTTGGTGTTCTCTGAATAAAAGAAACAGCTTTGCGTCTGCGTTTGAGAGTTCTATACCAGTCATTTCATTTTTATAAGTCGCATAGCCTCACTATGGCTGACTATGCCTCCATACATCGGCCCCGATAAGTCAGTCGCCAACCTCCATAAATGCCTCGCCACATCGTTTCTATCCTTATGGGTGGCTTGAATGAATTTATATTGCTCACGATAAGCGATAATTTCTTCCCCAAATCTAAACTGGGGGTCTTTGATGTATTTATCAAACCACTCGTCTAATTGTCCATTCTGTCTTTCAATATGAACGCTCTCGTGGACGATAACGGAAGGATCAAGTGGTTTAGTGTGCCAGATAGTATCAGCATAAGCTATACAGAGATTACCACCCCACTCTACACCAAAAGCATCGTGGAGTTTGTTGAATATGGGAGGTTTTTCGTTTGAAAATTTAATCATAAATTATAGTTGTTCTCGCTTGACCCAACCTAATTTTGGGGTCGCACCAGATTTTTTCTCCTAAAAAGTTAATCCTGTGGCACAGACTGATGTCTTCCCCGTGTTCCCCACCATTTTCTTTAATGTTATTACAACATTCCTCTGGTAATTTCTGTATCAATTCCCTTGAAAGAGCCAAAAATCCACCACCACACGCACCAATAGTAGATAACTCACTTGGAATTGCCATTAGTTCGTAATCCCCTTCAATGCGTTTGAATATCATAGCCGGGCGAGGAGGGCGAGTATTGAAATACACCCCCAGTTATTGCTGGATATTTTTTGACATAGTCAGCCATTAAATCTACATCATCGGGTTTGAACACCATGTCGGAATCTATCATGAGCAGAGATTCATTGGCTTTTCTAGCTCTTGAAATAAGCTCGTTGCGGTTCATATAAATATATGGGCCCTCTACATAAGTAATCGGATATCTGCCATTCAAAGCTAAAAGAGATTTGACTGACTCCCAATTCATTGA
>ERZ1292629.2307-Hain-H43-01um-R1-2307-length-16364-cov-9_pt1 | contig 16364 bp, 12 predicted proteins | sample MGYA00564399_ERZ1292629 | MGnify/ENA primary metagenome ERZ1292629 (study PRJEB36523, sample SAMEA6512636) | groundwater metagenome | collected 2019-01-08 | study: AquaDiva: Metagenomics assemblies of 32 groundwater samples
GCAAGCGCGGTTGTGCCCGTCGCCACGTTTTGAAACGGCGTGAAATTCAGTACCGCCTTCGCAACCGTGGAATTCACATACGCAGCGGAATTGATGCCTGACGCCGTCAGCATCGCGTTCCCTGCGGCGTTCAAAAAATACATGCCGCCCTTATTCCAAAAACCGAACACGGTTGAATTCAGCGTGCTTCCGAGGCCGTCAGACAGCCCCTTGAGATTCCCGGCGCGCGTGGTTTCCGTGCCGCCCTGAAACACCTGTACGCCGAAGTCCTGATTGAGCGACACGCCGAACGGCATGTCCGCGCCCGTAATTCCAGTTTCCCTATACGCCGTGACGACGTTTCCCTTTTCGCACTGGATAGAGTCGAACGCGAGCCACTGGTTGCCCGATGGTAATTGGCCCGCCGATATTCCCACCTTGCACCAGTAGGCCGTAGCGGGCGCGGTCGCCGAGCCGGAATACCGCGCGATAGTTGTAGTAATCGCCGTACTCTGCGCGATGTACGTTTCCGAAATGAGGGTTTTTGTACGGTCGTACCATTTCAGCGTGGTCGTCTGTGTCATCGCCGGAGATGCGCTGTAGCGCGTGCAGTACCACGAGAGTTGATAGAGTTGCGATGCGGCAACGGGGAAAAACGATGAGTAGGCGTATGCGTTGAAACTAACCGACGTATAAAAAGCCAGCGCGAACCGGCCAGACTGCCACGGGAACCACGTGTCCACCGTGGCGTCCATAACATACGCCTGCGAACCGTTGAACGTGATTGCCCATGCGGGCATGAAGTCCACGTCGGAACCGGCGTTGCCTTGTTTTTTCGCCTGCTCGAACCCGCTGTTGGGAACGAGGTTGACGCCCTCGCCGGTGGAGACCATGAAATCGGTCGGGCCGCCGACGTTCACCGCGCGGGAAATCTGTGTCCCCGCAACCGACGCCGCAAAAACAGGCGCGGAATCCGGGCCGACCTGTAGAAAATCCCTGAACATGGCCCCGAACGACGCGGAGTTCGATTTTTGCCCTATCCAGCCGACCGCGACGCCCGTTGAATTCAAAATCCTGAAATATGGCGCGCCACCGCCCGAACCGCCCACGTCAATGCCCGCCGCCGACAGGTGATTCGTGAGGATGTTATTCGCGGTTACGTCATTCGATTCGATGAGCCGGAGCGTGACACTGCCCTCGGATGATGGATATGTATATTGATCGCCGACGGCGTCTGATAAAAAATCAATGGCGGCGGTTTTGCAGTACCATACGCCGACGCTCCCGGTGAACTGCCCCTCGTACTGGCCGTCGTAGCCCGGCGCGGCCTGTGACACCAGCGTCGTAGAGGAACATGTGAATCCCACAGACGGGGATTTGTGGATGTCGTATCTGATAATGTTCGGCGACGCGGAACACGACCCACGCACGGATATTGCGTTCGGAGGCAACTGCGTGAGCGTCGGGACTCCACCGCTCGCGGGCGCGGCCACCAGGACGGGGAGTTCAGCCGCGCTCGCCGATTCATTCCCCGACCTGTCCCATGCTTTAATCTGAAATGTATATTGTCTTTTAGTGGGTTTCACGACCGCGCGCGTAGTGAGTGCCGCCGAAATGAGAACGGTTGATGCGGCCCACGCGCCATAGGAGGCCGTCGGCGGCGTGAAGTTTCCCGTCCAACGAGCGACGCCTTTTGAAATTCTGAATTCATCCATCGAACCCTTGTAATCATAAGTGGTTCCGAGTACCCATCGCCCAATTTGCAGCGTGGTTGAATTCCCGTTTTGCGCCATTGTCGGCACATAACTACCGCACTGCACACCGCCGATGTAGTAATAGAGTGTCCCCGAATATTTCACGATTGCGATATGATTCCATGCGCTGTTTGTGAGCGTCGCCGTACTTTCGATATATGGATCCCATGCGCTGCCATTGCCGACAACCCACGCGAGTTTTTTTGTGGACATGTGAAACAACAACCATCCCTGATAGTTCCCCGTACTTTTTGTGACGATGGCCTTAGTCGCTGCGAAATTCGAGGCATACAGCCAGCCGTCAATCGTGAAATCGCTTGTGCCGAAATCAAAATCGGAACTGACGGGCGCGGTTATAAACGAGTTCGCCGTCGCCGAAAAGTACGCCGCGCCAGTACCGAATTTTGTGTTGGCGGTATCAATGAAACAATCCCCGACCGCCGTCATCGTTCGCGGCGATGGAGAACTATCTGTGAACGTGGTCGAGCCTTGCGCGCCGTCACAATGCAATAACAATTTCACATAGGCATCGAGGTTGCTGTCGCGGATTTCATAGTGAGACAGGTCGTTATTCGCGTCAACCGCATGATTCCAGACGAGTTCAAAATATCCTTTGCCGACCGCGTATGCGAAGCCGCTTACATCGGACGGCGCGGCGGACTTGCCGGTGAGCGCGAGCGAACTTGACGGCGCGGTTCCCACCTGCGCGCGCACCTGGGCCTGATTCACCGACACGGCGCGCACGTAATAGGTGGTTCCGGCCTTCAGGCCCTTTATCTCAAACGTCTGCGAGCCGTCTGACTGGCCCACGACGTAATAATGCGTGGCGTCATCCGGAGACAATTCAATATCCGCATGATGCCAAAAATTATCGGCGGGTTTCGTGAACGTCACGTTGATTTTCGGAATCCATGTCCCATCCCCGGACTGGTCTTTATCCTCGGAAATCGTCAGCGCGGAAACATGGCGCGGCGGCGTCAGCGTCGGGTCGGGCAACGTGGTTTTGTCCCCGGACTCGTAATATCCGCCCGCCTGCCCCCCGTAAATTGAAGTCAAATATTCCCGCATATTCATGCGGCGGCGTCCGTCCGGCATTTCCGCGATGTCTAGAACCTTGAAATTTTTCCCGCCCCAGCCCATCCATGAGCAGGACAGAGTAACGAGGTCGCCGGGTTCGCATACCGCTGCATGAAGCCCCGCGTCGAATTGAACAGTCCATTGAATTTGCTCCGAGATATTCCGCGCCTGCCGTGCCATGCGTTGCGCCTGCGCCGCGCGCGTACAATAAAGCAGGGAAATTTCCTTTTGCCGGATGCCGTTCAACGTCTGGTCGTTTACATCATCGTCGCTCGCGTCATCGCGCAGCCAGCCCTGCCACGGATTGATGAAGTACACCACAAAACGGTTCGGTTTCGTCTCACGCGGCATCTGCCGGACGTTCAGCGTCTGCGCGATGATGTTGTCATCGTTGAAATGCTTGACGGCGGTGTTGTTCATGCCGTCCACGCGCAGTTCGATCTTGCCGTTCGAGTAAATGATATATGCGTTGCACGCGGCTAGCATGTCCTGTAATATTTCCCGGCCCGTGCGCTCGGTATCAATAATCACGTCGAGCGTCGCGCGCTTCGACGCTTTCAGGTTAAAAAGTTCAAATTCCATGACGTGGAAATACAGAGAACCCGCCGGGTCAGTATCTGATGCCGCGCCGTAGATTAAAATCTTGTCGAGGTTGACGGCGGTAAAATCTAAATACTGCACACCGCGATACGACGTGCCGGTCGCCACGCAGGATGCCAGAGAAACGGACGCGCCCGCGCTGTTGATGCCGACAACGCGATAGCCGAGACATTGCCGGTCGTCTCCGTCCCACAGCCACAGTTTTGCGAAATTACAGTATTCCGTCTGCGCGAGAGCGATAGAGCCGAGCAAGGTCATAGTCGCCGAGTTCTGAACCGCAACCGTGCGCCAGCCATTATTGGCCGTGGTTTTTGAGCCGTCATTCCCGCGCGTCGGGTTTTCCCCGCTGGTGCATGTGCCGGACAGGGCGACGTTCCTGTCCCGGTCGAAACTGCCCGCGATGGTGGAATTGAAATACTGGGCGCAACTGGCGAACGTGTTGCCCATGATGGTGGACGCGAGACCCATATTTTTTGTGAGATGGTCGCGGATGATCCATGCGGCGTTGTCCGTCCAGACGGTGGTCCATGTCGCACCGTCGTATGTGGGGATTTTCCGGCCCTGAATCTCGGCGGTGAGCGTGCCGTCGCCGCGCAACTGCTCGGATGCGGCGAGTTTCAACATGGCGTATGCAACGCCCTTTAAACTGCCCTTGTAGTCCGTCAGGAGCGCGTCATTGGCCTGTGACAGGGTTCCGGTATAGGTTGCCACGGAACAGCCCGTAAAATCGCTCCAGGGGCGATTATTGATTTGGACGTTGCTGATTTTGTTGACTTCGCCCTCGGCGAACACGATGGCGCGGTGAGCCACGTTTGTAGTGGCCTGTTTGTTCCAGACGATGCCCCCGGCGACGCGGCATTTGCCATAGACGACCGGGAGCGGGAGTGTGTTTGACAGGGTGTTGCGCGGCGGGGACAGGCCGTATGCTGGCGATGCCGCTCCCTCATCTCCTCCCTGTTTTCGTTTGCCGCCGAGGCCCATCAGCGCGGTTCCGAGGGCGAATCCTTCCAATGCGGACATGCCGCCCATGAAAAATCCGCCGACGCCGCCGCCCAGCAGCGCCAGTGTTATCGGCACTGCAACTTTTAGGAATTTACGGACGCTCTTCCAAAACTTAGCCACTTATTCCTTCACCATTTCCCGCGGCAGATTCACGAATCCCCTGAAATTCGCAGTGTTGCTGAATCGCGTGTCGCACGTCGCGTATTGCTTGTCGCAGCCCCGCGTGAGGTTGTATGTGTCTCCCGCGGCCGGCGCGGATGCCAGCGCATGTTCCAATGTCAATGAGCCGACCGCCGATGTCAACACGCGCCCCACAGCCCCGTTGTTCGCTCCGGACGTGAACGTGAGCACGCCGTCCTTCCAATAATCGGCTGCCTCCGTGCGCGCCGCGTCCTGAATTACCGTGGCGGTGCATCCCGCGTCAGCCGTCGCCGCCGTGATTGCGGTCGAGGCGATGACGACTGTGCATTCCGCGCCGCCGAACACCCACGGGCAGGTCGAGCCGAAATTCATAACGGGGAATGATTTTTCCAACACGCATAGGCGCGAGCGCACGCTCAACGTGGTAATTTCCCGCGTACTTTCCGTATCCTCAATAATGCCGTCCACGATGTCCAGGTAATCCGTGCCGATGGGCGTCATCGCCGTGGAAAGAAAAATCCCCTTCACGCGCGCGCCATATCCGCGATAGTCCGCGGTCACAATCAGATTCGCCGGGACACCGCCCTCGTTCGCAAGCAGGATGGGCGTGTCGCCGTAGTCCAGCGCGGCATTATGCGGCCCTTCCGGGAAATCAAAGTTTTTCGCGATGTAAGTGACGGAATTGAAAACGATGTCTGTGTGTGACTGCGCGTAATAAAGCGTCGAGCCTGCCGGTGTATCAATTTCGCAGAGATAGGCAACCCATTTCGCGGTGTTGTTTATCTCGGTGATTGTCGTAGAATTTAAAGTGCGCACCGTCGGCCCCCCTCACGCATCGCATTCGACAAACGAACAGTCGATGTCGTATAGCGACGCCTCAATGCGCGTGACGCGCAGCCCGTCATCCACAAAGCGCACGGTGTACGTCGTGGAATCGTCAAGACACGCCCAGTAGAACGCGGACAGCGTGCCGGAACGCGCCTTAAAAAAGGTTTCAATCGCGTCGCGGTTTGTTTTGTTGATGGCGTGGAATCGGAGATTCCATTCGCGCTTGACCGTTCCGAGCAGAACGCGTTCCTCTTTGCCGGACTCGTATTTTGAGATTCGCACGTCGTAGTTCGGCGTGACATCGTATGTGTATGAGGGCGTCCATGTGAATGTAACGGAGGGCGTCATCGCTTATCCTCTGTAATAATTTCGCATCGCGCCGCCGCGCCGGATGTCGGCGTCTATCGCGCCCGGAGCCACTTGCGCCGCGAGCCGGGCAATGACGCCGCTGCCGTTCGCCGCGAGATATTCCTCAAAACTGGCCGCGTCCATCGCCTGCACGTTGATGGTGACGCCGCCGCCGCCCGCCGCGATAGGTGTCACGCGCCCGGATGCGCCGGGTGAAAACAGTTCCGGGCCGCGCTCCCCGACAATGTATGAGCGGCCGGCATGGGCGGGGCCGCCCGCCGCGAGGCCGAGAATCCCCTTGATGCCGGAACCGATTCCGCTTATTGTTCCAGTCCCGGTAATCGCGCCCATGAGGTTTGTCATCAGTTTTTTCGCCATCATGTCCGCGAGCGTTCGCAGAAACATATTTTTCATATCGGACATCAGGTTGCGCCATAGGTCGCCGATGTTCCGAATTTCGCCGGTGAGGAAACTGAAAAACGTATCTGAAAATCCCTGCCGCAGCCGCTGTGCGGCATTGATGCCGAGCAGGGCCATTTCATTCATTCCCTCTTTGATATCTTTGATGGCCTTCTCCCATCCCCCCGCGAAAGTTACAGGGTTTGCGGCAAGGTCGGCGGCGGCTTTTTCACGTTCCTCTCTGCGCCATTCCACATCGCCAGTTTTTTTAGTGGCCTTGCGCTCCATGTCCTGCCAGAACTGCCCGAACCCCTGCATGTTGTTTTCCCATTCGGCGCGGCGCAATTCTTTCAGTTTTTCGGCGCGCCGTTTTTGTTTTTCTTTTTCGTCCTTCATTATGCGGTCGAACCCCGCGCCGAGGCCACGGAAGGATTCAGCGAGCCAGTGAAGTTCGGGTTGCTCTTTGGCTTCCTTCGCGCCGCCGCCCTTGCCCATGCCCATGCCGCCGGCTTTCGTTTCATAGCCGCCGAATCCGGGGAGTTTTCCAAGCACGGCCTTCCGCGCTTCCGCCATCAACGGCGTTTCCTTCCATAGCGGCGCGCCGCCTTTTATATCTATCGTGGACATAGGCCGTTGCTGTTCTTTTCCCCATCTGTCAATTATGTCCTTCCGTTTTTTTACATAGTTTTTCATATTCGGGTCGTCCGCGATCATCTTCCCCGTCAATACCGCCAGACCCGCGCCCGTTGCAGCCGCGATTCCCACCGGGCTAATCAATTTGCCTATGAGCGGGATGGACGCTGCGGCGATTCCCGCCGCGCGCAGCCCGTAGAGCGCGTTCGCCACGCCCCTGACGGCTGCGGCTATTTTTAAGATTCCGCTGTATGCCCCTGCCGTAAACATCGCGGTTACAAAAAGGGTTCTGTGCTGAATGATAAAACCCACAACCGCGACGACGCTTTCCATAAAACGCTTTATCGCCCGCCCCGTCCGCTCCGCCCACGCCTGCAATTCCCCGTTCCGCGCCATTTCTTTTACGCGGGCGAGCAGGTTCATAAGCCATTTTTCCGCAGCCTTTAAAGCCCCGGATTCGGCGACGGCAACGAGAAAATCCTCCCAATAATTTTTCATCCTCTGAACCATCCCGGCCCAGTCGTTATTCATCCGCTTCGCCGCGCCCGCGAGTTTCGGGTTTGACAGCACATCGAATATCGCGTCGCGCATCCCCTGCATGGAAAGTTTGCCGAGGTCGCCGTCCTTCACGATGTCCTTCAACGCGCCGCGCAGAGCCGGGTCACGCAACGCCGCCAGCGTTTCATCGTTCATCCCGCCGACAAACGCGCGGGAGATAAGCGCGGTCGCCTCTGACATTTCCTTTCCCGTCGCGGCGGCGAAATCCGCGATAGGTTTCAACCATTTTTCCGGGGCCATGTCCACGGCGAGTAGTTGCCCTATCGCATCGCGCATGTCCTGTGTTGACACACCCAGTTCCGATGCCGCGTCCCGCGCGAATTTCATCATCTGCACAGCGCGCCCCATAGAACCCGTCAATGCTTCAAATCGTACCCGCGTGTCTCCAACCACGTCGGCAACCTTGAGCATGTTGTTGGTGACATTTCGCAACGCATTGAATCCGGCGTATGCGGCAACCAGTTTCAACGCGCTCATGGCGGTATTATGAAAGGATTTTGAAAGCGCACCCGCGAGCCTGTTCTGCTGCCCGAATGTTTTTGAAACCATCGCGCCCGCAGCATCCATGCCGCGCATCCGAGTGGTGAGCGTCGCGGCCTGCAACCCCGCCGCCGCCGCCGCCTTGCGCATGTTCTCGGTGGATGCCGCCGCGCCCTTGAATGACAGGCTGACGCGATGCCCCGCCGCGTCCATGCCGGACATCGTTTTCGAGACTTTTTCAAGTCCGCCGGACGCTTTGTCCACCGCTTCAATCTGTATCTGGATTTTATCGGTTGGCATTTTTGCGTTCCTGTTGTTTCAGAATTTCCGTTTCGAGAAACCGCAATCCCCGCAGCGCGCGCGGGGTCAGGTCAATTCCGTGGGCGTCGGCGATGAGTTTCACCGCGCTGTAATCCAGCCCTACATATCCGCTGAATGACGTTCTCCACTGTGTCGAGGATAAACACCAGAGATGCCATATATCCTCGTTCGCCGGATGTAGTTGCGGCCTATCTTCACACGCGCCGCAATCACGCGTTTCTCCTGTCTGGCGCGCCGCCGTTATGCAGGTATCGCAGTATCCGGTTTGGGCGAATCGCCAGACATCCCCAAGTTTTTTAACAACGGCTCAACGTCAAACGTCTCGCGGAATGTTTCCAGCGCGAGCGCGATGCAATCCCGATAGGGCACGTCATCGCCGATGCCGGAATACACGTTGTCCAGAATCCAATCGAATTGCGCCGTTGTGGTTTTCTCCGGGTCATACCCGGCGGCAACCATCGCCCGCACTTCGCCGCGCGTCATGCTCCGCGCTTTCGGCAAACCGTTCGCCTTTTTCTCTTCCATTTCGTCAACCTCCTGGGTTGAAAAAAAGGGCCGGAGACTCGCGCCCCGGCCCGTCGTTTATCAGAACGCGTAACTTGAGACGTTGTTTGTCAGCACGACCTTGAACAGTGACGCGTCCGCGTCATCGTCGTAGAAGGCGCGCCAGTCAAGCGCGATCTGGATGCCCGCCTTCCCCTCGACGTTCGGTGATTTCCGCGCGTACTCCAGTTCGTCAACGTAGAACGAAAGGGAATACTGGTTTGTTTTGTAGAAAATCACCTGAAGGCTCGACTCTGTGCCTTCAATCGCTTTGGTGAGCAGCGCGCCGCTCTGAAACAGCGCGTTCAACGCGCCGTTCGCCGTGGCGATGCCCTCGGTAATATCCCCGCGCGTGCCGCCCGTGCCGACGAGGTACGTTCCCTCCAGCCCGGAATCGTAGTTTATATCCCCGTCAACGGCGATAGCGCACGACGCGCCCGCCTCATAGACGCCCGCCTGAAAATTCTCCAGCCGCACAAACGCGGGCTGTGTCGACGCGGCGTCGAATGACACGGAATTGTGCGTCTCGCTTTTTCCGATCCAGTTGAGGGTCGCCACGAGTTCGCCGTCGCCACCTAGCGGGAGCGCGAGCGTGGTCGCCTTGCACCCGTTATACCGGAGATACTGTGTGATGTCCGTAAACCCCTTTTCGATGGTGAACGACCTCTGGACGCTCGGAATCGTGAACGTGTGCTGGTAGATGTCCAGCCCCTGCGTGAGGGTTCCGTTTCGCAGATTCGTATAACCCGTTCCGGTTATGTCCGTGCCGGACGCGCAGGACGTGACCGCCTGAATCGTGCTGGACAGGCCCGTCTTGCCGCTGGTGAGCGTGAACGCGACCGTGGTGGAATTCCATACGACCGTGCAGGATTGGAACCCCGCAGAACCGATGTTGCGCGTCACGCTCTGCAACTGCGCGGCCACGGAATCCATTCCGGTGAGCGTTGCGAAACTGATGCTAAAAATACTCACCGCGATGGACGTGAGGGAAACCTTCATCGAGCCGTCCGTAACCGATGAGAACACGGTGATTGACGCCGTGACCGACCCGCCCACGACGTTGCCCGACGTGCGCTGGTCGGCGGTGGACGGTGCTTCAAACAATGCCCGCAGCCAGTACCCGAACATGATGGCGTCCACGGGCACGGCGATTGCCCCGGACACGTCAATGTTTCCGCGCGCGGGTTTCGGCGCGCTGCGCACCGGCTGAATCGTTCCGGGGTCAATGACGTTCTGTGACGCGCCAAGCCCGAACGTATTGAAAAACAATTTCTTCGCTGCCGTGGGAGACGGGGTTGTCCCGAAGGTCGTTTCCGTATCCATCAGCAACGTCGCTTTAAATCCTTTTGCGGTTGCCATTTGACACCTCCATTATTGGGACTCGATTCAGTGCCCTCGTTTGTCCCACTTCACCTGAATAATCAACTGTGAAACCAAGTTCGGCTTGAATTCATCCGTGAGGATGCCGCCGACAATATCTACTATGCAGTCCGCTCCGGCTCCAGCCTCGACGACGTCCTGCCATGATGTAATCCCGACGCGCAGCGCGGTTTCTAATGTGTTCAGTGTGCCGTATGCGGCTTCCGGCGTCCCGGCCTCGATGATGTGACTTTCCGCAACAAAAAGAACCGTGCCTCTGGTTCCGTTGTGTATGCACTCATCGGGTTCGCGGTCGCGCAGCAGAATCACGCAAGGAATTTTCGGGCCGGTCTGGACACCGACGTATGTCTGGTACGTCGCCGATGTGCCGCCGGTGAACGACGCGCAGGACGTCGTGAGATGCGTTTTCAGGTCTCCAATGAGGGTATTCCACATCGTCTACGCCCTCTGCACCAGAATTTCCGTGTTGAGGTTTCCGGATTCGCTGGTGTCGTTCACCATTTCCTCGCGGATGTCTATCTCGTCGACTTTCCTCTTGTAGTAATCGCGCGCCCGCGCCCAGCCGTCGTCCCCGGTAGTGAGGCGTTCGGCGACCTTCCAGCACGTGTAGGCAATGACAAGTTCGTTTACCTGCCAATGCAGGGGCATCGTCAGCGGCGTCGTGACACCGAGGCGTTCTGCGAGGTTGTTGATGAAATTATCCGTCTTGAGGCAGTCCGCGTCAGTGATACCAGACGCCACCAGCGTGTCGGTCACAACCGTCGTGGAAATATAGACGCCCATCAGAAACCTGCTTTCCGTTGCGCTTCAGCAACGCCGCGCCGGAATCGTTCTACGATGGCCCCGCGTTCCGCGCGCGCCGCCTGGTATAGGAACTGGTCGGGTTTCGTTCCGGGATGATGAACCCCGCGCGCGAAATGAACGCGGGTTCCAATGCCCCCGGCATCGCCGACCCAGCGCAACCATTTTTTCGGGGGTCTCGGTTTTATCTCGTGGGGTTTCGTTCCGTCGTGAACCCAGAAACCATGCGGGGCAACGGACTCATCCACGCGCACGACCCCGCGAGCGACCGGGTAATCAGATATTCTTTCGCCGACAATCGCTTTTTCCAGTCGGCCCGAGCGGGATTTAAAACGGTGTTCCCTCTGCGCGCGAGCGCGGATGATCGCGAGCGAGTCGTCCATCGCCGCGTTTATTTCCGCGCGCACCATGTCGGGCAGTTTGAAAAACGCATCGCGCAGTTCTTTTATCCCGCGAATCCTGATTGTTATTCCGTCGCTCATCAGGCCCCCCGATGAAAAAGAGAAAAAATGAGGCGGGCCGTGACTCCCGGCCCGTACCCGCCTCAAAGGCGAACCCTGTGTTTATCCGAGAACTCTGACGGCAAGTTCGGGGTGCAGCGTTTTGACGCCGTACAGCACGTCAAGGCGCACATGCACCGCCGAATCGTCGCCGACGTAATACATTGTGGCCCGGAGCGAGATGCCGGTGAACGGGTCGGTGACAGTGTAGATGCGCGCCCCCATGTCCGCGCCGAGCGTGGAGAGCGGAGCGAAACACACGCCGAACGCATTGCGGTGGAACGCAAGGTTGTTGGCATACACTCCCGTCGTGATATTGTTCCCGACAATCCACGCGCTCGCGCCGATGTCCGCTCCCGCGATGGACGGGTAGATGCTGAACGACACCGAGTTGATAACGTCCACGGAGACGATAGTGGACGTGACGGTGTAGGTGTTGCTGGATGTGGACACGGAAATCAGGTCGCCGACCTTGATTGTTCCGTTCGCGCCGAGTGAGTCACCGTAAATCTTGACGGTCTGCACGGTGGACGCGGTCGCCGAGATGTAGATGCACATCCCGGAAATGGAAAGCGTTCCGTGGGTCTGCGACGGCACGTTCTGCGTGCAGAACATTTCAAGATTGAACTTCGTGCCGAGCGAACCTTTCAGCAGCGCCTGCGTGGAACTATCGGTCGCGCCCGCGTTCTGAGACATGCCCGTGAGCGGCAGGAGCGTCGCTTCCTCGGTCGTCCCGATCGCGAAATGCCGCGCGCCGAAATCATCGGGAATTTTGAGGTCGTTCATTTTTTTGCGCACGAGCGCGATGCTGGTGAGCGAGGAAATCACGGTTCCCTCCGTGCCGAACCGGTAGGGAATGTCCTTGTACAGCGCGAACAGGTCGGCGTCCACCTTGTCGGCGAGCGCGTAGGCCATCGGCGCGATGTGATCCCGAATCAGTTGCGGGGCCGACAACGCAAGTTCTTTGTCGGTCAGGCTGAACGCGACGTACTGCCAGGTGTCGAGCGTCAGAGTGATCGCTTCCGGGGTAACATCGGTCATCGTGGAACTGGGCGCGCCGGCCGCCGTGAACGAGGACGGCCTGCGAAGGCGAACCGTGTCCCCCTTGAGAGACGGGACATCCGAGTTCACCATGTAGACGCGCGGGGCCATTCCGAGGTTTTTAACCAGGAACGGCAGCGCGGTCTGCGCAAAGAAAATTTCGTTATAGTTTCCGAGTGCGTTAGCCATTTTTCTAATGTCCTTTCGGGCGGCGGTATCAGTCTATTTTGACCTTCCCGCTCGCAATGTCTGCGGCGTTTGCTGCCATCCACGCCGGGTAATCAGGTTCGCCGTAAACCGGAACTTTTGCGCCGGTCTGTCCGCCGCCGCCGCTTCCGGCTCCGGGTTTCCCGTCATTCGCGCGGAAATGCGGTTTCAGTTTCAAGAACGATTCCACTCCGGACGGCACATCAACCGTCGTGCCGTCATCCGCGACGTAAACGGGTTTTTCGTCGTCGCCGTCAACCTTCACGCGGGGGAGAAAAATATTCACCAGCGTTTCCGGGTCAACGGATTTTGCGGCCACCAGGGCCTCGTACACCGCGTGGCGCGAGATGACGCTGTGGCGTTTCTCACGTTCACTCGCGGCCATTTTCAGCGCGGCCTGTTTGTCTTTGTCCGCCGTCACAAACTGCCGTTTCAACTGCTCGACCGAGCGATGCAGTTCGGAGAGTTCCGCGGAACCCCCTCCGCCGCCCGCGCCCGCGTCGGATTTCGGCTTGCGGATTTTCTCCAGCGCGGAATCATAATCATCCGCATCCGGCTCGATGCCGAGTTTTTCTAACAGGGCATTGAGTTTCGACGTTGCCGCAACCGCTTTTTCCATCTCGGTCTTTCTCGCCACACGCGCCTGTGCCGCCTCATTGTTTTTCGCTTTCAACAGCGCGTCCAATTCGGCAAGATGTTCCGCTCCGTTCGCGTCCGCCTCTAATGCTTTCTTGATTGCGTCTATTGACATAATAGTTGACCTCCTGGGTCAGCGGGCGTTAGAAATTATCACGCCCTGTATTTGTCGGGGCCAGCCCCGATTTATCCGTTTGCATCTGTTCTTTCATATTCGGCGGCGGCATGTCTTTCATCCGCTCCACCTCATCAATGACGACCTTCATCCGGTCGGCGGGAATATCGCCGAGCATGTTGCCCGCCATTTTCTTTTCCAGTTCCGCGCGGAATGCGGGCCGAACGCCGAAATCCACGGCGGCGAGTATATTTTCCTTCAGCATCATTTCAGTGTCTCGGAAACTGAAATCGTCCTTGTACGCGCACTCATACTCGACCGCCGCGCCGATCCATTTTGAGAACAGTTCCGCCATTTGGCATTCGGCGTGGCACAGGTTGTGCGCGAAATCGGACAGCGTGGAATTCAACTGCTCGAAATCCCATTGCTTGGAAATGCCGCTGTTCGATTCGACGCCGGTCGCGTGGGACAGTTTCGCCATCTGATAGATGTATTTTATGAGATCGGCCTCGCGCTGCCGCAGCACATTCAGCGGGTCGCTCGACGGCGCGATGAACGCGGGCGCGTGTCTGCTGCCGACGCCGTCAAACCCCAGCACGTTCTCCGTGCCGACGGTGAGCGTCTGCGCCTGTTTTGAAGGATACACCAGCACGTTGAACGCCTGGTTTCGTTCAATCTCCGTCATTTCGGAATCGAGATTGAATATTCGATAGTTCGCGCGCGCCACTGCGAAAAATTCAGGCGTCGGCAACACTGCCCCCTCCGCGTTGTCGCGCGAGTACAGCAGTACCACCGGCACGACGCCCAGGTCGTGCGAACCGCTTCGAAGCGGATCCTTCAACGTCCAGCCGGCGGGCCTCAACGTCCATCCGGCCCGCGTCCATGTGCGATAATATGTTTTGTCCTGCCCCGTCACCGGGTCGGGCAGCGTTTCGGAATACTCAATCATTTCCAGTTTGCCGAACCCATCCAGTTTTGATTTCGCCACGCGCGACGGCTCCACGATGAACGCATACGGATACGCGCGCCGGTCGAGCGCGCTTCCCACGGACAACGGCTGTTCCGCGGCGTTGTCCATCACGATGAGCGCGACGCCGTAGAGTTTCGAGCACAGCGCGGCGCGCTTCATAAATCTCTGTATCGGTTCCCCGCCGCCGGTGACATCCGTCAGAAAACGCGCGAACCGGTCATCCCCGCCCGGTGTGCGCGCCGCCTCATTCCTGAAAACCGGGTCGATGTGAGAATTCACCACGGGGGCGGTGAAGTTCAAATAGTACGACAACAGTTGCCGCGTCCGATATTTTGTCGCCCCTTTTTCTCGCGGATGCCGAACCAGGTACCCGCCGTCGCGGAACCCGCCGGAACCGTAATACGCCGCCCGCAGCAGTTCATAATCCGGTATGTCAATCGGCATGTTGGGCATTTTTTCAGTTCCCCGAAATTTGAAGCCGTCTCATGTTGTGCATTGCGCATCCTATCTGCTCGCGCAGGGCCGCCGCCTGCAATTCATTCAGATAGCCGACGGCCAGCGAATCATACGCCGCATCAGGCGCGCGCCGTTCCGCGTGAATGGAGATTTCTATTCTCCCGCCTGTTGTCGCCCGCGCGTTGATTTCGTATTTGATGTCATCCATTTTTGATTAGAAAAAATCCACGTTCGCCTTCCACGGCATCGGCGCGCTCCCGCCCGCGAACGCCATCATTATCGCATCCGCTCTGTCCGGACTCCCGACCCCGCGCCGCTTCGCGTCCTCTTTCGATTCCATAACGACGTGCCCCGCAGAGTCGTACCGAAATTTCAACCGCGCCAGTTCCGTCGCCGCCTGGTCGTCCGGGCGCATGATGATTATGCCGTCCCGAAACTGATCGCGCAGATACCAGAACCATTCCGCGCGCCTGTTCTTGAACCTCTCCGCCTCGTTCGCGCGCCCGGCGGACTCGAACGCCTCCACCGGCACTCCCTGCTCGAGCAGCCGGTCGAACACGCCCCCGCCGACGCCCACTGAATCTATCCGCGCCAGCGTCGCCCCGGTCTCGGTCAACGCCGCTTTCACTTCCCCGGCGACCCGCATGGTGTCCGCGCCTTTCAGCGTTTTCAATATGAAACACATCCGCCCGCGCCGCAGCGCAAAAACGGTTTCGTCCGAACCGAACCGCGCCACATCAACCCCCAGTTCGCACGGCCCCGCTGAATCCGCGCGCTCCGCCGTCTCCATCCTTTTTTGCGCCGCGTCTATCCACCTCATCGGTATCAGCGTGTCATCGGATACATCCGGAAATTCCCCTAAAACCTTGTAGTACCACTCGACGCTGTCCTCGCCCCACTGCGCCTTACGGTCATTCACCCATTTCTCGGTTACGAGGTACGGCCTCACTGTTTTATGCGCTATCAGATTCGGCGTGTCGAACGCGCTGATCGCAAACTTCGCTATCCCCGGCGTTTTGAACGCATCAAAAAACCGTCCGTGCAAATTCCTCGGATTGCCAATCGTCAGCCGCTTCGCCCCCGCGGTGGTCATCGAACCATCCGACCCCAACCATATCTCATCAGGAACGCCCGACGCCTCATCAAACACGAACAGGATGTTCTCCGCATGATGCCCCTGAAACCTGTCCGCATCATCCGTGGAATACCCTACCGCGAACCAGTCCCGCGCAAACTCCAGCCGCGTCATCGCCAGTCTCCCGCCCATCGGCGGACTCGAACCCCGATGCGCTTTCGCTATCTCCACCCACAACAACTCTCTCACCTGCCGCGCCGTCGGCGCAGTCGTTATCACCCGCGACCTCGGAAACATGGTCACAAACCAGCACACCGCCCACGCCGCCAGCGCGGTCTTCCCCGCCCCGTGACAACTCCTCACCGCCACCTCCTGATTCCCCACCAACGCTCTCAATATCTCTGCCTGTTTCTCCCACGGGTCTACCCTCAACACCGCCCGGCAAAACGCCACGGGGTCTTCCCGCAGCCGCTGCTGCCACCCCACTCCCGCTCTCTCTCCGTTTTCAACTACCGCCGCT
>ERZ1292629.2308-Hain-H43-01um-R1-2308-length-16363-cov-9_pt1 | contig 16363 bp, 23 predicted proteins | sample MGYA00564399_ERZ1292629 | MGnify/ENA primary metagenome ERZ1292629 (study PRJEB36523, sample SAMEA6512636) | groundwater metagenome | collected 2019-01-08 | study: AquaDiva: Metagenomics assemblies of 32 groundwater samples
TGGGGCGGCTTCATTCGTCGGGAGTTTGCCGGAAATGCGTTCGGATTTCGTTCAGGGTATGGACGGGAATTGCAGAAGCGATTGTTTGGGCTTTTCAAGAAGTAAATAATTGATTTCGGTCAATTTGAGGGCTATACTAACCAGTGTAGCCTTTTTTATTCATGCAAAAAGATTTACTGCCAGTAAAACCATTTCAAGAGACTCTATTTAAGAGTATGTGCGGGCCAGCAAGCCTCAAGATGGTTTTTGATTACTACGGAACTGAAAAAAGCGAAGAAGAAATTGCAAAATTAGTAGGAACTACGGAAAATTTAGGCACAGACGAAGAAGGTATCAAAAAAGCCGCAGAATCTTTGGGATTCAAGGTAGAAATCAAGAATGAAAGCTCATTTGGAGATATTCAAGATTATTTAAGCAAAAAAATACCAGTCATAGTGAACTGGTTTACAAGAGGAAGGATTGATTACGATGATTCCCAAGTTCCTGATGGTCATTATTCAGTAGTTGCTGGATTGGATGAAAAATTTATTTATCTTCAAGATCCAGAAATCGGAAAACTACGAAAAATTGAGAAAACTGACTTTATGAAAGTGTGGTTTGATTTTACTGGTGAATACATTAAACCCGACGAACTCATTGTTCGGCAACTCATCGCAATCTCTAAATAAGGCTTAAATTATTCATTTCTACCATAAATAACTCCCAATTTAGCGTTCTTAACGCATTATATAAGGGGAGCCACAAAACTAGATACGAACTCATTTTTTGAAGATGAGAGTGTTCGCTCGCCCAGCCCCGCCAATGGGAGCCTGGGACATAATTCAGATTAACACCTAATTAGCCCCAGCTTTTTAATTTACCAAGGGTGAAGTTCTTTTAAACAATCAGGGATTTAATCTCTCTGAGCGGCCTCCGATTAATAAAGTTGTAGTAAACGCAGGCTAAATAAGAAAGCACAACCAGATTAAGCCCGTTAACTTTTTTAGTCCTCTTTCAGAAGGCTTTTCTTTTGTTTTTTTGTGTTACTGTTTTGCCAGACTTATTGGATATAAGGCTTAACCTTGCATCCAGCCCATAAAATACCCAGTTGACAGCATATTTCACATCTGATACACTTGTGTTATAGATATGAAAAGCAGAAAAAATCTCATAGAACAACTAAAAAACCTGCCCTATTTCAGCAAAGACATCGTTCATCAGTTGGGGAGCCAGCTAGGGCTTAAGGACACTACAGTTGATGTCTACATCAGCCGATTCTTGAAATACAAAGAAATTTTTAAGCTTAGGAGAGAACTGTATATATCCGCTGATTTTTATAGCAAAAATAAGAGCGATATATCCTACCCATTTTATCTGGCAAACATTATTCGTAAGCCATCGTATGTTAGTTCGTGGGCCGCTTTGCAGTATTACAACCTCACGACCGAATCGATACACGGCGTTACTTCGGTAACTCAGAAGCCAACCAGAACTTACGATACAAAAGTTGGCAGTTTTTCCTACCATTCAATTCAGAAAGAACTTTTTACGGATTTTTCTTCGGTTGACGGAAAGTTTAATTTCTTTATTGCCTCGCCGGCTAAGGCTCTATTTGATCTGCTCTATTTCAAAACTCGTCAGTTTCGCGGAATTAAGAGTGAAAACATCAAACCGTTCATTGAGGAGTTACGGATAGACATTAATGAAATGGACAAAAACGAGCAGGATAAATTTTATGAAATGATTAAAAAATATTTTAATCATGAGTGAGCAGATTCTTACAACATTAAAAAGAAAACTTGATGATCTTGCCGCCTATGGTGAGCTTGATGCTGAAACGCGACGCAACGCCCTAAAAGAGGAGTTGCAGTTTTATGTTCTCAATTTTATTTATCACGAACTAGAATACAGCAAATGGATATGGATTATGTATGGCGGCTCCGCTCTTCGTATCATTCATGGGATAGATCGAATGTCGGTTGATTTGGACTTTGAGGTAACGCATGCAATAACCGAGAAGTTTTTGGAAGGACTGAAGAATGATATTGAAGAACACTTCAAAAATACATACGGCGTTGATACTAATTTCCTTACGATAAAAGTAACTACCGGCAGAGGGTTGCTTCTAAAATTTCATGTGGGTGAAGAATTGAGTTCCGGTCATCCTTCAAAGCAAGTACATGTAAAAATCGACCTCAATCACTTTGTTACTCCCAAGACTGTCACTGAACGTAGACCGATAAACCGTGATCAGCTCTCTTTTGTGATCATCACCTACAATATGTCCTCGCTTATGGCGAGCAAACTTGCCGCGATTTTTCTCCGCGGCACTCGTGGCGTGGGAGAAGCAACCTACGAAGAAAAAGGGCGTGATATTTATGATCTCCTTTGGTATATGAATAAAAAAGTGGTACCGGATTTCGATTACCTTATAGCCAAAGGCATTGACGCAAAAGATCCTCGTGCGCTTTTCGATAAGCTCACGCTCCAAATCAACAAAGTAAGCGATAAAAATCTTGAGCATGACCTTGAGCCTCTGTTCGTGGATAAGACTTATATTCGAAATTGGCTCAAGAATTGGCGTGAAAGCTACCTACACCTCTTGGACGCGTATAAGATTCGCTCAGTGACCGGTTTGAAAAAAATCGCGATAAATGAAGATTTTAGCACTGATAATTTTTCTTTCACTTACGTGTATGACACGATGGAAAAAGAATTGGTCAAAATTGTGTATACGGTAACGTATGAATGGATAAAATTTCAGAAGCCCTTGGGTGTAAATAAAAGGGATGATCTGATGTCATTAGTCAGTTATGAATCTGGTGCGGAACTAAGTGACCAACTCAAGCAGTTTGTCGCACTGTTTTTCAAAAAAAACGCCGATTACCTTAAAAAAGTGAATCACATTATGCTCGGAGATGCCATTATTACCAAAGTTATCCGAATGACAGCGGACAACCTGAATCAGAAGGAACAGATTGTGCTTAATAAGTCGGCATTGCTCTCTTGCGAGCTTGATGACTTATTGAAATAAATTTATGCCAAAGGAAATCGCCACCAAAGCTAAAAAAGAGACTTACTACAAATGCACTCACTGTGGAGATGAGATTTTTTGGAATACCCATAAAAAATTCACCTACTGCAAGTGCAAGAAAATTTGGGCGAGAATAAACCAATGGTAAATGAGTGGATGCGTGATATTCATTCTTCCGAACACATCAATCAACTTATATCAAAAGAGTTAAATATTCCGTTTGAAAAAGTGTGGGATATATTTGTCGCAGATTGCGAGAATATAAATGTTTCCGCCGATGTCCTTAATCGAATCGAAAATCTTAGGAAAAATTATCACACGCCCCGACATAGCTGTTGCCGTTAATCGAATGAAATTGTAAAATAAACTCGTGGAACAACTATTTGAACGTTTGACTGCAATCAATGCGCCGCTGGTGATTTTCGCTTTCGCGCTGGTTTTGTATTTCGTTTACACTTTTATCATCGTTTACCACCTGACCAGATTCGGTATCGGCACCAAATCAAAACTGGCCGCCTTGATATTTTTTGTCGGCACTTTAGTATTGCTGATGATTTTCTTCACCATTTACGCCAGTTTAGATACTCAAGCGATTGGAGATAATTTTGCCAAGCTTTTTACCAGCTTCAGCATTAAAATTCCTTTGCCATGACCATCTTCAAAAACATTTTTTCCGAATCAAAGAACAGTTTTGAGAACCAACTGCCGGACGAGCGGGTGCTGATGCTCACCCGGCGGCACTGGTTCACCTTGCTTTTGACTTTCATCGCTTTTGGTTTTTTGGCGGTTCTGCCGTTTTTGGTTTACCGCTGGGCGGCGACTTATCTGGAACAGGGCGGGCTGGGTGAACTGTTCTGGTTCGTAATCGTGCTGTATTTTATTTTCTGGTGGCTGGGACTGTTTTACCGGCTGATGATTTACTTGCTGGACGTCTGGCTGGTGACCGACCACCGGGTGATTGACAGCCGGCAGATCGGTTTTTTCAATCGGGTGGTTGCCGAAGCGCGGCTTAACCGGGTGCAAGATGTTACCACTCATGTCAGCGGCTTCTTTGAAACTTTGCTGAACTTCGGTCAGGTGGAGGTGCAGACCGCCGGCACCGAACAGCGCATTTCCTTCAAGCAAGTACCCAACCCGAACGTCATCAAAGAAGCGATTCTCAAAGCCAATAGCGAGTTTGTACGAATGCACCCCGACGGCACGGAGTCGTCACTATAGAGGTTTCACTATGGAGGTTTAACCTCTATAATTTTCCGTCTCGGATTTTTTTCGACAAGTATTCCGAGAAATATTTCCCGTATTTTTTCTGGAGGGTGGGAATTTTCCAGTCGTTACCGGTAATAATTTTCCGGCAATTTTTTGATTGGCACAGGCAGGCCATTTTGTATTTCGCGGATTCAGACATTGCGTAGTCATATGTTATTCCCTCGCCCGGTTTAATATCCCTCATAGCGACTATCTTCAGCAGACCTTTTAAGCCGCAGTTGGGATCGCAGGAATGGTTTATAAAATCTGCATCCTCAAGTTCCGTTTTGTCATAGGCGGCGAAAAATTTGTCGTCGCCAGTCTGAATGCCGTAATCAAACCCTTGTTCAAAAAAGCGAGTAGATTCTTTGGGACTGATAATCCGGCCCGGACCGTTTTCGTAATCCACCACTACCTCATTCTTTTTAATTTTTTGCAAAACAAACAGTCCCTGACCGATTTGGGTTTTCTTTAGAACCACCTTCGGATTTAAGTACGATTTTTTGTTTGGCCGTGGCATTGGCTGAAAATCAGACCGGAATCACAGGGGCACTCATCGTTGAGAGCGAGTAGGGGTTGCCTGACTTTGTTTAGTGAAGTAAGCATTTTGAATCCTTTCTTGGTCAAATAGTCGTCAATCTTCCGATCTCTTTTTATCAAGTGGCGGCAGTTCCTGGAGTTACATCGGCAAGTTATTGCTTTTTCATCGGCATCCATCAAAATTGCGTAATCATAAGTGATTTCCTCGCCCGGCATAATATCTCCGGCAGCAACATCGGAATTTTTTCCAAGCGGAATGACGTTGGGATCGCAGCTATGGTTAAAGTATTTTGAGGCGTCAAGCAAATAAACAATTTTGCCGTTAGGTGCGACGTAAGAGTATTTAGCCACGGTCTGGCGGTATTTTTGCCTGAATTTTTTGAGCGCTGGTTTTTCGTAAACCCGGGAATCATGTTCACTGAACTTCCAAACCACCGTGTACCGGGGAATTTTTTTCACGGCGAAGAGTCCTTTAGCGCTGATTTTACTCTTGCTGACTCTTATATCCGGGTGCAGCATAATTCCAAGTATAGATTTAAAAGTGAAAAAATCAAAAAGTTATGCACAGTTTTTATTTGTAGAAAAATTTTTAGTGATAAAATTAAGTTAAATAAAAATATTTTCTCAAAATGAAATTTGATTTTCTTATCCTCGGCGCCAGTGGCATTCAAGGCAAAATAGTATCTAGAGATTTACTGGAAAACAGTTTTAAAATTTGCCTGGCAGATCTATATAAAGAGGGTTCACTTCCGGTTATCCAGAAATTTCCCGGCCGGGCTGTTTTTAGATTTATTGATTTAAGAGAAATTCGTAAGATAACTGAATTAATAAAAAGATCAGGGGCTAATGTCGTCATCAATTGCGCGGAATCTGACTGGAATCTGAATGTTTACGAGGCCTGTCTGGCGGCCGGGGCGCATGTAATTGACCTTTCTTCCAGCATTAAGGTAACCGCAAAGCAATTGGCGCTGAACAAGAAATTTGAAAAGCACAATTTGACGGCGATTACCGGTTGCGGTTCAACGCCGGGGATTAACAATGTGATGTTAAATTATGCTTCCCGATTTTTTGACACAATTGAGACAGTCAACGCCGGATTTGTCTGGGACTCTAATATTAAAAAATTCGTAGTGCCATTTTCCATCCAAAGCGTTTTATGGGAATTTACCGAACCGGCTACCATTATTGAAGATAATGCTTGGCTAATAAAAACTCCACTAGAAAATGTTCTTGACATAGAGTTTAGAACTATCGGCAGACAAAAATGTTTTCCAGTGGACCATGCCGAAGTTCTCACCTTCCATCATTATTTTAAAGAGAAGGGCCTTAAAAACATTCGTTTTTATGCCGGATTCCCGGAACATTCGGCCAAAGTTATTTTGACTTTAGTAGAACTCGGTTTTCATAAGTGGAAAAAGGTTTTAGTCGATGGGAAGCACAAGATTTTTCCGCCCGAGTTAGTGACAGAAGTTTTTAAAGATATAAAAATCCCCGAGGGGTATATGGAGAAAGAGAATCTTTGGGTTGAGATAAGCGGTGAGAAAGACGGCGAGCCGAAAAAAATGTTGATGGAGTGCTTGGTACCAACACTGCCGGGCTGGGAGGACGCCGGCTGTAATATTGATACCGGTTTTCCGGCCTCAATTATTGCCCAGATGATTTACGATGGGCGGATTACCGAACGGGGGAGCTTTGCCCCTGAAGCGGTGGTGCCGCCGGAGGAATTGTTCAAGGAATTGGGCGCCAAGAGCATGCTGGTTTATCAAGACGGGGTGATAATCAATCGCGAACATCTGGAATTACCGTATGTTTCGGAGAAATCACGGGCCAGAAAAACCCGCCAGCCGGAAAGGGCGATATTACAGCTGATAAATTACTGACATTACAACTTTAGTAATCATCACGGCGAAGTATTTGTGGCTGTTAATCGCGGCTGTTTTTTTGATTTGGCTGGGTAAACAACCCGAAGAGGGAAAATGGCGGGTGCTCAAGTTCAGTCTGTTGGCATTGGCGCTGACTTTTATTGTTGGCCGAATCGGCGGGTGGCTTTACGACAATCCGCGGCCGTTTGTAGCGGGGGATTTTGCGCCGCTGATGCCGCACGCGGCCAATAACGGCTTTCCTTCCGACCATTTGCTTTTAACCGGCGCCCTCTCGGCAATAGTTTTTTATTATAATCGCTGGTTGGGAGCGGCGTTTTGGATTTTGGCTTTTATCATCGGCGCCGCGCGTGTCTATGCCGGAGTTCATCACTGGGCTGATATAATCGGAGCGGCGGGGATTGCAGTAGCTTGCGTTTGGCTGATAGCTAGGCTTTGGGGAAATAAGTTGGTATCCGACAAATAAAAACCCCCTCTTTTTTGAAAAGGGGGAACTACTTCAGGAACTCGGAAAAACCTTCGACTTTGGCCCAGCGCAGGAGTTTGCGTCGAGCATTGAACTCAATCTGGCGGATCCGTTCGCGGGTGATACCAAATACCTGGCCTATTTCCTCGAGGGTATGTTCTCGCAAACCGTTCCCGCCGATGCCGAAACGCATCCGGATTACAAACTGCTCTCGTTCAGTTAGCCGCCCCAGCAGTCCGTCAATCTTCTCGCGGAGCCGGCTTTCTTCAGCGGTTTTCTCCGGCGAACAAGTGTTATCATCTGGCAGGACATTAAGCAGACGGAAACGACCGCCATCCCGGTTGTCCTCGAAAACCTCGGTCTCAAGTGACACCGTCGGTTGAGCCGCCGAAAGCAGTTTCCGGATTTTTTTCGGCGCCAGGCTGGTTCTTCCGGAAATTTCTTCAACATTCGGCTGACGCCCGAATTTATCTTCAAGGAACTGCTGGTTGTAAAATATCCGACTCAATGCCTCGTGCACGTGAGCCGGGAGACGAACGGTGCGGCCGGTGTTCACTATTGCCATGCGAATCGTCTGTTTAATCCACCAGGTGGCATAAGTTGAAAATTTATTGCCCAGCCGGTAGTCAAACTTTTCGGCGGCGCGCAGAACTCCCCAATAGCCCTCTTGAATTAAATCCAGCAGTTCAAGATTAATCGACCGGTAGGTGTAATTCTTGGCGGCTATTGACACTACCAGCTTCAAGTTGTGCCAAGCTAGTTTTCGAACCGCCCTTTCCCTGGATATTTTACTCTTACCGAACAAAATTTTCTTAGAAAGCTGGACCTCTTGTTCCCGCGTCAGCACGGGAATGGGAGCGATTTCCCGGAAAAACAAGGCCACCAAATTGGGGCCCGGTTTTCTGAATTTTTTACTCATCAGGCCCTCCTTTGGTTTTATTGATTTTATTAACAAAGAACTCCGAAAGGATTGTAGCAGAACATTGCTTAAAAGTGTAGAATGGAATAAGTATGAAGAACAAAATACTTTTTGCGGTTCTGCCGCCAGTATTATTTGTGTTCATAACCATCGCACTCTCTCCGCCGGGGAAAGCCCAGATTGCCGGCCACATTATTGTTTCTCAAATTCAGATTAGTGGCGGCACGGGCAAGACGGACAACGATTTTATAGAGCTTTATAACCCTGCCAGTCAGCCGATTGACATCAGCGGGTGGAAGTTAAGAAAAAGAGCGCAGACCGGAACAGAAACTTCAATCCGCGTTCTCGGCGAGGGAAAGATAATCCCCGCTTTCGGATTTTTTCTTTGGGCTAATTCCAAAGACAGCTTTGCCCAAAACTTGAATGCCGATGAATCCAGCACCGCGACACTGGCGGCAAATAATAGCATCGCTTTTTTTGACAAGGAGAGTAATCTGATTGACGCGCTGGCCTGGGGGAGCGGACATGTGAATCCGTTCTCTGAAGGAGAGGCAGCTCCCGGTCCGGAGGGAGGAGGCAGCTTGGAAAGAAAACCGGGGGATGGGCAGGGTAATGGTTGGGATACCGATAATAATGCCGGGGATTTCATATTGCGCGAAATTTCGTCTCCGCACAATTCTCAAAGTCCGCCGGAATGGCTGATTGAGAGCACTCCTGTCCCTACTCTAACACCGACCCCGACGCCCACGCCAACTTCTACTCCTGTCCCTACGCCAATAGTCACACCTACTCTGACTCCCACCACTACTCCAACTCTAACTCCTTCACCTTCACTTCTGCCAACGCCATCGCCGACGCGCACCCCGGCGTCAACGATAACACGAACTCCGACCTCGACTCCGACCAAAACACCTGCTCCGGCCGCCGCGCCTAAACCGACGGTTACGGCGATAGTTCTACCGACGCCGACTCCGGCGCCGACGGTAATTGCTGCCGTTGTATCCACGCCGGCGCCCGAGGCAAAACCGGCACCCGAGGTTGAATCTCAAAAAAGTCCCCGAGGTTCAACCTCGGGGACGCCAATATCAACCGCACGAGAACCGCAAACTTTGGCGCTAGCCAAGCAAACTGGCGGGGGAACCAACGACGACATCCTTTATTATTGGCTGCTACTCTTGCCGGCGATAATCGGTCTGTTGGCGTATTACTTTCATATCCGGCGCCGGATGTGATATGATGAAGATGAGACATACTTATGCACTATTTCAGAGATTTTCCCGGATTTTTCGGTCTCGGCGGCGGGTTGATAGGCGCCGGTTTTGGTTTTTTGATTTTGCTCTTGTTGGCCTGGTCGCTGGTTTGGAAAGGACTGGCGCTGTGGCAGGCTGCGCGCAAGGGCGATAAAGTTTGGTTCGTGGTTTTTCTGGCGGTTAATACTTTGGGGATTCTGGAAATACTTTATCTTTACGTTTTCAGCAAAAAGTCAAAAGCGGTTTCTTCTCAAAACTGATAAACATATGTCCAAGTTTAGTATAACTATTTTGCTGCTTCTTTTGCTCCTGATATTGGGCGGTTTGGTGTTTTTCGCCAAAAATTATAACCAACTGCTGGTTTCGCCCCCGCCTTCGGCCACTCTTGTCCAAAGCCCGACGCCGCAGCCGATTGCTGACTTAATCATGGTTGACTACCCGGAACCCGACTCGCTGGTGGAAAGCCCGCTTTTGGTGTTGGGGCAGGCGAGAGGGTTTTGGTTTTTTGAGGCCTCGTTCCCGGCGCGGCTCTTGGACGAAGACGGCAATGAGATTGCCCGAGGTGTCGCCCAAGCCGATTCGCCAGCTGGCGGAGAGTGGATGACCGAGGATTTCGTGCCTTTCCAAGCCGAACTGAAGTTTAAAACCCCAGACACCGAAACCGGCACTTTAGTTTTGGAAAAGGACAACCCTTCCGGGGAGGCGGCAAACGCGGCCGAGTTGAGAATACCGGTTGAGTTCTAGAAATATTTAAATATCTTTGCTATAGTTAACCATATGTCAAAAACAACAAAAATCATTTTAGCAGTCGGCGCCGTTTTGGTTCTTTGGGTTTGGTTCTCTTATAACGGTTTTATCGGGCTGAATGAATCAGCGGATAACCAGTGGGCGCAAGTGGAAACCCAGTATCAAAGGCGTTTTGATTTGATTCCCAATCTGGTAGCCACGGTTCAGGGCATTGCCAATCAGGAACGGCAGGTGTTCACGGCTTTGGCCGAAGCCCGGACCAGATACGCCGGCGCCCGGACGGTAGAGGACAAAGTCAAAGCCGCCAACCAAGTTGAAACCGCGCTGGCCCGCTTGCTGGTAATAGTTGAGAATTATCCCCAACTGCGTTCGGCCGAAAGCTTCCAGCAATTGATGGTTCAATTGGAAGGCGCCGAAAACCGCATTAGCGTGGAACGCGGACGTTTCAACGACCAGGTCAAAGAACTCAACGTCAAAGTCAAAAAATTTCCCGGCAATCTCATCGCTTCGCTTTTTGGCTTTAAGGAAAGGACCTATTTCCAAGCGGCCGCCGGCGCGGAAACTCCTCCTCCGGTTAACTTTTAGTGTTTGGTTTGGCAAGTAACCCCTTATATCACCACTCAAAACCATTGTTCAATAAATTACCTATTGTTTTTTCCGTTTTTTTGTTGCCGCTGATAGCGGCGGCGCATTTGGGTTTGACGCCCGGCGGCTTTGTCAATGACTATGCTGGAATTTTAACGGCTGAACAGAAGCAAATGCTGGAAGCCAAGCTGACTCAATTTGAAAAAGAAACCGGCAGTGAGATCGCCGTTGCCATTATTCCCGATTTGCAGGGCAGTACTATTGAAAAATTCGCCGTTGAGCTTTTTGAGGATTGGAAAATCGGCCAGGCGGACAAAGACAACGGCGTGCTCCTGCTGGTGGCGATAGCGGAGCGCAAATTGCGGATTGAGGTGGGTTACGGTCTGGAGGGCGCGCTGACCGATGCCCAAAGCTTTTGGATAATCAAAAACAGCATCACGCCGCGTTTCAAGGAGGGCGACTACTATCAAGGCATTAACGGCGGGCTGGATAAAATCATCGCCGCCGCCAAGGGTGAATATGTGCCGGCCGAGCCGACTGCCGGCCGAATTGCCGGCCTTTATGAAACACTGGGATTTTTCGTTTGGGTTTTCTTTTTCTTGTTTATTTATATCGGTTCACTGCTGGCGCGGTCAAAATCTTGGTGGGGCGGGGGAGTGGTGGGCGGAATTTTGGCCGCGCTGCTTGGTCTTATCGTCGGCTTTGTTTATGCCGGCCTGATCGCTTTGGCGGTACTGGTGCCGCTGGGGCTACTTTTTGATTTTTTGGTTTCCCGGTCCTATATCCGGGGAGTGGCGCGGGGCCGGGTGCCGTGGTGGATCGGCGGGCGCGGCTGGGGCGGCGGTTCAGGTTCCAGTTTTGGCGGTTTCGGCGGCGGTTCCTCCGGCGGCGGCGGTTCAAGCGGCAGTTGGTAAAAATTTGACGGTCGTGCTATAATCTAAACATGGAAAATAAATGTAAGAAGTGCGGGATGGCAACGCAGGGTTATAAGTGCGATATGTGCGGCACCGAGTCGGCCGAGCACGACGCCGGCCACGGCTGTGGCGGCGATCACTGCCTAGCCAAATGCTCGGGCTGCGGCGAGGCCGAGACCAAGTGCAGCTGCCCGGCGCAGAATTAGGCCGCGTTGGCCAATCAAAAACCCCGCGACGCGGGGTTTTTGATTGGCCAACAACATTGATAATTCTAAACCAATATGGTAAATTGCAGTACTATTATGAATATGGAAAAAATCCAACTTCAAGCTCAACCCAGAACGATCGTCGGGCGCAAGGTAAAAACCCTGCGCCAAGCCGATTTGGTGCCGGGGGTGATTTACGGCCGCGGTTTTGAACCGCTGAATATTCAGGTGCCAATGAAGGATTTCCAAAAAGTTTACGCCGCGGCCGGGGAGTCCACGCTGGTCTATCTGGACGTCAACGGCCAAAAATACCCGACGATCATCCATGACGTTGACCGCCACCCGGTGTCGGAAGCGATTCGCCACGCCGATTTTTACAAAGTAAATTTAACCGAAAAAATCCACGCCAAAATTCCTTTTAATTTTGTCGGCGAGTCGCCGGCGGTTAAAGAACTGGCCGGAATTTTGGTCAAAAACCTCAATGAAATTGAAGTGGAAGGCTTGCCCCAGGATTTACCGCGTGAAATAAATGTTGATATATCAAAACTGGCCGCTTTTGGCGACCAAATTTTGCTGAAGGATTTAGCCATTCCCGGGAGCATTGCTATCCAGGCCAATCCGAATGACATTGTCGCTTTGGTGCAGGAACCGATTTCCGAGGAAGAACTGAAAGCTCAATTGGAAACCCCGGCCGCCGCGGCGGAAGAGGTGGAGGTAATTAAGCGTCCTGGTGCCGAAATTGAACCGGGTGTTGAACCCGATGAAGCCGAAGCGCCCGCCGAGAAAAAAGCCGAGAAGAAATAAGAGCCTGTTATAACTAGATGCGGGAGCCAAGATAAAGGCCGGCGGCGACGACCAGCGGCACCACTATTGGCCAGAAATATTTTCCCAGCCAGCGCCCGGTTTTGGCGCCCCAACCCGGACCGGATTCAAAGACCGGACCGGAGGAAATTAATTTTGGCTCATTCCCCATACTTTTATTGAGGACACTCCTCAATTAATTGAGGAGTGTCCTCAAGCTGTTTACGATCGGGTCCAAATTGCCGTCCAGTATTTTATCAATATTGCCCCAGCTTTTGTTGATTCGATGGTCGGTGATGCGGTCTTGGGGGAAGTTGTAAGTGCGCATTTTCTCGGCGCGCTCGGCGGAACCGATCTGGCGCCGCCGTTCGCCGACCACTTTGCTTTTCTCTTCCCGTTTGCTTATGGCTAGCAACTTTGCCCGCAGGATTTCCAGCGCTCGTTCCTTGTTGCGGACTTGGCTGCGCTCGGCTTGCGAACGGACCACAATGCCGCTCGGTTTGTGGATAATGCGCACCGCCGTCTCCACTTTGTTGACGTTCTGGCCGCCGGCGCCGCCGGAACGGGAAGTGGTAATCTCCAAATCATCGGCTTTAATCTCAACTTCGCTCTCTTTCGCTTTGGCCAAAACCGCCACGGTAGCGGTGGAAGTATGAACCCGGCCACTCTTTTCGGTTTCCGGGATGCGCTGGACGCGGTGAACGCCGGATTCGTATTTCATTTTTGCCAGCGTCTGTCTGCCGGATATTTCAAAGACGATGTTTTTATAGCCGCCGAGGCCGGTGCGGCTGTAATCCAAAACTTCATAACTCCAACCGTTGAGATCGGCGTATTTTTTGTACATGTTAAAAAGCTTGGCCGCGAACAACGCCGCTTCCTCGCCGCCGGTGCCGGCCCGGATTTCTATGATTATTTCATCCCATCCTGAACCGGTTTGGGGTTTAACCTCAAACCGGCGCTGGATTTCGGCTATACGTTTACTCGCTTCGGCTACACGTTTGTAATCCAAAACAAACTCGGGATCGGCCAGTTTTTGCTCCAGTTCAGTCAATTCTTTTTTGAGTTCTTCCCGACTGATAGCCATCTACTTGCTTTTGAGCTTTTTGGGTGTTTTCGCTTTTGCCGCCCGCTTCTTAAATTTTTCAATGCGGCCTCTGGTATCTAAAACTTTCTCTCTGCCGGTATAAAAAGGATGGCACTGATTGCAAATTTCAAGGCTAATTTCCGGCCGAGTTGAGCCGGTGGTCCAAGTATTGCCGCAAGCGCAGCGGACTTTGGCGTTGTCATAATATTGTGGATGGATGGCCGATTTCATTAATTTAAATTAGCACAAAGTCCGGCGAGTGGCAATGCCTTGGGCGGCCGCTACCATACTGACTAGTGGATTGGGTGGGGCGGAGGCCGGTCACTTTTTAGCAGTTCCAAAATTGTGAGATTGCAGGGCTGGCGAGCAGTATAATATAGGCCGGTAGGCCACTGCGAGCCAAATCTACAATTTTGAAACAGTGAGCGGAATCGCTGGTGCAGCGAATGGTGCTAAAGGGTGACCGGCCTCCGCCCCGCCTTGATAGCTCCGACACTTTTTGTTATACTATCCGCTATGTCAAAACCAGAATTACAACTGCCGGCTTATGAAGATATGATCAAGGCCGGGATGCATTTCGGGCGCAAGAAAACAGTTTTTAACCCGAACATGGAACCGTTTGTCTACACTCTGAAAGACAATATTCACATCCTGGACTTGATTAAAACCACCGATGCCCTGGTTAAAGCGGCGGGCTTTTTGAAAAGTGCCCGGGCCGAGGGCAAATTAATCTTGTTTGTCGGCCTGACCAAGCAATCGGCCGCAGCGGTCAAAACCACGGCCGAAGCCCTCGGCCTGCCTTATGTGGTTGACCGTTGGCTGGGCGGCACCCTGACTAATTTTAAGACGATCATTTCCCGCTTGAAATATCTTGAGGACCTGGAAAAAGCCCAAACCGGCGGCGGTTTTGACAAGTACACTAAAAAAGAAAAAATATTAAAAGAACGGGAAATCGTTTCTTTGCGCAAAAAATTTGACGGCCTGCGCAAGCTGACCCGCGTGCCGGATGTGATTTTTATCTCTTCGCTCAAAGAAAGCCAGTTGCCGGTGCGCGAAGCCAAGTACACCAACGTCAAAATCGTCGGCATCGTTAACACCGACAGCGACCCCAAGCAGATTGATTACCCGATTCCGGCCAATGATAATTCCAAGAAGTCGGTGGAAATGATTTTGCAAGTGATTCAGGCACAGTTGACCAATAACGACAGTCAGTCTTAAGACCGGCGCTATTTTGCCGATATTGCTTATGTCTGACCTTAGTACAATCAAAGAACTGCGCGAACTGACCGGCTTGTCTTTTAATGAGATTAGGAAAGCGCTTGCGCAAGCCGGCGGCGATAAAGCGCAAGCCATGGAAAGCTTGAAAAAACTTGGCGCGGCGCTGGCCGAGAAAAAGTCCGCGCGCGCCACCGGGCAGGGATTAGTTGAGGCCTACGTTCATGCCAACAAAAAAATCGGCGCGCTGGTGGTGCTGATGTGCGAGACCGATTTTGTCGCTAAAAACCCTTTGTTTTCGGAATTGGCCCACGAAATCGTTATGCAAATTGCCGCCATGAACCCCAAAAATGAAAAGGACTTGTTGGCCCAGCCTTACATCAAGGACCAGAGCATTACCGTCAGCCAGCTGATTCAAAACTACATTGCCAAGCTGGGCGAGAATATCAAAGTGGCGAGTTTTAGCCGTTCCTCAATCTAATATGTTTTTTCTGATTCCTTTCAGTATTTTCTTGGCCGCGTCCACCGCGATTATCTGGGTTATTTCGCGGAAGTTTGTCTATTTGAAAAAATTGGCGCCGGGAACACTGGAAGAAACCGTGAGCACGGAAAAAAACTTTTGGGCCGAACTGTATCCGGAAATCGCCGCTTACCTGAAACGCGTCAATCTGCGCGCTTACGGCGTTAACGCTCTGAATGAATTTGAAAAGTTTTTGCGCAAAATGCGTCTGATGTCAATGCGGGTCGATGACCTGACCAACCGCCTGATCCGCCGAGTTCGCAAGTCAAGCCAAAAACACGGGGAAATTTTGGAGAAGAAAGCGGCGGCCGAAGAGGAAAAGCAGGCCGAAGAAGAGAACCTTGAACTTGAAGATTTAGGCAACAGCCAGGAGGAGTTGAAACAAAAGGAGCAATTATTGATAATCGAGATTGCCAAGCATCCCAAAGACGCTCAGCTTTACAAAGAATTAGGCACGGTCTATATGCGGCTGGAGAACTGGGAAGACGCTCGGCAGTCGTTTGAAAAAGTCCTGGAACTGGAGCCGGGCGACGAAACCACCCGCCGCAAATTGGGCCGGGTATTGGGGAAAATTGGCAAAGAGGCAAATTAGTTGCCGGAGTAGCTCAATGGCAGAGCAACGCTTTTGTAAAGCGAAGGTTTGTCGGTTCAAGTCCGACCTCCGGCTCTTGACAAATTATCGGGTGCGTCGTATAGCGGCAATTACTCGTGGCTGTAAACCACGCGGCCTTTGGCCTTCGGGGGTTCGAGTCCCTCCGCACCCACTGCGAGCAAGCCAACTGTTTGGCTTGCGTGAGGACGAGAACGCCGGAGCGATATTCCGTCAACAGACGGAATCGTGAGGCGGTGCCCAGCCCGAGGCGAGCGGCTGGCGAGTCGAGAGGCGCGGGTGAGTCTCTCCGCACCCACCAATATCAAACTTCCCGATTTTTGCCCGACCGATTCGGCCGCGCGAAGCGCGGAAAGGTATGGAAACAC
>ERZ1292629.2310-Hain-H43-01um-R1-2310-length-16354-cov-38_pt1 | contig 16354 bp, 17 predicted proteins | sample MGYA00564399_ERZ1292629 | MGnify/ENA primary metagenome ERZ1292629 (study PRJEB36523, sample SAMEA6512636) | groundwater metagenome | collected 2019-01-08 | study: AquaDiva: Metagenomics assemblies of 32 groundwater samples
GTCGGAAGGGTCCGCGAGGAGGGCTTCAACGATTCGTTCTGTGCGGACAGACTGCGAGCCTTTAACCAAAATCACGTCGCCTTCGCGAGCGAGCGCAGGGAGCGCCGCGGCGGCCGCGCTCGCGCTGTTAAATGTCATTACTTCAGTTCCAGAACCGTTGGCGAATGCACGGGCGCGAATACCGACAGCCACGACGAGGTCTGCCGAGCCGCGGGCGAGCGCGCCTATTCTCTCGTGTTCCATCACGGAGTAACGGCCTAATTCCAGCATATCGCCCAGCACAGCTATACGCCTAGTGCGTCCGCCAGCTGGCGGAGGAAATGATTTCAGAGTTGCGAGAGCCTCTTCAACCGCCGCCGGTGAAGCATTGTATGAATCGTCAATGATAATTGAGCCGTTTTTCCCCGCGAGGAGGCGGCCTCGACCGGGCGGCGGCTCGTAATTATTCAATGATTTAAGAGCTTCGGAGAGGGGTATGTCAAACGCGCTCGCAGTTGCGAGCGCGGCGGCGGCAGGCAGAAGTTGTGCCGTCCCGACAGAACCTTTCACAACCAGATTTTCTTTTTCTCCGTTCACGACGACGCTTGCCTTCATTCCTAGAACCTTCCCTTCTGATTCATAAAAGCCGGCGTCTCTGATGCTCACCGTAGCGTCATCAGAAACGCCGTACGAGAGTATGCGCGCCGACGTGCGGACGGCGCCGTCAAGAGCGTATTGGTCGTCTATAGAAACGATGAGCGGCGCTCCGGCAGAAAGAGAATACGCGGGAGAGAATTCTTCTTCACGCACAGCTTCTGGAGAGTCATATGCTTCTACATGCACAGGTATCTCCGGAAGGCGCGTTACGACGACAGCGTCCGGAGCCACGATGCGCAGTATTCTGGAAAGGTCGCCCGGCTTGTCGGCGCCGACCTCCAGCACTAGCATATTCGGATAATGGTTCGGCAGAAAGAGAAGCACGAGTGCCCTCTTGAAAACAGTGAACCAAAGCAGAGGATTCTCAAAAGGATTCCCTGCACCAAGGCCAAGGATGGTATACGGCACGCCGAACTCGGTATTAAAATTCTTCTCACTCTTCCAAATATAGAAGCGCTCGGCTAGCACCGCCGCCACGGCGTCTTTGGTTGAGGTCTTCCCCACCGAGCCGGTCACCATCACGATGCGCGGCTTATACCGGCGTACCACGGCGCGCGCGAATGCGGCGAGCATGAACGTGATGAGATATTTAAAGATATTTTTCATGATGGGATGCCGCGGTCGGGGGGCACCGCATAATAATCTATGAGGAAATGGACTAGGTCAAGAAACGCCGCGTCCAGAGTCTCCGACGCATACTGCACTCCCTTAGGGTCGTTAGTGTACAGAAGTATTATGAAGCGCGGAGCGTATGACGGAAAGAATCCGACAAACGAGTGGAAGAATCTGTCTTTGTAATATCCTCCCTCTGGGTTGGTTAGTTGCGACGTGCCGGTCTTAACCGCCACCGACATCGTCGGTATTTTCGCCTTCTTGTTGTACAGGACTTCGTCCATGAGCGCGTCCATCATCGCTACCGTCTCGCGCGTTGACGTGGCTGAAAAAACGCGAACCTTCTTTCCCCAATCAATCTCTCTCTCTATTCCTGAATTGAGCCGTATCGCGCTCACAAGATGCGGCTGTACCATCTCGCCTTTATTTGCGAGCGCGCCCAGAGCGCGAATCATCTGGAGCGGAGTTACTGCTATTCCTTGCCCGAACGCGGCGGTATCGTAGCCAACTTGCTGTGGTTTGGACAAATTTCCAAGCAAGGCTCCCGTCTCGTTGGGCAGGTCCACTCCGGTTTTCTCTCCGAAAAGCTTCGTAAAATACGAGCGAAACTTGTCCTGTCCGAGTCTGTCCGCGAGCCACGATGCGCCGACGTTGAGCGACTGCATTATTATCTGCCTCATCGGTATGACTCCGCGAGCCTTTGAATCCCAATTGCAGAGCTTTGCCGCATTGACCGTGATGCATCCAGTGTCGTTATAGGTGGTCTCCGACGTTACGACCCCGGCGTCAATGGCTGAAGTCATCGTTATAGGCTTCATAATTGAACCAAATTCGTACACGTGTTCAACGAACGAGTTGCCGAGAAGCGCCGGATTAACGCTTTTCAAATCGTTGCCGTCATACGTCGGATAGCTCGCTATTGCTACAATCGCTCCGGTGGCCGGGTCCATTATAATTCCGCCGGACTCCTTGCTTGAGTATCTTATATTCAGCTTTTTAACATTGCTCGCGAGGCGCGTCTGCACCTCCGGTTCTATGCTTGTTACTATGTCGCCCTCGCGCGCGTCCTTGGAGTCAACCAGCAGGTTGCCGACGTTGGAAAAAAGCTCCGCAAAGAAATTCCTGTAGAGCGAGTCGCCGGAGCGCGCGAGTGTGTCTTCATACATCGCTTCAAGGCCTGTCCGCCCGGCTAGAGTGTCGCCGGTACCGTAAGAAACTATTCCTATTGACTGCGAGGCGAGTTCTCCGCCGGGATAATGGCGCCACCGCTCGCGAAGCACCTGAACTCCGGGAATGATTTTTTCAGAAAGATTGCGTCCATTCTCCTCCGACAGGCGGTGCGCGACCTCTATGTATACTTGCGACTTCTTGGCCGCCGCGTTCATGAAAGCCTCTCGCGAAATAGCTGATGGAGCCGCTTCGAATATTACAGAATATGCATATTCCGGATCGCTCAATATTTGCGGATTTATCGCTACAAGAAAGCCCGTGTTCAATGTCGCCGCTGATATCAGCGCACCGTCTTTACGTGTAAAATAAATAACGCCTCGGTCAAAGAGTCCGCTCCCGCCGGAAGAAAATTGCCTGTCCGCCTTCAGAGAATATTCCTCGCCGTTTACTATCTGAACGAAGTAAAGCCGCAGAACGATGCCTAGCGCGGCAATAATGATAAATGCGAGAACAAGCCTGATTCGCGAGCGGAACTGTGCGCGCATATCGTCTAACGCAGGGCTGTCGCGCTCTTGGCCGGCACAAACTTCGTAACGGACGGACGAATATATCCATCCGCAATATAGTCAGTCGTAGCGATGCGCTCCACATTGTTAAGGTACATGCTTTCAAGGGCCGCCACTTCAGCTTCGTCGTTTCTCACAGACTGCGAGAATTCAATCGTGAGAGCGGCGTAGCTGACTACTGTCGCGATGAGGCCGATATACGCGACCAGCAGGATGGCAACAATGCCGATACATAATCGCACTGGAGAGAACGGGAGATTTAGAAGCGGTTTATGCATAAGAAAGGACGCCTGAAACCGAGCAGACCTGCCCAGCGACGGCCGCAGAACGTTCAAAAACGCGCAATTTTGCGCTACGCGCCCCGCGATTCGCGAGAACTTCTGCGCGCGAAGGCACAATAGGCTTCTTCTGCGGCAGAGCCCCCAGACCGCTGCCGGCTGCGTCGCGCAATATGTTTTTAACAATTCTATCTTCTATGCTATGGAATGAAATAACGGCGAGTCTGCCGTTTGGAGCTAAAGCAGAAAGCGCAGCAGATAATCCTTCGCGAAGCGCGCCAATTTCATCGTTGACCGCGATGCGAAGCGCCTGAAAAGTTTTTGTTGCCGGATGACTCTTCCCTTCATGATACCGCTTCGGCGTACCGGCAGTAATCGCGGAGACGAGTGTTCCGGTTGTGAGAATGCGTTTTTTCGCGCGCGCTTTTACAATCGCGCGCGCAATAGAGCGCGCGAAACGCTCTTCGCCGTATGTAAAGATAATATCGGCAAGTTCAGATTCAGAAGCGCCGTTGACGATATCGGCCGCAGTCTCCCCAGACTCTCCATAGGTCATCAGAAGCGGTTCATCATTTTGGAATGAAAATCCGCGCGGGGAAGCTATCTGATATCCGCTCCAGCCGAGGTCAAAGAGTATTGCATCTGCTTGCCCTATGCCGAGCCGCTCAAGAATGCGCGAGAGATTTCTGAAATTGTCGTTTACCAGATGCGCGACGGGCCTCTCTGCCCGCCTGTCGCTCGCATACGCCTCGCGTCCGCGTTCTACCGCTCCGGAGTCCGCGTCAATGCCGACAATAACGCCGCCATCTCCGAGGGCGGCGAGTAATTGAGAGAAGTGGCCCGCGCCGCCGAGAGTCGCATCAACGACGGTATCGCTCGGTTCCACCGCGAGGACTTTAAGAACTTCTTTAATCATTACGCTTTCGTGTCGGGGTTCCATATTATTTTATATCGCCGACTTTTTCGGCGAATGCGTCAGCGTCGCGTTCAATATCTGCCGTGTACTTCTTCCACGCGTTCTCCTCCCAGATTTCAACCCTATCCGCGACGCCGGCGATAACCGCTTTTTCTTTTATTCCTGCAAACGCTTTTAGATGTTCCGGAACCAGCACGCGCCCGTTGCCGTCCACTTCAACTTCTGAAGAGCCGGCGAGAAAGAGGCGCGCGAGACCTCGTCTTGCTGAACTTCCGTTCACCGCGGTCGCATGCGCCTGCGCTTCGCGCTCCCACGCCTTCCTTGCGTAGACGTAAAGACAATGGTCAAGGCCGCGAGTCACGACGACTGCGCGGCCGAGACCTTTCCGGAACTTTGACGGGACCGAAATGCGATTCTTCGTATCAAATGTATGGAAGTATTCTCCTAGGAACATAATCAGATGGCCGTTCCGTGGTGGGCGGCCATGACCCCGCCTCCCACTTCACTAACCATTTCAGCATTATATCCCACCCGTCCCCACTGCCCTAATAATAGTTATCCACACCTGCTTCAATAGCGACATAGCTAATTAAATAAAAGGATACTTAGCGCTTGCTCCACTGCTTGGCCTTGCGGGCTTTGACGAGACCGGGCTTCTTGCGCTCTTTGGCGCGGGGGTCGCGTTTGAGAAATGTTGCTTTTTTAAGGACGGCGCGGGTTTTCGGTTCTGCCTTCACGATGGCTCTGCTTATCGCGTGGCGAAGTGCGTCTGCCTGTGCTGCGATACCCCCGCCCTCTACGTGCGCGGTGACGCGATAATTATCGGCGCTCTCCGCTTTAGCTAGAGCTTCTTCAGCGATGAGTGCGCGCAGGTCAGTCTTGAAATAATCCTTGGGGCTCTTTCCGTTGACAACGACGCTGGAAGTTGGAGCGACGGACATGCGTACAGTCGCGATTGCGGTCTTCCGGCGGCCGACTGCAGTAATAAAAGAAGTCATAAGATGTAAGTTGTAAGGTTAAAGTTATTCGTTGACTATCAAATTCTTCATTCTAGGCTTGCGGAGCTTGTTGCGCGGAATCATCCCGTCCACAGTCTTCTTCACCACTTCTCCTATGCCTTTTTTCGTAATCATTTCTTCCATAGTCATCTCGTAGAAACCTCCCGGGTAGCCGGTGTAGCGCGTGTAGACCTTCCCTTTCGTACGGCGCGCGGGCAGGTGCAGTTTGCCCGCATTGTTTATTGTAACGGTCACAGGAATCGCCTGATTCTTAGCGAAGTGGACAGAGCGCTTGCCGAGGAGGGCGCTCGCAGCCTCACTGCACACTCTACCGAGCGTGCGGTCGGTCGCATCTATTGTATGGATGATTGGTTGCATGGAGATTTTCATACTAGACAAAAGAAATATACGCGAGCTTGCGTGCGTCGTTGCTACCGCGCCTCGCGCGCTTCACTATGCGCGTGTACCCGCCGGTCCTTGACGCGTAGCGCGGACCGATGGAGCCGAAGAGTTTCTTCACCGCCGCCCTGTCGCCGAGATGTGTGATAGCAAGCCTGCGACTAGAAAGCGTATTCAGCTTCGCATAAGAAACTAGACGCTCCACATATGGACGAAGCGCTTTAGCCTTCGCCTCGGTGGTAGAGATACGCTCCTCCAAAACAAGCGAACGTGCAAGCGACTTCAGAAGCGCCCGTCGCTGGCCGGCTTCTCGGTGGAACGTCTGTCCTTTTGTCGTATACGCCATAATTGTTATTCCGGCTTCAACGTAAGTCCGCGGCCGGCCAGCGCGATTGAGATTTCCTCAATCGCCTTCTCTCCGATACCGTCCAGTTCTTTAAGCGCGCTTGCCGTCTTTCTCGCGAGACCTGCCGCGCTCTTGATACCGGCATCTTCTAGGGCAGAAGTGATGCGAGCAGATAGTTCAAGGTCTGCGACCTTGATTTTTGATGTGCTCGTGCCGCCGGCCTCCGGCTCGTTTTTACCCTCCGTAGCTTCAGCGGAGGAGGGCTCCTGAAAGCCGATGACGGCTTTCAACTGGTGAATCATCGTTTCAATGGACTTCTCCAGCGCTTCACGCGGAGCTATAGTGCCATTCGTCTCTATAAGAATGCGCAGACGGTTGAAGTCTGTGCGGTCGCCGACGCGCATATTCTCCACTTCGTAATTTACCCGGCGAATCGGAGTGAATGTCGCATCAAGCGCGATAGTGCCGATATTTACCTTGTCCTTCGTGAGAACCTCGCGCGCCACGTAGCCGAGACCGCGTTCAATTGTCGCTTCCAGTTCCAGAGCCGCTTTGCCTGAAAGGTCGCAAATATGCTGTTCAGGATTTTTTATTTCAACTTGGCTCGGGAGCTTAAAATCTTTTGCCGTCACTTCGCCGGAACCTTTTGCAGTGAGCGAAATGGTCTGCGGTTCGTCGCCATGCAGGACGAAATGAACGCGCTTCAGGTTCAGGAGTATCTCCATAACCGTCTCGCGCGAGCCTTCAATCGTGGCGAACTCATGCGGAACTCCTTCAATCTTCACCTGCGTTACGGACGCTCCAGGCAGAGAAGAGAGGATGATACGGCGAAGGCTGTTGCCGAGAGTGTGCCCGTAGCCCGGATAGAGCGAGTCTATTTCATAAACGCCCTGCAGCCCTTCTTCAGAAACAATACGCGGCTTACTCGGAAGTGTGATGTGGTATTCCATAACGCAATCGTAATTACCTTATTGTTAATAAATCTAAATGTTTAAATATTTAAACATCTAATTACCTCGTGTAGAACGAGAGCACGGCAACGAGGTCTCCTGCCGTATCTGCCGACGAAGTCGTCGGGCGCTCTTTAACAGAACCCTCCATAGACTTGGGGTCCCAAGTGAGCCAAGACGGCAGAGGACGCTCCAAGAATCGCTCGCCGAACCCGATGAGAACGCCGTGCTTCAGAGAGCCTTCGCGCACCGATATTTTATCACCTACGAACAGCGCCTGCGACGGAATGCGGGATTTCTTCCCGTTCACCGTCACGTGGCCGTGCGCGACCATCTGCCGTGCTCCGCGCCTCGTCGGCGATAGGCCGAGGCGCCAGACAACGTTATCAAGACGCGTCTCAAGCAGTTCGTGTAGGCGGTCGCTCGGCTGGACATTATGCACCTCTGCAAGCGATTTGCGGACATAATTTCGGAACTGTTTTTCAGGAAGCCCGTAGGTTATGCGCACCTTCTGCTTCTCCAGCATCTGCTTGCCGTATTCGCTCTGTCTTCCGCCTCTGCGCTTCTTATTTTTGGCGGAGCGGTCGGCGGATAGCGCAAACTTCTGCGTCTGCGCTTTTTCAAATACCGATGCGCCGAGGCGCTTGGCTATTTTATATCGCGGTCCTGTCTTCATATATTTAAATATTTAAATGTTTAAATGTTTAAATATAACTAAACCCTGCGCGGTTTTGGAGGCCGCGGGCCGTTGTGCGGAACCGGCGTCACGTCTTTAATGGATTTTATTTGAATTCCTTTGCCGGAGAATGAACGCAGTACCGATTCGCGCCCTGCGCCGACGCCTTTGATAATGACTACAGCCTCCTTTAGGCCTATCATCATCCCCTTCTCGCCTAGAAACTCGCCGACCTTCGCCGCCGCATATGGAGTGGACTTCCTAGCGCCGGAAAAACCGAGTGCGCCGGCGCTTGAAGAAACCACCGCATTACCTTTTTCGTCCGTGAGAATCGCCTTCGTGTTATTAAACGTTGCTTCAATGTGAAGAATGCCCTTCTCCAAATGGCGCTTGGTAACTTTAGACATGGCGCGCTCCTTGCGTCCTGCGTCCATTCCTCGGCCACTCTTCTTGATAATGCGTTTCTTACCCATACATTTATATTTGCAAAATGAATTTTACGTTTTTTCCAGCGTACGGCGGCCGGAGGTCATCGTTTTACGTACGTTGCCGCGCCGCGTGCGGGAGTTTGTCTTGGTTCGCTGTCCGCGCACCGGCAGTCCGCGCGCGTGGCGGTCTCCTCGGATTGAGCGGATATCCTTCAGGCGCTTTATATTTTGTCCGATTTCTCGGCGGAGTTCGCCTTCAATCGTAAACCCCTCCGCGAGCGAGCGAATCTTCTGCTCTTCATCGCTTGATAGTTCGTCGCCTTTCTTGTCGGCTGGGACATCCGCCTGCGCGAGAATCTCGCGCGCTCGCGCCGGCCCGATACCGAAAATAAGCGGCAGCGAGTACGCGAGTTGTTTATTATCAGGAATGGTGACGCCTGCGATTCTCATGTTTATATTTTTAAATATTTAAATATCTTTTAACCTTGTCTGGCCTTGCGGCGCGGATTCTTCTTATTAATACGATAAAGGCGCCCGCCTCTCTTGACGAGCTGGTCTCCCGGCTGTTGTACCTTTATTGATGCCTTAACCTTCATCTTATTGTTTGTAATTAAATTACGTTAATCTGCGAACAATTCTCGCGCGGCCTCCGTAAGGGTCCAGGACCATATCCACTTTGTCTCCGACCAAGACGCGTATGCGGTGCAAACGCATCTTGCCTGCGAGATAAGCAAGCACGAGTGGCTTCTCTATCGCCTCTGCTTCTTCACCTTCGACAGGTTCCATGCGAACCCTGAAAAGCGAGTTTGGCAACACTTCTTCAACGGTACCGACCGCTGTCGTTTTCGTCTCTTCGCCTAGGGTCATGCAGATGCCATATCAATGTAGCAGATGTCCGATATATCGTCAAATTATTGGCCTGCCACTGTGACCGAGATAGAAGAGGGGTCTTGAGGGAATGTCTTTCTCCAGAATGGACGAAGAATTATGGCCGCCCTCTTGACTTCAGGATAATTGGTTAAAGCGACTTCGGCGGCCGAACGCGTTTTACCCGCTACGGCGGCGGATATTCTGTTCTTATCCACTGTATAAATTAGCTCCGCCGTACCGGCTAGAGTAAACGAAAACGTCTCATCATTTGCATCCGGAATGTTGGAGGAGGCTAAAAGCAGATTATCGGCTGAAGACAGCATTAACGGTTCACCTTGATATCCAAGACCTGCGACAGAGTATGCAATTCCCTTCGCGAACTCTGAGTTTGGGAAAATGATTGCCGTGATTGTTCCCTGCTCCTTTATCTCCACCATTCCCGTAGCAGAAGACGGCGATGAATCCATAGATTCATACGTTGTGGTAATCGCCCCGGGCACTAGAACGTATCCGGACGGTATCTGTGTCTTGATGCTCTCCAATAGGTCAGGAGCGAGCGCGGCCTTCAGAGCGCTACGAGCCTGCTCTTCAATGGCCGAATCTACGATTGGCACGCTGCCTGAGGCTCCACCAGCCATCGCGCTCGTAGAACGCGCATATACCATCGTTTCCTGCGGGGTTCCTGCGAACCCGGGGATACTGAAAGATGTCGGTCCGACATTATAAGAACTGCCGGTTTTATCCGCATAAACCTTTGCCGTAACACTGCCGGGCTTCGCGGCCGTGCCTCCAGGAATAGTTATGGCTGAACGTATTCTGAAAATTAACCCGGCTGAAGTAGCGAAACGCGTGCTGGCGATTAGCTTCTGCGCTCTAGCCTGCATGTTGTAGACGGTGATTGTACCGGACGCAGAAGAGTTCACGGTTTTAGAACCGCCGCTTTTGACGCCTTGGGATGCTATTTTCTGTGCAGTGATGATTTCAAACGGCAACGAACCGCTGCTCTTGTTCGCGGTGAAAGAGCTCTGCACTGCGGCAGATACCGTAGCCGGTATCACCTCAACCTTGGCCGCTGAAAAGTAAAAGAGTGCGCCGATAGAGACCGCGACTACAAGCGCTACTATTCCGAGCGTCATATAAGGGAACTTGGGCGGTTTGTCGGCAGACAGATTAAGAGGTTCTCTACCGTAAGAGTTTGTAAGAGACCCGGTCTCCTTTCTCCTAGATGGCGGAATGATGTCGTTTAGTGTGCGCATAGGTAAAAGTATAACATTACTTTTCGCGATGTTGCCAATAGAGCGCCATGAGGAGAAGCGGGAGGTCCGGCGGTGCGGTTGTTACTTGTTTTATAGAACCTGATATGTGGCCGGCTTTTACTGGGACTATCTTAGGCGGATTGTCCGAAAGCCAGAGTCCGGCTAGCCCGGCGGAATTAAGCGCCTTTTCCAATAATAAAATATCTTTCTCTTGTGCCAATAGAAATATCGTTCTTGGCAGAGGATGCTCCTTGGCTAGTTTTGTAAATTCATTTATTACTTCCGTTACCCATGAATCAATGTTTACTCCTATCGCATCTGAAACTTCGGCTACCGCCACCAGCAGGCCTTTGCGTACCAGAACTATTGATATCAATTGGCCAATCGCGTCTAGGATTAATGCATCTCGCTCATGCGGAAATACAGTACGCATGGCCTGATAGCGCACGGAACTGCCTGCAATGGAGAGGATGTTCTTTGTGTGGAAAAGTTTTCTAAGAGATTCTGCAATGCTTTCTGAAATTTTTTCATCAATAAACGATGTGAGCAGTATTATGGACGCTCTGTGCGCCTTTTTACCATACGGCTCACGCGTCTCATAACCGTTAAGAATTGTGCCGATGATGCTCTCGTCGGCGAGGATTTTTCCTTCAGCAGTTACACTTGTTTTCTCAAGCGCTGTAGCGACCATTCTCTTTGTAAACGTAAACGGCATCTTCCTTTCAAAATACTCCGTGCGCACCTTAGTTTCCTGCCACGGAGCATCTACGGACACTAATATTGTATCTGCATGACCGCTATCTGTGGCACGTGCGAGAACAGGCGCACCTTCTCTGATAAGCGCGTTCCCAAGAATTTCGAGCGCTCTTAGCATTGCTTTCTCGTGTTGTTCTCCCTCTCTGATTTCTATCGGCATACGGCGCGTATACAAAATTGAAGGAGCTTCTCCGTTTTTATAGTGCGCGTACGCTCCGGCGACCGAGCCGGAGCTGATATCTATAAGCACCAAAGATTCTGTATTTGTAGGATTAAATATGTTCCTGAAGAAACTCATCGCTTTATTCTACCCTACTCCGCCAAGGCTTCGAAGGGCAAGGCACCTACTCCAGTGCGGCTTTTATCCTTCGCACACCAGAAGATGAGGCTTCTTCTTTTACAATTTTAAAACGGCCGAGCTCGCCTGTGTTCGCGGCGTGCGGGCCGCCGCAGAATTCTATTGACGAACCGATTATGTACACGGAGACCGTGTCGGGATATTTCGCCCCGAACTCGTGTTCGGCCCCAAGCTTGTCGGCTTCCTTCTTGGACATAATTTTTTTCTCCACCCGTATGGCTTTTTGAATCTGTTCGTTTACTATTTTTTCTACTTCTTTTTTCTGTTCGTCGGTCATTTTTTGTCCATAACTAAAGTCTATGCGCAGGCGTTCGCTGGTTATATTGCTTCCGCGCTGATGCACATCCGTCCCCAGCACTGTTTGTAGAGCTTTGAGCAGTAAATGATGAGCTGTATGGTATTTAACAGTCTGCTCGGCATGGTCGGCGAGCCCTCCCGCGAACTTAGCCGCTGCACCCGCACGCGAGAGCGCCTGATGTTCCGCCATCTGCTTCTGTACAGCCTCCATATCAATCGTAAGTCCTTTTTCTTTTGCAATTTCTGCCGTGAGCTCTATCGGGAATCCGTAGGTAGTGAAGAGCATGAACGCGTCAATGTTGCCGCCCATTTTTTCCAACTCGCGCATGCCATGAGTGAGCGTCTTTCTAAACTGCGCTTCTTCGGCATTGAACTCGTTCTCGTGCCCGCCGGCGACCTCACCGAGTATCGTCTTCTTAATGCCAAGTTTGTCGGCCTCTATAAGGGAACGGCGAATGAGGCGCCGGAGGATGTACCCTTGTTCCGTATTAGAAGGGCGAAGTCCCGCATCAAACATGACGGAGGCCGCGCGAGTGTGGTCTAAAATTATCCTAAACGACTTCATGTGGGACGTACCACGTCCTACATGAATATATGGCTTGTTTGAACGATTTTCTAGCAAAATACGTGCAACATCAAATATGTCAATCATAAAAATGTCAGGGTTTCCTAGAGTCGCCGCGGTAAGGCGCTCCAGACCTCCGCCAAAATCCACATTTTTCTTTGGCAGCTCACTAAAACTGCTGTCTGCCTGCTTAACGAATTGCATAAAAACCGAGTTGCCTATTTCTACGAATCTGCCGCAATCGCAATTCGGGTGGCATGTTTCTCCAAACTTACTGTCGTGCGGAGTGCCAAAGTCGTAAAAGACTTCTGAATCAGGCCCGCCAATCTCTCCAGCCGGCATATTTGCGGGAATTCCTGCCCTACTCCACCAATTCTTCTTCGCGCCATAGGTGAACATGTGGTTATCTGCAATTCCGATATTCTTCCAAATTTCCACTGACTCTGTATCTGCTTTCATCTCGCTCTCTTCGTCACCTGAAAAAGTTGTTACGTACAATTTATTAGGGTCCAAGCCGAGCCCTTCTTCATTATTTGTGAGAAATTCATAACACCACTGGAGCTGTTCCCGTTTGAAATAGTCACCGAGTGACCAGTTGCCAAGCATTTCAAAAAAAGTCGTGTGGCGGTTGTCGCCCACTTCTTCAATGTCCTCGGCGCGAAACGAGAGTTGTGAATTCGTGAGGCGTTTCCCTTCCGGATGTTCTTGGCCGAGCATATACGGCACAAGCGACTGCATACCGCTACTCGTGAAGAGCGTTGTCGGGTCATTTTCAGGAACAATAGGCGCGCTCGGTATCACCGCGTGCCCCCTCGCAACAAAAAACGCCAAGTATTTGCTCCTCACCTCGTTGACGGTCATACTTAAAAAGATAGCACAATTTAGGCGCCGATTGATTTAATAAACGCTTTGTTATTCGGCTTGCGTCCAAGGAATCCGCGCACGAGGTCTATTTCTTCCATACTTGAGCCCTTTTCAAGAATCCACTGCCGATAATCGCGGCCCGTCTTCGGGTTAAGCGCTCCTTCTTTCTTAAAGCGGCTGAACATATCTTCGGCGTAAACACGAGACCAGAGGTATCCGTAATAACCTGCATCATACCCGCCGGCGACGTGGCCGAACCCGGCGATCCATCTCTGCCCTTTCGGTGCATTAACACCCATCAATTTTTTATTAAGGTCCGCATATAGTTTTACAGGATTCTTCGTTCCTTTCGTATGGATAATCATGTCTAGTGACGCGAGAACTAGTTGTCCTCGAACGCTCCACGCTTCGCCGAAGAGACGCGCATCAATAATTCTTTTTATTAAATCCTTCGGTATCGGACGGCCAGTCTTATAGTGCTTTGAAAGGCGTGTGAGCATTCCAGCGTCCCACACCCAATTCTCCAACATCTGCGACGGCGCTTCTACGAAATCCATTGCTACGTTAAAGCCGGACTGTGCTCTATAACGCGCTTTAGTGAGCGTGAAGTGCATGATGTGCCCGAACTCATGGAAAAATGTCTCTACCTCGCCGTGGCTCATTAGCGAAGGATTCTTGGTGCTAGGCTTTGGGAAGTTCGCGAGCATTGCCGCGAGTGGCGCACGATAGATTTCGCCCTCCTGTCGCCCATAAGTTAGTTCAGATGCGCACGCATGCCCATATTTACCATCGCGCGGATACAGATCAAGAATAAACGTTGAGAGATAGTCGCCGGACTTATCGTATACGTCGAACGTCTGCACGCCCTTGTGCCAGAGCTTCAAATCCGTCCTCTTCTTAAACATCACGCCGAGAAGCTTCTGGTATGCATCCAGCGTTGCTCCCTTTACATGCTCAAACGGGAAATACTCCTTCACAACGTCCGAGTCAATATCAAATTTCTCCTTTCTTATTTGCTTAAAGAGATACGCTATATCATGCGACTGTAGCACCGCACTCGCATCGCCAACGCGACGCTTTTTATCCGCTTTGAGCATCTCTAGATCCTGTTTTTGGCGCTTTTTGGTGCGCTTCTCAAGGTCATTAATCATTCGCCAAACATTGTTCGCGGACTTTGCCATTCGCAATTCCGTCTGATAATCGGCATGCGTTTTATATCCGAGAAGCTTGGCGCTCTCCGCGCGCAAGCGAAACATCTTCTTCAATATTGCGACATTCTTCGGCCCGCCCTTACGAGCGAACTTTTCCATGAGCTCTCTCCTCTTCTCTTCATCGTGCGCGCCGGCAATAAACGGGAAAACGTCAGGATATGCCAGAGTAACTTTATATCTGTTACCGACTCTCTCCAGATTCGCCTTATAACTCTCCGGGAGCCCGTCTAATTCCGCGTTCGTAACAAGGATGTGATCCTTATAATTATTTAAATTGTGACTAAAGGCTAGAGCGAGCCTGCCAAGTTTCTTAATGTTTGACTTCACTCTGGCGAGTTTTGCTTTAGGCAGGCCAAAACCCATGCGGGCATACTCCTTCATCATGTCGCTGAAAAGCAGCTTTTCAGGCCCGACCAATTTCTCTCTGTTCCTCGCATAATCCTTCAGGGCCTTGTATATTTTCGGACTGTACTCAATCTCGACATACTTCTTTTGCAGACCCTCCAGAGTCTTCGCGGCGGCGAGACGCAGCCCCGCATCCGTACTTACGCTTTTAAGCAGACTGATACGGTTCATCTCGTCGCCAGCCTGATCGTCGGACGCCGCAATTGCATACACGGTGTTTACGAACGTGCGTTTATCCGCAGGGACAGCAAGTATCGCAGAATACGCTGTTTTCTTTCTGCGGACCATTTCGCTCGCGATGCGAGAGAAATCCTTAGCCATCCATCTAGTCCAAGCAAAATCCGCTTTTGTATATTTCTTGCGCTTCATGACCCGCCAAATATAGCACACTAGAGCCAGTCTATTGGAGTTTTGTTGTGAGCGATGAGATAATCGTTCGCTTTGCTGAAATGCTTACAGCCGAAGAAGCCGTTATTTGCGGAGAACGGCGAGGGATGCGGAGCTTCCAGCATGAGATGTTTATCCAGCACCAAATCAGATTTGGTGCTGGATTTAGCGCGGTCAATGTGCGCGCCTTTTGATTTGGCATAGTTGCCCCAGAGCATGAAAACCAAATTCGCGCGCTCTTCCGAGAGCGCGCGAATAACCGCATCGGTAAACTGCTCCCAACCCTTATTTTGATGCGAACCGGCGTTATGCGCGCGAACTGTCAGCGTGGCATTGAGCAACAGGACACCTTGCTCCGCCCAGCGCGTTAAGTCCCCTGATGTATGTACGAGCGGTTTGCCGATATCACTCGCGATTTCTTTAAATATATTTTGTAAAGACGGTGGCACAGCTTGCGAGTCTTCAACAGCAAAAGCGAGGCCGTTTGCCTGCTTCACGCCGTGATATGGGTCCTGCCCCAGTATAACGACTTTAACTTTATCAAATGGGCACAGGTCAAAGGCTCTAAAAATATTCTTCGGCGCGGGATACACTATCCCCTCTTTATATTCTTTCTTCACAAACCACACCAGCTCGGCGAAGTAATCTTTTTCAAACTCCCCATCCAGCTTTTCTCCCCACGACGGCTCAATCTTTACATTCATTCTGAAAAGTATACGCTTCTTACCGTCTTTCCGCATGTATCCACAACTTGGTGCTATAGCGTCAAGTTGTGGATACCTATAGATTTGTAAATTTTGTCGCCGCTTAGGTGATAAGCGGAACGAACACGAAGCCTTCGTGGCAGGCAGTTTTGAACTGGTCGCCAACGCGCTCCACAACGCAAATAGCATTCCGTACCGGGATGACCATCCGCCCGCCGTCTGCGAGTTGGGCCTTGAGCACATCTGGAATCTCTTCGGCTGCGGCCGAGACAAGAATGCGGTCATAGGGCGCGGCCTCGCGCTTGCCGAGTTCTTGTCCGGCCATCTCAATGTGTGCATGCGGGTAATCATACTTTGCAAGATTTGCGGAACCGAACGAAACGAGTTCCGGAATGCGCTCCATGCCGATTACCTCGCCGGTCGGTCCGACAAGGCGCGCTAGCAGTGCCGTCGTCCAGCCCGACCCGCTTCCGACATCCAGCACGCGGTCGCCTGACCGTACGCTTAACCATTCCAAACAAAGCGCGACGACCGTCGGCTGGGAGATGGTCTGCCCCTCGCCTATCGGCAGGGCGGTATCCAGATACGCATTGTCACCAGCCTTCTCGGGCACGAACCGCACGCGGTCCACGGCGCGCAACGCCTCCTCTACAGCTTTCGTCCGTATCGCTCCGGTCTCTTTCAGATACTCGATGAGCGACTCGTT
>ERZ1292629.2312-Hain-H43-01um-R1-2312-length-16347-cov-5_pt1 | contig 16347 bp, 30 predicted proteins | sample MGYA00564399_ERZ1292629 | MGnify/ENA primary metagenome ERZ1292629 (study PRJEB36523, sample SAMEA6512636) | groundwater metagenome | collected 2019-01-08 | study: AquaDiva: Metagenomics assemblies of 32 groundwater samples
GCAGTAACGGAATCAAGAAAATTAAATACTACTCCATCTGTTGATATATATATATTAAATCCATCTTCATTTGCTGAATTATCTTGCCATGTTAATAGAATTGTATTAATAGCCATGATTTATACTCCACAAGCTAATGATAAAAGAGTTGGAGGGCTTGGTGGTGCAGCAAAAGTCTCAACGGTAAAATTATCAATTGAATTAGTTATAGCGGCTGAAATAAATGCAACATTTAAATATGGATAACCATTATTCCCATTTGCAGGGTATGTACTTCTAAATATTCCATTTGTATATAAATTCATATTTGCCCCAACTCTTTGTAATGTAACTAAAGTTGCAAACCCACTGACAAAGGAGAATCCACTACCAGAATGACGATTAAAAAGCGTTTGATTTGTTATTATACAATTATCAAAAACAGTAGATATTCCATCATGTAAACCAAAATAAAATGTATTACTTATTGGTGCTACATTGTAAATTGATGTAGAAATATTAACATTTATTGTAAAATCTCCAATAACTAAAGTATTGTTACGATATGCTCCAGATATTACTTGAGGTATATTATTAAGTGCATTTGTATTTATGGATATACTTGTACCACTAATCTTTGTCCAAACTCCTCCAATGTCAGGAACATGATTTTCTAATAATGTCCCATTTATTGCTGTAAATAAATCTTGTACGATTACTGCCATTATAATATTCCTCTTGTTCCAATAATTTTATCTTCAATAAGTTTAAGGAAATTAGCAATACAGGCAACAAATAATCCATATATAAAAACATTTGTATACTTATCAATGCCAAATAATACCATATACAAATATACTATAGAACTAAACCAAAAACTTAAACAAAATTTGCAATCAAATGGTTTAAAATTAAGGTATTTACCTCTTAACATCTGTATTGCGATTCCGAAGCCGTAAGCGGCCAAAGGAATGATTAAAAGAATGTCTATCATGTCTTGAGTCCTTCTATATATTTTCTAATGTCAAATAGCCTATTTTTTGCTTTAACAATATAAGATGAATCTATACTATCACCACTAAGAAGCATATCAAATACTATATGTGCTGGAGTAATTGCATTAAGAATTTTATCCTCAAGTTCTTTAATGTATATACTTTTCAATTTTTACTCCATATTTATTACTTTATTGGAAGTTGAATTGTTTGTATTGAGGGATTTACAATCATTCCAGATTGTCTTTTACTCCTTATTTTTTTAAGTATTAATAATAATGCCAGTATACTTATACCAGCTCCGGCATATACATAATATTGATTTATACCAAAGATTTTTCCTGATTCTGAATCTGGATAATAAGATGGAGTATATGTTGGTGCTTGAGAGGATTGTCCAGTTATCGTAGCAGCTACACCCTCAGCAGTTTTTGTGAATAACGTAGATAAAAATCCAGGTTTTTCTTCTACCTGTGGTTTAACGGTAGATTTTTTTGGCATATCCATAACATACTGTTTTTGTTTTGGTGAAATTTCTGCTCCATATCCACTTAATATTAACATTTTTAAACCTCCCTGATTATCTTCTTCTTACAGCCCTTCTAACTGGTTTTGATGCTTGTCTTGGTGATGGTTTTGCAACTTGTCTAACCGGCCTTGCCGCTACAGCCGTACTTCCTTCTCTTGGTTTTTTTCTTCTTCCTCTTTCAAGAACTCTATTCAATTCACTTTCAGATATTGGATTGCTCATTTTATTTTGCAATGCTTTAATGTCAATCTCTTGCCTTTGTTTAAGCTTATCTGATAAAAAATTTGCTGTATTTATTATTTTTTGTATCTCTTTGTCCAATTCTGGTCCAGATGTTGGAACTTGTCCTTTTGTAACACGACTTCTAAGTGCACTTTCTAATTTGGCGATTTCAACTTCAATTTTACCTTTTTCTAATCCATATTTTAATTCAAATTCTCTTTGTAGAATTTCAAAATATTCCTTAATTTGTTCTTCTTGTGTAAGGTTTGTTTTAATTGGTTGCGTTTCACCATAACTACTCAATATCAACATTTCAATCTCCTCCAAACAAAGTCATTGCAGCTATTAAACCTATACCACCAAGTATATAAGGTAATTTTGGGTCTGTATATTGAGTTTTTACATCTTTTTTAATAATATTTTTATCAATTTCTTTTTTATTGGCTTCAATATAGCTTTGTATTGGTTGCTGTGTTAGCCCTTGACATTTATACTGTTTACAATATTTTTCAAAATCTGGATTTTCATTAGGTGTTGGTTTACTGCAATCATAAGTATCGCAATACATTTCAAAGGCAGCTTCGTTGGCTATTTGTTGCGCTCTATATTCTGCCTCTGTTTTATCCAGATTATATTTTTCGACTGGCCCAACCATCGCTCCAGTCATAACTTCAATACCTTTTTGTTTAACAAGTTCTATTAAAGCATTTTTACCAAGTTCTTTTATCGCTTGTGCTGTAAAATGCTCTGCAACCCATGTTTTCATAGTCTGCATTAAACTATGTTTTACGGTTGCCTTTGCTATTTCGCTTGCTGATTGATATGCAGCCGCCGATGCGCCACTTCCAGTTCCAGCAGTTAATATTGTTACTATGGCTCCAACAACTACCAATGATATACTAAACATATCATCTCTACTTACCTTACCAAGTGGCCCCAAATCAGTTGGTTCTGGTAATGATAAGTAAAAATTTAAAATACTTTTTTCCATTGGTTCAGCAAAAGCAGCTTTATACGCTTTTTCTGCTCCTGCTATTCCAGCTTTATATATTGTCTCAGCCCCTCTTATATGACCTTTTGCTAATTGAGAAGTACCTTTAATAATTCCAGTCCCAGTCTCTACGGCAGCAGTGGTAAGCCCTTCTGCAATTCCAGTTTGTATCTTAACTGTCTCAGTTACAGTTCCAACTCCCATTATTACAACATCGCCAGTTATTCTCCCTATATCCGACCTACCTATGTCAGACCTTGCGAACTCTCTTCTCGCCCTCTTTGCTTCCTCACCAACATCTCTACCAGCCTTTGCTACAGTCCTTACTACATTTTTTACACCACGCCCACCTTCCTTTAAAACATCAACATGGGCTTTTGCTATTGTATTTACGGTATTATTGTAACCTTTACTGATTTCTCTTGCAATATTTGTGCCGATTTTTCCTAAATCTGGTAATTTTAAGTCAATATTAATACCAATTCTATCACTTATCCAACTTCCATATTCAGTTATTTCATCTTTTTGTTTTATAAGAACAAGCATTATAGTTCCATTTTACCTACATGGCAGCTATTTGTTTTCTGCCATCTTCAATCTGTTTTTTCCCTTCTGCTATTGCTTTTTTACCTTCAATGACAGCATTTTCTATTGTTTTTACATCTTCCTGCATTGCAATTATGCTTCGTTTTGCAGTATCAATATTAAATGGCTCTTCTTGATATTCTTCTGATTGTATTTCCTGTTCTTGATAATCAGGAGAAACCATTTCACCTTCATCCTGTCCATATCCACTAAAATCTATATATCCAGCATATCTCCTTAATCTTTTTGCGGCTATCGTTGCTGTTGAACCAGATTTTGATGCTTGTTTTCCAATACCGACAACTTGTTTGGTATCTCCTTCTATCTGTTTTAATCTTTTTTCAGCAACAACAAGGTCTTTTGCTGTCCCTAATGTTTCTTTATCAGGCCATATACATTGACCTCTTTGTATTATTTGTCCACCTTTACAACTAATTTGTGGTGTAATTCTACCATTTCCTTTTTTCAATAATGGAGATTTATATTGAGGGATATTTGATTGAGGTATACCAGCACTGCTTTTTGCAGTTTGAACAGCTTTTGCCATTGACTTTAAAGCTCCAGAAGGCATAAAACTCTTACCACCTTTTGGCCCTTCATATCCAGATAAGACTAACATATTAACCTCCAAAAATTATCTAATTCTTCTTCTCTTTTTTCTAAAAACTATACCAATATCATCATCATCCTTTGTCACTAATGGACTTTTATATTGAGGAATATTTGATTGAGGTATGCCATATTGAGCTTTAACTTTTGCTATAATGTTTCCTGCACTACTACTTCTTTTCCATCTATATCCAGATAAAACCAACATATTATTCTCCTTATTATTTAATTGATTTTGTACTTTTAATGGTTTGTTTTGCTGTTGCTATTATCTGTTTTGTTTCTGCAAGTGCCTTTTTCTTTTCTGCTAATTGAGATTTCAATATTGATGTATTCCCATATCCACTAAAACCACTCAAGGAACCACTTTTTAATTTATTTAATGCTTGTGTAAGCTGTCCAGATACGGCCTTTGTTGTTGAAACAATTTTTTTAGCAGTTCCTATAACTTGTTGTGATTTAGCTGTTGCTTGTTTTGCTTGAGCCGAAATCTGTTTAATGGTTGCTTGACCATAACCGGATAGGTTTAGAGTTGTAGTCTTTCTTGCTATCCTTCTATTTCGTATTCCACTTAATATTAATGCCATTTTGATTACCTCCGATTATAATATGTTTTTAAGTATGGTTTATCATTTAATATTTGTCTTAAATGACTTCCAAATCCTTCCATTTCACTTGGAGTTTCCTGCTGTTCTTCACTTGGTTGTTCTTGCATTTCATCTTGTGGTTCTTCTTGTATTTCTTCTTCTGGAATTGCTTGTCTTGCTTCTTCAATTTCTCTGTCATAAGGTTGGAAAAACTCCTCACGACTCATTGGTATGTATTTATCTTCTTCGGCTGGAGGTTGATACGACTCCTCTCTTTTCATTTCTTTTACATATTCCATACCTCTTTCAGATTCTAATTGTTTTTCAGCTTCCAATATTTGTTGTTCAAGTTCATATGCAATTTTTTCAGCATCTATTACTTGTTGTTCGATTTCATTGGTTGCTGACATTGCTTCTTCAACTGATTGTGATTCTTCTTTTGATGCTTGTTCAGCAATGTTAATATCTTTTTCAGCCATTGAAATTTCTTGTGAAGCCTTATATGCCTCCTGTTCAGCAGCTAAGGTATCACTTTCAATTTTTGATGCAGCCTCTTTAGCTTGTCTATCAGCTTCAACGGCTTGCTTGATATTCTCATCAGTTTGTTTTATTTGGTTTTTTAAATCAATTACCTGTTGTTCCATGCCAGCAATTTCTTGTTCAGCATTGGCAATATCTGTTTCAGCTTGCGCCAACTGAGCGTTTGCATTATCTATAGCTTCTCTTTTTGCTTTTTCTTTATCTGTTATTAATCCGGTTACGGTTGCTACCTGTTCTGCAACTCTCCATGTCTCTCTTGAAATATCTCCAGCACTTTTTTGAATTTGGCTAACCGTATCTGTATATCCTTTTGATATTGTACTTGTAACATTTGTAAATCCTTTACCAATTTCTTTTGTTATATTACCAATACTTTTTGTAACATCACCAATCGGGTTCCATTTTATTGTTGGTAATGATATTTTAGGTAAATCTATTTTAGGTAAAGATATATTTATTTTTGGTAAATCTATTTTAGGCATACTAAAAGATGGCATACTAAAATCAAACATCCCTTCAAGCTTACCTAATTTATTTTTCTTTTTAACTTCTTTTAAAATAATCATTTAATTCTCCCTTGTCATATACATATAAACAAGATAACCACCTAAAGCTAATACTATGATTCCAACAACACCCACTGTTCCAGTAGTAGTTTCTATTCCTGCTATTTTTATAGGCTTACCATAAAGCCTGCTTAACCATCCTGCTTGAAATTCAGGTTTCCCAATACTTGTATAATATTTATCAGCTTGAGATATTATTGCATCATAAAGAGCTTGCTGATTTGGATGTTTATTTATAACATCAATAACTTCTTGATATAGGAATTTTTTTTCTCCTATGTTATAACCGATAGATATTAAAGCTCTACTTATTATTTTTGCAGCACCAGCGCAACCAGTATTAACACCGAGGTCAAATAACTTAAAGGCTATTGAGTCTGAATTTATTTTATAGAAATTACATTTAATCCAAAAATCATTATAGTAAATTTGTTTTGCACGTTCTATTGTAAGGTTTTTTATATCTTCTTTAGGATAAGACTTTTTACTTATTCCATATTTCGTTTCACCACCTGGGTCTTTTGGGTTATCTACATAACCCCCTTCATGTTTCAATACAATCGCAACTGCTTTTTCAAATCTATTGTCCATAGTTTTAGCAAGAACATTGTCCTTTCCATTGTTCTATTATAAACGTATCAAGTAGCGCACTATCAACGTAAACAAGATAAAAAGTATCGGTATACTTATCTTTGTATATATGTTTGCCATTTTTTTCTTTGAAATAATTAGCATCACCAATTATGTTGCTTGCGTCACTTCTTTTTACATTCGTTGACTTACCAGTTAAAACTGCATTCATTTATTTACTCTTTTTTGCAAGTTGATATATTAAATAACCACCAATGACAATGCTTCCAACAATAGGTAATATACCAATTTCCATTATTTTATCAATAAATGTTGGTGTATTAAATATTTTCGGGTCTACTTCTTTTATTTTATTTGGGTCATTAGGGTCAAGTTTGTATGCCTTTCCTGATAAAAGTATGGTAGCATTAGGTTTAAGTATGTTCATCATGCTTAATCCTTTGCCTTTTTTTGGTTCAGTTTTTTTACTTAAATCTATAGTATATCCAAAAAATTTAGTTTCAAGCCTAATTTTTGCGTCTTTAGGTATTAAATCTCCAATATTAAAACCTATTTGACCGTATTTTGCTAATTGAGTTTCTATGCTTTTCGCCATATCGGTTCCTCGATTTTCTAAAAATGTAATTAATTACCAAAAACTATCTAAAAAAACCGAACTTATCAAAAAAATAAAGTACCTTTGCCTTACGACAAAGGAGTAGTCGTTCTGCTTTCAGCTTCTTTGTTTGCTGGAACAGTTCCACCAGTTACATTACTATCTTTTGCAAATAGAAGTCCAAGTCCTGTTATTATAACTGGAATATCTACAGTCCAATTAATCTTTTCAGGGGTTCCTGTTGTATAATTTGATATAATATCAACCAATGCTGTTGCAATACCACCTGTACCAAATAGTGTTGTTTTCCAATTTTTAAACATTTTCTTTTCCTCCTTTAGTCTTTATTTCTTCAAGGTAACTATTTATATTTCTTACTGTAACGACAATGCTAAGTAAGGCAGCAGCAAGACCAACATAATTCCAATTAACCATACTGCTAATTTCATCTATTTTTTCTTTAGCTGATTTTACTATATTAGACATTTTAACTTCCTTGATAAGATTATATTATGTCAATACTGCTAAGTCAATATATTAAGTTTAATGAGGTTCCGGTAAGAAAACCAATAAGCAAGCTAATTGCTATATGTTTTATATTGATTACTGGTTTAACTGTTGTAATTGTTGGATTATCTGGATTATTTATTGATGAGTTTAGTTTTTGTATGGATATGTTAAGTTTTTCATTGTGAGAATTACATACATCAATACCAGATTTTAAAAGTTCTATTTGAGTGTTTTGGTCATTGATATAATCTTCAAATTGTAATTTATCAAATATACACTGTTTATATCCTTCAAGGTCAAGATAGACCTGTTCTGGATTATCAAATACTACTCTTTCGTCACTACTTAGGGCTTGTGTAGCAATACATGATACTATTAGGATAACCATTAAAATTAAACGCATCTGAAAGCTCCTTTACCCCTTTAGGCTGTTTTATTTCTGTAATTGATACCTTAGTATCACCTACTTTTATACCTTTATTTGGAATTGCTATTTTTGCTTTCTTTTTTTCTTCTATTTGGTTAAATTTGCTTAAAATTGAATTCAAATTTTCATTATATTCAGTTTTAGATTTAACCAAATTATCATTTATTACTTTATTATATTCCTTGGTTATGTTTACTATTTTTTGGTTAAGTTCATTATTACCATTTTTTATAAAGTAAATACTGGTAATATTTAAAACAATAAGTAAAATTATAGCAATTATAAATCCATAATCTTTTAAATTATTCATTTGATTTTGCCTTTTCATGCTTAACAAGACATTCTCTTATTTGACCAAACATGATATCTGAGTCTTTTTGCAGGTTATCATGTTTTACTTCAAGCTTAACTATACGTTCAACCATTGCGAAATGTTGCCATAAAAAACCAACAACTATTGCAAGTATTTCAAGTACATTCCCAAGGCTTATCGTTGCATCCATTTTGTAACTCCTTAATATTTATTAAAATACATTATCTTCTTTTTTAACATCTGAATATCTTTTTGCTGAGTCTTCACAATGATTATTTTCTAACCAATTTAATATTTTATGTAAAAATTCTGCCAGAAAGCTACACTTTGGGTTTTTACCTATTCTTGAAGATATAGGCTCTCTATATGACCCACCAGCTATGGCATTCAATAAAATATCTAATGCCATTAAAACATTAAATATATATTTTTTAATCATTATACAACAACTCCAGTTAAACCTTTAGATTGCGCAACTAAATTATTAACAATATTTTTTAACATTGGATAAAGTGTTGGATTCGCAATTAGTATAGCAGTAAAATCATTGCCTTCTATATGCAAATTTTTTAATTCTCCGACTGGAGTAAATACATTATTAACATCAAGATTTCCATCATAATATTGAATATCCATAATACCAGCTTTATTATTAATACTAAAACCTTGTACTTCTGATGAATTTAATACAATTTGGGTTGTTACTGGATTATCGAATCTTAATGGCATTTTTGAATCCTCCTATTTTTAAAAAATTTATAAAGCTATACATGAAATACCTAAAATCTCACCAGCCCAAAACGATGGGGTTAAAGTCCCAAGTATATAATTTCTAAGAGTAAGTGCATTTATACTTATTCCTTCTTGTCTTGTATGTGTTGTTGCTGTTGTATTGGAATTTACTATATTACATATCCATCCATTTGGAGATGTTGGCAAAGTTAAAACACCATCATTTGTAGTAGCATCAATTCCAGTATAAAGAATAAAAGCATGTGTTCCATTATTACTTGTTATTGCTGGCACATCTCCAAATCCAGTAAGTACAACTGGAGCTTGCATAGGATTTGTTGAATTTGTATAAACTAAAGTTTGCCTTACTGTTGCTGGAGTAAAATGTAGATTGCTTCCATCATACTCCATAGAGCCTGTTTCTGGTGTTGTTAAATCGGTTCCAGAAGTAAATTTTAAAGGTGCTGTATTTACTGTCGCTGTTCCTGCCGGTAAATGTAAAATTGAAGTTGGAGAGGTCATATTAATGCCAACTCTAACACTATTACTGCCGATACCGGCATTGCCACCTATAATGGCAGCATTATTAGTACCAGATAACGCTCCAGAACCTATTGCTATTCTATATGTTGAATTACCATTATTTACATCTGCACCATATCCAATAAGTGTATTGTTAGAACCAGCACCTGGGCTTCCTCCAGCATTTGCTCCAACTGCTGTATTATTAGTTCCTGTTGTTATTCCACTACCAGTACTTCTCCCGATTGCGGTATTGTTTGCTCCGGTTGCTGACACTAATGAGCTTATACCAAAAGCACTATTACCTACAACTCCATTATCTCCTGCTCCAACTGTTATACCTTGAACAACAAGTTGTCCATTAAGGGTATCTCCTTGAACACTTACAGCATCATAAGGTGAAATTCTTACTGTTGTAGCTGTATCAAGTAAAAACCAATAAACATTTCCACTAATTATTCCACCTATAGGGACTACAACTGAACCCTGATAAGCGTTTAATGCACCTAACCCATTTATATTTACAGTTACGGTGGCAGTTGTATTCGTTCCTGTAGCGATTGCAAGCCACCTTTGGCCTACTGCACTTGCATAAGAAGTTATTACAGGTGAAGGAGTAAGCGTAATGGCATTAACAGTCCCTCCTATTGTAGTATAGGCAAGAGGTGCGCCACCTCCACCTGCTGGTATTGTATAGGCTCCAGTACCGTCAAGATATTTTGTAGCATCGTTAGGGGATTTCGGGGTAAATCCATGTTTGGTAGTAGAGACATTGTTCGTGGTGTTGTCAGAAAAAGAGATGTTCGTATCTATCAGTGGCTTAGATAGTCCGGCGTTAGATAGAGAGGTAGATAATATTAAAGACAATATTATAAGTATTTTGCTTGTATTTTTCAAAGTTTTATCCTTAGTTTTAATTTATTCCAACCAACCTTCAAAACCACCATAACAAATTGCATTGGCAGTAGCATTATCGGAAATTACTGATATTTTAATATCTGATGTTCCTAAAATTTTAATTGGAGCTTCAAGTTGATGGTCGCCACTACTATCTTGAGCAAGTGACATACTCCTTACATGGAAAACAGTAATAAGTTCATTGTCGAATGTTGTCTTTGCTCTTAATGAAAATTCAGCATATCTTCCTCCTGCCAAACTTCCTGTGCCCCAATCCCAACTTGTTATAAATAATGTTTTTCCTGCTGGTACTGTATATATTGATTGCCGTGAAACATTCAATCCAGCAATCACATAAGAATAAGTTACTGTCCCTGCTATGTTTTGTAATGAAATATTACCAACTGGGGCTTCGTTGATTCCAGTAGTCATTACATGAATATTGTTTATTCTTAAAATATTTGTTGCAACTGTATTTACTGGAGTTGTGCCGTTTAAAGTTATTGCTTCAACTTGCTGTGTATATGTATTATCAAGATAGTGAATATCAACTGTTCTTGCGCCAATTCCAGCAGCCGCATCACTTACACTACTTGAGACCATTCTCATTTGTATTGGAGTTACTGGAAAAACATAATTTCCACCAAGTTCCCATACGTCTTCACGAACATTATCTATATCTGGATTATAGCCAAATACATAGACAATACTATGTCCAGGTACTACTCCTTCTGTTATATCATATAAATATGTGGAATTTGAAACCCTTATCTTGTTTTCTACTTGTTTAATACCATAAGAAACATTATTTTCATCTATCAATTTTGTTGTTTTTGAAGATAGCCCTCCAGAATAAACAGTTTGAGAAATTAATAATATTACTATTGATAATATTAATTTTTTAATTATCATAATATTATGCCAACTTCGCCTGTTCAATCATTCCAATAGTTACAAAAGGAAGGCCAATAATTTCATATCTTGCTTGACTGCTTATTTCAGATACCCAATTCACATCTGGTATATTTGTTGTACCAGTAATATTATCTCTTGTGGTTGCTGAAACTAAATTCTTTACCAAACAATAATTTAAAGCATCCTTTATTATTTGTGATGATATGTCAATAACCCCACCACCTGATTCAATCGCAATTAATCTATCATAAAATATTTGTCCAACATGGTCACTCTTAATGGCTATAAGCTCTGGAAATGGTATTATATTTAATATTGCTGTAGCTGTAGCTGAGGTTTCTTCGCTTTTCGTTATGTTATATTTTACACTATTCCCTTGCGGTACAGGGTTAGGTATCAAATTTCTTTTTGTAAGCTCAGAATAGGCTTGCTGGTTCGTTAGATTCGCATATTGAGGTAAGCTTAGTTCGGTTTTTAGGATTTCTATATCAGTCATTTTTACCTCTTACCAGGCAGCCATTCTAAAAGCATCACCACCAGCTACTGATTTTACAGCTATTTGTGTTTTTGCAAGATTATCAAAAGTAACAGTCTCGCCAGCCTTAAACGTAAAATGAATAGTTACTCCATTATCAAAACTTATTTGAACATTGTTTATTGAATCATTGGTAAATAATATTCTTTTTGAAGTAAATCCAAAAGCTGTATTAACAAAGGCGGCAGTAGTTGTTGTATCGAGATATGTATAATTTGAACTTCCCTGTTCTTGAACTTTAAGTCCATTGGTTATATCACCACGCATTCTATCCCAAGTTGTACCATTAAATAAATAGCCATATGAACCAACTTCAAGATGCCCACCTGTGCTTACAGCAACTCCATCAGCATTGTCACCTATTGTTTCAATTCTGTCATAATTTATACCATCCCATCCATAAAGGATAGAAGCTACATTAGCACCTCTTGTCGTTGTAATGTTATCACCATGAGTTGTGCTTAACCATCTATCCCATGTAGTGCCATTAAATAAACCAGATAAAGAATACGAATTTACCGCATCTGTTGGATTTACATAAGCATCTGACGGTGTTTTTGTACCAGTTACAATAACCGGAGAAGCTGATGAATTTTTAATATTTACCCATAAACCACTGGTAGTATCACCTTTTACTCTATCCCAATTTGTTCCATTATGATTCATTAATCCTGTTGAAAGAATACCAGAAGTTTGAGAATCACCTATATTACCTGCATCTTTAACCCTTCTCGGAGATATTAAAGAGCCTGTTATTGTTGAATCTTGAACATTCATTAAACTTTCACCTGAGACAACGGCCCAAGCAAAATAAGATGAACTGAGTAACAATATTCCAGCTATTGTTATATAGAAATATCGTTTACTAATCATATAAAACTCCCATTTAACTATATTGTAAATAATTTTAATGTAGTTGCTATGCCAGCGATAGCATATAAAGGCATATCTGGAGAAAGATTCATAGGAACTTGTTGACCTTCAAAAATTGGATAACCATTAACCGCTGAAACATCAGGGCCGCCAATATATACTGTTCTTGCAAGTCCTCCAGCAGCTTTTTCAGTTCCACCTTTTAGAGTTATTGTAAGCATTGCATCTATTGAATTTAAAACCGATAATGTTCCATCCCATCTTATTGCAAAATCAGTTACTATACCCATATTTCCTAAAGGGATATAGTAATTGCCAACAGCAGATATACCAGAAAGTATTGTTTGAACATCAAACCATAAACCAGTCCCAGGGTCTTTGGATTGAGTGTATACGTTTAGAGAAGGCGCACCTAAAATAGCATCTGCTCTAAAATGTGCATGAACTTCCGAATAAGACGAAACACCCAAAGAACTTGCCTGAGTATTGCCAGCAGCATCTATTGTTTGATATGTAGGGCCAGTAGAACCAATTAGAATTGTTGAAGAAGTTACACCTATTGATAAACTTGGGTTTGCAAGGATATAAGGCCATTCATGTGGTGGCTTTAATATTAAAGTTGGAGTAGTCCCAACACTAATCAAAGTTGTTTTTGGAGGTCTTGTAAACTGAGTCAAATTCATGCTATAACCAGCCATTTCTTTTGAACGTAACTCAGAACTTTCAACAGCCTTTGCTTTTTGGTCTAACCTTTTACCAACCTCAGAGGAAAGAACTGGGTGAACATCACGAAACCTTCTATCTATTATAAAAGGAGAAGCCATTTAAAACTCCTTTATTATTTTATTTTCTTTGCTTTATATCCAAAGAATGCTAATTGAATTGCAAAATCGGCTCCTGTTGCTGTATCGGTTGCAGTAACTTTTAAATGAGTACCACCCCTAAATATATAAGGTCTTGGTAATATAAACGGATTTTGACCGCTTCCGGCTATAAGAGAAGCCCTTACAGGTGCAACAAATAAATCCTCAGTAACAAGTTCATCTCTTATTTGTAGTGTAAATTCTCTTGGAGAAGTTGCACCATGATAAACATTTAATATTTCCCATATAAAATCAGACTCATTTGATATTGGATATTTATCGGTTATTGTTGCTCCACTTGTCATGGTAAGATTAAATGGGAGAACAAAAAGTCTTTCTATTTTATATAATGCAGTTCCTTCTGGAACATCAAAGCCTTTAGGAATTACACCAACTTTTCCTTCTCTTGAAACTGATATAAGTTTACCAGAATCCCTATGGCCCATTAATACCAATTGTATGGTATTTGGAATTGCTGAAAGGTTTGTTATTTCAATTTCTATTGTACTACCATTTAAAAATCTATGCTGTTTTGGCATTAATAATGGGTTTTGTCCGTTACCAGTTATTACCGAACTTCTTATTTGAGACTTAAAAAGAGTTTCAAAGGTATTTCCATCTTTTATATTAAAGCTAAATCCCTCAACCTGAGAAGAATAAGCGTTCATTATCGAAAGAATAAAATCATATCCATTTGATAGTTGAAGTGTAGTGAGTGTGGTTGCATTACCAGCAAGAGTCAAATCAAATGGTATTGCGAGGAACTTTTCACCTGTTTTTAATTTTGCTCCATAAGGCCATACGGCTCCATCATTATACATTTTGACTCTCCTATATAAAAAGATAGGTGAGCGATATTGCTATCGCCCACCCTTAATCTTTGAAACGGAATTAAGCACCTACAACGGCCTTGCGGAGAACCCCATCAAGAACCATCTTACACTTCCTTGTTGCGCCGAGAGTTACAGCACTCTCAAACTTCAATCTGAACTGGAAAGTCCTGCCTCCAACGATTGACAGAGGAAAAGGCAACTTCATTGCGCTTGCCTGTGTTGGAAGGCCATTGCCTACGCCAACAGAGTTGGTTGCGGCAGCAGTCATTGTACCAAGATGCCCGTAAAGACCTCCACCTGCACCACAAAGAACTGCGGGAAGAGTAAAGATTTCCTCAATACCTTCCTTGAGGTAAGTAAGAACGCTTGTTCCAAGAAGAGCCTTAGCATCAATCTCATCAATATTCTGAGGAAGGATGAATCTCATCTTAACAGCATCGAATACCCAACCCTGTGGTAGGGTGCTGAACTGTGTCAAGTTCGTCTCAGCAAGAACCTTGCCCTGTGGAGACTGGAAAAATACAGCCTCGGTTGCAGCAGTTGCTATTGAAACGGTATCATAAACCCAAAACGGCCTTACATCTTCCAACTTGTAAGTTTTCTTTACACCACCTGGCCCCGTTACACCAATTTTTGTTTCTCCGCCCATGATAAATCCTCCTATTTTTCAATTTTTTTCAGTGGAGAATTTCTCCAACTATAAATATTTTGTACTGTTATTGCAGTTTGCGTACTATACGCCTACCAATCCTCATCTTCTCCATCGTCACCATATCCAACTTCTGTTGCTATTATCGTTCCCATTCCATCGGATATTTCCTCAGCGATTAATGCTCCAGTTGCAGAAAGACCAGCACTTTCAGTTACTTCCATGCCTCGATAGCCAGATGTTTCCAGCACATCAATATCGCCACCAAGTCCAGAAAGTCCCAAAGTCTTACCAAGAAGATTCTGCAAAATCCTTGCACTTGCAATAGCAACACCACCTATAGCAATCCCATTAGCGAGTGATGGATTGGTTTTGCGAAGATAAAATGCAAGACCAAGAGCAGCAAGCCCTCCAACTACAGGTCTAACAGCGGCTGGAACGATTGTACCGATAACAGGTAACTTTGGAAGGACAAAATCTACTGCAAGAACAACACCCGCACCAGATACGCCACCTTTCAAAGCTTCCATTGCATACTCCTGAATTTCAGCCCCAAGAGCAATAGCACCGAACCCTGAAAGATTCCTCTTTCCAAGTTCACAAGTTGGACAACCTTCAAATACTAAAGTTTTACTCATTTAACATCACCCCCCTCTTTATTTTTTTTATTTATATGGTTGAAAATTATATTTCCAACAATATATATTCCGCCACCTAATAAGACCTTCTTAATATTATGATTTTCTTTTATAGATATAGATATTTCCTTATCCTTACTTAATATCATACTATCTAATTCTTTTTTGTCAATACCTAAATTCATTGCTACATTAATTTTTTTTACTTGCTTACCAATTTCTTTTATTAAATATTCTGGTAAGATTTCAAAAAATTTTAACGTATTGCTATTTTTTAGATTTATTAGTTCATTTTTATCCATATTCAACATAAGTTAAATTGGTAATGGTTTTTCTAATTGACTTATTAGTTTGTAGGCTGTCATTCCAGCCGCAACTGTAGTTACAACATTTTTAATTGTTGGGAATCCTATAACTAAAAATGCTAATCCCAATCCTACAACCGATATACCGGCAATCTGTATATTACTTATGCCTATCTTTTCTGTTAAAGATGGCTCTGCTTTTGGAATATCAGTTGTCTTCTTTTCTTCTTGTCCATATCCAGATAAGATAATCATGATTAACCCTTTAAAGCAAACCAACCAGCAGCAACAGTCCCTATAATTCCAAGAGGAATCCAAGGAGATACACCCAAAATCTTTCCTTCATCTGCTTTCTTCTTTTCCTCAGCAGCTATCATCTGTTCTTGCATTATTGCTTGTTCTTGCTGTGCAACCTGTTCTGGAGAAGGGCCAGACGGTTGACCAGTCATACTTGCTACAGCCATTCCAGCAGCAGCAGGAGCCATTGTTTCTGCTATTTTACCAGCGGTTGTGCTACCACCTATCTTTTTTACAAGATTAAGTGTT
>ERZ1292629.2314-Hain-H43-01um-R1-2314-length-16329-cov-6_pt1 | contig 16329 bp, 14 predicted proteins | sample MGYA00564399_ERZ1292629 | MGnify/ENA primary metagenome ERZ1292629 (study PRJEB36523, sample SAMEA6512636) | groundwater metagenome | collected 2019-01-08 | study: AquaDiva: Metagenomics assemblies of 32 groundwater samples
AAACCGGCTTAAGGTGGTTATAATAAACAGCATTAACCTGGGCAATAAAGGTTAGGGCCGGGACGATCACTTCGTTTCTTTCCGAGCCGTCTTGGGCTTGAGCAACCGCCAAAGCAACGGCATCAGCCGAGGTGCCGTTGGCTGTGGCCACAACATATTTTACTCCAAAAAACTTAGCCAGTTTCTCTTCAAACTCCTGGATAGAACTTCCTTGACCCACTACTCCCTTATCTAATGCATTCTTTATCAGTTCTTTGGTTTTATCGGAAATATTAACGGTGCCTAAGTTAATCATAAAAATTTTATTAATCGATTTTCCACCAGCGATTGGGAAACTTTTCTTTTAAGATTTTGTCTCCCTCGCCGGGAACAGCGAGTTGAAGGGCCCTCAAATCAGCGTCAACCATAATTTTGACCAGTTCCTTAAATTTAATTTTTGGCTGCCAGCCAAGTTGCCTCTCGGCTTTGGCAGAGTTACCCACCAAAGCATCGACTTCGGTCGGGCGGAAATAACGCTGGTCAATCTCTATGTAGGGACGCCAATCGCCGAGTCCCGCATATTGGAAGGCCTCATCTAGAAACTCTTTGACCGAGTGCTGTTCGCCGGTTGCCACCACAAAATCATCGGCTTGGGGCTGCTGCAGTATTGAATACATGGTTTCGACATACTCGGGAGCAAAACCCCAATCGCGCTGAGCGCCAATATTTCCAAGATAGATTTTTTGATCGAGGCCCGCTTTAATCCTCGCGATGCCCCGGGTGATTTTACGGGTGACAAAAGTTCCTCCCCGGCGGGGACTATTATGCACATGCGCCTTTCCAACCCCGCAGTGAAACTCTCCCGAAGAGGTTTCTAAATCATAAAACCAACCGTTATAGTCCGGTATCTCTATTATTTTTTTAACTTCAAGGGGTTCTTTTCTTAAATAATGAACTTCGCAAGCAGAACCACCATTTTGTATTTTTCTTATAAAAGTTCTAGAAATGCCGGTTTCTCTCGAAATTCCCCTTTGAGATGCGCCTTCCAATACCAACTCTCTGATTTTTTCTTCTTTTAATACGTTATTTACCGTTGAGAGAATATTAAGGGAATAAAATATTCTACCATCATTTTTTTCCTCTAAGGTTAGATTAATATCTTGGTTAGTTGTTTTCTCAATAAGATACCACAAGCCCATAGCAAGAGTAGCCGAATTAGTCTTAAAGTTCTTGAATTCATAAGTGCAAAGATTTTCCTTTAAGCCATCGGCTAAATTATAACCCCTTAAGAAAGCTAACATAATCTCCGGTGGCGAATTAAGAATTACCTTAGGAACCCGTTTTGTTCGATCTAGATTATAAATATCAATTTTTCGAAGCCAGTTATTACCACCAGATAGCCTTAGCTGCCCAACAATGTTTTCAGGATTAAATCCTGACTTTGTTGGATAATAACTAGTAGAACCACCGGTAACTTTCGACCATAAATAACTAAAATGTTTTCTAATTTTTTCTGATGAATTCGTAAATTTACCATGCAATCCAATACCTTTTTTAGCATAGGTAATAGATCCATCGCCAACCATCATCCCCATCACTTCTGCTTCTTCCTGAGAAATTAATAAATTGGAAATCGCCGGCGTTGGCAAATTAACCGACTCAAGATGCTCTCCTATTTGAATATTTCCGACCTTCTTCTCTTCGCCTTCCGCCATAAAAGCTACGTGGCTTGAAGTAGCCATAAAAGCACCGGATCGTGAATTTATAAATCTTGGTTTTTTGTTATCTCTTTTAATATCATGGGGATAAGCAGAGGCAAATTTGACATCAACCCACCTATTTTTACCCCATACTTGAACGCCCGAAACAGACTTAGACTGATAGCATTGTTTTGTTTCATCAAATTTTATTATTTCTTTTATCGGTTTTATATCAAATTCATTTTCTCCAGATTTTCTTACAAACATCGGCATAAAAGCAGTTATCGTTTCATGATTAAAAAGTATGCCGTTGCAGGCAAAAAGCCCGTAAGCTTCCCGATAATTTTTAGTCATCCAGTGGGCGTAAAGCTTGGCTGCGGCATAAGGACTGCGCGGATAAAAAGGCGTTTCTTCATTTTGGGGGATCTCCTGAACCTTACCGAACAGCTCGCTTGTTGAGGCCTGATAAAACCTTATTTTATCGGTAAGCCCCAGTAATTTTATGGCCTCCAATAATCTCAGCGTCCCCAAAGCATCGGCATTAGAGGTATATTCCGGCGCGTCGAAAGACACCCTAACGTGGGACTGCGCGGCCAAATTGTAAATCTCATCGGGCTGAATCTTCTGCACCAAACCGATCAAACTGATGGCATCGCTCATATCCCCGTAATGCAAAATCATCCTTGGTTTGGGGAAATGAGGGTCTTGGAAAAGATGGTCAACCCTGCCGGTGTTAAAGGTGCTGGCCCGACGGATAACGCCGTGAACCTCATAGTCCTTGCTAAGCAAAAATTCGGCTAAATACGAGCCGTCTTGCCCGGTCACTCCCGTAATAAGGGCCTTTTTTGTCATAATCCTATTATAATAGGGTTTTTGATAAAATCAACCCCAATAATCTGTTTAAATCTTCGATGTTAAAGACGTTGGGCAGGGCATAATTAATTATAACAACAAGAGTAAGTAAGGTAAGTTCCAGCCACGGCTTTTTGGGGAACAACATACCTCGGCTAGCTAAGCAAAAAAGCAGGGGTATCCCCATAAATAAAACCCTGGCCACGGGCATGGGCCATAAAAATCCGGTAAAAAACAGGGGGATCATAGCCAATAAAATCGGTTTTCTTTCCCGGTTTTGACCCCATCTCCTCCACTCCTGCCAAGCGCCCCTGACAACAAAAATCCAGCCCAAAAGGAACATAACCAGCAGCTGCTGGGTGATGTTTTGTAAGTTATAGTCCTTATTCGTGCTTTGCAGGTTCGCCCTATACCAGTCAAGATAACTGTAATCAAAAATATTTAAAACCAGCAGAACGGAAACAAGTATTGGCAAAATAACGCACAAAGAAAAAACTAAGCCGTATTTTATTTTCTCCGGCCACCTGAATTTGTGGGAAAATAAGAGCAAAAAGGCGAAAAAAACCGCGCCCCCGACCCCGCTCTCTTTGAATAAAAAGCCGGCGCCCGAAAGAAACCCGGAGATTAAAATTAATTTGAGGATTGGTTTTTGGTAAAATTTGAGCGCCAGATAGACCGTAAGAATTAAAAAAAACCAGCCGGCCATGTCGGTTAAAAAAGACAGGGAGTTCTGCAGCATTGGAAAAGAAGTCATAAACAAAACAGCGCCAAAAAAGGCCTGTCTTTCGTTAAAATACAGCAACTTGATGATTTTAAAGACCAAAACGATGCTTGCAAAATAAAATAACAGGTTCTGTAAAAACAAAGCGCCTCTTGGCCCGGCCAAGGGAGATAAAAAGGCGGCTGTTAACATAGAAAGCGGTTTAACTAAGTTTGTTAAGGACGGGGCCTCCGCTCTCCCCCAAAAATATTCTATGGTCTGGACATAGCGCAAGGTATCAGATCTTTCAATCGACTCTGAAAAAAAATAAAGAATGCCCAGCGCATTAAAACAAGCCAGGATAATTAGAATAATAAGATAATTATTTCTTGGCATTGCCGGTAAGTAAATTAAACCTAATCATATGCCAAAGCGAATATAAACCGTCTTGCCACGTTATTTTCTTGCCCTCGGCCAGCGTCCGGTTTTCGCCCATAAAAGAAAGGGGCACTTCATGAATCCGGTATTTTTTCTTGGAAATCCAGGCGGTTAATTCCGGCTCAATTTCAAATCTTTTGGCGGTTAAATGGGGAAGAATTTCTTTGATCGCCGCTTTGCTAAAAACTTTATAACCCGTCCACATGTCGGTTAAACGAAAACCGGTTAAAACGTTGGAAAACCAAGTTAAGAATTTATTGGCCAGTTCCGAAAGAAAAAAAACGTGATGGAATTTTCGATTAAGGAAACGGGAGCCGTAAACCACATCGGCCTCATTGTTTAAAATTGGTTTTAAGAGGGCGGGGTAATTCTGGGGATTATATTCTAAATCAGCGTCCTGAACCAGAATAATCTCGCCTTGGGCTTGGGCAAACCCGGTTCTCAAAGCCATGCCCTTGCCCATATTTTGCGGATGGTAAACAACCCGGTACTTCTGCTCAAGGGTCTTTAAGACGTCTCGGGTGCCGTCAGAAGAACCGTCATCAACGATGATGATTTCTTTCTCAATATCTGGCAATCGGACATCCTCCACTCTTTTCAGAATCTCGTGAATCGTGTTTTTTTCGTTGTATACCGGAACAATAATTGATAACTTCATGATTTTGCAAATGCTAAAATATTCTCCACCCTTTTTGCCCAGGAATATTTCTGAACATCTTGAAAGGCCTTATTTGCAAGATTCTCGGCCAACTGTGAATCTTCCAAAATTTCTTTTATGCCCTTAGCTAACGCCTCTGCATCATCGGGCTTAACTAAAAACGCGTTCTCCTCATTCAAAACTTCTCTCAACGACGGTAAATCTGAAGCGACAATAGGTCTTCGAGCAACCATATATTCAAACATTTTCATCGGCGAAGTCCACGACACAGAAATCTCTTCTTTGCCGGAGTTTGGCAAAACTAAAACATCCGCCGCCTTTAACCAATAAGGTATTTCTGGATATGGTCGGTGCCCGACCACATTGATTTCGAATTTTGAATTTTGAATTTTGAATTTCCGAACATCTTCGGTGGTGCCTCCGACAAAATAAACTTCAGCGTCTGCCGGTAAATATTGTGAGGCGTCGGCTAAGGTTTGAGCTCCCTTCCATTGATAAAGATGGCCGGCATAAAGCACTATTTTTTTATCTTGAGGCAGTCCTAACCTTTCCCGAATTTGTAATTTGGTAGTTGGAATTTGGAATTTGTCTAAGTCTACTCCGTCGGGCGCCACTAAAATTTTATCGGGCGAGATTCCCCTGCTCACAAACGACTCTTTGAGTTTTTGGGTGATAACCACGATTCCCTTTAATCTTTTTAGAAAAATCGCGTATAAGAAATATTTCTGAGGAAAAGTATGAGCTTCAAAAATGAGGTTTTTTTTGAAAAAAATCAAAGGAAGAAGAAACTTATCCCGCGTGTAAATAATATCTGCTTTTTTGAAAAGAAGATGCCAAAATGAGAAAAAAGCAAAAGTTATTGACTCAACCCATAAAGCAAGGTGTCCAAGGTATTTATCCAGGAAAATTAAATCTAAACAAGGGAGTTTTCTAATTTTAAAATTCCTTTCAACCCCATAATACTCAAAGGGATCGTTTTTTATCCAATTAAAGCGCCTTGGTACAACTAATTCGACTTCAACTTCTTTGGCCAAACTTTCGCACATTTTCATCACCTGAATCCCGTGGGCTTTTTCAGTGGGAATTCTTGCGTTAGAAAAATATAAAACGTTCATAGCGCTTGGTCGATCAGCGTAGTTAATTTTTCGAGATGTTGTTTAATATCGTAGCGTTCGGCGGTTTTCCGGCAGTTTTCCGAAAAATAATCGCGTCCCCGCTCAACAATTTTTTGCATCGCCGCCGCAATTTCTTTTTTACCTTCGCTTTTGACGAGATACCCGTTGAAGCCGTCGACGATATACTCATCAGGGCCGGCCACGTTCGTTGATACTACCGGCAATCCCGCAGCCATGGCTTCAATGCAGGCAATGCCGAAACCTTCAATCTTGGAGGTCAAAACAAAAAATTCGGCTGCGGCCAAATAATCAAAAACGTTCCTTTGGCAACCCAATAATAAAACTTTTCCTCCGATGTGTAAAGTTTCGGCGTGGGCTTGCAAAGAGCTGAGCTGAGGCCCCTCGCCCAAAATAATCAGTTTGTAGCCGCTGTTTTTTGCGCCGAATTCGGCAAAACTATCAATAAGCAATCGCTGATTTTTTTGCCAATTTAATCTTGCGGCGTTGATGACGAATTTATCTTCTTGGTTAAGGCCTAATTTTTGTTTCAGCTCCGCTTGAGGTCGTCCGCCAATTGCCGCCCGGATGGCCTGATAATTGATGCTGTCGGGAATAACGACAAACTTTTGGCCATTAATGCCCTCCTGTCTGGCTGTAAAATCTTTAACCGTTTGAGCAACGGCCACTATTTTGTAGGTCAAATAAGACAAAATTTTATCCGCCAACTTCTGCCATTTTGTTTTATTGATATAAGTATTGTGTTCATAAACAATGATTCGGTATCGAAAAAAAGGTTTTAACACCCTTAAAACCGTATTGCTGAAAAATAAATGGGATAAAATGATCGCGGGCCGATATTCTCTTAAAACCTTAAAAACCCTGAACCAATTCCTAAGGTCGCGAAAGCTTTTAAAATCTAACTGATAAACCTTAACGTGGGCGGGAATCAAATCAAAAAGGGTGTTTTTTCCGTCAAGCGAAAAAAGGGTTAAAAGCGCCAATTCATACCGGGAACCATCAAGATGATTAAGTTCGTCCGCAATCAATCTTTGAGCGCCGGCCACCGCAAAATCGGTGACACTAAATAATATTTTTATTTTCTGGCGATCTGCTGTCATGTTTTGTGTAAAAATTGAAGGCGGCCGGTGGCGCTGTCAATTGATTGACGGGGTAATTTCAATAAATCGCCGGTCTTCTGCGCCCAGCCCGGATTGACGGTAACAGCCGACGAAAACCCGTTTTCTTTCAATATTTTGACAATCCCTTCGTTATATTTGCCTCTCGGGTAAGCAAAAAAATGACATTTTTTATCTAACCCCTCCTCAATCGCCTTCTTGGAATCAAGAATCTCTTTTTGGGCAGCTTCAAAAGAAACCCCGGTCAATTCCCGGTGGCTGCAACCGTGCGGTTCAAAATCAATCAGGCCGGATGCGTGCATTTCTTTAAGCTGCGGCCAATTTAGGGTCTTAAAAATAATGCCGGTGGATTCATTTTTTTGCTCTTTGCCTATAAAATCAGTGGCCACAAAAACCGTAGCCGAAAAATTATACTTTTTCAGAATCGGGAAAACATTAAAATAATTATCCGCAAAACTGTCATCAAAAGTCAAAACAACGGTCTTGGGAGGAAGCTCTTTTTTATTATTTATTATTTCAACCAGCCCGGCTAACGGAATAACCGAATATTTCCTGTTAAACAGATAGGCCATTTGTTTTTGGAAATCTTCCGGTTTTACCGTAAAAAAAATCTTATTATGATCAACTGAATGATACATTAAAATCGCCGCGCCTTCGGGAGAGAAAAAATTTAAGCCCAACAAGACCAAACTTTTTATGTTCCTGGTAATTTTATTTCTGATTAAGTTCATGAATTATTTTCTCGACTAAATTATCCAAATCATGGCCCCTGACCACGATTTCACGGAGTTCTTGTCCCAAAACTATCTTTTGGTTTTCGGCTAAACCCATTAAATAAATAAGTTTTTTTGCCAAATCTTCCGGGTCTCTTTCTTTGAACATTAAAACTTCGCGCCATTCTTTCGGAAAAATATCTTGATAAGCCGGATTAGAAACTAAAACAATGCTTTGGCAGGCCATGGCCTCTAAGATAGTTTTATCGAAGCTGCCCGCTTGAGTTAAATTAACGAAAATATCGTTTTGATTGTAAATCGCGGGAAGCTGGTTATTAGCTGCCCCACCCAAAAACCTTATTTTGCCTCTGGCCTCCAAATCTCGGGCCAATGTTTTGATTTTCTGAAAATTATCTTGCTCATCGTCGCCCGGCTGGCCGACAATATTTATCACGAAATCTACCCCTTGTTTATTCAATAAATCGGCGGCCGCAATCAAAACATCAACGTTTTTCACCGGAGAAAACCGTCCCGCATAAAGAATTGAGTGCGGTATTTTTTGAATCCGATCATCTCTTTTAAAAACCGCCGTATCTATGCCCGCAGGCATCATTTTCGATTTTTTAAATCGGGCGGAGAAGGAAAATGGCGAAGTATAAAAAACAGCGTCGGACAGCCAAATGGCGATCCTGGTAATAACGTTTCCGTGCCGGTGATTATGCCAGAGATAAATTTTCTTTCCCCAAATTTTCCAAAAAATACCGCCCAAAACCACATAAATGGGGTTCATGTGGACGAAAACCGCCTCGTGATCTTTTCTTAATTGCCAAATGTCTTGGTAAAACCTAAATAGGCCTCTGACGCGGGAACGACCATTTTCTTTGCCCAAAGAAAAAACACTGACGTTTTGAGGCAACGAATATTTCCCCGCCTGAAGGCAAATAACGTTCAGAAAATCAAATTTTCCCGAAAGTTTTTCTATCCACTGATGGAAAAAACCCAAAATATCGTCATTAATATCCACCTTCTGGGTAATTACGAGCAATCTCATGATTATCTCCCATTCTAACAAAAAAGCGGCTCGAGTTCAACTCGTCCGCTTTTCTTAAAGAACGACGCGATAAAACCTAGTCGGAAGATGGCAGAGGTTTGGGCACCACCACCTCCATCAGCTGGTCGCAACAGCTTATTGTCTCTGGCCCTGATTTGATTGTCAACGCCTCGGTTCCGCAAACCAAGCACTTATACCTTTTCCCGAGTTGAGTCTTGTCTGCCACTTGTCACCCTCCTTTCCTTATAAATTGTTAAGGTCCCGATCCAATAGGTTATTATAGACACCTTGACTCAAAAGTCAAACCCTCAATTCTAAGAGTTTATCATATCTAGATAGTTTGAGATATATTTTTCGTTGGAGAATTGGCTTTGGACGAGCTCGCGGCCGCGCTTGCCCATTTCAACCGCCATTTCTTTATTGTTTAATAAAATTCTTAATTTTTTGGCCAATTGCTCAACATTGCCAACTTCAAACAAAAATCCGTTTTCACCATCTTTAACTAAATCAGGAATGCCGCCAACATTACTCGCTATCACCGGTTTTGACAGCGCCATGGCTTCTAAAATAACCCGTGGCAAACCTTCAGTTATTGACGGGACGGCCAAACAATAACAATTTTTCATTCTGTTTCTCACCTCTATTAAGGGTAATTTGCCTTCGGGCAACCCTTCGCCCACCAATGATAATTTAAAATCCGGGAAATCTTTTTTAATCAGCTCGAAGGCCTCGACTAAATAAGGTATTCCCTTAACCCGATCATTTCTGCCCACAAAAAGAATGTAGTTATGAAAATTAACATCTGTTTCTGCCAAGAAATCGTTCAAGTCTGTAAAGGTCGGAAAAACAAAATAGGGCTTCGCGGGAGCGTATTTTTGGGCTTTCAAAACTAGGTAATTCGCCACTGCCCTGATTTTGTCAGCGCTTCTCAAGACCCTCTTCGCAAAAAAAGTAAGGGCTTGCCGGAAAGCAGGCAATCTCTCCTCCCAGTCGCCGTGCATCTCGACGATCAGTTCTCTCCTAAGTATAATTTTTAGGGCCATACCCAACAAACCCTCAAGTAGCGGGCCCTGAACGACTACTGTATCGATTTTCTTGGTCAAACACAGCCAGAACGCCATTTTGGGCGCCAGAACCCAAAAGAGGGGCCTGGGTATGAGATAAAAATCCGTCCCCCAGGCCTTTTTATGAAAAGGCCGTCCCCTGGCCAAAACATAGGGCTTAATCCCCTGGCCCAAACCTTCGTATTTGGCTTTCAGGTGAAGATTTTCCGTCAAATTGAATTTAGTGACTCCGATGAATAAAACTTTCTTCATGTTCTTGGACGACATCTTCCCACGACCTTTGCGTGGGAATTTTTTTTATTTTTTCGATATAGCTTGCATAATTTCCCCCATCTAAAAGATAAATCATTTTCTCCTCCAAATCAATCTCGTTTTGCGGATCAATAAAAATCAGGTCGTCCTTAAGAACTTCGTAATATTCCGTTTCTTTGGTCAATAAGATTGGTTTTTGGAGCTTCAGGCACTCCAAAGCGAAGTTCGGGGTGATCTCGGTTAGGGAGGGCAAGATACACAGGTAGCTTCTCTTAATCTCCGAAAATAGTTTTTCTTGGATAAACGATCTTTGAATACTCACCTTATCGGTTAATTGTAAATTGTTAATTGTTAATTGAAGACTTGCTTCTTCCGGCCCTTCGCCGATAATTTTAAGCGTCAAATTCTTGTCGGTTTTTAACAAAACTTTTTTGAAAGTCCCGATAAGCAGGTCCAGATTTTTCAGTTTCAGCAACCGACCGGCGTAGAGAATTTGGTATCCCGTGTCTTGCATCTCGTGCGCCAAATTTTGGAAACTGATATCGGGGAAAGGATTTTTGATAATGATCGTTTTCTGCGCTTCAATGACGAAGTATTTTAAATAAATTTTGCGCTGAAAATCGCCGGTAAAAATTATTTTCCCGGCTTGATTAAAAACCTTCCCCATCAACCATATCCAAAACCGCTCTTTGGGTGTTTTCGAATCTTCGTAATATTCTCTCAACGGCTTTTTGGTCCGACCCGACTCTACGGCCCTTTCCCACAAGAAATCGCCGCCTATTCTTATGAAAAACTTTTTTCCCGTAATTTTCGAAACACAGCAAGCCGGCAACCCGCAACTGATCAGATTAAAAGAATAAATTAAGCCGCACCCTTTGGCGCTTTTCAAAAGCTTTAAAAAATAAACAAAAATTCTCAAGGGCTTGGGGTATGCCCTCAAGCCGCGATAAGATACAATGATTATTTCGTGCCCCTTTTTTTCCAGCCCCTCTTTCAGTTTTTGGCTGTAAATCGCCGGACCTCCGATCTCGGGCGGATAAATTGGCGTGGCTAAAACTATTTTCATATAGTTTTTTGATAAATTTGGTAAACCTTATCGGCAATATTTTGCCAATTATATTTCTCTAAATTAATTTTAGCATTCTGGACTAAACTTTGCCTAAAATCCGGATTTGAATAAATTTTAGCAATAGCTCCGGCTATTTCTTCAGAATTGTAAGGAGCAACTAAAATACCGGTCTTCTCTCCTTCGATAAGATCTAATATTCCACCGACTCTGGTGGCAATCACCGGAATCCCCGCCGCCTGAGCTTCCAAAATAACAATGCCGAATCCCTCCTTTAATGACGATAAAACAAAACAGTCGGCGGCCGCCAGATGTTCTGGTATTTTCTCGTTGGAAATTTCGCCTAAAAACCTTACTTTTTCTTTTAAGTTCAGTTTTTCTACCAAACTTTCCAGATTTTTTCTCTCCGAACCGTCGCCGACGATTAATATCAGGAGATCCGAAATCCGCCGGATTTCTGATCTCGCGGCCGCCTCAATTAAATAATTTATCCCCTTCACCCGCTCCAATCTCGCCACGGTTATCGCCACAAAGCCGTCGTGCGGCTTCCTTTCGAGGTTTTCAAATCTTTTCAAATCAACGCCGTTCGGTATAACTTCGACATTTTTTGCTCCAATTTTTCTGAAATTACCGGCAACGGCTCTTGAGGCGCCGATGCAAACAGCGGCTTTTCGGTAAATAAAATTCTTTAAGGGGTTCCTTTTTCCTTCCAGCCTCTGAACCGTAAGAACATAAGGAACGCCGGTCAACCGGGACAAACAAAAGCCCAAAATGCTGCTTAAAAATCCTTGGCAGTGCAAAATGTCAATTTTTTCTTTTTTCATCAAGGTAAGCGACTTAAAAAAAATAAAAGGAAGCAAAGATAGGGTATAAACCAGGGGCGATGCCGACAGGTTGGACAAGGCAAAAAGAGAGGTTCGCCAAATTTTGACTCCTCGCACCTCCTCTTTTTTGGGCTGATTTTTAACCTTGCCGGTAACCACGAAAATCTCGGCTTTTGGCGCCAGACCTTCGGCAATATGGCGTGTCCAGGTTTCAATTCCGCCAATCACCGGATAGTAATGGAGAGCCGGCATTAAAATTTTCATAAACGAGAGATTACTTTTTTGAGGGATTCAACCATCTTTTTTACGTCTTTTTCGGTATAGTGGTTTTGCAGGGGAAAGTTGATAATTCTTTGAGCCGCTTCCGTAGTATTGGGAAAATCGGCCAAATTAATCTGATATTCTTTTGGGACGTCCTCGTTTAAAATAATCACATATTTCTCGCTCCAGATTCTCGTACAAAAAACACGATGTCCTCTCAGCTCTTGGACGATCCGGTCGCGTTTTCCAGTCAAGGATTTCGGTATTAGAGCCGAAAGATAACAAAAGACATTTTCGCCCGACTCTTGAGCTTCAAAACCTAAATTTTTGAGTTCTTTTTGAAACATCAACGCGAGCTTCTTTCTTTTTTCTAAAGAACCCTTGGATTCGCCGAAAAAATCACTGAAAAGGTTTAATGATGCTCTGATGATGCCGCCGGGCTTGGTTGATTTCGATTCGCGCAAATGGGTCTTAGCGTAATCCGAACCGAACTTTTTGAAGAAAAAAGCGAACGGCCAAAAATAATTCAAGAAAGAAAGGAGGTCGCGAAGATTGAAAGCGGTCTTGGACAAATCAATCCTAAAATCCCCGGGACAGACAAGCATTCCCCCGCGTAAAGAAGGCAGCTGCTTATAAAGGCTGAAAAAGGAAACATCGCCCAGGTTTCCGACAAAAATCCCGTTCTTTTGGGCAAAAAACGCGTGCGCGCAGTCTTCAATCACGACGACGCCCTCGCCCACCGCCGTTTTGACGGCTTGAACATCGATCGGTAAACCGTAAGTATGACAAACAAGAATCGATTTCACTTCCGGAGTAATTTTATTTTTAATTTCCTCGATTTTAATATGGAACGTTTTAAGGTCGATATCCAAAAAAACCGGCGTGATATTATAGTGCTTCAGAATCGGATAAAAAATATCGCAAATGTAGGCCGGCAGTATCATCGCCGTATTCGCCAGGTTCATTTTTTCAATAATCACCTTGAAGGCGTCACGGGCCATGTCGGTGAAAACGAATTGTTTTGCCGGAAAATAAGAGCCGAGCTTTTCTTTGAGCTTTTTCTCGTTAGACGGTTTCAATAGGGCGAATTTTGCTTTCAAAAAATCCCTTAATCTTATCTGCGGGTGAACGAAATACATAATTACAATTTATATTTAAGAAGCCGCGGCGATATTTTTTTAATCACGAAAGCGGGTAAATATTTCCAGACATCTCTTAAAAAACTATCTTTCAACTTGGAGTCGCCGCTGTAATTTTTTAGCTCGAAAATAGGGTAAGGCGTAGCTCCCCAGCGATTTTTAAAATCGCCGATGGACGAGCCTTTTTTGGTCGCCCCAAAATCAAAAACCTCAAAGCCGTCTTGTTTTTTCCATTTTAATTCCGACCAGAGGATTAAGGTGTGGGCGCCCAGTTTACGATATTTTTCATCAAAACCGCATAAAAAAGAGTGAACGATTTTGCCGTAAAGGAGAAAAATATTACCCCCAACCGTCTTGTCTCCCCTCTTCACTAATAAAATCTCGGCTTGAGGATTCTTGAGAAAGAACTTAAAAAAGGCAAACGGATAAACCAGAGCTTTATGTTTTTTTAAGGACTTCACGTAAAAATCGTAAAGGATCTTCAAATCGTTTTCGGTTTTACATTTTTCAACCGTCAAGCCGCTCTCCAACGCCCTATTTTTCTGACGATGGCGGTTTCTGTCGCCAACGGTTTCTATATTTAACTTGCCGATATTTTCAAGCAAATACGTTTCCCGCGGGCTGTCCTTTGCATCAAAACCTTTAAAATAATCATAATGCAAAAGATGGGGATGAAAATTAATCTTCAGCGGCGTCTTAAATTCTTCAAATAAATCTTTCTGAAAGGCCTGGCCGTCAATCTTAGAAACAAGCGGCAGAGGTCCGCCGTATTCGCAAAAAGGATGAGAAACTAATTTTTTGGGGGTTTTAGCCAAACTCAAAAGTACCTCATTTTTCCAGTTATAATGTTCAAATTTCATCCAGGGAAACTGCGACTCCAAAAATTCTTCCCACTCCCAAGAATGGAAAAAGGTTTTGAACAAAACCTTTTTCGCCAAATCCCGCCATTCTTCTTTATCTTCGATTTTTCGAAAATTATTAGCCATTAATGAGATCGAAAATAATCAATGGTTTTTTGCAGACTTTCTTCCAAATTAATCGGCTGATAGTTGATGGCTTGTTTGATTTTAGAAAGATCGGGCTGGCGGTCGCGCATATCTTCAAAATTATCGCCATAAACCTGCGCATAGGGAATCAATCTGATCTCTGATTTGCTTTTTGTTAATTCGATGATTTTTCGCGCCAAATCCTTAATACCGATTTTTTCATCCGATCCCAAATTGAAAATCTGACCGTATGATTTTTCTTTATTTCTCATTAATTCGACCAGGGCGTTGACCACGCTTCCAACATATCCGAAGCATCGGGTTTGTTTGCCGTCGCCGTAAACCTCAACCGGTTCATTGTTTAGGGCCTGCTTGATGAAACGCGGCACCACCATGCCATATGAGCCGGACTGCCTCGGACCGATGACATTGAAAAGGCGCACAATCACCACGGGCAAACTATTTTCCCGAAAAAAAGCTAATCCCAAAAATTCGTCGCTGCCTTTTGATAAGCCATATCCCCAGCGGTCGTGATAAGCCGACCCGTAAATCCTGTCGTCTTCTTCTTTAAAAGGAAGTTTGTCATTTTTGCCGTAGACCTCGGAAGACGAAGTGATGAGAACTGGAATCTTGCGGATATTTGCCTTTTCCAAAACGTTTTTTGTGCCTTCAATATTGACCAAAAAAGATTCCAGCGGCCTTTCAATAATGGTTTTAACTCCCACTGCGGCCGCAAGATGATAAATTTCGTCAACTTTCTCTGCGGCTTCTCCCACCAAGCCCCTATTTAAAACCGAACCCCTGATAAAATGGAATTTCGGATTATTCTCCGGGTTTTTAATATTTTCTAAACTGCCGGTGGATAAATCGTCAAGCACAAAAACTTCCTCGCCTTTTTGCAAGAGTTTTTCGGCTAAATGCGAACCGATAAAACCGGCTCCGCCGGTGATGAGTATTTTCTTAGGCATTTTCTGAAAGTTTCTTTATGCCGTCTTGAAGCGTTATTCCCGGTTGCCAACCCAAAAGGTCTTTAGCTTTGGCAATATCGGCCAGAGTATCCTGCATTTCGCCAGGACGAGCATCAATATGAGCGGTCTCTCCCCCGATCATTTCGGCTATCTCGTTAATGCTGTGATTCCGGCCCGCCCCGATATTAATCACTTCGCCCCGGCCAACCTTGTCTGATTCCATAGCCGAAATATTGGCTCTGACCACGTCGAAAACGTGAGTAAAATCCCTGGTTTGTTTTCCGTCGCCCACAATGCTTAATTTCTCCCCTCTGCTTTTTTGGGTCAAAAAAATACCAATGACCGGAACATAACTTCCCTCTCTCGGCTGTCTGGGCCCATAAACATTAAAGTACCTCAAGGACACGGTCGGCAAATGATAAATACTTGAAAAAATCTTGCAATAAAGCTCACCGACATATTTCTGCAAAGCATAGGGATTTAAGGGATCGCATGGCGCATCTTCTCTCATGGGCAGGGTCGCTTCGCCGCCCAAAGCCGAAGAAGAAGCGGCGTATATAAATCTCTTAACGCCGAAAAACTTAGCCGCCACCAAAGCGTTTAAAGTTCCCGTAATATTAATATCGTTTGATTCCCGGGGTTTTTCAATCGACAGGGGAATGCGGGGTAAAGCGGCCTCATGGAAAACGAAATCAACGCCCTCAAAAATGGGGTGAATTTCATCGTAGTTTCTTAAGTCGGCTTCGAAAAATTTGGCGCGGGGATTGATGTTTTCTTTTCTGCCCGTGCTCAAATTATCAATAATTAAAACCTCGTGCCCTTTTTCTATAAGGGCGTCAACGATATTAGAGCCGATGAAGCCGGCTCCGCCAGTGACTAATATTTTTGCCATATAATGGAGAAATTAAAAACCCGGCCTCATGCCTTTTTTTTCAGGGTCGTCAATCCCCTGCATCCGCATCAGCTCGTTATTAATATCTTCGGCCGTTTTATGAAGCCTTAAATCAAGGCCCATGGTGCTGGCCAGCTGTATCAATGCTTTGATGTCTTTTGGCAGGCACTTGCCGCCGTAGCCGCGGGCCCCTTTGTGAAAAACATTGAGATGGGTCCGGCCGATTCTTTTGTCGGCGGCCGCCGCTTCGACCATCCGGTCGTAATCTATGCCCAGGGCTTGGCATAAGTCGTACATTTGGTTGGCAAAACTAACCTTAACCGAAAACCACGTGTTGCCAAAGTATTTTACGGTTTCAGCTTCGGTGGCCGGCAAAATCCTCTCAAAAGGAGCCAGAGGCAATAACTGCATAACATCTCCGGCCACGGTCTGGCTTTGGGCGGTAAAACCCACAATCTGCCTGTCGGGATAAAGCATATCCTGATCGGCCGTTTCTTCGGTTAAAAACTCGGGATTCATTAAAATCTTGTGCTGA
>ERZ1292629.2316-Hain-H43-01um-R1-2316-length-16307-cov-14_pt1 | contig 16307 bp, 28 predicted proteins | sample MGYA00564399_ERZ1292629 | MGnify/ENA primary metagenome ERZ1292629 (study PRJEB36523, sample SAMEA6512636) | groundwater metagenome | collected 2019-01-08 | study: AquaDiva: Metagenomics assemblies of 32 groundwater samples
GGCTGAGTCTTGATATTAGTATCCATAATATAGGCATTATGCCACAAAAGACATAACGGTGTCAAGGGTATTGTATCGCTATGTCAACAAAGACATAACGCTGTCGATAGTTGCCGGTTGAATTTTAATTAAAAAGTGGGGAAAATATATCAAAAAACTATGTTTCAGTGGTGCAAAAACTATTGCAAAATGAAATGATCGGCCTGGAAGGCTTGATTTTAAAGAGGTTTTCGTTCCCCACCGATTTTAAAACATTGCAAAGTTGCAACGTTTACGATGCCTTGATGTGTAACAAAAGCGTAACATTTCCGCTTTGGTATGATTGCAGATTTTTTGAAAGATTTATTTTTTTATTTTTGAGAATCGGCTTACAAGGCTTGATTTTCGTGTGTTTGCGGGCGATGGATATTTTTTATTTATTATTATTTTTGCTGGCATTTTTGGCTAGTTGGCACACGATTGGCTTATTAGTTTTGCAGCTCGAGCGCAAAAGCTAGCGATTGCTAGCGGTGCTTAGGCAAGGGATTAGAGAAAGGATGGGGAAGCATGAAAGCAACAGCAAGCGTAAACGAAGTAAGAGAGTACAAATTAGCAGATTTTAGAGGAACAAATGCTGAGCTGAGAGAGACTGACGATTACTTTATCACAAACAAAGGCCAGCTCAACTTATTTGTAAGTGAAGATTTATCTTGTTTTTACACACAGAAAGAAAAGTTTTCAGGTACAAGGCACGGACGCAAATCACTGAGTAGAGAAGAAGCGATTGAATTTATCAAAGACAATGAGATACCGTCGGATGCTAAAGCAAAAATAAAATTGTTTCGTTTAGAGTAATTTTATACGGCTTCGGGCGTGCCGGTAATCGCCCCGGAAAGGATGGGGAAGTATGAGGACACTATACAGGCATGAGATTGCGGAGGAGTTGTTTGGGACAATCCTTGGGGATGCTATAGAAAAGACAGTGAGGATACTTGATGCTTTAGAGCGGGCAAAAGTGGCAATATCACACTGTAGCGGGATGTTATGGGATGTGCCAGATAGGCCAACATTGTTGAGATGGATTGTAACGGCTGGTTATTAATAGTTTTAAGGCTTCGGGCGCAGCCAGTAATGCGCCCTTGGAAGGATGGGGAAGATGAAGAAGAAAGATAGGGTAGAGCAAAATGCGTGGGAAGGATGGAAGTACGGGGATAAAGTACGTGTAGAAATGGGGTATTGTGCTGACATGACAGGGATTATCAAGTCACACATATACAAAACATTAGATAGATACATCGAGGTACAAGATATTTTATCTGAAACACACTGGATATCTATACCGGTTGAAAATCAGCATATTTTAACAAGAGAAAGGTAGGGGGAAGATGGAATATCAAGGTAAAACAATAGTAGGGCTAGCGCACGAGAGAGGCGCTAGCGGGAATGTAAAGAAGCGGGATACGGCATGGAAGTATCTCATAGAGCACATGCAAAAGCCGGTACAAATCGAAAACAAAGGGTATAGGATAGTACGTACAGAGGGTAAGGATATGTACAAAAAAATGGAATGGGTAAAAAGGGTACGCAAAAACGGTGATGAGATATGCAGAATTTTCGGCTATCTCACGAGAGTGGAAGCATCAGCACAGGCGATAGCTGATGGCAAATACACAGAAGAGGCGCTCTTGCCTGAACACATCGAAAAAAGAAAAATAGAGCAAGAAAAAATTGAGTATATGAAGAAGAGGAATTACTACTCATTGAAAGGCTTCCCACGAGAGGCTCAAAATTGGAACGATGGGGATTATCTGCTTAAAATTGCAGGGAGATTGATAAAATTTCACCGTTCCGACTCTGCAAGCTGGAGCGGGAAATACAGGGCATGTAGGTGGCCGGACAGTACATCTATCACAAGGACGGCATCACTCATGAGGTTAGATTGTGAAAATTTATCGGCGGAGTCTTTGCTTAAAAGTCTCAACATAGTAGAGAAAAAAATCAACTATGAAGCAAGGGGAAAATGGCTGATAAATACTGTATGTGAGCTACTCGAAATTAAGCCTGTCCCGGTACGGGGAAAATCTCACATACAACTTGATAATCATTTCACAATCAATCTGAGCAGGAAAATTGGCAATGTGGAAATCTGGGAACGCAAACTTGCTGGAGAACTGTACGATTATTGCGCTGTTCGGGGAAAAGATACATATCATGCAGATACACAGCTCGAAGCAATACAAGGATTACAAAGAAAACTTGCATTGCCTGGCATGAGACACGAAAAAATTGATATGAATTATGCAATCTCGCTAGGATTTTGCAGGAGTGGGGTAGTAAATTTTTGTGAGGATTACGGGCTTGATGAAAAAAAGATATATTCACGAACAGAAATTCAGCAGAAAATATCAGAAGGGAATGGGCTTGCGGAGAAATACGAGAGGGAATTAGAAAAAGCAGGATTTGTACACTAAAAATAGAAACGGCTTTCGGGCGAGCCGGTAAACGCCTGGAAAAGAGAAAGGTAGGGGGAAGATGAATGTAGAAGAGATAAAAAAGGCTATGGAAGAAGGAGAAGAAGTATGCTGGGTAAACAAAGGATACAAAGTTATCAAAGATGAAATTGGACAATACTTTATCATGTGCATGCACAATGAGTACTGTATAGGACTTACATGGCGAGATGGAAAGACTCTGAATGGTAGAGAAGAACAATTTTTTATTAATAGGATTTTTTAGGGGAAGGTAGGGGGAAGATGAAAGTAAAGAAAATTGAAACCGAGAAAAGATTTTGCTTTGAATGCGAACGTGGGATGAGATGGACTGAGTGGGAGAAACCATCTCAGATAAGAACGAAAACTGGCGATTATTGCAGATTTAGCGGATGCCTTAAAAATGATCATAAGATTAGGCTTGTTAAGGTGTTGGAATCTGATGATAGAGAGATTGACACTTGGTTTAGTGGGTATGATAATTGGGAAGATAGCCAAGTATACAAATCATTATTGTTATAAGGGAGACATGAAAATGGGAATGATATATTTGAGTGAATTGAACGATATTATAGCAAATACACTATATATAGGCAGCGGCAATCAACGCAGGGAAAATGAAAACTTTTGGAAAGACCTTCGCAAAGCAAAATTCGAAGGTTATGAATGCGGGTCATTGCTTTCGGAATTGCACAAAATCGATTTGTCATATCAAGACAGTGAAGAAATAGAAAGACTTGCCAGGTTGCTGGATTGGGAAGGAGAGGAATTGGATTTATCCGAAATGCTTGCATATATTGTCGAGAATATAAATTATCACACAGAATGATGGAAGGGAGCGAGAAAAATGGAAATGATAGTTGGGGTAAGACTGGGTGGATTAAAATGTACAATAGCTGAGGATATGAAAAATTGCGAAATCGAGGGGATCGGGAAAGCAGGTATCTCATATTGCAGCATAAATCCGCACGGGGTAATAATCAACAACATAGAGATAAATCCCTATGCAGAAGAGGAAAATGAAAACTTTTACGCTCTTGCAGATAAAGCATGTATAAAAGTTAAAAAATTCAAGCCAGGTTCTGGGCAAAACGGATTTTCTTTGTCTGATGAACAAAAAAAGATAATCGCAAACGAAATCAAGAGAAAATACGATAATTTTCTCTCAGATATTAAAGCGAAGAAAATCAGGATATACGTAAGCATCGTAGGTTGTGATTTCCCCCATGCTGTGCTCAAGATCAATGAAAAAGAATATGAGGGGATGAATGCCTGGAATTTTTTCTACATTTTTACAGATACAGAGAATCATATCTATAATGCTTACAAGTGGCTAGCTAACGAAAAACAAGTTGACGGTCTTGATGTAACCGACGAAGTTGCACAAGAAATAGAGAGGAGAACACAAAGGAAGATCGAAAAAGAGGAAAAACGGAAAGCCGTATTCGATGAAGCAAAAAGAATAGGCAAAAAGATCAAGCTGTATTCTTATACTGACGAATGCAGAAGTAAAAATGAAGACTGTAGCACAGATATCATCACAAGATATGCAATGCCGGATGGCAGTGAAATCGAAGAGGTGACGCATACTTACTAATAAGAGAGATAACAATTGGCTTTGGGCGAGCCGGAATCGCCCCGGAAGGGATGGGGAAGAATGAATACATACGAGGCAAAAATTGAAGAGAAAAAAGAAAGATACTTGGAATTAGCAGAGAAGAACAAAGCTGAAAGCGATAGAAGGTTTGAAACCTCACGCAAAATGGCAGATGCCATCCCATTTGGGCAACCGATACTCGTTGGGCATCACTCAGAAGGGAGAGACAGAAACTACAGGGCAAGGATAACTGGACAATTTGAGAAGGCTATTGAATGCGATGAGAAAGCAAAATACTACGAGGGTAAAGCGGCGAGTGTTGGGACTGCTGGAATTAGTTCTGATGACCCTAATGGTGTCGTAAAATTAAAGGAAAAACTTGAAAAACTGGAAGCCATGCAAGAATTATACAAGGGTATCAATAAGGCTATCAAGAATGGTAGTGATATTGAGTTGAAAAGATTGGGTTTGAACGATGCACAGATTGTTGAGATTAAAAAAACTGATTTTTGTGGTAGGGTAGGTATCCCCTCCTACAAACTCACAAACAATAATGCGGTGATGAGAAGCACAAAGAAAAGGATTGAAGAGCTTGAGAATAAATCCGGAGATGTGACAAGCTCTTGGAAAATTGGCGATGTGGAAGTTATTGACAACGTTGAGGAAAACAGATTACAGGTGGTGTTCCCGGCGATACCTTCTGAGGAAATCCGGGGGAAATTAAAAGTCAGTGGTTTTCGATGGTGCCCGACCAGCGGATGTTGGCAGAGGATGAGAAGCAATGCGGCGAGATATGCGCTTGAATATGCACTTGTGATAAAGGCTTAGTAAAAATCAAATGCTGGCCTATCGGCAAGACGGGGAGAAAGTTGGGGAATGAAATGAAAAAATATAAACTCGTCGAAGATAAAATAAATATGAAAAATACAACATTGTACAAAATTGTAGCACTTAAAGATTTTGGCAATATTAATACAGGAGATATTGGAGGGTGGATAGAAAGTGAAAGAAATCTATTGCATACGGGCGATGCATGGGTTTGCGGCGATGCCCGGGTTTACGGCGATGCCCGGGTTTACGGCAATGCCCGGGTTTACGACGATGCATGGGTTTACGGCGATGCATGGGTTTACGGCAATGCCCGGGTTTGCGGCGATGCCCGGGTTTACGGCAATGCCCGGGTTTGCGGCGATGCATTGGTTTACGACGATGCATGGGTTTACGGCGATGCATGGGTTTACGGCGATGCCCGGGTTTGCGGCGATGCCCGGGTTTGCGGCGATGCATGGGTTTACGGCGATGCCCGGGTTTGCGGCGATGCCCGGGTTTACGGCGATGCCCGGGTTTGCGGCGATGCATGGGATAAGCCACCATTATATATAGCTGGCAGTAAGTTTTCTCTCACTAACAGTAAACATGGGCATATACAAATAGGATGCCTAGAGAGATCGTTCGAAGAATGGAAAAAAAATTACATAAGTATTGCACATGATCATGGGTTTACAGAAAAAGAAATTGAAGAATATGGAACATACATAGATTTATTTGTAAAATTTGGAAAATAGATTTCAATTGCGGCATTATGTTAACGAGGTAAAATCAAATGCTGGCCTATCGGCAAGACGGGGAGAAAGGCGATAACGATGGAAGGGATTGGAAAATAAAGATGAAAAAACAAATGAAGTTTACTTTTAAAACGATAAAACCAACAGGGCGTTATCGTTCTTTCGAAGCGAACAATCATCATATAAAATTAAAACGAAAACAATTAGGGAGTATTGATGATAAATTCCCACACTCAATCAGATTAATGGTTGTCAAAAAAGATATACTGGAAGATGGAAATCCAAACTGTAATTGGAAATGGATAACTTTAAGTAAAAAGTCAGATTCAATAAAAGAAGCTAAAGAATTTCTCAATAATAACATTGAAGGAATAATGAATAAGTATACCTTACATCAGCACGATTCAATTTGATTCAAGCGGCCTGGGGCGAGCCGGTAATCGCCCCGGAGAGGTAGGGGGAAGATGAGCATTATAATAACAGTAGAGGAAGTAGTTGTTAGAGGTGAAAAAAAAATGAAATTGATAAAGATTGAAGGTTTGCTTCGCAGAGAGCAACTTCCGATCAAATATTTTGATCAGGGGAACGATTACATATGGCTGGAAGATAATTATATTTTCAGGCCAGGAGTTTCGAGATCAAACATTCATCTTAACAATTTCATAACAGACGCAGATATAGAAAACATCAGAAGATGTGCTGACAGATTGCGCGAAATCAATAAACAGTTAGCGAAAGAAAATGCTAACTGGAATAGGATTAAAACTTTTGTAATATAATGACGTAACTTGAAAAGAGAGAAGGGAGGGAAAAAATGAAAGTAAAGAAAATCGAAAACGAGAAAAGGTTTTGTTTTGAATGCGAAAAAGGTATGAGGTGGTCAGAGTGGGAGAAACCGTCTCAGATGAGAACGAAAACTGGCGATTATTGCAGATTTAGTGGATGCCTTGAAAATGATCACAAAATCAGGCCGGTGAAGGTGTTGGAATCGGATGATAGAGAGATTGACACGTGGTTCAGTGGGTATGAAATCTGGGAAGATAGCCAGGTATATAAATCATTATTGTAAAAAAGAGGTGAAAAAATGAATAAAAACTTAAAACAATTCAAACCAACCCCGGAAATGCTATCATCCTGCCAGGCATTAACAATGGCAGAGGCATGGTTGAAAACAGTAGAACCTATTGTATTGGGATATCAGCGAAATATTTTGGAATTCTGGAGGTTCGGTAGTCGTGAAAAACAAGGCCGACTTGCAGAGATAATTACTGATCCGAAAAGGTCATACCTTTTAGATGATAAAGATTTTGCACTCTACGTTGCTGACTGCGAAGATGAAAGAATTAAAGCAGGTTTGAAGATACAAGCAGAAGGTAATTGTCCACTCTTGGAAGCAAAAAGCAATCTTGCCAAGGCTAAATGGGCACTGATAGAAGCATCAAAAAATATCGTAGACATAGATAGTACACAACTGTTAATTTCTGACCTTGAAAATTACAATAAGTATATTGAGTTAACCATGCGATTAATAGCACAATATTTAACAAGAGAAGGGAATAAAAATCATGAAAATAAATGAAAGCATCGACACGCAAGCGGATTATCTCCGCTTGCGTAAGTTGGTGGAGGAGTATGAAAAATACAACAGGGATGTCTTGAGGCTAAAATATCTTCAAGCTGAATTAAAATTCTACGATGAGCTGGAAAAAGGCAAGGCTGAGAGGTGTATACAGAATGCCAGGCAGTCAGAGATTGCAAAGCTCAGGGCGGAACGAGAGGATGTAGAATTATCGCTTATGTCAGATTGCCCAAGAGAGCGTGCAGCGGCTTATGATCGAATTGAGAGGATTAATCGAGCAATTAGCTTGATACAGAGTTTTTTACAGGAGGATATGAAAACATGAATATAGTAGATGCATTGAAGCAAAACAAGACATGTAAGGTAAAAAGAGGTGAAAGGATTGCACAGGTACATTACAAAGAGGATATTCTAAGGTGGCTGGATACTGGCAATGTAGTACAAGCTGAAGATTTGTTGAAAGAAGATTGGGAACCGTATATGGAGAAAAAAGAGGTATTGATTAAGTATTTTATTGCAGGAGGTTTTGATAAAAAAGAAGATTACAATTCACTAGATTTTGAAGTTTCGGAAAAATTATTAAAAAACAAATGTAAGCGTCTTAATGACTTGCATTACGATAAATTTGGTGTAAAAAATTACTACAATATCTACAGAATTACTTTTACAGATTATCATATAGAGGAGATCAAACAAAATGACAATCAATGAATTAATTGACACAAGCAAAGAAATCAGGCGCCTGGAAGAGCTAATAAAGAAATTGCAGGAAAACGGTAATGACCCTCTAAAGATTAAATACTTTCAAGCTGAGCTTAAATTTTATAAAGAGATGAACAACAAAGGGCACAAGGAATGTGTGCATAATGCCAGAGAGGCGGAGATAGCACGAATGGAGATAGAGAGGGAGGACTGGGAAAAAGGGTTGTTATCTGAGTGCCCTAGGGAGCGAGCATTAGCGCAGGAACGAATTGAAGCGATAGAAACGGGGATTAGTATTATCAGGGGGATGAAATGAAGAAGGAGCTATTGAAAGCGCTGATCTGTTTCGCTGCTGGGTCAGCCTATCTGTGGTATGCATACTGGGTGCATATAACGAGGTAAAAAGTAAGGCAGGCATCGTAATGATGCCTGCCTTTTTTATTTGTTTATAAGAAGCTACCTATCAGGCTAATAGCTCTGTCGATAGCCTCTATTTTATCACATGCTAATATACGATCAATGTAACCTGATGCGGCTGATACAAGTATCCTTTCCCACGTTTCACGATCTGCCCGAAGGCGGGCAATTTCAGCTTGCGTGTCAATTGATCCATTGATGGTCGACTCTGGCTCAGAAGTGACCATTTTGCACCACTTATCATAATCTACTATCCTTTTCATCCTCATACACGTCTTCAACTCTTCATTGTCTTTCATTTCCATCTTTCCTATCCTTTCTGTGGAGGGGAGTTAGATTTGATTTTGGATTTCTTGTGTGCTTCGTAGTAGATGTTAGCCAGGACGGCCTTGTCTTTTTTGCGGTGATTTAATGAGCGTTTATTGTACCGTGGGGGTTTAGTGGGGAGTTTTTCGAGTTTGGAAATCCAAACGATGAAATCCTTGTCGGTAGTGTGAGGAACCGGCATACCTGTAATGGCTTGGATGTAGTCTACTTGCTTGTTTATTAATCCTAAACGTTTTAGTGCTTTTTCTGCACTGGACAAAGCATTCATATTGCGTTCTCCGTAAGTTCCTTGTATCGCTCTTTTGATATATCCGGGCCGAGGAAAAACAAACAATTGCTGTAGGTTGGCTCATCGTAATAAATCGATACACATTCCCGGATCATTCTGTTTTTACCGAATGTCATACAACCTTGTTCCTTGCGTTTCTTTGCGGCATTGATTGCATATTGCCCTCCGCCTTTGTCTACATGAATGTTAGCCATTGTTATATCCTTTCTTTATTATCGTGTGTGTATCAACTCACAATGCCCGTGCTCGTCTGTTTCGTCGATTGTTTGATCAATTATCCATGCCATACATTGTACAGTATAGCAAAAACAAAAATCTCCATCTTTGTCAACCCTGTGTGGACATCTCGCCCTTTTTGCTTTTTCTTCTAACATAACTTATACTCCTTTAATAACGTTCTACTGAATAATTCATTTTTTTCGGTATAACCATATACCCACGAGTAGTCCTTGAACCTACCTTCTTGATATGTTGCTCAAACTTTAACATTCGCAATTCGTTTCCTATTTTGCGTATATTTAATTTTTGGCTGGTTTCTTTTTCCAGTGCAATAAGTATTTCTGCTGTAGGCATAAACTTAGAGAACGATTTTTCGGCATCAGTTTGTGGATTATCAAAAAACATGGAAACAAGTTCTCTCTCAAAGTTCTCTGCAACGTGCTGTACCGTAGATACCTCAAGTCTTTCTATATCTTCTGAGGTTAACTCCCATTTATAGCCCGACTCATAAAGCCTTACGGCTTCCATGAACAATGCCTTCTTGTCTATATTGTTATATTTATCATGGTCAATAGACAATACTCTAACTGGTATTATGCGCCGGTTACCCGTAGGATCGCTAAGAATGGCCTCGTCATTCGTAGTGCCACATAAAACAGCAAGGCGTTTTCTGCTTATATTGATACGTCCATAGGGGGGCCTGAACGTGAAGTACTCTGTACTGGTAAGCTCTCTTAAGTGTTTGTCCTCCATGCGGGACTTGCCGGAAAGTTCATCATCAAGGATTAATAAATAACGGCACATGTCATTTGCTGAATCTTTATCAATTCCAATCTTCTTCTGTATGCTGTATTTTTTAAGCTCGGCAGGAAATAATCGGTGGAAAAATTGACTTTTACCGGTATTCATTTTACCGCATAATGCAAGCAGCAAAGGCGACACATGACCATAAACACTTGCAATTATGCCAACCATCCATTTCCTTATGTAATATTCCTCATATTCAACGTCAAATCTGTCCCCTGTTAATCCCGTATCACCACAAATACACGAAGCAAGAGTACTAATCAACCCAGTTGTTTTGCCTTCTGTTATCAAATGTCGATTGTCTTCAATAAAATTTTTTATTGGATTATATGAGATACTCTTACTACTTATAATATCACCTACATCACCTTTGCTTATTTTTGGATATTGTTTCTTTGTTTCAATGTATATTTCTGAATAGTCTTTATCTTCAAGTTCTTGCCCGTTTTTCCATTCTATGTGGTTTGATATTTCATTTCTTTTTAGTTCGTAATTTTCTAATATGTAATTTTCGATTTCTTGGATTCCAGCTATTTCTGATATATCTGTTGTTTCGTATACTTTTTTTACAAGCTCTATGTCTTCTGTGTTTGATTTCTCGTCTTCATCGACACAAATAATGCTTTTGTCTTGAAGGCGCTTGATGGCATTGTCAACGGTTAGGTTTTTAATTCTTTTAACTTCCCGGCATGTTTCAACAATTTTTGCGGCTTTTTCTGTGTTTGTGTCAAGTCCTGCACGTTTTGCATAATAATAAAAAGTGCCAATTGTTATGTTTCCATTTGCAGAATTAAGCATGTTGTCAAATTTCTTATCTGCCTGGATATGGTCATATTTGCTATTGTATTGACTGAGTACATGGAAGTAATCACGGCCTTGCTCTCCCAGTGTTGCAAGAGAGGCTGCTAAACGTTGCCATTCTGCATAACTACCATCTGTTACATCCACGCATTTTTGTGTTGCCTGTGATACTATCTTTCCTATGTCTGATTTGGTTGAAAGAACGGTGACGTAATGTTTCTTTGGCTTGGTATCTATTTTGGGGAATTTGTTATATGTTTGACTAGCTGTGTTTAAGTATGCGTCAGGGTCATAACTGAAATAACGCATTCTGCAAACGTCTTTACACCCTGAATCTGCCACTAATCCATATTGTTCATAAAAATATCTTTCAAGGGCGATAAATGTTTCAGCGTGGCGATGTGCGTCAATCCTTACAATTACAGCAAGTCCATGTCCTGATGCTGAGGTGAAATAGCCATAGATATATTTGTCATTTCGTAATGCTGTCTTTATTGCTTCGTTTTTGGTTATAAGATTGTCAAAGTCTATACATATAAACCCAGAGTGCTTGATAAGTCCTAATAGGTTTTTCTCTTTGAATGTGCCTGAAATAGTAACATTCGGAAGAACTTCTTTTGCCTTATCCCTTTCTTCCTTATCTTCAATAGCACGTATTTTCTCAATTACTACTTTATATTTTTCGCTTTTTATTATTTCAAAGAATTCAGGGATTGTAATAGTTTCTCTGTTTTCTTGATATTTGTAATCATAAATAGTTTTCCATATATTTACTTCAAGGTCTGCCATCCATTCACACTTTCTATAACTTTAAATGTCATTGATTCTAATTTGGCTATTTTTTTTTTCAGAGAAGCAATTTTTTTTATTCTCATGTTCTCTGCTTTTATTATTGAATCGGTATATGTCCTGTGCCAATGTGGATTGTATACATAATAGTCTCCAGCCTTGCAATAAATCATACCAGGGCATCCGTTATTAATTTCTATGGCATTAACTACTATGATACCCTTCGTAAGTGCATACTTCGTAATCCACGCCTTAAATGTTTTCTGTTCCATTTAAAACCTCACTTTTTTTGTTTTTCCTTAAAGTTCTTTGATAGTGGCACCAGCCTGGCTTATAATTTTTTAAAACCCTATATTCTTCAAGTTCTTCATCATTCATTTCGCTCCATCGCTTCCGGAGATGTTCCGGTATGACAATCTTCGGGAATATCAATTCTTCAAATTCAGCCTCAACTAATTTAGTTTCTTTTTCTGGCGGAAATTCATGTCCGCAATGTGGGCAGATTAATGTCCGTGTTCCAACAAGAGAACAACAATTTGGACATTCCTTGGCATTGCACGTATCAACCACTACGCCTTTTCTCTTCTTTTTACCATGTATGTCAATTTCGTATTCTTGTTCTACTGGGCCATGTTCATAAACATTATTGCCGTGATCTATGACAATACAGTTTTCTTTTCCTTCTGTTGTGCGTAGACCTCTTCCTACACACTGAATCCACAAACCCTTTGACTTTGTGGCTCTATTGAGGATTATTGTCTGTATTGTCGGAAGGTTAAACCCTTCAGTGAACACGGCGACATTGCTGAGTATCTGATATTTACCCTCTGCGAATTCTCTTAATATGCGCTTCCTGTCTTGAGAATCAGTATCACAGTCAATATGTGCAGCCGTATACCCTGCATCAAGGAAGGACTGGCAAGTGTTTTTTGAATGCTGTATATTAACACAAAAGATAAGGGTTTTACCTATGCCAAATTGTTTGAACTTATCCACCACTCCATCATAAAGAACTTTGTTGTCGAAATATTCAAATAGTTGTTCGTTGTTGTAATCCCCTCTTGTAATATCAATATTGTGTAGGTCTAATTTTGCGCCGTAATATCGTGGCCGGACAAGGAAGTTTTTATCGATAAGGTCTTGGATGGATGCGGTAACTATAACATCTTCAAATACTTCGCCGAGTGGTTTTCCGTCGCTTCTAAAAGGGGTTGCAGTAAGTCCGATTATTAGAGAAGATTGATAACTGGAAAGTATTTTTTTATATGAAACACTAGTACAATGATGAACTTCGTCGATGAAAACAATATCTGCCGGTGGATGGTCACGCCTTACGAGAGTTTGAACAGAAGCCACATGCACGTGATGGCCATTGTATCGGTGATCTGCCATGATTATCCCAGCATCCACTCCGAAATGAGATAGTCGTTCATGTGCCTGATATACCAACTCTTCTCGATGTGCCATGAAAACAACCTTTTTGTTTTTGTTACTGGCTAGCCTTATGATTTCTGCGGCCAGGGATGTCTTGCCGCTTCCGGTAGGTGAAACAATCAGGATTCTTTTCTTGCCCTGAGATATTTTAAGCCTTAGCTGGTCAATGGCTTTTTGAAGAAAATCGTAAATTTGTGGTGGCATATATATAGGAAAAGCCTCTTATATGGAGGGATAAGCTGACATACAAGAGGCTCAAGAAACATGGGGAATCCATGTTATATTACACTGTGTTGTGTCTTATCCACACAAACAGAAAGTTGATAGATAGTATATTATTTAATTAAAAATATCAACTTTGTTTCTGTGAGCTGATGTAGTTACCGGGATTCCTCCGGTGTGATGGACGAAGTAGCCAAAGCCTTGAGTTCTTCAGCCCATGCCACGAGTTGCTCGGCGGTGAGGATGGCATTGAAAGCTTCGTCGCACATTTCTTCCACGAGGAAATTTCCGTCCTCTTGGCGTGTTATTTTCAACACACGATTGTCCGCTAGAGCCTCGGATACGGTTGGGTATTCAAGCAGTTCTTCGCCGTGTACATTACAGTCTATGAGCATCGTAGTCCCTCCTTCAATATGTTATACAATTCTTTAATTTCCGTCTCTGTACTTTTTTTCACGGTGTCCTCCTAAACGAAGAAATCCCCACCATAGGAGCAAGCTATGATGAGGATTTCTTCAGCTCTGGGGAGCTTTATGTGTTATGTTTAAACTGATTCTTGCTCAATCAATTTTGTTATTTGGCGGTAGCGGACTTGGACTCTAACCAAGACATTTCAGGGAATGACCCTGAACCTTCTAATTAAAATAGCCGTAACCATGTTATCCTAAAAGGGATGCGTGGCCTGACAATATTCAATCAATTTGGAATTGCCCGACCACGCAAGGGGAGAAGGTACGAAAGTATTCTATCACAGAATTTTAAATTTGCAAACGAAAAATAAAAAATATTTGTTTTTTTGTTTATCGGTGTTATAATAACGGTGAAAGGATTTAATTGTTGAAAAAGACAAAAAATAAAAAAATGTGTATCTGTGGAAAAGAATTTCCATGGAATTATATACAAGGGAAATACAATAATAAGAAATATTGCAACAACGCTTGCAGGCAAAAATACTATAGAGAAAGAAATAAGAAATGCCGGGATACCATCATAAGCCCAAAATTGTTAAACTAAAGACATTGAAAGAAGGCAATGCCTGTGAAATGTGTTATTATCCCGTTGTGAAGAGATATGAAACAGATACAGAGAATTCTTTATTTTGCACTAGATGTGGAAATATATACATAATAAAGCACAAAGAAATAGCAACTAAAAAGAATAAACAGAAAGATTTTGGATTTTAAATATTAATGGTAGGAACCATGAGAATTGCAACGACCATTGACGATTTGTTTATGCTGAGGCTAAGGTTAGGTTGTGATGGTTCGATTCCATCCCTCAGCTTTAAACCTTGTCCAGTAGTGTAAAAAGAGAACACGGTTTCGGATAGTAGTTGGGTAGTTGCGAATACTGGTTTGAATCCAGTCTGGATGAAGCCAACGCTACCGGTGGTTTTTATTTAAGAGAGCGCCGACTTCGCAGCAGGTAGTTACGTTGTTTTCTATTAAAGGAGATCATCCTCACATGTATCTCCAAAATACAACCATTCTACCTGCTTCATAAGTTTTGATAATTTACAAGCATCACGATGTATCTTTTTAAGCTAAAACATAATGTGAATTTTATCCATGCAAATCAGAAGGCTCGTTGAGACTATTGCATCACAACTTACCTTGTGATAACGATGGTTTTTTTATTGGAGAATTAAACAATGGGAAAAAAAGCTGGACGCAACAAACAAATTGATACAGAAAATACAAAATTTAAAGTTGGCGATATGGTAACATGGGAGTCTCAATCAAAAGGATACAAAACAAGAAAGACTGGGAAAGTTGAACAAGTAGTAAAACCAGGAGAATGTTTAAATTTGTATGGTTTGCGTGTACTAGGTTCTGGATTTGGGATGGATAGGAAACACATAAGTTATCTCATTAACGTTGGTAATGTGGCATATTGGCCTTTAGTTAAACATCTCAGGTACTCGTGACCATTAACCCAACTTCAACAAATTCGTCAAAAAAACAATGGTAGTTAAAAAACTACCATTGTTTTTTTATGTTTGTTCCGATACCATCACATGCATTAGCAGCTACCCACGCAGCATTCCAACTAATCGTTTTACAATGGTCACAGTTAATATCGTCAGCATTAGGATGATTCATACAACTTTGATTCTCTATCATAAACTCATATACCATATTAAATACACTCTGTGCACGTTCTGTCCATTTTTTCCATACCTTGGATGGTACTTTATTTACATTTTTTATACTCATGCCACTTTCCATATATATCTCCTTTATTATTTCCCGTAAATTAACGCACAATGGCCAAATTTGTTATCATTACCCACCGTTGGTTCCTTACTCCATGCCATACATGAGATAGTTTCGCACATCATAAGGCTTGTGTTTTCATCTGTGTTAAACGAAAATGGGCAAAGTTTGTTTTCTGCATCTTTTTTTTTCATTTCAATTTCTCCTTTTAACTTGCTTCAGTAAAAATACAAATTACCGACTTGGCTTCTTTGTCGTATTTCCCCCTCACCAATTTACGTATCTCCTCTTCCGTGGCCTTCCCATCGTAAAACTCTTCTTCGAGACGCTCGAAGATTTCTTCCTCACCAAGATAAAATCGACCATCCTGACCGTTGTACCATTTGCAAATCTCAACTTTCCATATTACGTGCGAAGTCCAGTTTCCGTCAGAGATTTCATCTGAGTTCACGCACAACTTAATCTCCATTTCGGGATTTTTGTTTTTAAAATCCAAAACCTGTTCGATGTATTCCTTCTGCGTGGTCATATATTACCTTCTCCTTTCAACTGCTTCATTAATACGCTTTTCTAATTCCTCATTGATCTTTTTAACGCTATCCTCCATGGTTTCCCTTTGTGATGTTGTCATGGGAATATCAATAATTTTACTATGTAACACTGCTCTAGCCTCTCGCAACTCATCATTATCGAAATCCCCTATTTCGTATATACCGCCTCCCTTAGTACCTCTTAAATGCACATATCCGTGTTCTATTTTAAGTATCATAGTTTATGTTCAACCTCTCTGTTAAAAAAATTTCACTCCCCGAATATATCTACACAGTGACCACATTTTTTATCTTCACAATTATATGCTGTCCATGCCATGCATT
>ERZ1292629.1916-Hain-H43-01um-R1-1916-length-18936-cov-6_pt1 | contig 16301 bp, 7 predicted proteins | sample MGYA00564399_ERZ1292629 | MGnify/ENA primary metagenome ERZ1292629 (study PRJEB36523, sample SAMEA6512636) | groundwater metagenome | collected 2019-01-08 | study: AquaDiva: Metagenomics assemblies of 32 groundwater samples
AAAGCTTTGGCTTTAATCTATTTTTCGGTCTAGAATTCTCATATCATCTAATATTTTGGTATCATCACCAAATCCTTCGGATTTTTTTGGATTTGGGGATTTAGAGTGAAAAACTAACCTAAAGATTTTCTCCAACCTAAATGTCGGAGTTAGTTTTTTACTCCAATATATTTTAAAAAGTTATAGCATCTGTTTTATTTGTTGTGTCTTCTGATTCTCACTCTCTTCTCATCTTCATAACTTATCAGTTTACACATTACCAATATTTATTTTTACCCCAGTACTTCTTCATAAACTTTTAGTTTTTGAAGAGCCAGAAAATTTTATTTTATGGATTTTCTAAAAGGGCTGTTAGTAATGTTAATGCCGAGGATTAGTTGTGATTGTAGTGAATTTAAGATGCTACTCATAAATGCTTGCTCTGCCTAACATTTCTTTAGTTTTGCACATTACCAATAAATCAATTTCAAGAATTATCTACCTTCTCTTATAAACAAGATATTTTTGCCTTTCTTTCCTCTTCTTAAAAAACATATAACAAACAACAACAATTACTGCCACAATTACAATCACAATTACCCACCATGTCCATGTGCCCCCACTAGCCTTTATTTGTTCTCCTATTTCATCTACTGTCTCTTTTATAGTCTCCCCAACTGTTTTTTCAGGTTCAGCAGTCACTGCTATTTTCTCATTAATGCTTTTAACAGTAATATTTGCCTTGCTGTTTTTTATTGAATTTAACTTAACATTCAAATCATAATAATTATCAGCATTAACATCAAACTTTTTCTCATCACCAATATTAAACACAGCCTGCTGAGATATTGATGAAACATTTATTGTAGCAGTTGTAGAAGTTAATTTAACAACACCAATGTAATGAAATTCACTATTGACTTTAAACTGAATTCTATAAGTAGATGCTAACTCTTTTGTATATCCAGAGCTAAACTGAGTATCTGTTATTACAATTGGAGACTTCCACACAAACTTAGGAGTAATACCACTTCCACTGCTTGATGTTGTAGTAGTTGTAGCAGCCGTTATTAAACCTCCAGTTACACTTGGCCCTGTTCCTGAAAAATGAGGTAATCTTACCCAAATCCTGTTATTAGTTTGATCAAGATAACAAGGGGTTGTTTGATTAAGAACAACAGTAACACTGCAATTATTTTTTCCCATTAATACTTGCCAGTCACTTGCATATGTTGAATAATGTGAATAATTTCCTGCAAGAGCACCACCAGCTGTTCCATTTGTTGAATTCCAGATTACATTCCAGCTATCATCATAAAAGTTAGGTATTGATATATTGACATCTAAATTTTCATTTAATCCTGTAACAGAAGTGCTTCCTTCTGTATAAGGGAGTGAAATCAAGACATAATCATAGATTGTTGGTCCTGCAGAGCCAAATCTAATTGCATTTGAAAAACTACTTGATGAATCACTTGTTCCAGCATCATTATCAAATAATGCATCAGGAGGTCCGCTTGCTAATAAATCAACATTTACATAATGTATTAAAATTCCACTGCTAGTACCCATTCTAAAGCTTAATTTTCCACCACCCATAACAGCCTGCATTGGATTAAAACCACTCATATTTGCGCTTGTTATTATGCATCCATCTCCAGGATTTGGAACATCACAAGTTGAATTTGAATTATAAAGCACTATGCTTATGCTTCCCCCTGTTACTGATGCATCAATTGCTTGTGGATTAAATGTGCTTATTGTAATATTATTATTTGCATTTATTTCAGCAACAGTCATTGTTGAAACTCTTTTAGGAGAATATTGTCCATTGCCTCCACTAGGCCCGCCACTTACATAAATATTCATTTCTTTTATTCCTGTAACATTTAATAAAGGAATGCTAAAATTAGCTTCTGCCTGGCTTTGAGCAATATCTGTCATCCAAGTGAATTGCATTGCACCATAAGAAGAATAATCAACAGTTGTCTCAACATGAGCTGAACTGCTTGTTAAAGCATCTCTGCTTGTATTAACAAGCCTGAAAACTTGCTTTGCAGTTGGAATTGCAAGATTTTGTCCATTGCCATCCATTCTGTCCATAGTTATATTTGTTGCACCACCCATAAGCCCGCTCATATTAGTGAAATTAAAACCATTTAGAGCAGAATCTCCATAAGTCAGTGTTAAATTTTTAAAACATCCATAATACTGATTATTATTGCTAACAGCACTTGCAAATAATAATATGCTATTACCTTCAGTTGTTGCAGGAAGAGAAATATTAAAATATCCCTTGCTTGTCAAATCATGGCTTAAATTATAACTATCTGTCTGCAAAGGAATCATATGACTCATATTATAAGGCATTGCACCATATTGTGAATGAATCATATTCCCAGGTTCTAATAAATAAGGAATAATTGTTAAATTAGTCCAGTTAATTGCAGTTGTATTTACAAAATATCCAGAAATCCTTACCATTGTTAGTGAAGTATTAAACTGTTTGTATAATGTAAGTTCTGAGGCATTATATCTTGAAAAATTAATAGTTATCCCAGTATTAAAGCCATAAGAAACAGGAGAACTAAAATTATTCCAATTATAGCTTATAGGCATGCTTTGATTTGGATAAACCATTATAGAATAATTCCTGTTTTTTGGAACATAAACAGTTACACTAGTAAGCCAGTTAGTATGGTCTTCAGCTACTGGATATCCTAATTTTGTATCTTTAATCTGATACTGGAAAAGAATTAAATCTCCTGTAACATTAGTAACATTAATATATATTGTTCCAGCAGGAGTTAAATAATATGTTGTTCCTGATAGCATTGGCATCATTGCTAAAGGAAAAGGAGGTATTGCCTTTGATATAAAATCAACAACACTGCTTGAATTTTTTCTTATAATGCTTGTTTGATAAACCCATGAACTATTTGAAGTCACACTAAAATTAAATGACCCTGAAGCATTGCTTGTTGTAGTTACATATCCAACTAAACTCCAGCCAACTTGATTTCTTAAAGTTATGTTTATAACTGAATTATTCAAAAGATTTCTGTTTTCATCTCTAATTGTTCCATTAAAATTAAATGATACAAGAGAAAAACTGTATGTTGATGAATTTCCTACATTTCCATCATAATCTGAACAATTAACACTCCAGGTATTGCTAACAGGAGTATAACTAAGATTAGTAAAATAGCTTACTCCCCCCATTCTAACCGAAGAATTAAAATTAATCCTTGCTCCATTCAGTATTAAAGTACAATTTGTTATATTATAACTTGAAATATCAGTTACATTAAATGCAAATGTCACTGATGTATTAATAGAAGTTGCTCCATTAACAGGAGAAATCAAAGTTATAACAGGAGCAGATGTATCCATTACCCTTACAGTTATATTAAAAGGCCCAGTAATCACGCTTCCAGTAGTGCTAATAGTTTTAATTGTAATATTGTAAAGTCCAACAGTTGCTGCAGTTGCATTAAACCAAAATCGTGAATTATTAAGTGTTCCATTAATTGCATAGGTATTAACTGTGGAATTAGACCAAATTAAATTACTGGTTGTGTTTGTAAAAATTATATTTGCTGCAGTTAAAGAATCTGTTCCATTAGTGCCATTTTTAAATGCAAAGCTGCTTGGAAGAGTTATATTAACAAGAGTTATGTTCCCAGCATTTCCAACATCAGTATTATTTATAGTTATATTATAAGTCTGAATAATATTTTTAGTCACAGTATAAGAAGTTGTTCCAGTAGAGGTAGTTACAGTATGTGATGTAGCAAGTGAAAAGCCATATGTTGATGAATTACCATCATTTCCATCATAATCAGTGCAATTTACACTCCAAGTATTAGCTGGAGGAGTATAACTAACATTGCTAAAGTAAGATATTCCACCCATTCTCACAGAAGAATTAAAATTAATCTTTGCTCCATTTAATATTAAGGTGCAATTTGTTATATTATAACTTGAGATATCTGTAACATTAAATGCAAATGTCATTGATGTATTAACAGAAGTTGCTCCATCAGCAGGAGAAATTAAAGTTATAACAGGCTTATCTGTATCCATTACTCTTACAGTTATATTAAAAGGTCCAGTAGTCACACTTCCAGTAGTGTTAAGAGTTTTAATTGTGATATTATAAAGTCCAACAGTTGCTGCAGTTGCATTAAACCAAAAACGTGAATTATTAAGTGTTCCATTAATTACATAAGCATCAACTGAAGAATTAGACCAAATTAAATTACTAGATGTATTTGTAAAAATTGTATTAGCTGCAGTTAAAGAATCTGTTCCATTAGTGCCATTTTTAAATGTAAAGCCACTTGGAAGAGTTATATTAACTAAAGTTATGTTCGCAGCATTTCCAGCATCAGTATTATTTATAGTTATATTATAAACCTGAACAATATTTTTAGTTACAGTATAAGAAGTAGTTCCTGTAGAAGTAGTTACAGTATGTGGAGCAGAAACAAAACTTAAATTTATTAGAATTAGAAATATAGACATTACAAGAATACCTAAGGTCGTACATATCTTTTTCATCACCATCTTTTCATAGGATATATAAAAAAACAATCTTTATAAACATTTCTTTTTTAAAAATTTATAAAACTTAGAGTTTTTTAACATTTTTTACATTTCCAAGAATAATTCTAGTATTAAACAATTAATAAATCACCAATTTTTATTTTTTCTTTTCCTTAAAAAATAAATAATTCCTGAGATAATTAAAATTAAAACAACTATAATAACAATCCACAGCCAAGTTAAACTGCCTTGTGATTCTTGAAGTGTTTCTTGTGTTGCTTCAGGTTGCGTTTCTTTTTCTTCAACAGCTTTTCCTGTTGTTGGAACAGCAGAACCCTCGTTGCTGACAACTGCCTTCACAGTCACGCTTGCTTTTGTAATATTTGAAATAACACTGATTGAATTTAATTTAACACTTATATCATTTTTTCCATCACCACTAACATCAAACTTTTTTTCATCACCAATATTAAATACAGCCTGTTGTGTTGTTGAAGAAACACTTATTGTTGCTGTTGTTGAAGTTAATTTGCTTGCACTAACAGAATGACTCTGCTTAGAAACATTAAACTTAATTTTATCTCCCCCAGCAAGAGTCTGTGTATATCCTTGATTAAATTCACTTTCAGTTATTGTGTAAGTTTTTCCAATACCTCCACCACCTCCGCTTCCTCCACCTCCTCCACCAGAAGAACTAGTTGTGCTTCCAGGAGTAGAAGCTCCTTTGTATGTTGAAAACTCGCAATTAGGAACATTCCAGACGCAATTCACAGAATCAACAGGAGCTCCTCCAGCAGCACTTGTTCTGTCAACGCAGTTATTTCCACTATCATCGCAATGATACAATATATTGCAAGTTGTTCCGCTTGCAACAGGAATTTTTATTCTGCAGACTTCAGGATGAAGATTATTAACTATTTTATCTCTTGTTTCTGAAGTTAAACCAACAATTCCTGTTGCTGTATTATGAATCATTGAACCAGAAGTGCTGATGGTTCTTACTTTATCATTCAATCCTGTTTTTGTTAAAGAAGCATTTAAAAATTCAATATATATGCTTCCATCTGATTTTGCAAGCTTAATATTAACCTTTCTTCCATTTGTATAATTTGTTTTCATTCCAGCATTAGGTCCGCAGACTTGCCCTTGCACATGCTCATAAACACTATTCCTGTCAACATCATAACTAACAATCCAGCCACTAGGAACTTTTATTCTTGTAACAAAATTACAATATCCGCATTTTCTAATGGATCTAACTACTGTGAAATTAGAGCATTTGCTTATAGCGCATTTATTATTTGAATCGCAAACTTTTAATTTGTAATTATAAGTGCTTCCAGAAACCAGAGGCCAGTTTATTGAAACATTCAAGCCATTCATAGTATCTGTGGTTTCATAAATTAAAGCAGTATGCCATAATTTATAATCTCTTACACTTATGCTTAAAATTCCAACATCATAAATATTATTTGTTTTATTTAGACATTGCGTGTCTCCATATCCATATAATTCCAAAGTTCCATTTGTCGGTTTGTTAGTGTCATACATAATTAAAGCAGAATCAATATATTCTTCAACTTTTACCCCTGTGACTAATGGAGATTTAGTATCAGTATAATTAGCAGCATTAACTCCTGTGCTATTGCATTTTGAAGAATACTGACAGCCCCAATCATTGCAGTCAATATTTCCATTTTTATCATCATCAATACTATTAAAACAATCTTCTCCTTGAACAAATCCTTTTTTCAAGATATCTTCAAATTTAGCAGTATTAGCTCCATAATCAAAAGCACTTGTTATTTCAAAATCAATTGAACCAGGAGTTGTCCATCCAGGCCCTGCACTATCACTAGGAGTAGTTATATTTCCTGTATTTCCAGTTATTGTAACAAAAATTCTTATGTCTTTTGTTGAGTCATATAATGTTGGATATTTTATTAAATCAGCTTTATTAAATGCAATCATAGGCCCTCCTAAATCAGAGCACATTTTCTTTTTCCATGTATTTAACTTAATATCAGTTGCTTTCCAATTTGAATCATCGCATTTGTCAGCATTAAATGTTTCAACAGCCTTGCTAGTACTTGAATTCCATACTGAAGAATACTTAAACCTGAATTCATAACCTCTTGCAGTAGCATTAGAATCTAATGCGCAGTTTCCTGTTTGACTTCCATCTGTATCTAAATATACAACAAATATGACAGTATCATTTCCAGCTCCTGTTTTTTTAGTTCCAAAGCTATTCATTCCATCTCCACCAAATCCTCCACCAGCACCTGCTCCTCCGCCTCCCCCACTAGATTCAAACATTCCCATAATAAAGCTTGATAATATCTCTTTATTGCAGCTAGAAGCATTACTGAAATCTCTAACATTTCCGCCAATTCCATAACTATCACCCATATCTTTCATTCCAAATCCGCATAAATCAACACTTGCTTGAATTCCTGCCTCAGGACAGCTATCCATTCCTAAAGGAATAGGAGCTCCTGCTTCCATATTATCAAACATTTCATTCATTCCTTTTGAATTGCACCATCCACTAACCCATTTGCATTTTCCTGTATAAGTATCATTAGTACAAGAACTAGAACTTAATGAAGAACATTTAGGTTCACATCCTCCCCATGAATTATTAGTGCAAAGATAATTAGAAGTGCAATTAGCAGACCATCCAGTATTATTCCAACTCTGATAACTTGTATTCTGCCAGCACTGATCTATAATATTAGTGCAATATGCTCCAAAACTATCATTTTTAAACCAGCAATTATTTGCTGCATTACATCCTCCAGCACCAGGTGATGCATATTTCCAGCAATCACCACCCCAATTTATTTCACATGCAGGACTAGGATTAATTGTCCATCCGCAACTAACATTAATAATTGATTTATTAGTGCATAAACTTCTGTTTCCATCATATTTAAAACAATCTCCTCCACCCATTCCGCCACCTCCTGCTCCTCCTCCAGATGCTGCAGCTCCTGCTGAAAATCCTCCTGATTTAGGGTCACACCATCCTGATTGTTTCCAGACACAACCTGCAATAGCCTGACAATTATTCTGATTATTTGAACTTGTTGAATTCATGCAAAGAGATGATTCTTCACACCATCCATTTTCCTGTTTCCAAATACATCCATATGAAGAATCGCAAGTTGCTTGAGTATTAAAACTTGTATTAAAACATTTAGACTGGCACATTCCTGTAACACCTCCTCCTGTTCCTCCACTGCTATAGCTCTGCCAGTAACATCTCCCACTTAAAGCAGAATCACAATCCGTCTGAGTTGTATAACTCCAGCATTTATCAGCCTTGTTTATGCACCATCCTCCTCCTTGAGAAGGAGTATCCCACATGCAATTATTATTTGCACTGCAAGTTCCACTTGAAGTATATGCCCAGCAATTTGCACTCCAATTTACCTCGCAATGAGGATTACTGTAAGAATCTGTTTTCCAAGAGCATCCAGAAACAGCATTGCACACAGCTGCTGAACCACTAGATGAATAAGACCAGCAATTCTTTGGCTTAAAATCATTATGGTCACACCATCCACCACCTGCATTACACCAGCTTGTTCCATTTCCACTTCCAGAACACCAGGTATCAGAAGTCCAGTTACAACCAGAGCCTTCTAAAGCTACGCAATTAGTTCTATTTAATCCCATGCAAACTTCTGCAACACTCCAGTTTTTCTCACACCATCCACTTCCTGTTCCATTCTGCCATTTGCAATTACTATTATAATATCTGTAACTAATATTAGTATAATTTCCAGCGCCTCTTTCAAGAACCATAAAACTTGTATTCAAAAATCTAATTGTATAAGTTCCAGTATTAATTGAATAATTTCCACTGCTAATAACTTCTGTGCTTCCATTAACTATAATAAAAGAATTTGTATCTAATCCACTTGCAACATTAGTAAGGCTGAATTCATAGCTTGCATTAATGCTGTTTCCACTAATTCTTGCTCGAGTTATATTTAAAGTCTGATTTACAATGCTTATTGAAGATTCACAAGAAGAATATCCAAAATTATATTTCCAGCACTGGCTTCCTTTAAAATCACACCAGCTTCCCCATTTATCAGTTATCCATTCACATGTTGTATTTTGAGCATTGCACTTGCTGCTTGAATTCTGGATAAAACAATCTCCTTCTACAAATCCGCAATAAGTGTCAGCAAAACAGCCTTGGTCAGCGCAATCAATTAATTTATTATTATTATCATCAATTCCATTCCAGCATATTTCAACATCTCCTGCAACATTATTAACACAACTTCCTTCTGATGTTGAACCCTGCCATTTACAGCTTCCTGTCTGATTTGAAATGCCAATTCTTCCTAAATTAGAGCAGTCTGTTTGTGTTTTGCACCTATCACAAGCATCTTCGCAAGTTTTCTCTCCTTTATTAATGCAATAACCTCCTATTGATGTTGAATTATCACTAATCCATTTACACCCTCCGCCAACAGAATTTGCCTTGCTGACAGTGCAATAATAACTAGTTCTTTTTGTAGTATCATTGGTGGTTGCAATTCCTTTATAAGTGCAATCTCCACAACTAGTGTCGCAGTCACCTGCTATTCCATTTTTAAATTGTTGTTTTGCAGTACAATAACCAATTCCATTAAGAGCCCGAGTATTTGCTCCAAATTCGCAAAATCCTAATTTGCTTCCAATGCAAGCAGATTCTGCATTTGTTAAATTAACTGTATTTCCATTACTATCTTTTAACTCGCAGGCAAAACAAGCTTTATCACAATTGTCCTCTTCATCAAATTTGTATTCGCATCTTCCAGAAGGAATAGACATATTTCCTTCGCAATAATTTTCAATAATCCATTTTCCACCTGCTGCTTCGCAATTCATTTTATTGTCTATCATCATTATGCTGTTGCTTAAATTTCCAAAAACATCACTTGCTTTAAAATCACATTTAGAAGTTGAATTAGTCCACTTGCAAGGCATATACCAAGGACTTCCTGATATTTGATCGCATCTTGCCTGAGTTTTTGCATCTTCGCATGAATCCTCATTTTTCTGCTGAACCTGGTCCCTACAAGAACTTGATAATTGATTAGAAGCACAACTTCCATTCTGCCATATGCAGCAACTTGATAATGCAGGAATACTATTGCATAGAGTTGAAATATTAATATAAGTGCAATTAATTCCATTAGCACTTATGTTTCTTCCATAAAAATTATCTAATTCCACACATTTGCTTCCAGTATAATTGCATCCAAGAGTATAATTGCAATCACTTGCATTCATATCAAATATATAGCATTTTGGATTCCAGTCATTAAATATGCTTGTATTTGTCGTGCTTCCTCCAAAACCTCCAGGACTATTGCAAGTTCCTCCTGCACTTGGATTATTCCAATCATAATACTGCCACCAGCAGTAAAAAGTATCCATGCAATCTCTTTCAGTTGTTTTGTTTGAACATCCTACTGTTGCCATATTTTTCCAGCACCATCCATTTGTTCCGTTTCCAGAAGGATTTCCAGTCCAACTGCATGATAAATTATAAGTATTATTTTCACATTGTGTTCCATTCCCGCCATTATATGAATCCCATGTCCAACAATTAACTTCATTACACCATCCAGAACTTAAATAAGATTTCCATAAACAACTTGGTTTTTGAGAGCATGTTGCATTTGAATTATAACTCCAGCAGTCTTGTTTCATGCACCAGCTCCCACTCCAACTACAAGATAAATTCAAGCTATTGTTCATGCATGTTGATTCGCTTGTTCCATCCCAGCTATAACAATCAACTTCCTGGCAAGAATTCCATTTCCACTGGCAGTTTAATCCTCTAGTAGTTGATGTATTAGTGCAGTCGCTTGAATTATAATATTTCCAGCACCCATTTTGCTCGCAATAATTATTAGTTGAACTCCATGTGCAGTTTTTTCCATTCCAGTCTTTTGCAGCATTGCAAGTAGTATTAGTGCTATAACTCCAGCAACCCTTGTCATTGCATTGCCCCCAAGAACAACCACTTGAATTTAAACATGCAGATTGATTTTGATATAAGGAAGATGTTCCGCAACTGAAACTGCCTGTACCGCTTTGATAACAATTATTACTCCACTGGCAGTTTAATCCAAGAGTATTATTCTCGCAAGTTGCAGCATTTGTTCCAGCTAAATTCCAGCAACTTAATTTTTCGCATCCATAAGTTGTTCCTCCTCCTTGCCATGTACAGTTTTTTCCAGGAACAACACTTGTTGCGCATTCGCTTTGCGAATTTAAACTCCAACAATTTAATTCCTCACACCATCCACTCGTACTCCAAGAATCATTTTTCCATTTGCATCCACTTCCAGTAGTGCATGTAGATGAAGAATTATAAATCCAGCAAGTAGCAGCAGAAACAAAACCTAAAAAAATCAAGATAGTAAAAACTAGAAGAATACTAATCAAAAAAGAATTTTTTTTAACACCCCTCATTTTAACCTTCTTTTTTCTCAAGAACAAAAGAATACAGTCTATTTAAATTTTTCTCTTAAATAATTTTCAAAAAATCTTTTTTCGTATAGAATTAAAATTATTTTTCTCATTTTCTTTTACTTTCAACTTGTAAAAGCTGAACAGGACAGAAAAAATTATTTATTTTTTATTCTAATTTTTTCTGTATCTTTTCAATTGTTTTTGTTGTTGATTTGTCAGGAACAGGAGGAATAATAACAATTTGCCCTCCATAAAATTCAACAATTCTTCTTTCTTCCTGATTAATTGTGTCAATATTATAATCTCCTCCTTTAACATAAACATGAGGCTGCAAATCCCTTAGATAATTTTTAACAGCTCCAAACTGAAAAATAATTACATAATCAACAAACTCCAAAGAAGACAAAATTTCAGCCCTGTCTGATTCTGAGTTTATAGGTCTTCCTAAACCCTTCAGTTTTTTTATCGAATCATCAGAATCCAAACCCACAACTAAAACATCCCCTAATTTTTTTGCTTTCTTTAAATAATCAACATGCCCTGTATGCAAGATGTCAAAGCATCCATTTGTCCAGACTATTTTCTTTTTTTTCTTTTTATAATCTTCAACCAATGCTCTAAGCTCTTCAAATTCAATAAGTTTTTTTTCATCAGAGAAAATTCTAAATTCTAATTCTTTCCAGCTGACAGAATAAGTTCCTTTTTTTTCAACAGCAATTCCTACTGCATGATTTCCAAAAATAGCAGCCTCTTCCAGAGAAGAATCTGAAGAAAGGGCAATTGAAATAGCAGCCAACAAACTATCCCTTGCTCCCGAAACATCATAAACCTCTTTCGCATAAGTTGGCACATGTATCTCTCTATCAGAAAATAGAATAATTCCTTCATCACCAAGTGTAATTATTATATTTGAATTAAGTTTCTCCCTTAATTTATGCAATGCTTCTTTAACCTGATTCACTCCAGACATCTCAAAAGCTTCTTTCTTGTTAGGAACAATCAAATAAACTCCAGGATAAAGATGCTTATTTTCTGGTTTTGGGCCAATTATTATCTTGCTTTTAAATATCCCTAAAAAAGAAAGCAAATCTGCACTTACTGCCCCTTTTGCATAATCAGAAATTACAATTCTATCGCATTCCATTGCTTTTTCAAATAAAATTTTCTTTGTTTCATCTGAAAATATCTTTTCAGAGGTCTCTTCCCTGTCAATTCTTGTAATCTGCTGTCCATTTCCGATTATTCTTTCCTTGTAAGTTGTCATAGAATTATCATCAAAAAAATATTCAATCCCCTTTATTTCAAGAAGTCTTTTCAAAATCTCTGCCTCAGAATCTTTTCCAACAAAACCAAACAAACAAGCTTTTCCTCCAAGCGAGGCAATATTTGAAGCAAGATTTCCAGCACCGCCTATTTCATAAAACATTTTTTCAAAACTGACAACAGGGATAGGCGCTTCAGGACTTGTCCTTGAAACACTTCCATGAATATATCCATCAAGCATGACATCTCCGATTACAACAATCTTTTTCCCGGGAAATCTTTCCATTATCTCTCTCAGCCTATTTTTCATAATATGAAAATTCCACCCATAAAACCCTAATATATATCCTTTATAAATTTTAAGAACTTTCAGAATATATGTTGAAAAGTGAGATATATTTGTATTTTTCTTATAGTCAAAGACATTTATATTTCTTCAGTTTGTCTTTGACTATTTAGGGAAAGACTTATGTCTTTCACTATAGTATTTCATATTTCTAAAAGTTATAGTATCTGTTGCTCTCTCAAATCTTCTCATTAAAAACTCGTTATTTATGCATTACTGATAAGCATTATTTTTTATTCCTCACTCACTTCGTCAGTCACTCCTCCGGCTCCAACAAAAAAAACACATTCATTGTCAGGCAAATTTGGAGAATCAATTAATTTAGCAACTCGCGAACCTTTTTTCCCTCTTCGCAGATACATTCTGAATGTAGAATTATGAACCACAAATCCATTTGCAATATAATTTTCATTTTTAGGAACAGAAAAATCATAAAGCACTTCTTTATTCTTATTTTCAGTTATTTTTATTTTTCTGATTTTTTCAAACCTAAAATCAGAGTTTAATAATTTAAATATAAAATCTATCTTTTGCTTAATCTGCCTGTCTTTAAGAGGAACATTCATTAAAGCTTTAAATGAATTTGCTAATTCCTGTTTATTTATCCACTTATAAGTTTCACTTCTTGATTTAATAATTGTAGAGGGATTTAATCCACATTCCTTTAATAAACTCCAAATCTCTTTTCTTTTTATAGGCATCATCTCTTTTGCATAAGTCTTAGAATAATATTCAGCCCATTCAATCAGTTTCTTCTGTTTATCAGCTGCGCTAAACCCTATCTGCAAATAATTTAAAATATCTCTATTTCTTATAGACAGATTAGATATTTTCTTTTTTCCAACATCAAATCTTAAAAAGCTTCTTATTCCAAACCTCAATAAAAACAATTGCAAATATTTTAATATTTGTTTTTCTTTTTGAGAGATAGTTATCTTAGCTCTTTTTTTATCAATATGTCCTTCAGCATCAACAAATCCCCTGATAAAACCAGAAACAACCTCATTTTTACTTTTTCCAATATAATTAAAAACATCTGGCATTATTAATCTAAAAAATTCAGAGATTTCTTTTGAGTTTATATTTAAAGTATAGCAATTTTTATTTTTCATTTTAGTTATCTTTCCATTAATATTAAATGTTTTTTTAAATAAGCTATTATAACAATCAAGAACTTCAAATCTTGCGTCTCTAAATCTTAATCCTCTTTCTTCAAAATTTCCATCACCTAAAAAATATCCTAAAATCTGTGAAAAACAAGAAGTTATGATTTCTGGAAGAATCAAGTCTTTATGTTTATGGCTATAAACAGGAATTAATTCTAATTGCAATCCCAAAGAATTGCCTAAATTACTCAGGCTCTGAAAATTAGTAACATAACTTTGATTTAACACTCTTCTAAACTGCCTTGGAGTAATCCCTATTTTTTTGCATATTTCCTCCCTGCAAATCTTATTCTCTTCTAATTTTTCCTTTATTTTTTGAGAACACTCTTTTGATATTTTTCCAATTTTCTTTAAATTAAATAATGGCAATTTCTGTTCCTCGCAAATAATCTCTATTTTTCCCGCCTGACAGATAAAATCATCTTCTTTTAAGTTTTTAGCTTCTTTTTCAACAAATGAAAAATTATCTATTGTAAAAAATCTATGAAGCTTAGAGCAATTTATTTTATTTGTTGTTTGAATATTATAAATCTCTTCAACATCAGGATTAATAAACTTTAATTCAGACTCTGCATTTTCAATTTTTAGATTGCTAAAATTTCCAGAAGCAACAATATCCTGATTCATATCTTTAATTTCTTTAATACTTCCATCTGAAAGCTGTATTAAACTATCTCCTGTCAAACAAGCGTGCCCGACTATATTCCCACCAATAGCAGTTGTCGGATCTCCAAACATCATCGCAGGATTTGCCATTACCTGATTTGTTACATAAATAGCAAGATTATATTGCTCTGCCATTTTCATTAAATTATGAAGATATCTGTTTAATTTCTGTTGTCTGTCAGCCAGCATACCTCTACCAGCAAACTCTGCCCTGAAATGAGCAGTCAGTGAATCAACAATAACAATTCTGATTGGCTCTCCATTCTTCACCATTTCTCCAATTTTATCAATAAGCAAAATCTGATGGTCGCTGTTAAAGGCGCGAGCCACAAATATATTTTTCAAAACATTTTCAGGATTTGCTCCCTTTGTTTCAGCTATCTGTCTTATTCTTTCAGGACGAAAAGTTCCTTCAGTGTCAATTATAACTGATTTTCCTTCTGCACCTCCTTTTTCAAAAGGAAGCTGCGCATTGACAGCAAGGCTGAATCCAAGCTGGCTTTTCCCGCTCCCATAAGCACCAAATGCTTCTGTGATTGCTTTTGTTTCAACACCTCTTCCACCCAGGAGATTATCTAATTCCTTGCTTCCGGTTGTAATATGAAATATCTCTTCTCTTTTCTCTGCAAATTCTAATCCATCCTGAAAACCCAAATCCATCATCTTGCGAGCAGATTGTATTGCCTTTCTAGCAACAGCCTCGCCAAGCCCTGCCATTTCAGATAATTCTTTAGGTCCAAGAACAGCAATACCCATTAAATCAAAAATTCCAGCAGCCTCAAGCTTTTCAACAGCAGCAGGCCCTATCCCAGGCAAATCAGAAATCTTCATCTCATCTTCTTTTTTAGTTTTCTTCTTTTGGTGACCTTCAGCTTTAGCTGAACCTGTCTTAAGCTCGCATTCATCTTCTTTTTTTTCAGCCATTTTAATTATGCTTTTTTTAATTTATATCCACTAATTTTTTCTAATTTTGAAACAGCACTTTGAATATCTGTTGCATTTCCTACAATCTCTACTGGATGAGAAGTTCCTATTGTACTAACTGAAACAGTAGTCCTACAAACATGATAAATTCTTCCTTCACCTCCATCAGGAGGTTGATAATTAGTAATAAATTGAAGCATATTAGTTAATGAACTCATAAATCTATTTCTAGATCCTTCCACAGGAATTGTTAAATCTAAATCATACATTGCACGTTCAGCCATGCAGAATGAAATTCATTTCAATTTATAAGCATTACCTAAATGAGTTATATATATCAAATTGCATGGATTAAGAGCAGGTTATATTCACATTATCCAGATAAAACTCATCATCATCGCCACTGCTTTCAGTTCTCCATCTCGCTCTAAAGTCTGATGTCATTGTATAAGAATTTAAATTAATACTATCCTGGCAGAATGTTGGCCTTGACTCACAATTTCCATTAGAATAGTTTTTAACACCAGTATGCCATGAGCCATCATAAATATCTACATATATATAGTCTGCAGCCTCAATGCTGTAACTTGTATACCAGTAAGATAAATTGCAGTTGCTTTTTCCTGTTAAATCAAGATAATTGGATTTTATTGTTATATCAACATCTGCTTCATCACCCTCTTCCATATGAGATGCATAAGTTCCTGTTTTCTTGTATGTAGTTTGCGTGTCAGCCTCATCATTATCAGTTCCATATCTTACCTCCCATACACTTAAATTAAATCCTTTTCCAGTCATATTTGAGTCTTCAAAACCATTAAAGAAAACAGTGTTTCCTCCTCCTGCAGCTGACTGAACAGTGAAGGTTCCTGAGCTAGAGCTTGAGCATGCATTATCATCATCACATGCAAATGCATAAT
>ERZ1292629.1451-Hain-H43-01um-R1-1451-length-22919-cov-5_pt2 | contig 16288 bp, 14 predicted proteins | sample MGYA00564399_ERZ1292629 | MGnify/ENA primary metagenome ERZ1292629 (study PRJEB36523, sample SAMEA6512636) | groundwater metagenome | collected 2019-01-08 | study: AquaDiva: Metagenomics assemblies of 32 groundwater samples
CAAGAACATCACTATTTCCTAGTTGTTGAACAACTGGTGTTGCATTGAAGAAGCCAATTCCGGTTTCATTAGACTCAATAGTTTTTGTTCCACTGCTGTTTGTGACAACAACTGAGCCTGTAGAAGATGGGCGTAATCCAATGCTTCCTATTGTTGTTGTGGCGTTAGACCCGCCAGCAGAAAGATTTATGTATCCGTAAAAGTTTCCTGATCCAGATGAGATCAAAACTGATCCACCAGGCATACTGCTTCCATTTCCTCCACTTACTATTACACTTCCGCCAGTAATTCCACTTGCCGCTGCGGTGCCGCCTTTAAAAGTAGCTAATCCGGCAGTTTGTCCACCAGCCGAAGTGTTGCCAGCGGCGATAGTCATAGTACGACCGTCTCCGCTTGATACAGATATTGGATTAGCAGACATGTTGGCCGCTGCTGTCCATAATGGAGAAGACAAAGTTCCAGCCGTAATTGTTCCGCTTGTTATTAAGTCAGCACTATCTAAATCTAATTCTCCGCTTTCTATATAAAGTGGAGCAAAACCACCAGCAGTTACTCCATCACCGGCATAAATCTTTTTGGTATCTGTCGTGTAAGCAAGTTCACCTTCTTCAAGAACAATACCTGCAAGAGTTGCAGAATCTTCTGTTCTAATGAGGATTTGATTGACGAGGAGATTGCCAGAAGCATCTAATCCAGCATAACCATTTGGCTCATCCTTCTCCACCATATACTGGATATCAGCACCAGTTATGGTCCCCCCGCTCATTATGATGTCACCACCATTTATGGTTAGATCGTCTGTGTAAACATTCAGACCACCCTGGACGTACGTTCCCGCTGTGGTAGTAATAAAAATATTGTAATCTGAAATCCCCATCTCATAGCTGCCGCCGCCGATTGTTCCAGTTCCAACGTAGATTATATTAGAATTCAAAGTTGGGGCTGTTAGCGACCCGCTGCTATCCAGGGTCATTGGATAAGTATATCCTGCACCATTGTTATTATGACCGAATTTCAACAATGAACTTGTTGATGCTGCTCCTGCAACTGGTAGATTTTCAATTATCCAATCTTGTTGCTGTGAGGCTGCTGTCGCATCAGATTTCCAAGCAGCACCAGTCAATCGCAGACGTGGTGACATTTGGACTTGAGTACCTACGGTCGCAGCCGTAGTATTTTGTGCAATAATTCCGTCAGCACTGGTTGTAGCGATTGACGATCTTGAGCTTACGGCTATTCCTGCTGTTAACTGACCACCATCAAGGTTCAACGGAGAGGCAGATGTGCCTACAAACAAACCTAATGAAGTTAAGGCATCTTTTATATCTGTGGTTCCACCTTGTTGAATAACGGGAGTAGAATTAAAGAAACCAATTTTTTGAGAAGTCGATGTTCCAATCTTCGTTCCTGTGGTCGTGCCAAAGGTAATATCAACACCATCAGTCCAAGTGCTGTTTGCACCCACATTTACGGCCCCAGCAGTAATGGCCCCGCTGCCAAGGTTTAAGGCTGGATTAGATGATGCCGCCCTCAAACCTAAATTAACTAATGAAGCAAGAACATCACTATTTCCTAGTTGTTGAACAACTGGTGTTGCATTGAAGAAGCCTATTTTTTGTGAAGTTGAAGTTCCGAATTTTGTTCCAGTAGTTGTACCAAATGCAACGTTAGCACCGTCGTCCATTGTTCCACCACTTAAAGATAAATAATCTTCAAGGGTGGTTGTAATCAAGTCGTCTATTTCTGTTTCTGTGTAATATCTTGCATCAAATCCAGTATAGCTTGACAAGTCAGATATATCGGAAGTAATGTGAGTGTGAACTTCTTGTGCAGCACCAACATCAGAATAGATAAGATCAACTATTCCTGTGTATCCATTTACAGAAAGAACTGCGTCTGTTGGTGTCAATAATTCCTGCCAATTACCTAATGTTCCAGGTGTATCATTTGTTAATATAAAAGTTTTATTTAAGTCTGTTCTAACTGCAATATCACCCTGAGTTGCAGAAAGTGCCAACATAGCAGCTTGAGAATTTACAACATATACATCACCGACAGTTATTGAAGGCAAAACAGAAGAGCTTAATTTTCCGTCAACTCCTAATGTTGGAACATTGCCAGAAGATACTCCTGTATCTAATGTTGCAACAGTTCCTAATCCAAGATTTGTTCTCGCTGTTACAACGGAGTTTAAATCACTTAGATTTGATGCTATTTTTAATTGAGCGTCATTTGTTACGTTAGAAAGACCAACTTGAGTCTTTGTAACGGAATGTGGATTACTTGTATTATTAACGTGAGAGGTTAAATCTGACGCATTAGCTTTTAGATCTAATTCATCTTGTAAATCTGTAACTCCAGATATAGGTATATTTGTAAGATCAGATCCGTCTCCAGATACAGAGTTAGAAGTAATATCTCCAACAATTAAATCTCCAAGTCCAGATGATCCGTCTCCTATGGTTAATTGATTAACTCCTGTTCTTCCTAATGTTAAATCCCAAGGTGTGCTGTTCCAGCTAGAACCGCTTGCCCAAAGTATCTTCTTGTTATTGCCAAAAAATAAACCGTCTGTTCCGTACGCCCAATATCCGGATGGCTGATAAATTGTTGTAACATATAAATTCGATACAGTTAAATCCGTAGTTGATCCATTTAATGGAATATATCCGCTTAATAAGTTATTAACTTCTGTTTCTGTAAAATATCTTGTATCAAGCCCCGTATAACTAGAAAGGTTTGTTATATCTGAGGTTACATGAGAGTGACCTACTGTAGATTTTAAATCTAGTGCGGTTTGAGTAGCTGTACTTATTGGCTTATTTAGATCAGAAGTGTTGTCGGCATTTCCAAGGCCAACCTGAGTTTTAGTAACGCTATGTGGATTACTTGTATTTGCTGCGTGAGTAGAAAATAGTGTTTCTAGATCAGCAAATACAGAAGTTTCTACTTTTAGATCAAGAGAAGTCTGAAGGTTTAAAATATCACTTATTGAGTGAGTGTGACCTTCTCCCAAATCTTCTAGGCTTATTCCTTTTATCTTTCCTGTTGATTCATCATAATAAAGAACTTGAGAATCGGATATATTTTCATCCCAATCTTTATGGTTAGATATTTTGTCGTATATTTTATTTACGCTTAGTGGCATTTTTTAATTATTTTGAGTATTTAACAATTAAAAATATATTATTTTTTTCCTCCTAAATAACTCTTTAAATCGACTATTATATTTCTGTGAGTCCACTTCTTATTAGATTTTTTATATTTATCTATTAAAAGAGCCGAAGCACCTGCCACAAACGATGTATAAGCAAACTTATTAGTTAAATCTACATATTTATTTTCCAAAAAACAAGACATTATTTTTCTTTCGTCCAAATGTATGTTATTTTTCTCTTCTTTTTTATCTTTTGAAACAGTTAATAATTCTTCTATTAACGGCGAATTATCGTTATTTATCTTGTAATAGTTATTTATTATAAGAATATTATTGTCAAAAGCTTTCTTAAAAGAATTTTCTAATCCATAATTTATAGCCTCAATGTCAAACGGGATCAAAATTATATCTACTTCCTTAATTGTTAACCATATAACAGAAGCAATTATTGAATTTAAATCTGCTTCCCCTCTGTTATTGAAAGTTTTAGTTAAATATATCTTTGAATTAGGTGCTAGGCCAACTAGTCCGTCTCTTGAGTTATTAGCACCTATTATTCCTGAGCATATAGTAGAAAGCCCAAAAGAATCTTCTTTATTAATACCGTTGTCAGAAAATGATTCAAAATCTTCTATATTCTTGATATCTTTATGGTCAACTCCTCCGGTCCCTATAATTCCTATTTTTACATCTTCTCCGGTTAAGTGCCTATCGTCATTCTTAAGAAATGTTTTTTCTGTTATGAATGGAGCTGGTAACTTATCTATAATGTTTAACTTATTCTTTTTAAGCCTTATATTCATTTATTTAAATACGCCTATTTTTACTAGAATATTTATATCCTTTGAAGAAAGCACTATCTTATTTACTGTCTCTTCTGGAATTAAGCTTATATCAATTGGTTCGATATCTAGAACAACCTCTTCGTTTAAGAATGAATTAAATTCTTCAATAAATTTATTTCTCTTTTCTTCTTCTTCAATTACAACTGATCCGTCTTCTTTTGTGACGCCAATACTTTTTATTTTTTCTACTTTTACTTTTTCTATCTTTTCGACTTCGTCATTTAAAACATCAATTATTTTTGATATCTTAAAAGAAAGAGATAGTGGAAGATCTAAAGACAAAAGCTTATTTATAGTAGGTGTGTTCAAGTAAATGTAATGCAATTTTACTTTTGCTTTTACTCCCGTTTCTGTTTGTTTTAATTGTTTGTTTTGCTTTGCCATCTTTTCTCCTATATCATGTTATTATATATGTTTATCGGAATTTTTATTTCTTCCCCTGTTCCAAAAAATTCCATCTTGAATTTTACTAGATCTGACTTAAGAAAGTATATGTTTTTTCTTAAGTAAGTTGCTAATAAAGCAGTGTGAACATCCTCTGTAACAATATTTTCATAAATGTTAAGTTCATCTAGAAAATTATAAAGACCCTTTTTAAAACATATGTTTTCTAATCTAAAATCTAATTTTATATTACTTATAACATATCTCTTTAGATTATCATTAGTTATATATAATCCTGTTTTGTTTTTTATCTCATGAGTCTTTGGAAAATAATTTAGATTTATACCTTCTCCCTTCCAAGTCTCTTTTATTAGATTAAAATAAATTTGGTAAATATTCTTTTTAATATGATTCCCGTTTTTAATCTTGTTGTATAGAGTTGTTGAGGATTCGTCTAAACCAACGCCTATCTTATTCTCGCATTTTATAAAATCGTAATAATCCAAATTAGATTTATCACTAAAATTAAACATATAATCGTATCGCTTATTTACTAATTTAGGAATAGCAGAAGACTTCGTCTCTACTTTGTTTATTTTCTTATTATATTTAAAAATATCTTTAGTAGATTCGTCTTTTACTAAGACGTCTAAATTCTTAATGGAATATTTTTCCCTTATGTTGTTTATAGTAGAAGTTACAGCTAGGCATCCAACTGATCCGTCTACGATTATTATTAAGCCAGTTTTCATTAAAATACACCACTTGACTTAAGGCTAGCAATATCTTCTTCTGTTAATGTAGAAGCCAAATCAGTAACGTCATTTCCTTCACTAGTTACATTTATACTGTTATTTTCAGCTTTTCCTAATGCTACTTTTCCTTTACTTCTTATTATTTCTTCAGAAGAAACGTTTACGTCAACAATTATATCATCATATTCGCTATCCTTTTTAGCTTGAACAGCATCCCAATATTTTGAGTAAGTCTCATTCTTTTCATGATCTGTATGAAGAACAAAATCTCCGTCTTCTATTAATTGTAATACAAATTTTGATTTCAAGAACTTATTGTTTAGATCTGTTATTTTTTTAATGTCTCCTGTATTTTCAAACAAAATTCCATCAACATTAATAGATCCGCCTCTTCTTTTTCCTAATTTATTTTTTTTGCCAACATACTGAATCCATCTCTTATCTTTATTATCAAATTTAGATATTTCTTTTTCTCTTTTTATATTATTGGAAAAAACTTCTTTCAATTTTATCTTTCTATAATTTTCCACCAAGATAAAATCAGAGTCTAAGAATTTCTGAATCTTACTTTTTTCATTTTTATTTATTTTCATCATTCCTTTTTGTGAAAAGAAATATAAAAACCCGTCTTTTTCTAAAACTAAATTCATAAATTATTTTCCTTTTTTATTTCCTCAAGTCTCTTAAGTGCCAACTTAGAAACTGCCTCTATAGTATAGTTTTTATCAATATCTTTCTTTAACTTCTTATTCTTTTTTACATACTTAGAGTTATTATTAAACATATCCCTCATAGATATCCTGCATTTTTTAATAAAATCTTCAGATTTTAATTCAGGAAAGACCTGTCCATCCCAATAATGAACGTGCATTTTTCCCTCTTGTAATACAGAAAACTTATCTGGATCTACAACTATTCCATTCTTATTATTTAAAAACATTGTATAGCCGCTATGATTTGTTGCTATATTAGGAACTCCGCAAGCTGCTGATTCTAATACAGGAAGGCCAAAACCTTCACCTAAAGAAAACAGCACATGACAATTCATGGCCCTATATATATTTGGCATATCTTTTTCTGGTATAACATTTGAATACAAAGAAATATTTGGATTATTTTTTGGCTTATATTTCTGAATAAACTCTTTTATAGTTTCATTCATAATCTTATTTTCTTTTCCATTAAATCTACTTATTAATAGTAGCGTAACATCGTCTTGATTAGAAAATTCTTCTAAAAAGGATCTTAATAAGACTTGATATCCTTTTCTATAGCTCCATCCAAATACAGACCCAAATACAAACGATTTTAATTTAGGATTAAAAGTTTGTTTTTCTCCGTCTTCTTTATATAGCTCTTTATCAAATGAATTTGGAATAACAAATATTTTTTTTCCGGTATCGTACTTCTCCAAAACTTCTTTGCAGAAATCTGAAGGAACCCATATTTCATTATAACACTTTATACACTCTATGAATTGATCTGGAACAGTACAAGATTCTACCGTAGTATATAAAACCTTATATTTTCCACTTGTAACATTAGCAAACGAGGGAATTATACTATCTATTGTTATTGCGTTTTTTGAAACTTTAGACTGAACATTTCTTATTTTTAAAACTTCTTTTTCTGATAGATTATTTACAGTGGAAACAGGATTTATTGCAACTTTTACTCCAAGAGAATTTAATCCAACTGCTAGATTTCTGTTAACTTTCGCATATCCTCCAGCTTCAAAGAAATGCCCTTTGATGGAAACTTCTATTGAATTGCCGTTATCAACAGAAGAAAATATATCGATCTTTTTTTCTATTTTTTCGATTGGTTTTAAATTTTTAATATTTTTGCAAAGAAGACTGTTATCTTCTACAACGTCTATTAATTTAAGTAATTTTAATTGTCTTATTTGTTTAGAATTTTTTATTAAATCGTCAGATATTTCTTGAGAAGAATAATCTTCAAGAAAAGGAATTGTTATATTTAATTCTTCCAAAGATATGGTATTTTTAGATTTATTAATAATCTTCATACCTTATTTTCGGAAAAACATCAGGCGTTTATTTTAAAAATAAATTCTTGACAATATCATAATAAGGTTGAAGAGGCTTTCCATTTGCATCAAACAATGCAGCTTTCCATCCACCAGCATCATCGTGATCTGGTGCTTTTGGAATTAATCTAAAAAATGCAAATCCAGTTAGATATTTGTCCCAAGCCTCTAATGCACCTGGCATATTTGCTATCCAAACCTTAACGTCATTTCTTTTCCAAATTACTGGTGCAGCTTCTGTTGAAATAAGAGGTTTACCTGGAAATAACCTACTAATCCACTCAAGCTTTGAAGAGATTCCTGCAACTTTATCGTCATATGGGTGAACGTCAAATCCATCAACCAAATTCTCAACTCCCGCATTCTTATATGCTGTATAAAGCTTTTGATAACCGGCTTGATTGCCAGCAGGAGCAGCGTAACATAGTTTCTTTGCATCACGACATATCTTTGCAGCAGGAACTAGTATATCTTTAATAAAAGCTTCATCAGAACCCTGATGGTAAACATTCAGATCTGGCTCATTGCCAATAACAATAACATCTACATTTTTATCTTTAGAAGCATTTAAAAAAGCAGTTTTATCTAATGTCTGACCAGCAATTGTAACTATGCATTTGAATCCAGCAGATTTCCATTTTGCTATATTTTTTGCATCATATCCCCAACCGCGAACTCCGGTAATTCCACAAGCCTTCAAGCCGGGACCAAATGTAGTTGTAAGATTAGACCAGTGTATAGCAGCCCATCTTTCAGCTTTCTTTTTATTAACTGGAGGTACTGGAACCTCAATAGGTGCTGGAGTTACTACAACTGGAGGCTTTTCAACTAATGGAGGAACTTGAGGTAATACAACTTCTGGCTTTACTGTAGTCGATCCTAGATTAACTACTATATTGTCGTCTGGAACTACAACCTCTACATATCCGGTTGCAGACTTACTTAAATAATATCCTTTTGGAAAATCTCTAGTAACTCTGTATTTTCCAGAAGAAACGTTTTCAAATACAAATTTTCCATCAACTCCAGATTCTACTCTTAATATCTCGTTTCCATTAGAATCTAAAAGCTTTACTACTCTAGCTCCAGTTACACCTTCGTTACCGTCTATAATTCCATCAGAATCAGAGTCGTTCCATAAAACTCCACTTATTTTAAATAATGCCATAATTTATTACCTCTTTTTTGCGATCTTATTTAGATTCATTATCTTTTTAAATGATTCTACTCTCAAAGGATCTTCTGTGTAATTGTCGGAACCTAAGTCTAAATTTTGACCAGTAATATCTTCTTCTCTTATATTTCCCTGCCTTACTTCTTCGTAAACTTCATTAGCTATTGATTCATATTCTTCACTATCCAAAGCCTCTCCATTAGATATTCTTCCGTCAGGATATTTTACAGAAACTATTTCTAAAGCTTCTCTTGCACTAGAAGGATTATGTCCTTTTGTGAGCCAGTATTTTACCTCTACCTTTCCGCTGGTTACTCCGTCATCTCCTAAATAATCTATATAGACAGTATCTGGCTGTGGACCTGAAGAATTTTCAAGTAAATTAATATTCTGAGACTCCTTTTTCATAAACAAGTAATTTTTAGCTCTTTTTGACAAGTCAAAATCATTTGCGTCTTGAGCAGCCTGCTCCCATCCTTGATACCAATCAAAAAAATCTTTTGAATTCTTTGGATAAGGATTGGCTCTTTTAAATTTTCCCTGAAGATAAGCATCTCTGCCTTCAACAACGGCTTTCTTTTGGCCTATTAACGGGTAAAATCTCTGTTTAGTTAATGGCTGTGATGTCTTTATTATCTTCATTTTAAAAAATTCTCCTTTGTATATTATATTTTTTTGCCGTTGTGAAATACATTTGTAAATTTCTTACTATTTACTCCTTCAAATCCTAAGTGCCCGAATAAATAAGCATTTTCGAGAACTAGGTTTTTCATCTTCCAGTCTGCTTTTCCAAACTTAGTTGACCAAACAGATAAGAAATCTTTTATTGTTACATTTGTATTATGTAATCTAGAAGCACTTCCTCCATTAGTCTGATCTCCCTTGTCAATATTTAACCAATTTGCTAATCTAACGTTATTTCCTATAAAATTAACATTATACATTAGTCTTAAATCGTGCTCATATTCTAGAGAACCAGAATCTACGTTTTTCCAAGTTACTGTTGATGCAATGCTGTTTTTATCTTCAACGTAAATCCCATATCTTTTTCCTGCACCCTTTTGGATTTGAAGATGATCCATTCTATTTGTCATTACTCCAGTCAACTTATTGTATTCTGGAATCTTAACTCCACGATAGGTTTTTCCTGTCTTCTTATCAAGAATTAAATCTGCCAATATAACGTCTTCCCAAGTCATATCTATTTGGCTTGTTGTATGCTCATTAATTGAATTGAAATTGTAAAGCATTACGTTTTTAAACTTTACTTTCTTTACTAATTCGCTTTTTGCCAATACTGTTAGATTATTACAATCTATTTCTAAATTTTCTAAAAATATATCTGACCCATTATATGGCTTTGTTAATGTAATCTTCTTTCTAGGAGTTGTGTCTCCTCCACCTGGATTAACTGGAGGAATTACTATTGGAGGAACTGGAGGCTGAGTTTCTTCTGGAATAATTTCATAGTGAATATAATCTATATTTGGTCCACCTGCATCTGTTGACGCAGTTAGTCTTATGAAAAAATCTCCAGCCAACATACTAAATGATGAAATTTTTAAAACACTCCATTTTTCCCACCCGCCAGTTGGTGTCAAATCAACTTCTTTTATGTATAATCCGTTTATATGCAAAGAAACCGGTCTAGATTTGTTATCTCCATTAGAATATCTAACATAAACTGGCAAATTAGTTTCATTTTTTTCTAAATTAAATATTGTTTCAGCAGCAGTTCCCTTTCCGCCCATGTCAATATAATCACCTTCATGAGCACCCTTATGTTGGTGTGCCAAATCGCTTCCGTTTAATGGTAATGTTGCATTCATAATAGCCTCCACAAATACTGAACTTCTTATAAGGAAGTTTCCTTATAGTATATATTTGTTTAAAAGAAAAAAAAACCTTTCTAGTATACTCTTCCTTTTCTTAAATAACTTACTAAATATTCTATATCATCTACCCAATTTCCGCCTAAACTATTAAATAAATACATTGAAGTTGGATTGATGTTAATTATTGTCTTAATCTGTTGGTCCGTTAAAGGATGTGTAAGATCTAAAGAGTATATTCCCTTTCTTTTTGCCACAGGCATTGGTCCATTAAATCTAACAGCACCAGTAGTATTTATAAATTCTCTTAAGACTCTGTCTGATATCAACTTATCATCACCGCCAGTAGATTTTACCCAACTGTTGATTTGCTCGTCACTTAGATATTTGCTTACGATTCTATGATCTTTCCAATTCTTATCCAATTTAGATCTACTTAAATTAACCATAGTTCCGTCTGCTAGAATAAACCCGGCTTCTTCTGGATTGTCAGTTTTTCCTAAATCTTTAATAAGAGAGTTAATCCACTCTTCTGAATTAGGGATATTTTGTGCTAATTTAAACCAATTCATTTTAAAATTTGATAATAGTTGGGTTATTATAATGCTTCATTAAATAACTATGTATATATCTTTCTGTTCCGTCTCTATCTTCCTTATGCATTAACCTCATTTCGTTTTCGTTCATAGCTAAAGACAGTTTCCATTTTCCATCTTTAAGCTCTCCTCTTCCTTGAACAATTGGCCAAATTTCCAAATCTGCATGAGTTTCAAGATGACTTTCATATACAGACCCTACCGTTACTTCTTCAAAATTTAATTTTTTATCAAACCCCCATATAACTTCTTTTTCAGAGCTTTTACTTAGTCCTTCGTGAGCTATTCCATAATAACTTTGACTACTATCTCTTTTTAAATTTGACAAAACGCCAGCATTCTTTATTAGTATAATGTTGTTTGTTTTGCATCTACAACCAAAAAGTCTTTCGTCTGTTTTTAAATCTATTGCAATACCAGACCCTCTTAGAGAATCATTATACAATATGTCATGTGCTTCTTCTCTGTTTTCTGCAAACAGAATGTTATAACCCTTTTCTAAATATTTAAGTTTAGTATAATAGTATGGATCTTCTTTTAAATGATCTTTCGCTATTTCTCTAGCTATTTTTTCGCTACCAGTGTGCTCTTTTTCTACAGAAATACCCATTAAAATTTGCTTTGGATCAAATTCACTTATATCAGAATTGTCAGCCAATCCACCTTTTATTTGATCTTTTGCTATTTTTATAAACCAATTCATATTTTTAGACCTGCGTTAATTCTCTTATCTTTAGCGTCGAAATTTTTATTAGCTAATGCAGATTTTATTTGACTTGACTTTAATGGGATATATACATTCCCCTCATCAATTGTATTTAAAATAAATACTCCATCGAACTTTCCAGATCTAATGGCGTCTCTAAATGGTTTACCTTCTGCTCCAAACTGTATTTTTCCTGAAGGTTTTCCGTCTGCATCAAATATTTTTGGATTTTGAATTGATAAAAACACTGGGAATATTGCTCCTGTTGACATTGCAAAAGTTTGTGCTACGTCTGGCTTATCCGTAAAGAAACCGGCCAAATGAACAGGCTCGCTGTCTTTAGAATCGAAAGAAGGAAACGGCTCTTGCCTTTGAATATGTTCTAAATACGGCCCCTTATCTCCAGTCTCCCTATTTTCTTTTGTATAGTCGTGCGGACTCATTCCCTTATAAACTACCTTGGGAGATCCGTCAGAATTAACAACTTTACTTGATCCAAACCAAGACATAAAGTTTTTATTCTCTTTTAAATAGTTTGGATTGTTTTTAAACCAGTTCATAGTTAATATTACTCTTCGTCATCAGCTTCTTTAAATATAACTATATGACTAAGCTCTCTTTCTTCCACTCTTCCCTTACTATTTTTAATAGTTACTGAATAATCATTCGGAACAGACATTATCTTTCCATTCATTTCCTCTTGACTTCCTCCATTTATCTTTTTGACATTTATTACCTTCCAATTGTCTCTCAAAAATCTTATGATACTTCCAATCTTAGGTGGTTTAAGTTTGTCAATCCAGCTCTCTGGTTCGATCTTAGGCATTTTTTTCTCTCTTGAACCATAATAGCTATCATAATTGTCATAATTGTCACTTTTTTCATTTCTTTCTTTAAACCAATTACTCATTTTTATTCTCCATTTTTCTTGTGTCTCTTATAGAATCTAATTCTCCTGAATCTTCTGATCTTTTTAAATAATTAACACCTTCGTATTTAGGAACAGAATGGTCTAGCTCATACCCGGCTAATTCTTTTAATGTTTTATTGTTGTTTTTAATGTTGCTATCATTTGCATAATTAAAAAAATCTTCTAAATCTTTTCTTTTCTGTTCAGCTTCTGCTTCTATTTCTTCTTCAGTTTTTTCAGCTATTTCGTCTTGTAAATAGTCTTCTGAACCAACTCTTTTAAATTTATGACGATTTTCTTTTTTAGCAATTTCGTCAACATTTATAATTCTAACTGGCTCTCTTTTTACTGTATGATCTGTTTTCATAATTAAAAATCCTTAACTGAATCTAGAATATCTCTTCCTAAACTACTTTCTAGATGCTTGCTTTCCTCATCAATTCTCATTTGCTCTTTAACTGCACTTGTTAATTTTTGTTCAACTTCTTTCATCTTAACATCTGTTCTCTTAATACCAGAATTAAGAAGATCAATTTGTTCTTGTGTTAGCTTAGTTATAATTTCGGCTATTTTTATTTTAGCTAAAACCTTATCTCTTATTGTTCTGTCTTTTGTATTTCCAGCAATAACATACTTTGTATGAACGTTAGAATTAGAATTTATTCTAAATGCTCTTCCTGTAGCCTGAATGTCGCTTGCTGGAGTCCAATCGTAATCATTAAAAACAACGTCTTCAACTACGTTTGGACAATCTAATCCAGTTCCTCCGGCCTGTATCATTACAACTAAAGCTTTCGCATTTGACTTAGTATCTTTGAATAAATCTACTACCTGCTTTCTTGTTTTTAATTGCTGTCCACCCTTAACTCCAACGACGTCGCCTCCTCCATACTGAGATAAAAGATTCTTTAATCCAGAAACTATTCCGTCGTAAGAATCTTTATACGATGTGAATACAAGTATTCTTTTTCCAGCAGCAATAATTGGCTCGCATTGCTTAATTGTCTCTGGAACCTTATATACAGCTAAACAATTTCTTAAAGCTATTAGTCCAGATATTGGAAGTTCTGGATCTTTATATGTTTCAAGCTTTGCTTTTACGCAACCCATAACTCTATTGTTATCAATATTTACGCTTACTTCTTCCTTAATCAATTCAGGAAGATCTTCTCTAACGTCTTTCTTTGTTCTTGCTGTAAATACTTTATAGTTAATCAACCATTCCTTTAATTTTGTTGCTGCTTCAATTTGATCTTCAAGTGAAGCGTCTTTCATAAATCTTCCATCTGAAACTTGAGCACCGAATTCTTTGTTAAATGTTCCTTCTGACAAATTTCCTAATGGGTGATTAATTACCTTTAGCTGATTGTAAAAATCCTTTGGAGTATTCGCGACAGGAGAAGCAGAAAGACCCCAAACATAAGGAATTTTGTAAAACTGCTTTGTTACGGGATCTTCAAAATTTGTTATAGATTGTACTAATTCTGTTCTGTAAGAATCGTTCTTTACACTATGAACTTCGTCAAGAATAATGCATGTTATTTTTCCAGACTTAACTGCTTCTTGAAGAATTCTTGCTGTTTCGTCTCTAGTTCCTTTTGTAGAAAAATCTGAATAAGCTAATATTGTCCATTTCTTAAGACTACTTGGCTCATAGGATATGTCTTCATCTTTTAATTTAAAGAAATTTGTTATTTCTTGTCCGAACTGTAATTGAACAGAAGGAAGAGTTATAATTAAACACATTCCTCCATTCTGCTTTAATCTCATATTGGCTGCTGTTGCTGCCACCAATGACTTTCCATATCCAGTTTCTGCTCCAAGAATTGAGTGTTGTCTTCCGTATAAAAATGCAATATCTTCTTTTTGTTTATCGTAGAATTTAAAATCTATTTCTTTTCCATTCTTAATTATTTTTCCTTCATGAGACTCAACTTCATCCATAAACGCTTCTTTATTATTTATCTTTACTTTCTTTGGGTTTCCTAAAGCATCAATTATTTCGACTTCTTTTTGATAGCCATCTAAATCACCCTCTACCCTAGTTACCAATAAAACATTATCCTTAATTAATTGTGCTAAGCATCTATTTAGTTCATTTGTATTAAAATTATATTTCACAAGAATAGAAGTAAAAGCTCTATATCTATTATAATCAGATTTTATTTTATATATTTGAGAATTAGTATCGTAGGATCTTTCTTTTCCGTATTCTGGAAACATGAATTTAATTGTGTCGCCCAAATCTTTAGATTTCCAAGAGGGTATTCCGCTATAAGAAATTCCAATGTCCCATTCTCCCTTAGTTGAGGCGTATATGTTTGAAACCCTAATAAGAATTTTTTCATTTTCTCTAAATTCTTCAACTTTATCTTTTGATAAGAATGATGGAATCAAATCTTTCAATGAAGAAGAATCTATACCATCTTTTTCAAATATTTCGACCAAAGACTCTCCTTCTTCTTTTGTTGGCCCATCAATTGTCCAAGTCTTCTTAATTCCATCCCATCTTCTTGATTTTATTCCCTTAATAAACTCAATAGCATTTTTATTATAAGGAAATTTTATCTCTAAATTATTATTTGAGTAAGTTGCTTCAACAGAATTCGCGTTTTGCTGAGGTTTTTCTACTTCCACTGTAGAATTGGGCTGATTATCTTGCGAAGGTTGAGAAGGCTGAGAAGCATTCGATACGTCCCATCCAGATCTTGAAAGATGATCTAATATTAATTTTAAAAAATCTGGTCTTACTCTAAAAGCTCCAACTCCGTAGTCTGGAGCCTTATAGAATATTTTCCAAGACTCTAAATTTATATTTTTATTTATTTTTTCTTGATCTACTAGGTTGTTTATTTCTTTTAATTCTTTATTTCCTATTCCATTAAGCCTCAAATAAACATTCTTCCACCTGTCTACTGCTAAAAATTGAGCCGATTTGTCTACAGAAGAAGAGTTATCAAAGCCTGTCTTTTCATTTATTTTCTTATTAATGCTTAAGTAAAGAGAATCCATTTGTGGATTTTGCTTCTTATACTTCATTAGAACATTGAGGCAATTTACTACTAATTTTACAGGAACCTCTGTACCAAGAGGAATTCCAGCCAAAGATCTCAATTGCATGTTTCCATAGTCAATTTTATTAAGTCCAACGCCATTCCATTCGGAAACCGTGTCAATACTCAACATTCTATTTGCTATATTTATTAAAGAATCAACTTCTGGACCAGAAATCGTGTGATTTAATTGAGAAATCTTCATTAAACTAATCATGCTTTTGGTTTCCATTAAAGTATAAGAAATATATTATAATTTCTTACAATGAAGGAAATAACCTCCTAAAATACTATAATAAAGTATGGAAAGTGATATTTTTAAAAAAATAACAGGTTTCTACCCAAATAAGAATCAGTCTGTTGCCATAAAGTATATAAATGATTTTATAGAAAGCAATAAAAAAACTCTCATAATTACTGGCGAAAGACAATCTGGAAAATCATCCATTATTAGATATCTTACTTATAATTTTTGCAAATCTGGTATTTTTTGTGATTTGGTATCAAGAAAAAGCCCAATAGATCAAATTCTAAAGTATTATAAAATAGAAAATTTCGTCTCATTAAGATACAATTTAAACGAAGAAGACTACGGAACAGACAAGTCTAATAAAATTTTAATAGTAGACGAAATAAGCATAGATAGATTTTATGATTTTTACAAAAACAAATCTTATGTTTTTGCTTTCAATTATTTCAAAATAATAATAACAACTTCTCCTAATTTTATACTGTACAACGATACAATGAGACAATTAATAGAGTTTAATAAAGAACGTAAAGTTTCTTGTGTTACTTTGCAAAGAAATAAAGACTTAGCACTATC
>ERZ1292629.2318-Hain-H43-01um-R1-2318-length-16276-cov-9_pt1 | contig 16276 bp, 11 predicted proteins | sample MGYA00564399_ERZ1292629 | MGnify/ENA primary metagenome ERZ1292629 (study PRJEB36523, sample SAMEA6512636) | groundwater metagenome | collected 2019-01-08 | study: AquaDiva: Metagenomics assemblies of 32 groundwater samples
TGTAAAAAAGATTTTACGATAGAACCGAATGATTTTGGATTTTACGAAAAGATGGATATTTCGCCGCCTACTTTCTGTCCAGATTGTCGTCTTCAACGGCGTTTAGCTTGGCGTAATGAAAGGGGGCTTCTTAATCGAGAATGTGGCTTGTGTAGAAAGAAAATAATCTCTATTTATAATAAGGATTTTAATAATATTGTTTATTGTGATAAATGTTGGTGGAGCGACAAATGGGATGCCTTAGACTATGCAGAAGATATTGATTTTTCAAAACCTTTCTTGACTCAGCTTTTTGAGTTCTTTAGAAAAGTTCCCGCTCCAAATCTTTTCGCCTTCGGAACAACCATGATCAACTCTCCATATTGCAATATGGCAAATGACATGAAAAATTGCTATTTACTACACGATGGGACTTTTGATGAAAATGTATCGTATGGCAGCGGAGCTTTTTATTGTAAGGATTCTCAGGACATTACCATGGTTAGAAAAGGAGAACTCTGTTATGAAATAGTAACTTGTATAAATTGTTATCAAACCACTTTTTCACAAAACTGTGAAGATTGTGTGGACGTGCATTTTTCTTTTGGTCTTCGTGGGTGTAATAATTGTTTCGGGTGCGTGAATCTTCATGGAAAAAAATATCATATATTTAATGAACCATATACTAAAGAGGAATACGAACAGAAATTAAAATCTTTTAGACTGGACTCACACAGGAATATAATCTTACTAAAAGAAAAAACACATGATTTTTGGAAAAAGTTTCCTAAGAGGTATTACTTCGGGGTTCAAAATTTAAATGTCACTGGTGACTACTTAGAGCATTCCAAGAATGCAAAGTCATGTTTTGGTGCTGCTAATTTAGAAGATACTAAATTCTGTTCTTTTGTTTCAAATGGACCAGTTAAAACTACTTATGATTTTACCCACTATGGAGACAACATCGAACTAGTTTATGAATCTTTGCAAAGTGGCAGAGGATTGAATAATGTAAAATGTGGTTGGGGTGTATGGAATATTTCGAGAAATGTCCAGTATAGTATTACTGTTCCGGGCGTGTCTGACGTGTTTGGTTGTGTGGGACTCAAAAAAAAGCAGTATTGTATATTAAACAAACAATATACAAAAGAAGAATATGAAAAATTGACTCAAAAGATTATAGAACACATGAATAATATGCCTTATATTGATAAAAATGGCATTAAATACAAATACGGTGAATTTTTTCCTATAGAGCTTTCACCATTTGGATATAACGAAACTACCGCCCAAGAATATTTCTATTTAGATGAAAAAGAAGCTAAGGCGAAAGGTTATAACTGGAAAGAACACAACAAAAGAAATTATGAGATAACAAAAAAATTTGAAGAGGTTCAAGATTCTATTTCAGGTATAAATGATTCTATTTTAAATGAAATAATTGCTTGTGAACATCAAGGAAACTGCAAAGAAAATTGCATGACTGCTTTCAGAATTTTGTCAGAAGATTTAATATTTTATCGCAGGATGAATTTGCCTTTGCCTAGGTTATGTCCTAACTGTCGACACTATCAAAGATTAAAACAAAGAAATCCTTTAAAACTCTGGCGTCGAGTTTGTATGAACAAGGGATGCAAAAATGAGTTTGAAACAAGCTATGCGCCGGAAAGGCCAGAAATAATTTATTGTGAAAAATGTTATCAGCAGGAGGTATATTAAATTAAAAAATTGTGATACAATATGGAGTACCATATAACAACGGCATTCGGACATTAAACAAATAAATTTGCTTATGCTCCTCACTTGTCGTTATAAAACCATGAATTACAACTTTGTGAATTTTAAGACGGAATTAAAGAAAGTGGGGGAATTTTTGAATAAAGAATACAGTCAGCTCAATATCGGTCGAGCTTCACCGATGGTTTTGGATGGAGTAATGGTGGAATCTTATGGCTCGCGAGTGCCACTAAAGAATGTCGCTTCGGTTTCCATTGAAGACCCAAAAACTTTGCGGGTTTCGCCTTTTGATAAAGGTCAGATAAAGGAAATAGAGAAAGCGATAGCCGCGGCTAATTTAGGACTTTCGGTGGCAGTAGATGATTTAGGCGTTAGGGTAATTTTCCCTCAATTAACCACAGAAACAAGACAGACTTTAGTGAAAGTTTTGAAAGAAAAATTAGAAGAACAAAGAATTACAGTACGTCGTGAACGCGAACGTATTTGGGATGATGTGCAAAAAAAAGAAAAAGAAGGAAAACTGACCGAAGACGAAAGATTCAGGGCAAAAGACGAATTGCAGAAGATTATTGACGAAGTAAATAAAAATTTGGAAGCAAGTTTCGAAAAGAAGCAAAAAGAAGTGATGGGATAGAGTCGCATGAATATAATCATCTTTTTTATAATTCTATTGGTGTTGGTTTTGGTTCATGAGTTTGGACATTTTTTTGCCGCTAAAAAGTTCGGTATCCGAGTAGATGAATTTGGTTTCGGTTTTCCGCCAAAAATTTTTAGCGTAAAAAAGGGAGAAACAGAATATAGCTTGAACGCTTTACCTTTTGGGGGCTTCGTCAAAATTTTCGGCGAAAATTTTGACGAAGCTGATTTCGTGGAGGTAGGATTTTTAGAAAAAGATTTACAGACTAAACAAGATTTTTCCAGAAGTTTCGTGCATCAAGCCAAATGGAAACAGGCAATAGTTTTGTTTGCTGGGGTGTTTGCTAATTTTTTACTGGCTTGGCTTTTATTTTCCATCGGCTTTATGTCTGGACTTCCTGCTTCGGTTGGCAGTGGAATAAATTACAAGCTACAAAATGTGAACTTAATGATAATTTCCGTTTTGAATGATTCTCCGGCATATTTTTCAGGTCTTAAATCTGGAGATAAAATAATTTCGGTAAAAAGCTTGCCTACTAAGCAGACAGATTTGCCAGAAATTTTAAATGAAATCAATCCAGACACTCTAAAATCTTTTATAATTTCGCGTTCCGAAAAAGAAATTGAAATAGGCTATTTGCGCGGTAAAGAAAAAAATATCCGCATTACAGAAGTAATACCAGTCCAAAAGTCCACCAACGAGGAACCCATGATAGGTGTATCAATGGATATGATTGGAACGGCCAAATTACCTGTTTTTTCGGCTTTTAAAGAGGGGATGCTGTTAACCCTGTTTGTGACCAAAAGCACGGTTTTAGGGCTTTTTACGCTTATTTCAGAGGGTATAAGAGGCAAAGGCAGTTTTGATTCAATTACAGGTCCCGTTGGCATGGTGGGTATCGTGGGCGCTGCTTATCAATTCGGTTTTGTTTATCTTTTGTCTTTTACCGCGCTTATTTCTGTTAATCTAGCGATTATAAATTTGCTTCCATTTCCGGCGCTGGACGGCGGACGACTTTTCTTCTTGTTGATTGAAAAAATAAAAGGTTCGCGCATTAATCCTAAAGTGGCCAACATGGCAAACATGGTCGGCTTCTCTATTTTGATACTCCTTATGCTTGCAGTTACTTTTCATGATATCGTTAAGTTGTTTTAAAACTACACATCTACGCTATAGCGTAGATTAAAAGTTATGGAATATAAATCCGAAAATGTAGTGTGTCAGAATTGCAAGAACGAGTTTACGATAGAGCCGGATGATTTCGGATTTTATGAAAAAATAAAAGTTCCTCTGCCCACTTGGTGTCCGGAGTGCAGACTAGTCAGACGTCTTATGTGGCGCAACGAACATTCTTTGTTTCGTAGATTAAACAGTGTTTCTGAAGCAAAAGAAATTCTGATATCAATTTATCATCCGGATGAAAAGATAATAACTTACGACAAAGAAACTTGGTGGGGAGATTCTTGGGATCCTCGCGATTACGGCAGAGAATATGACTTTTCTCGACCGTTTTTTGAACAATTCAGAGAACTTCTCGAAAGAGTTCCACAAATGCCTCTATTTGATTCTAAGTCGATAAACTCTCGTTTTTGCAATGTCGCGGTGGAGCAAAAAAATTGTTATCTGGTAAGCGCCGCTTGGCGAAGCGAAGACTGCATGTATTGCAACAGGTTGTGGCATGGAATGTTTACTCATGATTCGTATACTTCATTCGCCACTGAGTTTTGTTATGAAAATGTGTATTGTAGCGATTCCAGCAGATTGTTTTTTTCCAGAGAGAGCGAAGGATGTTTGGATTCATTTTTTCTTTACGATTGTCGAAATTGTTCTAATTGCATTTTATGCACTAATTTATGGCATAAAAATTATTGTATAGAAAATACACAATATTCAAAAGAAGAATATGAGGAAAAGAAAAAAGCGTTAAACTTAGATACTCGTTCCGGTATCAAAAAAGCAAGAGAGAAATTTGAGAAACTATGGAAAAATGCATTACACAAACATCTTAAACTAATTAATACAACAAATGTAATAGGAGACCAAGTCTCTAATTCCCGTAACTGTTTTGGTGTTTTTGACTTTCGAGATGAAGCAGAAAACGTAAAATACGCGTGTTGGGGGGCTCATGGATTAAAAGATGCTTATGACGTGGGTCCGGGATGTGGGGATGGCTGTGAATTAAATTATGAAGGAATAAGTGTGGGAGTGCAGAATAGTAAAATATTTTTCGGTGCAACAGTTTGGTATTCCAGAGATATTTTTTATAGTTTTATGATGAATAATTGCAGTTATTGTTTTGGGTGTGCTTCTATGAATGGCAAACAGTATTGTATTTTAAATAAACAGTACACTAAAGAAGAGTATGAGACACTCTTGCCGAAAATTATAGAGCAAATGAAAACCGTTCCATTTGTGGATAAAAATGGCAATAAATATGCTTTCGGAGAGTTTTTTCCTTCAGAAATCTCACCTTTTGCCTACAATGAAACAATCGCCCAAGATTACTTTCCCATAGATAAGAAAACAGCAGAATCTAAGGGATATACTTGGCGGGAATATAAGTCTAGTTCTTATCAAACCACAATCAAAGGAAAAGATTTGCCTCAAACTATTGCCGAGGTGGATGATTCTATCTTTGATGAGATTATTGAATGTGAAATTACCAAAAAACCTTTCAAAATTCTAGAACAAGAATTGAGTTTCTATAAAAGATTGGGTTTGCCCTTACCTTCAATTCATCCGGATGAAAGGCATAATAGGCGCTTGAAGTTACGCAATCCGATGGTCTTGCGAAAAAGAATGTGTTTTTTGGGGGACAAAGAAATCGATACTACATATTTGCCCGAATCAGAAGGCGGTCCCAAAAAAGTAGTTTGTACGGAACATTATAACAAAGAAATCTACTAAACCTTAATATGCAATATATTGTAATCTAAGGAATATTTGAAGATATATGGAAACAAAACTAATCCACGAAGTTCGGGCGGTGAAAAATAAAAAAGAACTTACTAATATAATCAGGGCGCAAAGAATCAGCGAGAAAGTACTACAATATATTGTAGTAAATTTGAAAACTGGTTTTACGGAAATCCAGGTTGCGAAAATGATTAAAAATAAGTTTATCAAACTTGGCGCGCCCATTTTATCTTTTCCGCCTATTGTCGCTTTCGGTAAAAATACAGCTGATGTCCATCACGAACCCAATAAAACAAAGTTAAAAAAAGGTGATACAATTATGTTTGATTTTGGATGCACCGTGAATCATTATTGCTCCGATATGACTCGTACTTACTTCTGGGGCGAACCGAACCGAAAGCAGAAGAGAATTTATGAAAATGTACTTAAGGCGATGGATTTGGCCATAAATAAAATAAAAAAAGGCGAGCGAAGAGCAAAAATCATAGATAGAGTAGCGCGAGAATTTTTGAATAAAAAATTCGGCGCTAAAAAATTTCCGCATGGGTTGGGACACGGAGTTGGCACTGTCATTCACGAATGGCCGAATTTCAAACCGAAAAGTGAAGATGCAATTCCCATAGGATGTGTGATGACTATTGAGCCCGGAATATATATAAAAGGTTTCGGCGGGGTACGGATAGAAGATATGGTGTTAATTACCCGAAATGGCTGTATTAGTTTGACTAAAATACCAAAAGACTTACAAAACGCCATATTAAGGGTTAAATAAATTTTTGCAAAGAAAAATAAAGTTATCCACAGTTTTCTTGACTTGTGTATTTTTAATTTATAATATATGAGTATATTAGAAACCATTTTTTGCAAAAATTATGAAAGTAGCATTACTTACAGGCGGTCCGTCGCTGGAACGAGGAATATCTTTAAACTCAGCGCGATCTGTGCTTGACTATTTATCCAGCGACACTATTGAAATTTTACCAATTTATTTTGATCAGAAAAAAAGAGCCTATAAAATTTCTCGCGCAGAGCTTTATTCAAATAATCCTTCTGATTTTGATTTCAAACTGACGCAAAATTCTTCATCTCTAAGTTCAAAATCTTTAATTAAATTTTTAAAGTCAGTTGATATGGTTTTTCTCGCGATGCATGGCCCTTTTGGCGAAGACGGCCAAATTCAAGCATTTTTAGAAAAAAATAATGTTCCTTATATAGGTTCCTCTTCAGAATCATGCAAAATGGCTTTTGATAAATATCATGCCAGCCTGACCCTCAAAGATAAAGGTTTTTTTATTCTTCCGTCCGCTCTTTTAAAAATTTATTCAAAAGATAACGCAAAAATAGTCAGAGAATTTTTTAAAAAACATAAAATAAAGCGAGCAATAATAAAACCGGCTACCGGCGGATCGAGTATCGGGGTTTTTTCTATAAATACGCCGGAAGAGGCAATGGAAAAAGCGGAGATTATTTTTTCTAAAAGGATGGACACGCGGGTGGTCATGGAGCCGTTTGCGGAAGGCAGAGAATTTACGGTGATCATTTTGCAAAACAAGCTCGGTATACCGGTTGCTTTAATGCCTTCCGAAATTGAAATGGCTTATCACGAGGGCAGAATTTTTGATTTTCGCAAGAAATATCTGCCGACCAATCAAGTAAAATATCACTGTCCGGCAAGATTTCTGAATGAAACAATTGAAAAAATTCAAACTGAAGCGAAACAGCTTTTCTCTCTCTTTAAAATGAAAGACTTCGCCCGCTTCGATGGATTTCTCTTTTCTAACGGAAATATCTGGTTTTCCGACTTTAACCCGGTATCAGGCATGGAACAAAATAGTTTTCTTTTTCAACAAGCGTCGAGGCTGGGCATGAGCCATAGCGATTTACTGCGCTATGTTGTCAAGAATTCATGCCATAGGCAAAAAATTAATTTTTCAGAATTTTGGAAGCAAAAGAAAGAAAATAAAAAACCAGTATCTGTGATTTTCGGAGGCAGGACATCGGAACGGCAGGTGTCTTTAATGAGCGGAACCAATGTTTGGCTTAAGTTGCGCCAATCTAGTATTTATGAGCCCAAACCGTATCTGCTAGATTTTGAAAATAATGTCTGGGAATTACCCTATGCTCTTATTTTAAACCATACCGTGGAAGAAATAATCGCTAGCGTGGAAAATGCCGGAGTATGGCAGAAAAACACGGAAAACATAATTGAAAAAATTAAAACAGAACTTCTGCTTGAAGATAATGAAGCAACGGAACCGTTTTTTATGCCGCATAAAATATCTTTTGATGATTTTATCAAAAAATCGAAGTTTATTTTTTTAGCACTTCATGGGGGAGATGGAGAAAACGGAAATTTTCAAAAAATCCTTACATCGAAAAAAATAAAATTTAACGGTTCCAGTGAGCAAACTTCCCGGCTTTGCATGGATAAATTCACTACTGGAGAATTTATCAGAAATATGAACATTAAGCAAGTAGGCACTACTGTCCAAAAAATTTTATTTTTGAAAGATATAAAACTAGACAGAATCAAGAAATTCTGGCTTAAACTTCAATCTGAACTTGATAGTAGAACCATTATAGTAAAACCAAAAGATGACGGATGTTCCACGGGAGTGGCGCATTTATACAAGGAAGCTGATTTGAAGAATTATCTGCAATATTTGATAAAAAACGAAAGTTCTATTCCTGCGGGAGTTTTGCTTAATCAAGAAACCATTATCGAAATGCCGACGGAGCCAGTCAAAGAAATTCTTTTTGAAAAATTTATTAGGACAGACTCAGTTCGTCTCAAAGGAAACAAATTAAAATATACAAGAAAAGATGGTTGGATAGAAATTACCATCGGAATTTTGGAAATAAATGGAAAGTTGCATGTTTTTGCTCCCAGTCTAACGGTAGCTGAAGGCGAAGTGCTTTCAGTGGAAGAAAAATTTCAAGGTGGCACAGGCATAAATATCACACCTCCGCCGAAAGAGATAATCAAACCGAAAATAGTTTTATATATTCGCAAGTTAGCCGAAGAGTTAGCCATCAAAATCGGGCTGCAGGGTTACGCGCGGATGGATGCTTTTGTGAATGTAACTACCGGCGCGCTCCTAATTATTGAAATTAACACCCTGCCGGCTTTGACTCCTTCTACCGTGCTTTTTCATCAGGCCTTAGCCGAAGATCCGCAAATTTTCCCTTTGCAATTATTGGAAAAAATTATTAAAAATGCCAGATATTGATAAAAACAAAAATAACCAACCGATTGGCGTTTTTGATTCAGGCGTCGGCGGACTTTCTGTCTTGCGAGAACTGCATAGCATTCTTCCCAATGAAAATTTTGTGTTTTTGGCCGACCAGAAATATGTGCCTTACGGCGAAAAAATCAAGGAGGAGCTCATTGAATTGGCGTATAAGATTACGGACTATTTTATAGAAAAACACAATATTAAAGCAATGGTTGTGGCTTGCAATACTTCTACCTGTAATTCAATCGCTGAAGTCAGAAAAAAATATTTGCTTCCCGTCGTCGGTACTGCACCAGCTATCAAACCAGCAGCAGAATTAACGAAAACGAAGACAGTAGCTGTAATCGCGACCCCTTCTACATCTGCTAGTGAAGTATTAAAGAATTTGATAAAAGATTATTGTCAGAATATAAATGTGCTAAATATCGGATGTAAAAATCTTGAAGATGAAGTAGAAAAAGGCGAGTTAGATAGCCCGGAAGTTAACGAACTTCTCTTGAAATATTTGAAAGAAGTCAGAGATTCTGATGCTGATTATCTTGTTTTAGGTTGTACGCATTATCCTTTTTTGAAAAAATCCATACAGAAAATTGTGGGTTCTAATGTTACACTCATAGATAGTGGAAATGCCATCGCAAAGCATACAAAATCACTGCTTGCAAATAACTTTTTGGAGAATAATCAAAAGAAACCCGGGGAAACTCTTTATTTCACTACCGGAGATCCCGCAAAATTTTCAAAAGTTTCTTCTATTTTGTTAAAGAATAAAATTAAAGCAAAAAAAGTAAAAATTTAATAAATTGTTAGAAACTCTGCTATCGCAGAAATTATAACAATTTATAATGTCTACTATCTTTTACATATGTTCAACATCGTGGACAATAGACTAAGTTCTGGTTGGATGTTGCTTTTTTGAAGTTTTTCATATAATATAAAAATATGTCCCAAGATAGACTTATAAAACTTGCCTGCGGAACCTGCAAGAGAATAAATTACTGGTCCAGCAAAAACAAAAAACTCGTCACTAAAAAAATCGAGCTGAAAAAGTATTGCAATTGGTGCCGAAAACAGACTAAGCATAAGGAATCTAAGAAGTAGACAAATAGTCTCCTGATTATGGGTGTTTAACATTCTAACTGACTTATGTTAGTATCTTTTTGAACTCCTATGAAAACAAAAAAAATGGTTCCTCACTTCCACAGGGTGGTTGGTTGGGTTTTCCGCAAAAGCATACAAAAGCCTGCGATACCAGTCGCAAGTGTCTTTATGGTGTTTTGCGGGATTCTTTTCTCGCTACATCTGAAAGATTTAGCTCTCATCGCAGCAGTTGCGGGCAGTATCATCGTCTGGTGCTGTGCCGACTGGTCTGCCGACCAGAGCTAAAATCAAGCCTCGGGTAGCCGGAGCTTTTGTGCCACACACCAATCTGATTGTTGTGTGGCACGCTCGTTTTTATACTCGCAACTCTATTGCAAAAATACCTTTAGAAAGGTATAAATGATATACGGGTCCATAGTTTAGCGGTAGAATTTTCCTCTCCAAAAGGAAAGACCGAGGTTCGATTCCTCGTGGGCCCGCAATATGAAAAACAGAACTAAAAACGTAGCGGAAGTGCTCGTACAATGTCTCGAGGCTCATGGCGTGAGTCATATTTTCGGTGTGCCGGGCGAGGAAAATCTGACATTTCTGGAAGCAGTTCGAAAGTCAAAAATTACTTTTTTCACTACCCGTCACGAACAGGCGGCAGCATTCATGGCAGCTACTTTTGGCAGGATAACTGGCAAAGTCGGGGTTGCAATGTCTACACTTGGCCCTGGAGCGACAAACTTGCTTACAGGCGTGGCTTATGCGCAATTGGGCGGATTTCCGCTTTTGGTCATTACCGGTCAAAAACCGTTAAAGAAGAGCAGGCAAGGAAAATTCCAGATTGTTGATATCGTTTCAATAATGAAGCCGATTACAAAGTTCTCCGCAACTATTACAAATGGTGATCAGGTGCCAAATATGACGCAAGAAGCTGTCAGGCTTGCCGAAACTGAGCGAAAGGGCGCAGTGCATATAGAATTACCTGAAGATATTGCATTGGAAGCATGCGGCTCTGTTCCATTTGCTAATCCTAAAATAAATTACCCTGTGGCAAATAAGAAAGCTATCACCGAAGCGCTTACAATAATTGAAAAATCAAAGCATCCAATAATTATTTTAGGCGGATGTATGAATAGAATGCTCATACGCAAAGAGCTCGTTGCATTTTTTAAAAAAACTAGCATACCATTCGTTTCAACTCAAATGGGCAAAGGCGCGATAGATGAAGGCTCTCCTCTCTATATAGGCACAACAGCTTTGTCTGGAGGGGAGTATGTACATCAGGCGTTGCGTTCTGCTGACACTATTATTCTAGTCGGACACGATGTCATTGAAAAGCCTCCGATTATTTTAACTCCTGAGACCTATAAAAATAATAAGGTCATTCATGTTAATTTATTTCCTTCTAACGCAAAAGGAATTTATATTCCTACTCATGAGGTTATAGGAGATATTTCTCATACTATTGCAACTTTTACAGAAAAAATAAAAGTAAACCCTGCCTGGGATTTCAATTATTTTTTAAAAGTACGGGATAAAATAAAAAAGGCTGCTCTCGAACTTTCACAATTGCCAGATTTTCCACTTCGACCAGAGCGAATTATTTCGGATATACAAAAAGTATTGCCTGAAGACGGAATTCTTGCTCTGGATAATGGCATGTACAAACTTTATTTTGCCCGCGCCTTTATTGCAAGAGAAAAACAGGGTATTCTTTTAGATAACACGCTTGCGACCATGGGCGCGGGTTTGCCTTCTGGTATTGCTCTTAAAATTCTTTATCCTGATAAAAAAGTTCTGGTTGTTGCCGGCGATGGAGGTATAATGATGACCATAGGCGAGCTGGAAACAGCTGTTCGGCTAAAGATAAATCTCGTGGCGCTTGTGCTGGACGATTCAGGTTTTGGAATGATTCGCTGGGAACAAAAAGAGCTTAATTTGCCTCCATTTGGACTTTCTTTCAATAACCCTGATTTTGTGATGCTCGCTTGTAGTTTCGGCGCAACTGGACATAAGATTGAAAAGGCGGAAGACCTTGCGCCAATACTACAAAAGGCGCTTGATTCAAAAGGCGTGCATATTATTCTGTGCTCGATAAATTACAATGAGGCAAATGAAGCTTTAGAAAAGATAAAACATAGTATAATTAAGTAATGCCAATCCAATCTAAAAATCCTGCAACGGAAGAAGTTTTGAAAACATTTAGTGAAATTTCAGATAAAGAACTTGAGAAGAAACTTTTAATCGCAGAAAAAGCTTTTCATTTTTGGAAAAAAACTCCATTCAAAAAACGCGCCGAGCTTATGCGCAAACTTGGTGAATATTTGCGCGCTCACGCGGAAAACTTTTCAAAATTGCAAATGCTGGAAATGGGTAAAACGATAAAATCCGGTCCCGCTGGCATTGAAAAATGCGCGCTTCTTTGCGATTATTACGCTGACAATGCAGAAACTATCTTGGCGAATGAAAAATTAAATACAGATAAAAAAGAACAGTATGTGGAATTTGACCCCTTTGGCATTATTCTTGCCGTGATGCCATGGAATTTTCCATTTTGGCAAGTATATCGCTTCGCGGTGCCGGCCATAATGGCCGGAAATGTCGGAATTTTAAAACATGCGTCAAATGTGCCACAATGCGCAGAGGCGATCGAGAAGTCATTCAGAACTTCCGGCTTTCCGGAAGGCGTATTTCAAAATTTGTTGCTCTCGTCATCCCGTGTAGAGAAATTAATCCGTGACCCAAGAATAGTGGCTGTCACTTTAACTGGCAGTGAGAAGGCAGGAAGCGAGGTTGCCCGTGTTGCCGGTGAGGAAATAAAAAAAGTGGTGCTGGAACTTGGCGGCAGTGATCCCTTTATCGTTTTTGCCGATGCGGATTTTAAAAAAGCTGCCAAAGTGGCTGTAATGGCCAGGTTGCAAGGCAATGTCGGGCAAAGCTGCATATCCGCGAAGCGGTTTATTGTGGAGGAAAGCATAAAAGATGAGTTCACTAAACTTACAGTGGAAGAATTTTCAAAATTAAAGGTAGGCGATCCGGCCAATAAAGAAACAGATATTGGACCCTTGGCTACGGAACAAATAATGCTCGAGGTAGAAAAGCAGGTACAAAAATCAGTCAAGCTTGGCGCAAAGATTGTTTACGGAGGCGGAAGGGGAAAAGGCAAAGAGAATAAGGGATATTTTTATTTGCCGACAGTTATGACTGATGTGAAAAAAGGCATGCCAGTCTATGATGAAGAAGTTTTTGGGCCGATTATGCCTATTATTTCATTTAAAAGTGAAAGTGAAGCAATACGAATCGCCAATGATACCAGATATGGCCTCGGCGCATCTATTTTTACGAGAGATATGAAAAAGGCAAAAAGAATTATTCCGCAAATTGATGCGGGGAATGTTTGCGTGAACGATATGGTCAAATCTGATCCGCGCGCGCCCTTTGGGGGAATTAAAAAGTCCGGCTATGGCAGGGAACTGGGCACTTATGGAATCAAAGAATTCGTAAATATCAAAAACGTCTGGTTTGGGTAATTTTTCTAATCTATGAATTTATACAAAAAATATGTTTTGCCTCGCCTATTAAACTATGGAATGCAAAACAAAAATATTGAAAAAACCCGACCAGACATAGCGGGACAGGCATCGGGTATTGTGCTTGAAATTGGTTTTGGCTCAGGATTAAATCTTCCTTTTTATAAAAACATCACCAAGCTTTTTGCCTTGGATCCTTCTCTTGAACTTTATAATCTCGCTGAAGAGAGAATAAAAAAGGTGATATTTCCTTTTGAATATATTCAAGCGAAAGCAGAAAAAATACCTTTGGCTGATAATTCTATCGATACAGTAATTTCCACGTGGAATTTTTGTAGTATTTATAACTCCGTATCTGCTTTAAAAGAAATCATTAGAGTTTTGAAACCAAATGGTAAATTTATTTTTATTGAACACGGAAAATCACCCAAGGCCATTTGGTCTCTATTGCAAAACATCATTACTCCACTTTCGAAACTCTTTACCGGAGGTTGTCACTTGAACAGAGAAATAGAAAATTTGATAATTAATAATGGTTTTCAAATTATTCAATTAGAAAAATTCGCAGAAAAAAACAAGCCACTGATTTTTAATTATAAGGGAATTGCGATAATTAAGAAATAATTTTTTTTAGATCAATTTTCTTTGAGCTATCGAACCACTTAATTTTTTTGTCTTTTTTAAACCATGTTATCTGCCGTTTGGCATATTGCAGGGTTGCTTTGATAACTTTTTCCGGCGTGGGTTTGTAGTATTCAAAACCGAGTTCTTTTAGTCTTTTTTCAGATACGCCAGAACGTTTTATTTTTTTGATTTCATTCAGTAAACCATTCTGAAACATTTTTTTGACCCTTTTTTCTACTTTCTTTTTCAATTTATCTGGTGGTAAATATAAGCCAATTTTCATAAATTTATATCGAGGTTTAACCTTGATGATTTCAGGGACTTTGCCTAAAGTTTTTGCTATTTCAATTGCTCTAATGAACCTCACTTTGTTCTTTGGGTCAATATTTTTCGCGCGTTCAGGATCAAGTTTTTTCAGTTTTAGCATTAGTACGCGGTCGTTTACTAATGCTAACTTGCGGCGGAGGGGATAATTTGGTGGAACTTCTGGAAAAATAACGCCTTTAGTCACCGCATCAATATAGAATCCGGTACCACCGCAAATTATCGGAGTTTTGCCTCGAGAAATTATTTCTTCTATTTTTTCTTCCGCCAGTTCCTTAAATTGAACAATAGTAAATTTTCTTTTTGGGTTCGCGACATCAAGTAGGTGATGAGGCACCCCCTTCATTTCCCTTTTTGCAATCTTCCCGGTACCAATATCAAGGTTCCTATAAACTTGTCTCGAATCAGCTGAAATCACCTCGCCATTTATTTTACGAGCTATCTTAACAGCCAAGTTGCTTTTACCCGTAGCCGTCTGGCCCAAAACAACTATCACCTTAGGCATGTCAAAGTGTCTCTTTGACATTTAATTTCCTTTTATTATCCTAATATCCGCGCCGATGGAGTTCAGACGCTCGGCAATTTCTTCGTAACCGCGATTTATCATATAGACATTCCGTAGAATTGACGTACCGTTCGCTCCCAGCATGGAAATAAGGATAACCATGGATGGCCGAAGGGCGGGAGGACAGACAACTTGCGCTGGTTTTAATGGTGTTCCGCCGTTGATATAGAGGCGATGAGGGTCGGCCAGAGTTATGTCGGCACCTAAACGGTTTAGTTCTGTCAGGTATATGGCGCGATTTTCAAAGTACCAATCATGAATCATTGTTTGACCCCTTGCTCTTATGGCGATAGGCACAAAAAATGGCAAATTGTCCATATTTATTCCAGGATATATATTCGCATGTATTTTATCGTACAAAGCTTTCAATTTGCTTGGAAATATTTCAATATCAGCGAGTTTGGTTCTGCCATTATAAGAATAATAGGTTTTTGAAATTTTGTATTTTAATCCCATTCTCTTCATTTTTTCCATTTCTAAAGACAGGAAATCTATGGGGGCCCGAGTAATAGTGATGTGTGAATCAGTAACAATCCCAGCTGAAATGAACATCATGGATTCGATAGGGTCTTCACTGTTTGAATATTCAACGTTTTTATTTATTTCTTTCACTCCGTGAACAGTGAGCGTCGAAGTGCCAATACCATCAATTTTTACTCCCAATGTTTCAAGAAAAAAACAAATTTCTTGAACCATATAATTATTACTCATAAAACTTATCGTGGTAGTTCCAGGAATTAAGGCTGCAGCAAATAAAACATTTTCGCAGGCAGTTTCTCCAGTTTCGTACATTACAATGCTTTTTACTGGCCTTAGCTTTTTTACACTCACGTCATAGCTTTTATTGGTCGTTTTTATTTTCACTCCAAACTCTTCTAAGGCGTATATATGAGCGGCGACAGTTCTTTTACCCAGACTGCATCCATATGCATGGGGAATAGAAAAAGATGATAATTTATGGATAAGCGGCCCTATGAGCATTAATATTGAGCGAGTTTTATTTGCTGAATCAATATTTATTCTTTCTAAATTAAATTTTTCGGGAGGTATAATCACCACTGTATTCTGGTCTGACCATTTTACAGCCACTCCTATACTCTCCAAAATTTCAATGACTCGATAAACTTCTTCAATGCGCGCAATGCCGTGGAGCGTGGTTGCGCCGCTATTGAGCAGAGAAGCGCAAAGAAGCCCGACTGAGCCGTTTTTTGAAAAATTTGTCTTGATCGTTCCGCTTAATTTTTTGCCTCCATGCACTTCAAAATCAATCGAATCATTTATGGATACTATTTGATGGTTTAGTACATTACTTATTTTAAGAAGTAACTCAGTAGTAAAATTTTGTTCACCTTTCTCCATGCGGGGTATAGAGCTCTGGGAAGTATTGAGCGCTTTAGCAAACTCTTCCTGAGTCATACCTCGATGTTCTCGCAGCTCTTTTATAAAATAACCTATTTTCTCCTGCTCTGTCATACGGCACAGTATATCTCATATATGAGATAATGCAAGTATTCCATGCTCACTTGGTGCTTTCAAAATTTCCTTTCTGCTCCGGACTTACGTCGGAGCTGGTTGATTGTTTACTTTAAGTGAATTCTCTTTTGAATTAGAACGATTGATGTATGCTAAAGATATGAAAAAA
>ERZ1292629.2319-Hain-H43-01um-R1-2319-length-16270-cov-7_pt1 | contig 16270 bp, 31 predicted proteins | sample MGYA00564399_ERZ1292629 | MGnify/ENA primary metagenome ERZ1292629 (study PRJEB36523, sample SAMEA6512636) | groundwater metagenome | collected 2019-01-08 | study: AquaDiva: Metagenomics assemblies of 32 groundwater samples
GATTCTGCAAGATTAAAACCAGACTTTTTTTTAATTTCTTCTCCAGGTTTAACAAAACACAGCTTCGCAGAATCATACGGACAATTTTTTATGCAATTAGTGCATAAAAGGCAATCTTTATTGCTATCTAAATTAGGAACATCATTAAACATTGGACACGGCTCAACTTTTCCTCCTTTAATACATTCTTTAGTTTCGCATGTCTTACAAATTTCTCTATTTGTTCTAACACCTAAAATAGAAAGTCTGCTAAAAGGCCCAAACAAAGAACCGATAGGACAAAGATGTCTGCAAAATCCCCAGCGAGGTATTAAGATACCTATAATAAATGACGACAAAAGAAAAGTTGCCAGAAAAATTAAAGTTATCTTTGTCGACGAGAACAATCCAGAGACCTGCTCCCAAAACACAATTAGAAAAAAGATTACAAAAGGAATAAAGCTATATTTTATCAAATAATCTTTTCTGGTCTTTCTAATAGAATTTCCCATCTCATTTGACAATCCTACAGGACAAATAAAACCACACCAAAATCTTCCAAGAAATAATAAACTAATATATAAAAATGGCCACCAGAAAGTCCACAAAATAAACATAATTAAATTACTATTAAAATTAAAAACTAATTTCAAGGATCCAAAATAAAGAATAATTATTATAAAAATAAAAACAACGAGAGAAACAAATCTGAAGGCAAATGGGTTCCATCTTTTTTTTAAAAGATTGTTAATTGTTTTCATTTTGAATTCTTCCTGAATTTAAAAGGCAAGAAATTTCCTATTTCTTTCATATTTCCATAAAAACAGAAGCATTTCCATTAGTGATGGAATAGATTTTAAATTTTTCTTCTTTTATTCCTGGCATTCCTAAAGAACCAGAAGGCATTCCAGGCAATGCAATCCCATCAATTTCAGGAGATTCTTCAATTAATTTATTTATCGCTTCAATAGGAACATGCCCTTCGATAAAATAACCCCCAACAAAAGAGGTGTGGCAACTTTGCATTTCTTCAGGAATATTATATTTTTCTTTTATGTTTATTATTTTATCTCCAACATCTAATTTAACATTAAATCCATTTTTAGTTAATTCAGATATAAAACCTTCACAACATCCACAACTTTGAGTTTTGTAAATTGTAATAGGAACTCCAGGATTTTTCTGTTTTATTAAATATGCCCCAGCAATTACTACTAACAAAATTCCAAGTATTACAAATGTTGTTTTCTTATTCATTTTTAAAATTTCCTGTTTAGAAAAGGCAAAAAACTTTTTGTTTTTTTCATTTTTGTATTTAGTTCGGTATTAATTAATATCTTTCAATTGAAAAATAAAAAAGTTTAAAAAATAAATTTTAACAGCCCCCAACCATTCCGCCAGAGCTTCCTGCTGATGCGCCACTAACTCCTGCCCGTGCAGGAATTGTTCCATGCATTTCATAGTTCATCTTTTCATTCTCTGTCCAACCAGTTGTGTCAAGTTTTCCGGTTCCTCCAGCACTTACTGCTCCTGTTGCTCCGCTACCTCTAAAGAAGGTTACATAAATAACCGCCAAGAGTAATATTCCAATTACTATCCAAATTAATGTTTTGTTGTTAATCTCCATTTTTCCTCCTGATTATTTAATTTTAAGTATAAAATTAAAAAAATAAAAAATAAATTTAATTAGCAGCCGCCTACCATGCCACTACTTGCAACTTGTCCAACAGATTGCGCTGTAGATATTGCACTTCCAGTTGATCCCCCCTTAAGGAAAACCACATAGATTACTGCCAAAACAAGTATAGTTATAACAATCCACAAAATAACATTCTTCATATCCATGTTCATATTCCTCCTTTCATTTTTTCTTCAGTGGATGTAGGAGAACAACAATCTTTCATATTAACATCCCCCTACCATACCACCATCACTCGCTTGCCCTTGTTCAATTCCTCGGTATTTGTTGCTTGCTAAATTAATGTAGCTAAGTTCAATACCTTGGCTTTTTAATACAGCTGCTTTTTGTTGATGTACTCCAGGAAAAAACAAGACCTTCCATTTTCCGAGTTCCTCTAAAATCTGCGCATCACTTATTTCTGGGTGTTTTATTAGAAGATATTTTGCAAGTCCCCTCATAGCATAACTATGTGCGCAACCACAAGCTCTTTCTCCATTACTAAAAATCAATGAGTTAGCACCACAACAATACTCGCACGCAATTGAATTTCCAATTTTTATGTATCTATCCATTTGTTCACTTGTTAATTCTTTATCTTCGTAAGCTGTCAATTTTTGAATTGTGGTATCAGCTAAACGAGGATTGCTTGCAGAGACATCATCATAACTTACTCCTAATTCTTTTCCATAAACTTCTGGAATTCCCGAAGGAATTATTTCAGATGCAGAAACTGTTCCAATTTCATTAGCAATTACATTTCCTGTAGGAGATGTTTTACCTAAACCATAGATTAACAAAATCCCGAGGATAACTATTGCTGTTATCTGAATATAAAATTCAGTATTTCCTTTTTTTTGTTCTTGGTTATCCATTTTAAACTCCAAATTTAATTAAAAAAATTAAGAATTAGTCTGTTATAATTGCTTTGGTGAAACTAGTTTCAGCACAATAAAAGATGTTAAAACTAATATAATAAAATGAATTATAAGAAATCCAAAAACAAAATCTATGGGATAACCTTCCAGAAAATATCTTATTTGTAATAAAATACTGACGACAACAGAAAAAATAAAGGCTTTCTTCCACAAATTTTTCTTTTCAATAATCAACAAACTAAAAAAACCATATAATGTTCCAAAAATAATTTTATTTTTGAAATAATAATCAGGAACAGAATATTCTTTCTTTAAACTATGAATAAAAGCATCAATAAAAGTAAAGATAAGAATTATCAATAATGTAATTACAAAAATTCTGAAGAATTTACCAAATTCAATCTTTCTTATTTCTTTATTTTTTCTCCGCATCTTCTGCTATTTTTATTTTTTCTTAATTAATGTCAATACTATTCCAATTATCAGGAGAACAACCCCAATCATAATATGATAGTTATGCGACAACTCAAAACCAAAACCCGACGATATATGTATTGAATGGGGCAGAAGCGCATAAAAAGCACCAACTAAAATAAGAATTATTGCTATTATTAATTTAATTATTTTCATTTTTTTTACCTCCTTTCACTATATTTTAACTCATCGGTATTTATAAATTTATTTCAGTATCGCAAAAAAATTTTATTTCCTTTCCAGTTTTTAGGATTCCGAAAAATTCCTTAAGAATTTTTCAGAACAACAATATTATTCATTCCTCTTCGTTTTCTTTCTATGATTTGTTTCGCTTCGAGTTTGTCAAGAAGTCTTGTTACACCAACTTTCCCCATTCCGATTTTTTCCATCAGCGTTGATTGAAACATTGCTCCATTTTCTTTTTGAAGCAAATCAATTAATCTTTTTTCATTTGCATCTAATCCAGTTAAATCCAGTTTCTTTTTCTTTTCTTTGATTGTTTTAATAATAATTTTCTCTTTTGGTTTTGAAAACATTATAACTAATCCAATTATAAGAATAACTGCTACAACTGAAAGACTTATCCATGTTTGAATAGAAATTGTGTCATACATAGTGCATGCAGGTCCGTGGGTGCAAGTTCCTCCGACAATTTTTTTTAATGAATAATTAAAAATCCAGACTATAAATGTCATTATAATTGAGATTCCTATTATCAGCATTCCAACATTTTTATTTTCCATTTTTTATTTTAATAAAGATAAAGATTTATTTATAGTGCTATGATTAGATTTTTCTATTTCTTGGAATTTTTTTAACATTTCTATTTGTATTTCTTTTGAAATGGTTTTTTCAGCCATAGGGTAAAGAATATTATCTTCTTTAAAAATATGTTCCCTTATTAAATTAACATAGCCAAGCGCATTCTCTATAATTTTTCTTTTATTTCTCTTTTTTATTCCTTCTTCCATTTCTTTAACAAAATCTCTTCCAATATTATGTTCATAAAGCATTTGTTCAACCGGATTACAATGCAAACATCCTTTTTCTGCAGTCTTACAAAATTCCTCAAATAAAATATCTTCCTCTTTAGCATGATGAAATTTATCTGCATAATTTCTTATAAACTCAATTGCTTTCTTAAAAAATTCTTCGTTAATTTTTCCACCTTTTTTAATATATTCACATTCTTTCTCAATTTTATCACTAACAATCAATATTTTTTTATGTTCTTCAATAAGTATCTGTGTTATTTTTTCCATTTTACATTAATCCCAATACAAATGTTGTATTTTCCTTTGCTTTTAATGAATGAATCGCGTTTTTTCTCATAAAAAAGAAAACACCTGGCAACATTTCAATATTTTTTCCCTCTAAGTTAAAAATTCCTTTGCCCTCGACTACATAAACAAATCCTGATTTTGTTGAAGTGTGCTCGGACATTTCTGTTCCAGTAACCATACAATATAATCCAATATCTATCTTATTATTTTTCATAATTACCTTGCTGATAATTCCTTCCTTAGGGTATTCAATCATTTCAAAAATATTTTTTCTATTATTTTTTTTCATATTTTTTATTTTTATGTTTTAGTTGTTTAAAAATTTAATTAATGAATTGGATATTATCTGCAAGATTGAACTAACTCCTGCGAGTGCGAGAATTAATATGAAAAACCAAGCCAGTGGAGTTAAAAAATAAATGAATCCTATGAATAAGGCTGCCCAAATTCCAACACACCAAGGACAAGTAATAAGCTGGAAGATTGATTTTCCTAAATCATATTCAAATTTTCCAAAATAATCTCTCACAAAATCTAAAATTGTATCATTAACAACTAATCTTATTAATCTAAAAACCGCCAAACTCATTAAAACAAAGTCAAAAGTGCTAACTTTTGAAATCATTTCATTCGCATTTAAGAAAAAAATAATCCAAGCAACTAAAGATATGTAAATAACACCTGTAAGAAAGTGCCAAAAATATAAATTTTCAGTTTTTATTTTTTTATTCTCCATTTTTTAAAATTTTATTTACTTCCTCCCAATTTATTACATTAAAAAAATTTTCAATATAATCTGCTCTTCTGTTTTGATATTTTAAATAATATGCATGCTCCCAGACATCTATTGTTATTAGTGGTTTCATTCCAAATGGTAACGGAGAATCTTGATTAAAGGTGTTGATTATTTCCAATTCATTATTTTTATCAAGGACAAGCCAAGTCCATCCACTTCCAAACAAACCTGCTGCTTTTTTTGAAAATTCTTCTTTAAATTTTTCGTAATTTCCAAATTTTTTTTCAATTCTTTTTAATATTTCTCCAGATGGTTTTGTATTCTTCTTTAATATTCTGAAAAAGAAATCATGATTTACAATTCCACCGCCAAAATTTTTAACAGAAATTTTTATTTCTTCCGGAAGTTTGTTAATTTCTTTAATTAATTGTTTCGGATTAATTTTCTGGAATTCAGAATAATTTTCTAAAATGGAATTTAATTTATCAATGTATGTTTGATAATGCTTGTCGTGGTGAATTATCATTGTTTGTTCATCTATAAATGGTTCTAAAGAATTATACTCGTATTTTAGAGGTTTTATCTTATGCATTTTTATTTTTTATGTTTTATTTAATTGCGCTCGTGCCTCGTGTTATTGATATTTTGAAGTAATCTGAAAAGCCGACTTTTTATAATTATCTACGGATTTAGCATTACTTTTATTTTTATAACTCGCTCAGAGAGCGAGCAAATTTTTCCATTTTTCCATTTTTCTTCCCTTTATAATTTTCAATTGCCTTTTTTAATGCCTGTATTCCTAAAACAGAACAATGTAGTTTTATTGGAGGCATTTCTTTTAATTCTTTAACAATATCATCTTTTGTTAAATTTTCAGCTTGTTCCAGAGTTTTTCCTTTAGCTAATCCGCAAACAACATCTGAACTCGCGACAGCAGCAGGACATCCAAAAGTCTGAAAACCTATGTCTTTTATTTTATTTTTTTCAACTTTAATTTCCAACCTCATCACATCCCCGCACCTCACATTTCCAACTTCTCCAACAGCGTCGGGATTTTTCAATTTTTTTACAAATTTCGGATTTTTAAAATGCTTCATTAATTCTTTTGTGTATTCAAGGTTCATTTTTTATTTGCCTGCTAACGCAGATTTATTTAATTTAATTAATGTAAAAATTTTTCGGAACATTTTATCATATTTAGTTATCATGATTTTCATTTTTTGTTATTAATAATATTTATCAATGTCCAACTTGATTGGACCTATTTATTCAATTTTTTAATTAATTCATCAATATCCTTCTTTGACATTCCGTGAGCCAAACATCCGTTTTCAAGAGTTTCCTGCATTGCCATCGGACATCCAAAACAATGCAATCCAAATTCCATTAAAATTTCTGCAGCGTCATGGTTTGTAGAAAGGATTTCACTGAATTTTGTTTTGGGGGTTATTTTCATTTTTTATATTTCCCAAAAATGAAAAATCAAAAAATTTCCTGTTTTTTTAGTTTTTTTTGTCATGTTTTATTGAATTGCACTCATTTCATTCGTGATATTTTTTTGAAATAGTAATCCAAATCCATCAATAAATTATATACCGACGATGTTTTTGTTTACTAATTTAATTATTCGAGCGACTTTGGAGCGAGCAAATTTTTTATATTTTAATTCGCGAACGGAGAAATTTTTCTTAATTTCTCAACACATTTTTTTAATTCTTCCAAAAAATATTTTATTTCTTTCTCTGTTGTAAATTTGCTTAGGCTTATTCGTATTGAACTGTTTGCTTCTAAATGGTTCATTCCAATAGCAAGTAGAACATGGCTTGATTCCAAACTATGCGACGAACACGCGCTTCCTGTAGAAATGCAGATTCCCTTTGAATTCAGAGAACTTGTAATTGATTCTCCTTCAATATTTTTGAAAGAAATGTTAATGTTGTTGCAAATTCTTTTTCCTCCTTCGGCTCCGTTTAATTTAGTATTAGGAATTTTTAATATTTCTTCAATAATTTCATCTCTCATTTTTTTCATTTTTTTAATATCTTCGGTTTTTGCAATTTTTACAGATTTGGCAAAGCCGACAATTCCAGGAACATTTTCTGTTCCACTTCTTAATTTAAATTCATGTCCTCCGCCGTGAGCTAATGGAATAATTTTCACACCTTCCCGAATATACAATGCACCAACTCCTTTTGGCCCGTGAATTTTATGAGCGTTCAAAGTCATTAAATCTAAATTTTGTTTTTGAACATTTAAATCTGTTTTGGTGTAACTTTGGCACGCGTCAGTATGAAAATAAATTCCTTTTTTTCTGCAGATTTTTCCAATTTCTTCTAAATTTTGTATTGTTCCAATTTCATTTTGCCCGTGAATCATTGTTACGAGAAAAGTTTTATCAGTAATTTCTTTTTCAATATCTTTTGGATTTACAAATCCTTGTTCATTGACGTCAAGATAACTTATTTTTACTCCTTGTTTTTCCAGCCATTTGCAGGAATTCAATACGCAGTCATGTTCAATTTTTGAAGTGATAATATGATTTTTTTCTGGATAATTGCTGAAAAAAAGTCCTTTAATTGCAAGATTGTTGCTTTCAGTTCCTCCAGATGTGAAAATAATTTCATTATTTTTTGCTCCAATTGATTTTGCAATAATTTCTCTTGATTCTTCAACTGCTTTTCTTGCTTCTTCTCCAATTGAATGTATCGACGACGCATTTCCAAACTTTTCAGTATAATAGGGAAGCATTGTCCTTACAACAGAATCATCAACTTTTGTCGTCGCTGCGTTATCTAAATAAATTTGTTTCATGTTTATTATTGGTTTTTAGTTTAGCATATCTTTTTTAGTTTATTTTGATTTTAATTTGGCGCTACGCGCGATTGATTTAAATTAAGTAATATGAATTTTATGTTTATTATAATCATCGATGTTTTTCATTACCAATTTAATTAATACGAGCAACTTGTTGCGAGCAATTTTTTTCATCTTCGTAATTTTTTGTAATTGCACAATCCTCTGCAAAAAGATTTTTCATGTTTGTCAATTAAATTAAGCATTGGAACAATTATTTTTTTGTTCAACCGGTAAATTCTTTGCTTGCCATTAATTTTTGACTGGACAATATTACAGCATTTTAATTTTGTTAATGCATGAGACAATTTGCTTTGTTCAACACCAATTCTATTAACAAGTTCATTCACAGGCAAATTTTTATTCTTTAATTCAAATACAATTCTCATCTTCAATGCATTGGACAAATTCTTGAAGAATAAATGATATGTTTCAAAAGTCATATGAATTATAATTCATACTTATATATAAATCTTTTGATTTTGATTATCAAAAAAACGATGCACCACCGCACAATTAAGTGTGCGGTTTTCTCCAAGAATTTCAACATAAATCCGAGGAGTCAGAAATTTTTAATAGCAGATTTGAACCAATAAAAAAATTTTATCTTTCTGAATCTAAAAGATAAACATCCAATGTTTTTGCCATTAACCCTATAGGCAGTGCTATTGCTCCTCCAATCAAAATACCGTCGTAAAATCCGATATTTCCTCTTTGTAAATATCCAAAATAAGCTCCAACCACTTCACCCATAAGTGTGCATCCTAATGCAAATCTATATATTTTTTCCAGATTAGTTAAAACTTTTCTCTGCTCTGATTTTTCTTGTAACATTTTATTTTTCTATTTGGCTTTCTTGCTTTCTCAATCTTAATGTCATTGGATTAAATGGGAGTTCTGATTCTATAATCTCAATATAATTCATATCTACTAAACACGACGATCTTAATTCACGTTCTAATCTTTTTATTAAATTATTTTCATCTAGCGTATAAACAACATATCTCCAAATATTTGATACATCAGTCATTTCAATTGGTTTGATAAATGTATTAAAATCTTGTTTTCTAAAATATTTTCCTCTTACTGCATTAAACTCTCCTTCTTTCATCAAATCATCTGCTGCTCTTCTCATTCTTTCACAAAATTTATTAATTATTTAAGGATTATTGTATTCTAATATGTTCTTTCTTGCTCTTTTATTTTTCTATTAATGTATTCTCTCCCAGAATCAATCAATCCAATTAAAAATTCTGCTTTTTCTTCACCATATCTTTTCCACCTAACTAAATCTTGCCCATCAATTTGATTTTTTTCTGCAAAATTCCTTAATAAAACATTGCACATCTTTAATGAAGGAGCATCTTCCAGATATAAATTAAATGCTCTAGCTATAGAAATCAATTTCAGATAAGAAGTAGGATTTTCTTTTTTTAATCCTTTAAAAATTAATTCATTTCTTATCTCTTCAAGAAAAATTATGTCTTCCATATTGATTATGGGCCTGGAGGGAATTTAACCCCCCTCTTCTGCTCTGGAGGCAGATATTCTAACGATGAACTACAGACCCTTAATTAAACAAGAAAAAATCTATTTTTATAGTTAACGAATTTTATATTTCCTCTTTCGTTAACTATTTAGGAAAAATTATTTATTTTTATTATAATTTTATCTGTTTAGGAAATTTTAAGGATTAAGGTAGTATGAAAAATATTTTTTATTATATTATTGATGTGGATTTTTCATCGAATTATAATTTAGACAATTATAGTATTAATTATCAAAAATTGCGCTCCTATCGTCGCGTTTTTTACTTAATTATTAATAGAAAATCTCCGAATGAAATGAGCAATAAATTATTAAATTAGATTATATTCAAACAATTTTTATTTCATCCCTTTTATCTCTCTTATTTCATCATCGCTTATTGCGGCTCCTTTAAGTTTCAAAGAATAAAGCAACGCATCTAAAATAATATTTCCGTCTTTCAAATCTATTAAATCTTTTTTATATGCAACATAAACTAATTCTGTGCTTCGGATAAAATTAAATCCGTTAAAATGTTTGTAATTTTCTTTTCTTGAATTTAAATGTGTATGCAGTTTACTCTCCATTAATTTCATTAAGTTTTCTGGTTTTTCTCCAAGCATTCTTGTTGTTCTTTCATCAATTGCAATAATATTTTCTATTTTTTTCTCTGTTAAAATTTTGCTCAAAACCAAACACGACGCTTCTCCAAAATCAATTAAATGAATTGGTTTTCCTTCGCTGATAAAAGTATTGTTAGCTATGTCTAGAATTTCTTTGGTTTTATTTTCGACAAATCCGTCGTTAATTTTTAGGGAAGACGGCATTTCCAAAATCTTTTCATCTAAAAGTTGTTTGATTTTTAGTGCATCGAGTTCAAATCTTTTTATTGTAAGGGGTTTGTCAATAACTTCTTTTTTGACTTCTTTTGTTATCAAAAATTTTCCGTCAAATATTTTTTTCAATTTTTTCAATTCTCCGATAAGTCCGCTCATGCTGAAGCTTATCAAAGTTCCTGAATCAAAAATTATTGCTTTCATTTTGAACACTTCCTGTGTTTGAGAGGTAAAAAATCTTTGATTTTTTTCATATTTTCATTTAAGCTCCTTGTATACAGGTTTTACACTTATTATTTTATATATGGAAAAAACAGCAATTATCACCCAAATAATATTTAATGTCATTGCAGGCCACGATCGAGTTGCAAAAGTACTGATAACAATTCCTGTTCCTCCTAAAAAATTTAGCAAATGATAAATTATTGATTTAGATTTTAATTTTTTAGCGGATAATAAAAAATATGCCAGAATAATTAGAATCATTCCAGCCCAGCCAATTATAAAATATGTGTCAAATATCATTCAAACATCTCCATCGCAAGTTTAATTCGAGACTTTACATTAATTCCTTTGCTTTCTGGAGAATCTGCAACACCTTTTTGCCCTGAATAAGAAGCTAAATCAAACATACTAATTCCCAATAAACTGGCAGTTCTTTCCATTGAAATTCCGTGCTCGTAAATTTTTGACGCCTTGTTTATCGACGCTTTTTGAAAAACATCTTTGATATATTCTTTATATTTATCAGAAAATCGATTTATTTTTTTCCTTATTAAATTCAAATATTCTCTGACTTTTAATTCATTATGATTATTCAGTGATTCAATTATTTTATCTATGAGGTAAATTATTTTGTCGCAGATTTTCAAATATTTTTTCCCCTTGTTTTCCTGCCGTCTTTCAATTATTTTTCCTAGAGAATAAATAATTACTGCAATAACAACATTGTCCGGGTCTTGCGTTGTTGAAGCTGTGTGAATTGTCTGGTTGCTTAATTCTCTAAGAGCAATAACATCCTCCCTTTTTATCGCCTCTTTAGTTTCTTTCAAAATCCTGAGGACATTTGGAATTTCCTGCATGAAATAAAAAAGGAAGAGCATTATTTAAATTTGTTGATTTTGTGAATTAAAATACCTGCTCGTTAACACTCGCAGATTAATATAAAATAGTAATAGAAGAAACTATTTTTTATCAGTTTTAATCGTAGGTTTTATACATACCTAATAAATTTATATCGAGCTAGCGAGCAAATGATTTTTAAAATCCTTTTTCTTCTTTAATTCATGCAAAAAATCAGGAAAATTTTTTACCTGATTAAAAACAGGAAATTTTTAACATGGAAAAAGTATTGCTCGATACCTCTTTTATCTTGTCGGCTGTAAGAAATAAAATAGATATATTCGAAGAACTTTTAGGATATCAAATCATAATCCCAAAACAAGTTTTAATTGAATTAAACGGAATTGCAAAAACAAAAACCGAAGCTAAAACAGCATTAAAAATTATTGAAAAAAACAAATTTGAAATGATTGATTTAAAAACAAAAAATACTGATAAAGGAATAAAAAAATATGCCCGTTCCGATAAAAATTTAATAATTGCAACTCTTGACGACGAAATTAAAAAATCTGTGAGGAATAGGAAAATTGTTATAAGAGGAAAGAGGAAAATAGAAATTGTTTGATTGATAATAAATTATTGAGAAAATTGTGATGAGTACAATTTGTCCTACGGAGACTTAGAAATAGAAAAATTGGGTTTTTGTTTACTTAATTCATGAAACCAAATCCTTAATTGAGAATAACCTAAAGTTTTTCCTGCCTCTTTTCTTATCTCTTGATCTGGTAGATATTTATAAATTTCTCGCAAACTTTTTCTTGCGTTTTTTCGTTTCTTTCTGTCGGGTTTTATTCTATAAACTGTTACTCCTTCCATCCATACACTTTTTGTTATTTCCCTAGGTTCGCCTAACTGTAAGTATGACCCTCCCCCCATGTATTCTCCTGTTCCTTGTTCTACATAGTGTCCTGATGATTTTTTTCCTACTGTTATCTCTGAGCTAAGTTGTTTCTTTAGTTCGTTAAGCCAATTACTAACTTGTTTAGTAACATCTATGCCTAAACTTTTTCCAACAGCATATCTCGCGATATACTATTCTGTAGAATCATAAATTTGCTGCAATTGTTGTCTAGCAGACTCTCTTGTTTTTGTATCTGGTTCGACAATTCTTGGTTGGTAGAGGAATTTATAACCAGTATGATATTCCTCATAACTCTCCATTTCTTCCTGGACTACAATCTCTGCAGATAAATCTCTTCTTAAATCTTCAATTTTCTTAAGAACATTTTCTAAAGATTCCATATTAATAAAATACTATTAAACTATTTAAATTTTCCTATCATAACTACTTCAAAGTTAATAATAATTTTTTAAAAATTAATTTTTCTTTAAATGAATTTTTCTAATCAAAATAATATTAATTTGTCATTAAGCAAACTTTAAATAATTTTCCCACGATAAAAATTTAATCTTTCTCAATAAATTTTCTCCAGTTAAATCAATCTTGAATCTTAACATAAAAAATTCTTTTAAAATATACCTGCTCGTAAAAACTCGCAGATTAATAAAATGAAGTAATCTAAATCCCCATTGATAATTTAATAATAGTTATTTTTTCCATTACTTCGTTTTTTATCTCGAGCAACTTTGTTGCGAACAATTTTTTATTTTTAATTATATAATCTAATTAGTATTAAGTTATGAACTTGATTTAGCATCATCAAAAGATTTTTTAAATCTTAAAAATTTCCTGTTTTTTAGAGTTAAAAATGCGAAGCATTTTTAAACCGACTTTTACTATTTTTTTAAAGTAAAATGTTCTATTTAACTGAAGTTGAAGATTATGTAAGGGTGGAGCCGAGATTATTCGGTTTGCCTACTATCGAGGCTGTTGATAACCAGCTTAGAGAAACTTACGCAGATTATTATGACAAAGAATTGGGAAAAGTAATTTTAGTAATTGAAGTTTTGGAAGTTGGAAAAGGAGTAATAATTCCTGGCGACGGCGCAGCATATTACAAATCAAATTTTAGATTATTAATCTGGAAACCAGAATTGCAGGAAATAATTCACGGAACAATTGTTGAAATAACAAATTTCGGGGCATTTATTAATATGGGAGCAATGAAAGGAATGATTCACATAAGTCAGACAATGGATGATTATGTTTCTTTCAATAAAACAAATTCCTTGTCAGGAAAAGCTTCAAAGAGAGTATTAAAAGTTGGGGATTTGTGCCTCGCGAGAATTGTAGCAATTTCTCATAAAGGCAACGAGCCAAAAATCGGTTTGACAATGAGACAGCCAGGATTAGGGAAATTAGAATGGATTAATGAAGACGCCATAAAGAAAAAGAAAGAAATGAGCAAATTGGCAAAAGCAGAAGAAAAAGAAATTAAAGGAAAAGAAAAAAAGGGGAAGAAAAAGAAATAAAATGGGAGAAGAAAAATTAACAAGATATGAATTAGGGCAAATTAAAGAAATGCACGATACACAAGATTATATATGTGTAGATAAAAAACATTTAACTGAACAATTAAAAAGAATTGGTTTGCCTGCAAATGTTTCGAGATTTGATGTTGCTCAAAGAATAAAAGAAATGAGGAATAATTTAAAATGAAAAAAAATAGGAATTTTTTAAAATGACAAAACAAAAAGCATGCAAAATCTGCAACACAATTTATGAAGGAGAAAAATGTCCTAAATGCGATTCTAAAGAATCTATTGAAGGATTTAAAGGAAGAATTATAGTTCAAAACCCGGAAAAATCAGAAATAGCAAAAAAATTAAATATTAAAGAAAAAGGAGAATACGCAATCAAAACAAGATAAAATAAAAAATGGAAAAATATAATTTAATCGAAGAAAAATACAATCCCTTGTTTAGGAGAAAAGAAATAAAATTCAGTCTGACTTCGAAAGCAACTCCAAGTAAAACAGAAGTAGAAAAATTAATTTCAGAAAAATTTTCTTCTCTCTCTGAAAAAATAAAAATTAAAAAAATTAGTTCAAAATTTGGAGTTAATGAATTTATCGTAGACACGCATATTTATACTTCTAAAGAAGACAAGGATAAAACAGAAATAAAAACAAAAAAAGAGTTTGCTGCTGAAAAGTTAGCCAGAGAAGCAGAAAAAAAAGCAAAACAAGAATCTGCAATATCTAAAGAAAATATTTCAGAAATTAAATTGGGGGATGTTAACTAATAGGTTATGCGATTTTCGTCGGAGGCAATTTAAAAAATCGCCGTTCAGAGATTAGAGGAAAATCCAAAAAAACCAACGGGTTGTTTTGATATGGGAGTTAAAAAAAATAACAAAAGAGGAAAGAAAAAGCCAAAAAATAAACCAACTAGCAAAAAATACAAAAAATATACTATACAGGGAGATAAAATCATTAGAGAAAGATGCTGTCCTAGATGTGGTCCAGGAATATTTTTGCTAAAAAGTTCCGGAAGAGTTTATTGCGGAAAATGTCATTACAGTGAATTTACAATAGGGGCAAAAAATAATTAAATAAATTTAAAACTAAAAAAGATTTATTTTATAATTATAACCCTGGGAGGATTTTCAAACCTATCAAATAGAATGGCCTGAAGCTCCTCCTGGGTAAAAAGAGGTGATAGGATATTAAGAACTAGCCACTATTTAAATGTTTCGTTTATGTTACTCTTGCTAAATGACAGTGGATGATTAGCAAAAAGTAGTGATAAAAAATTTCTTAGTCCTTTTCTAGTGTTACTTTTACAAAAAATAAAAATATTTAAGTACTACAAATAACATTATATTAGTAACTACAAACAATTAAAAAACCAATTTGATTAGATATTCTATGGAAAAAAGAGAAGATGAAAATAAAATTAATGTAAAACAAGAGCAAATTTATGATTTATTGTTTAGCAGAGAAATTGGATGGCAAGAAATTATTTACGATTTGATAAATACTGAACAATTAAATCCTTGGGACATCGACATTGTAATCCTGACTGACAAATATTTGAATAAAATTCGCGAATTAGAAGAAGCAGATTTTTTTATTTCTAGTAAAGTGCTATTAGCAGCTTCGCTGCTTTTAAGAATAAAATCAGAAATTTTATTGAATCACTACATAAAAAGCATTGACGAAATTTTGTTCGGAAAAAAAGAAGATAAAAAATATTCTATGGAAAAAATTGAATTAGACGAAGAAATTCCGGAATTAATTCTAAGAAGTCCGATTCCAAGATTAAAAAAAGTTACACTTCAGGAATTGATTGAATCACTAAATAAAGCAATTCATACAGAAAATCGACGAATAAAAAAAGAAATCATAAACAACAACGCATTAAGAGAAACTAAAATTTTTTTTCCAAAAAGAAATTTCAGCATAAAAGACAAAATAAAGGAAATTTATGAAAAAATATTCGGACATCTTGGGGAAGAAAAAAAGCACAAAGTATCTTTTACAGAATTAATTGGCGGCGACAAAGAAGAAAAAATTTTATGTTTTTATCCATTGCTTCAATTGGACAACCAGAAAAAAATATGGCTCGACCAAAAAGTTCATTTTGAAGAAATTTACATTTGGCTTAAAGAAACATATTTCAAACACAATCCAGATCCGTTTGCCGACTTAAAGGAAGCATTGAAAGAAGAAATTGAAAATCTCAACGAAGAACAAAAAGAAAGAGCAGAAGAAATAAATAAAAATTTTCGAAATCCGTTGGGAAATTTGGATGAAGAATAAATTTAGCTCGCAACTTTGTTGCTCGAGATTTTTAATAACTAGTAAGTTAAAAACATCTTAGATATTTATAATAAATTGTAGTCTCCTCCACTACTTATTCATATCTTTTTGCAGCTCTATCAAATCTTCTTCTCATCGCATTTCTCGCAGTTTCATCAGATGGAGGTAAATGCGAAATACCTCTATAAATGCGAAATACCTCTATAATAACCAGAAGCACTATCTAATTCAGGAATTCTA